>Ga0182090_1182877_pt1 | contig 16853 bp, 3 predicted proteins | sample 041ome_24_FD_127767 | JGI IMG/M metagenome (GOLD analysis project Ga0182090, IMG submission 127767) | Metatranscriptome of coastal salt marsh microbial communities from the Groves Creek Marsh, Georgia, USA - 041408BS metaT (Metagenome... | ecosystem: Environmental > Aquatic > Marine > Intertidal... | reverse complement strand
GCGTTTTAAGGAGAAAAGTCATCTCACACATCGTCATTATATAAAGCACGATTCGTAGCACACCGCGCGCAGACGCAGAACGCAAAAGCGCACGACATCAGAAAAGAGGAGGCGCTTTTTTTTAAGCTTCGCTTCTTTGTCTTCTTCGTTTTAAACGTTCCCTCGTTCTTTACGGAGTCAGAGAGAAAAGTCATCGCACATCCAGTGAAATTCGAAAGTCAACGCCGCACTTCTTCGTGACATCAAGATGCAAGTGTTACAAGTCAACGCACGCCGCGAGACCGGGAGAAAAGCCCAAATGCAAAACATATCCGCGGCGAAAGCGGTGTCTGATGTCGTTCGAACGACGTTAGGCCCACGGTCGATGTTGAAGATGATTCTGGACGCCTCTGGAGGCATCGTGATTACGAACGACGGGAACGCGATTTTGAGGGAAATCGACGTGACGCACCCGGCGGCGAAATCGATGATCGAGCTCGCGAGAAGCCAAGACGAGGAAGTTGGAGACGGGACGACGAGCGTGATTATCTTAGCCGGGGAGATTTTACATCTTTCCATTCCGTTTTTGGAGAAAGACGTGCACCCGACGGTTATCGCGAGAGCGTTTTCAAAGGCGTTGGAGAAAGCGGTGGAGATTATCGACGCGAAAATTGCGTTTCCGTTGGACGTGGAGAACAGAGAAGAGTTGTTGAAGATTGTGAGGTCGAGCGTGGGGACGAAGTTTACCGCGAGGTTAGGGGATTTGGTGCCGAATTTGGCCTTGGACGCGGTGCAAACGGTGAAGACCGTAGGCCCGGACGGCAAGTCGGCGGAGATTGATATTAAAAAGTTCGCGAAAGTGGAAAAGATTCCCGGTGGGGCAATCGAAGATTCCACCGTTTTGAAAGGTGTCATGATGAATAAAGACGTGTGTTTACCGGGTAGGATGTTAAGGAAGATTGAGAAACCGAGAATTTTGTTGCTCGATTGCACTTTAGAATATAAGAAAGGCGAAAACCAAACGAACGTGGAGATTACGAAGGAGGAAGATTGGGAAGTGCTTTTGAAAATGGAAGAAGATTGGATCAAACAGCAGTGCGATATCATTTGTTCGTTTAAACCGGACGTGGTGATTACCGAGAAAGGCGTCTCGGATTTGTGCTGCCATTACTTGGCCAAGGCAAACGTGACTGCGATTCGACGCGTGAGAAAAACGGATAACAATCGCATCGCCCGAGCGACGGGCGCGACCATCATCCACAGACTGGAAGAGTTGCAAGAATCCGATATCGGTACCGGTGCCGGGTTATTCAACGTCGAGAAAATTGGCGACGAATACTTCACGTTCATCGTCGATTGCGATGAACCGAAAGCATGCACGATTGTCTTGAGAGGCGCCTCGAAAGACGTCTTGAACGAAGTGGAGCGTAACTTAATCGACGCCATGGGTGTCGCCCGAAACATCTTAAAAGACCCTCGCTTACTCCCAGGCGGTGGTGCGGTCGAAATGGCCATCTCTAGAGAACTCTCCAAGTTTGCAGATACTGTCCAAGGGGCGGAACAACTCCCTTTTCGCGCCATCGGCACGGCGTTGGAGGTGATCCCGCGAACGTTGGCGCAAAACTGCGGCGCGAACGTCATCCGAACCTTAACCAAACTGCGCGCGAAACACGCGGAATCTCCAGACGGAGAAAACTCCACGTTTGGTATCGACGGTGAAAAAGGAACCATCGTCGATATGAAAGCCTTGGGCGTTTGGGAACCGTACGAAGTCAAGGCGCAATCGTTGAAAACCGCCGTGGAAAGCGCGTGCATGTTGTTGAGAATCGACGACGTCGTCAGCGGGTTGAGGAAGAAAAACCGAGACGGGAACCCCGGGGAGGTTGAGAATATGAGTCCAGAAGAGGACGACTAATAGAGTGATCGAAGAATTCGATCGAGGAAGAGGAGAGGGAAATGAAGAGAGAGAGAGAGAGAGAGTAAATAAGCTTTTAAGTAGTAGAGTAATAATGAATAAAACTGTAGGACGAAGCAAATTAAAAAAAAAGAAAAAAATTGTTCGAAAGAGCTGCTCTTTTTCTGCACACCAAAGCACGCTTTTCGAATACCTGAGAACAACAACGACAACAACTTGAACGCGTCAAAGGCAGATTTTCGTTTCGATCATCTCGAAGCACGCAAAACCTTGCTTCTTCTTTTTCTTTTTCTTTCTCGCAGAGGAGAGAGAGAAATGTCCTCCTCCTCTTTAAAAGATGATGAGGACTTTGAAAATTCAAAATCGATTGGAAAAATGGGAAAGTGGCAACGCTTTTGGTCGTCGTCGGCGTCGCTCTCCTCCTCCTCGAAAGTCATTTTCAACCCGCATTTAATGTGCCGCGATTCTCTGAACGAAGTTCTGGAGAAAACAAAACACCTGCGCGCGTTGATGCGTTTGTGTTTGCACGAAGACAAAGAAGAGAAAAAGTCAACACCAAATTCGAAGAAAACGAAATTGCGCTCGCGGATGCTCTTGTTCGCGCTCTTGGAACTTTCGACGCAAAAAGCGAGCACGGAGACGTTCAAGAAATCGAGCCAAGCGTGGACGTCGATTGCAGTTGGGAGACACGCGGACGCGATACGACCTATTTTAGAACATTTTTTATATTTTGGTCTTTTGTCGAGACCGCTGGCGACTTCGGCCGGGTACGTGAAAGTCGACGTGGAGCGAAGGTTGGTGGAGCGCGCGACGGAGGCGACGGCGAGGAAGTTGTTCGAACGGAGGAGATTGTTAGATTTAGAGTCTATTTTGGACGACGACGACGACGATTGCGGGAAAGTAAAGAGGAGTAATAATAATAACAGTGGTAACAACGCGGAGAGCGATGTGACGATGATGCTCTTGAGAGTATTGATGGAAGCGGAAGATATCGTGGCGTTTGGGATACCAATGGCGTGCGAACGCGCGTGTTATGCTGGTTTTGGATTGATTGAGTCGATGTTAGCTTTGGCGTATCATGGGAGAGTCTTGAACATGCATTTTGGCAGAGAGAAGTGTTTGATGGCGCTGGCATTCGCGTTTGCCACCGCGAGGGTGAAGAAGAGAAGTGAGAAAATGCGAGGGAAAAGGAGTGAAGGAGGCGGAGGAGGAGAATTCGTCGCGAAGAAGGCGAGGGAAACCGTTGCGGTGGCGTTGAGAGATGCGAGGGCCCTGAGTGCACCGTACGCGTTAGAAGAAGACGGGTTTGATGATGGATTATCTTTGGTATCCTCTTCCTCCTCCTCTGTCTCCTCGTCTCGGGCGAAACTGAACGCGACGTCCCTGGCGCTCTTCCCAAACGTCAAAAATGCACTCGAGCTCGTCAAGCGGCGCTGCGTGGATACGTATTTCTCTGGATCAAAATCTATCGCGCTCGGTGCTTTCATCAACAATTGGACTATTATTGCGAGCGTCCTATTGACTGCTAAATCTGAGAAACCGTTTGGTATTGGTCAAGCTTGCGTTGCTGCGATTACATCCACCCACAACGCCTTCGTGAAGCTCGAAGAACTATTCTTCTCGAGCGCGGATGGCGAAGGAAGATTTGGATCGGTCGTTTTAGATGCCGCGGAGACACATTGCGCGAACGTATTAAAGCTTCAAGCGGTCGTTGAAGCGCGAGATGTGCACAAATTCACTCACGGCGACATCGTGTATCGGCGAGAGGATGATGGCGAAATCAACTGGGCGCAAAAACCAATATTGGAGTGTGAAAAGTTGACGTTGTACGAAGACGCGTCGTACGTAAGCGCGAATAGTGTAAAAACAAGAGCAAGACCATTGGTAGAATCCTTAGATTTCGAACTCAACGCTGGAGAGTTGTGTTGCATATCTGGACCACCGGGTTGCGGCAAAACAACTTTGCTGCGAGCGTTTTGTGGATTGCATTCCGCTGGCACTGGTTCCATCGTTTCTCGATTTAATACTGGTATTTGCTCCAACGGGCTGTTTACGGATGACTTTTCGTACGATCGTGAAGGATATCCTAGCACAGAATACGTCGAGATCGATACGGAAAAGGAGAGCAGGGATGGTAGCACTGCCGGTGCAAAGATGATCCGCGATGGAGACGACACCACGTTCTCTCTACTCTTGAAAAGAAGACAAAATATTGCAGTGGTGCCAAAATACCCGAATTTCCCCAGGGATGGCGAAACGCTACTTGGCAACGATGTTTCCGTTAACACTCCAGATGATGAATTGTTTGTCTTTCCAATTCTTGAGCGACTTGGGCTCGGGCGTTTTTGTTCAAGTGAGGCAATCCAAGAATGCCGAGTGACGGGTTGGAACAATGTGCTCACTAGAAGCGAACGCGTCGCGGTTGCGGTGGCCAGAGCGGTGGCCAGAGAAGCGACGTTGGTTATCGTGAGAGACAATTTGAGTCAAATGGAATCGAGCGCGTTGCGAGCTGAAGCGTATGAGTTGCTTCGAGATGCCAACTGCGCGGTGGTCGCGACATCGTCAACACTTTTGGAGGAAAAGAACAAAAAGAATAAGAGCGACGAGGAATTCAATGAGTTTGAATTTGTCGTAAGTTTGTCAGCCGGAGATAAAAAGGAGTGGAAATTGAACGTGGATAAAGGATATCTTTCACACTCGGCAAAAAAGAAAGCGCGTCCTACGGAGGACGGGCGTTTGAATGAGGACGAGAATAGTGCCATTTTGAATTCAGCCGGTCGAGCAAGACGGGCGCCTTTTGATGCACTTCAGCGCAAGTTTGCGAAAAAAGAAACAGAGGAAGATTCAAACATCAAGCGAAAACTCGCGTTGTAAAAAGAGGTATTAATAATTTGTATATTACGAATGTTAATGAAGCACCGCGTATTGTTTTATTCATCACCTTGTTTACAAACTGAACTAGGCAAAACCAAAACCTTGACTTCCTTCGCGTATAGAATAGAGTAATCTTTCTTTTAATTCCTCCTTGGTATCGTAGGCAATCAAGTCCAATTGGTTGAAACATGTGTGCGCCGTGCACAATTGATTCGGGTCGTTTGCCTGCGCTTTGTGTATTTGAAATTTTTGTAAACCACTCATACCGCGCAACTTCTCAAAGCCATCGAGTGGAACTTTAGACGTACCGGTACAAAACATCAGCAAGCGCGCGCGATCTTCAACATTCATCTCGCGCACGATTTCCCAAAACCAGCGAATTTGCGGACTCGTAGCCGTATAACCACCGTGGTATTCCGTATTCACCTTTAAATCGTCCAAGTCAATATCGGGCGTACCGGAAATGAGAAGTTCGAGCTCACTGGCGTTTAAAACACCGATAACATCGCGATCAACTACTTCAGTGAATCCTTCTATGAATGCCTCGAGTTGATCTTTGACTGCGTCCGTCATTCGGAATGCCGTAATCAAGTTGACGTAGTCGAGCTTATTTACATTTGTCACCGAAACGTTTCGCCCGTTTTTAATCAAGTCCACTGTCTTCGTTTCCCCGAAAAAATTCTGCGTGTCGCTGAAGTTCAAATCCAAAACACCCTCGATATCGTTATCAAGCATCCATTTGATATTTTTGTAGTAGTCTGGATCGACGCCTTCCATATCCTCAAACGTCAACGGTTGCCCGAGGAGATGCTTATAAATTGGTCGCGTGAAATACGCGTCGAGTAATACCCCGTCGTACAAAGCTTTACCAATTAATCGACCGACGAAACGGAAATATCTTAAATGTTCCGGATTAATCGAGGAATGCTTGTTTGGCTCGTAGCACGCTTCGCCGCTCGGAGCGAGTTGGAACAGACCCCAATCGGGATTGAAGATTTCTCGCGCGAGGATTTGATACCATTCTCTCGTTAAACCGCCCGCATCGATCCCTTCTTCACCCGCAAAGACGATTTGCATGCGACCTTTCATTTCTTCTTGCGTTCGCGCCCGCAGTTGATTGTATGAATCCTCTAATAGATGCGATCTGCGAATTTTGAGCTTTGATGTTCCACGGGAGACGTATTTTTCCTTCTCCTTTTTTAGTTTGAGTTGAATGTGTGCCCGTTTAACATCAAAATCCACCAATGCTGGCGTTCGGAGTAAAGTTTTCAAAGACGTCGTCAGTAATTGCGGGTTCCGTCGAAGTAGTGCGTTTATGACGCCACGATGCCTCTCGGCAAACTTCCAAGCTTCGGTGGATAGTCTTGATTTCAGCTCTTCTGCTATGGTGGTATTTTCGAGTAATGCATCTAATCCAAGATTAGAAGTGAACTTGACGCTGGACGCACGAAGTAAACCAGGAGTTGACGCTCGAGAGGGTTGGGACAATTTCATCGGCGTGTTATTTGCGGTTCTATTGACAGCAGCAGCGCTCGTCGCATTCATTGTCTGGTCGGCATTTCCCGGAGATGCCACTTCATCTCGTTCTTGTTGCTTCTCTGCCATCTTTTTAGAGACTTCCTCGAGCTGATCTGGCGCCAGCGCATCGGCAAGGGCAAAATACGCCTCCACTGCTGGAAGCATCGCTGTTATAGCGAGTGGAGCTGGCGGAGGAGCAGCACCAGGCTTGTGTGGCGTGACGAGTGCCTCAACTTTTTGCGCGGCAGTAGAGAGCGCTTTCCACGCCGGTTTCATAGCTTCGGAAAGCTTTAAAAGTGCGTTTTCACCCGGCGCTTCTTCATCCTTTGATTCTTCACCAACTTTCATCGTTGAAGGCTTTTGGGAGGCATCCATGGGGGATGCTCCCGCAAAAGTATCTGGCACTACCCGTCGCCCAGAATTACTCTTATCCGACTTCGCGCCCTGCGCGCGCTGCTTTGTCAACTGCGCGAGCGCTCGCACGACTCGAAGGATTGAATCGCACCCAGCGTGTAACATATGCGTATCAGTATTACCTGTCGAGCATAAGTTTAATTGCGTCTCCGCAAAGACTCTCGATATCTTTGCTTGTTTGAGTAGCGCATCCGTCAATACACTCGCTTGCTTCTGAGAAGCCGTCGCAAAGTGACGCACCAGTGAATTGACGTGAGAAAGAACGGCATTACCGAAGCGACCTTGGTTGATGAAAGAGAGCGCGTCCAAAAGTTTCGCCAGCGGTTCGAGTTGATGGGGTTTCAATTTGTCAAACGTCAATCTAGCCTGGTTTACGTTCTCATCGAGATGTTTTTCACTGGCACGACCTTTGATCTTCGATATCTTTGTCGCGCGAAAAGATTCGTTCAAGATCAAGAGCTGATTCGCTAGCATAGATCCCGGGTGTTTGAGAGCCACCGGACTACTGAGAGATTCCAAAAGACGTTCAAAGACAGTAATACCCATGGGTGAACCACACACCGTCGTCGCAGAAATCGAAGGTAGCCGACTACTAAACTTCCCCTGGTGTTGTGTGAGCCAGTGCATTGTAGCAAGAGCCCGTCGAGCGCGAGCTTCGCTGTGAACAAATCCATATCGATCCATCTTCACATCTAATTGTCGAAGGACCGACAAGGACGTATCTGATTGGCATAAAACAGGGTCAATCATCGACCATATTTCTGTTATGAATGTATCTCTGCACACAGCAAACGTCGATAAACTCAAAAGCGCGCGTTGGTAGGACTCTTTTTGAAACCTTCTGCATAAGTTTTCGCAGATTAAAAGGCATCGCGCATCTTCTTTGGTCAAATCGGGCATCTCAACTCGATACGGGGTGATTTTCAAGGTCCTCTTTGCAATATCCAAGGCTTCTTTTGACTGTGCCCATTTTTCCTCGTTTTTTTCTTTTAGCAGCTCCTCTTTCTTTTGTTTCTCAGCGCGGTCTAGCGCCACTTTTTTCGACTCAATTGCTCGCTTTCTATTCAGCAACATCGACGATCTCGCAGATTCAAGTATAGATTTTGCCTGAGAGAGCGCATCTTTTTGAATGTCTGGCGGCAAGGCTGCTAAAAACGTCGCATCCACCTCATCAAAATTCCGCGTTTGATGCAACTCTTTCGGAGGCGATTCATTTAAACGTTTCACAATTACGTTATAACGTAAAAGCTCGGTTTTTATATTCTCTGGCAAAGCGTTCAACGATGCTTTATCCGGTGATTCGAGGGAGAGCTTTTCCATCGCTTCCGGTATCCAAGAAGCGTCGTCATTGAAAATGGAGAGATCTACCTCACCGTTCTCAGTATTAGAACGAGCAGTATCATCTTTTTTGAGTGCTTCCTCTTTTTCCATACTGCCGATAGGAGATGATCCGCCGCTTTTCCCCTTCTCCGTCTCTCTCGGTGTTTTGTCCGTGCTTTCCTTTCCCTTTTTTTTATCTCGCTCTACACTTCTCCTCTGTTGTTGTTGTTGCTGTTGTTCGCTCGTGCGCAAGCCTTCATTAGTAAGCGCTCTTAAGACCGTTGAAATCGACGTTGAAACCAAGTTTCTCTCACTTCTAGTCAACGGGGCATTTGGTGCCAGCGCGGTTGATCCGTTTCCTAGAATTGACCTCGCTGAATCCGTCCAGGCATGTCGTCTTGCGCGTAAACCACTCAAATCCCAAGCAGGTTCAGGAGATATCGCCGTTTCTCCAAGAGCGTCTTGATCGACTTCGCCGTTCAGAACAAGATTTCCACAATATATCAACACACCACTCATAGATAAAAGATCGTTTCCGGTGCCATCAAAATCGACGTTAATTCTGCCCATATCTTCTTGGTGCCTTTCACCTCTAGACGCGCCGCCAGCCTCGGGGGACAGTATTTGATTCCTGGTCAGATATGGCTCGCCATTAATATCAACAAAGCCGTAGGGATCAAACGAATCAAGATTATCTGGACTTGAAGAAGCACCTTGAAGCATGGGGTTTCCTGATGATCGAGCAAATCTCGCAAAATCACTGGACAATGTTCGCAAAACATCTCGCATTCTATTCACAACATCTGGAGGTGCGTCCGCGATAGGCGTTGGCATATTTGCCGATCGATGTGCAAATTCATCTGTATTGGAACTGTTGACACGTAAATGCATTTGTTGCCAATACCGCTGACCATCTGGACCCGTCGTTACATTGTGTTCACGAATCATTTGAGCAGACCAGCGAATGTAAGCATCATTCGGCATATCATCTACTCTAGTTCTAACACAAATCGACTGGGCAATAGGCGGAACGCTCGACGTGGCACCATCTGCAGCACATCTCATCTCAATGGCGTATGAGGTAACATTAGGACAATCATCTCTTACTACGAGAGGATGCGCATCAGGAAATGCCCGCCGTGACGGTAGATGTCTTCTCGATATCCCCATTCCTTGTGCATCCTCGCATTCGCAAAGGTATCGTTCGCCGAATCGCGATCTGAGTCTCGCTCGAATATTTCGTCCACCATCCATATTCGTAATGTACGCCGTACCCGTGTCTTCACGACGGGGACCACCAAACGAAGAGGCTTCTCGTTCTCGTCGAGTATACTCTCCATTCGCAAGACGACGAAGATCTTCAACCGTAAGTTCGAATACGTTCATCTGCTGGATGGGATTTTCCGGAAGCCCGGTCGGTTCCAAATCCGCGTAAGTCTCTAACTCTAACTCTAAACCAACGTCTAAAGAGTTAGTAGGACTCGATCGGTTGTTATTACCATCCCCTTCTCGCTCTCTTCTTCGCATGACACGGCCAAGACCAGAGTCTAAGGATAATTCGATATCGCTGTGAAATCCGCTGTCATCGTCAGCCAATTCGCTATCATCCTCGTTGCCAACGAATATTTCTTCATCTTCCTCCTCCTCTTCTGCTTCCTCCCCTTCTCTCTCTCTCCTCCCCCTTTCATTAGCTCCGTATTCATGAGCTCGATGGACCACCTCATTTATCGTCATGCGGGGACCTTGAAACTGCTCAGCCAAAAATGGATCAGCAGCTTCCCCGCGAAATGAACCCCCACCTCTTCTGAACGCGCCGCCGGGATTGCGTACAAACACTGCGTCATCAAGAAAAGAAACGCCCACATCACGGTTAGTATCACGCACAGAGCCACCAATACGCGCAATATTTGCGCCACTTTGATCGCGACTCATCACTTCCTCGCCATTTGGACCGATCGCAACGTTCTCCTCATCGATAAAACTGTTCGGATTTTCAAAATCACCTTCTTCATCCTCTTCCGTCTCCTCGTCATCTTCCTCTCCTTCTTCATCTGTATAACCATCTTCAGGATCATCTGCGGAGGTAGCATCATCTCCATCACTTTCGGCTAGTCCGATTGGAACCAAGCTTTCTCCATCTTCTCGGGCATATTCATCGATCATACCGCGCTCTACAAGCCTCTCCATCTCTCTCTCGTCCTCGGGATCGAGTTCATCATCACTGTAGTCGTCTAGGTGATCTTCGCCATCGTCCTCTTCATCTCCTGCATCATCATCGTCGGTGCCGTTTTCACCATCATCAGAGTCATCTCCATCGATGATTAAGTCACTTGAAGCATCGTCAGATTCCGATCCTACTTCGAAACCTGCTTCTCCATCACCGGCATCGTCGTCATCGTCACTTGTCGTCATGTCCTCGTAAATTGCTTCTTCTAGCTCCGCATCTTCCATTGCGCGCATGTCTTCCATCATAGCTTCTTCATCTGCGAGCATAGCATCTTCTTCCTCCTCGTTATAGCTATTCTCATTCTCATCATCTTCGCGCAGCACCGCATCGATCACAGCGATAAGACTTTGTTCGAGGTGACGCTGACCATTCCGCCCCTTATCTTGATCTCCAGATGCGGGGATTTCCTTCGACATTTTTTCGTACACATTCGATAATTTATCTATGACGGTAAGTGTTGCGTCTAGAATACCGAGCTCAGGGCGATTGCCGCCTTGCAGTTCATCAACGCAGTGATTCTCTACAGATTTCAAAAGCAACGGAAGAATTTTGTGGCGGTGCATTGCAGCGAGTGTTTCGCCATTTTGAAAATTGGCAGAAGAGAGTTTATTCGATATGTCCCTTATAGATTCTGATCGCGAAGGCATGCAATGCGCCACAATCGTCGCGAGAATATCCAGAGCAGCGCGAAGATGTCCTTGGTATCGCGCATTACTACTCTGCGACTTGTACGAGCCGGAAACTACAGTAAAATCATTCTGAAGTAATTGAGCAACCATTGAGAAGAATAACTCTCGACAGCCCGGAACGCGAATCGTACACGTCGCTAGAAAATGCGCCGCACGTTCTGCTCCTTGCCAAGCCGGGAAACTATTGTTTTTATAACCGTTTATGCCGGAAGGAATCTGCTCTGGACACGTTGGCGGCTCGTGTATTCCCAGCGCCGTTAATTTCTCATTCCAAGAAGTCGTCTCCTTTGAGATCAATCTGCAAAACGTGTGCGTCAAAACCCCTCCAACAGACGCATCACTTTTATCGAGCTCTACGAGGACCGCACCAGCAGCAGCGTGTACTTCTATGAACTCTGACAGAAGTCTCAAAGCAAATTTAACCTTTGCGATGGCATGGATATCCGTTGATCGGCCGTACGGCTCTTCGTAGCGATCGTGAGTGTGAAACAGTGGGACCAGGTTTGAAGAATTCGGCGTGGTGAGAGTTTCCGGTGCCGGTACCGGGCCATCTGCAAAGGCAAGCTTTAAATCAGCCACAGTGTTTCCCTTGACGACCTTGAGGAGTGTACGGACAAGCTGAACAAACGATTTTGACGGCGGTGGAATTCTATCTCCTTCGTTCGATTCTCGGTCGATTTTTTCTACCTTTGTGTTTTTTGACACGTCCGTCCCCAATTCGTTCACATTTTTCTTCTCTGTTTCAAAACGCGGAAGAATGAGCAATTCACCTTTTTTATTCTCTTTTGGATTTGGCACCGGTACGCAATATGCACACTTTTCTAAAGCAACGAAGAAAGTGTGCACATCTCGAGCCATCACCGGAGACATTAAGGTCAGAAATACGGATGCCGATACCATACCGCCATCGCTTGAATGGAATGCAGCCTCAAGCGATTTTTTTATTTCGCATTCCATGGCGTAGCGCAGCGTGTTTGGGTCCTCTGCGACATGGCGAAATATCGATGCTAGCAAGTTGGTGAACGCAATGAACGAGTGTTGCGGGAGCGATCTCAGCAGCATCAAAACTTCGCATCCCCACAATTTGGGTAGAAGTATATTTGGTGCTTCTTTGCGCTTATTATTACTGAGCCAAGTTGTCACGTTTTCATAGGATTTTGTAAAATGCTCCAACAGTGTCAACGCGGCTTGAATCTGAGGAGCGCATGTACCTGGGTTATTGGCATTAGGCACCTTACTGTAAAACTTGGCCTTGAAGTTTGCAGCTTCGATATCGCAAGTCACGAGTGCTTTTTCTACTTCGACCTTGTCGTGCGTTTCTCCGTCTGGTGTCTTAAAAGGGCCCTTATGATCGTTTGGAATATCCTTGCCAAGGAGACGCACGTGATCGTAGCTTTCGAGAGTTGAACTCCCAGATATTGCACACCATAGATTATATTTATGAAGCAACGCGCTCTTTTCGTACGTTTTATCCTTTAATCGTACGGGTTGACGAATTTCGTGCAATTTTTTTCTCGTAAGAGGACACCTCGTCGCTTCAATCGCAGCATCGCTATCGACAAAAACCGTGGGAATACAAGGACTGATAGTCGGCGGCGAATACATCTGTTTTTCATAGACATTCGGCGATTGCGCCCACGCATAAAATCGAAGTATGGCATCGAGCGACTCGATGATGCGTTTTTGCTCAGCTTTGGCGACAGAACCAAACGGTCGGCCGCCGATTATACCTATCTCTTTCGCAAACGCGCTAACATTGCCACCAAGAGAGCTAGCATCAGAAAATGGTCCATTTAGTGGAGAGGACATACCACTTTCTGCCGGTAGCCACTGAGCGTACATGTGTAGAACCATTATGGTCGTTTGAACAATCTTCCGAAAGCGACACAAAGGTGATGCGGCAACGATATTGGTTGCTTTTTCGCGACCTGAAAGTGAAACGTGCGAGTGCTCCACAAGTATCTCGATTCTTTTCAAGTAGTCTTCAACTGCCAATCCATTCATCTCTTGGAAAATTTCTCGAAAGTTTGAATCTCGCGAGCAAAGCAGCAACATGGCTTGTTGTTGGATCCCAACAATCGCATCTATCAACACATCATTATACAGTGGTATACCTAACTTACCCAACTCTTTCGCAGGTGACGCTTCAATGTACTTACTGAGCAATTCGTTCGTGACGTGCGCTTCTGGAAACCCTTTAAATGGTGACTTCATGATAATTTTAGCGACAGACTTGCGACGGATGTCGTTTATTTTCGCTTCGTTTACATCGAGGAGGAAGGCATCGCAAACCACTTCGACAAATTCAAAGAGCAAAGCAGAGTCGTCCTCACATTCTTGTTCATCCTTCGCTGAAACTTCGATGTTCGATTTTACAAGTGCCACACTATGTGTCTTTAGCCAAAGAATTTTCCACAGAGATTCAGTGAGTTCTGGAACTCGCTCTCTCAGACGCTCCTCCAAAGGCTTAGAGAGCGAATCGTCTTCGCCAGATGAAGAGTCTTTCCTCATTTTTGGAGAACCTATCTTTTTCTTTGATTTTGCCACTTTGTCATTTTTACCATCGGATGCATCAGTTGCAGCATTACTCGAGTTTTGATGTTTGTTTGCTTCTTCCTGTATCTCCGGGTGCGCAAGCAAATATTCAGCGATTGTTTCCGCGTTGATTTCTTCGGTGCGACTTCTTTCGCGTAGTCGCATTACCGCCATTTGAGCAGCGCGCGCCGAGAAACCCATCTCTACGATGAGCTGCAACGTTTCCGGCGAAATTTCCACATCATTAATAGCTTTATCGCGGAGCAAGGACTGCTCCCTCTGTCTGTCTTCTCCTTCGTCCCAATACTTAGCTATATCGTTGTGTTCGATACATTCACACAATCCTCGTTCGTAGAATCCCGTTCCACCCTGCTGCGTTCCGCGAAAGCATCGCGCGAGTATTCTGAAGATTCTGACGAGCACATCTTTCGCGTAAAGCACCGATGAGAGCTGGGGCTGAATAGCATCAATTTTTCCATCTTCGTTTACATGAAATTCGCGAGATATAGCACGTTCAATTGTAAATGCGACGTGAGCGCACTCTTCGTGCAAAGAAACACCCAAATCTTCAGGCATCTTGCATTTTCCCAATCGCTTAGAGACTTCCTCCGTTGTGTATGCCGCCCGGAAAGAGCGGCCAAGAATATTCCAGCCGTCTTGCATCATGCGATTCTCGAGCTCTTTCACCCAATAATCGCAGTCGTTTGCATTTTCAAAATCAATCTTATGTCTTTTCTGCTTTTTCGATTTGTTCGATTTGTTCTTGGAGCCGTCGCTTTCATCGCCGAGCTCTCCAAGTCTACTAAGCAATAATTCCCAGTCCACTGTTATCGGAATAGATGCCGCTGTATATAATTCACATCTAGTAATCATTGTTGGAAACGCTTGGAGGTTCGATAATTTCTCAAAGAAAGAAATTATGGTAGAGATGCAGATATTTGCGCTATGCAGACACGCATCCACAATCTGCCCGTTCGGCGGCGCCTTTACGATTTCTGTTTCCGTGACAGAAACACGTGTTAATAAAACTCCGAGTTCTATAACTTCAGGTAGAATAGCGCGCGAAATAAGATCAATGATGCCATATTTTCGTGCGAGAACGATTGCCGGGGCAAAGGCTCGACGGCTCTTATCTCGGCGCTCAGTAGAGTATCCGAGAACGGAGGTAACTACGCGTACATATTCTTCAATTTCGCTGAATATGAACAGAGAAGTGCATGGAAAGTTATCACCATCACCCAACTGCAAATTTTGTCTCTTATCGATGTATTGGCGAACATCTCTTTTCACTTTCGCGATTTCTTCGTAGCTCTGAAACATTATGTCTTCTATTTGCAACAAAATTGTTGCCACGGAGGTCCATTGTGTCCTCTCGTATACTTTAGATTTCTCTCTACTTAAACGCACCCAAGAAGGAGTCGCGGGTGCCGGTCGTGCTATGATGACAAATGCACTGACAATGGCTCCTTTAAGCCGCTGGAACGATTCCCGCGTCCATCGAGCCGTTTCGGCGTTCCGAAACGCCGCAATGCTTGTAGAATCGTCGTATTTAACTTCTCCGTCCACTAGAATTAAGTGACCCCTTAAAAAGTCGATGGAAGAGAGTGCGCCACCGTGAGCGCGACAAAGATCGAGAAGCCTTTGATAAAAGGAGCCCAAAGCTACTGGAAACGTTCGGATCATCGTCGAAAAGAAGTTTGTGGCATTCTCCAAACGTTTACAAATGGAATTCATTTCGCGAAAGCGATCAGTTCTGCATTCGCTATCGACTTCCCCCAACTTAGACATTTCACTCAGTCCGGACTCATTGAAGTCTTTATTTCTCGCTTCAAAATCTATCAAAACATAATTCAACGCCGCATCAAAGGCAGAACAGAAATCCTCTGGGACTCTTAATGCCAATTTACGCAGTAAACTCGAAAAGTTATTCCCAGCAACCGATGTTGGAAACATATTTGGCAGATTATTCGAGACAAAAATTTTAGTAAGTACTTCAACTCCGCTCAGATTCGACTCGAATATACTTTGTGAGTTGGAATTTGGTCTGTACGCTAAAAAACGATGGACGAGCTCATTTGTCTGCACGATACCTTCCAAGAGACGCGTCGCATGCAGAATGAGGTCGTGAAGAAATTTTCCACGCGCTACTACTGCTTTATTGCGCTCGTTATGATGATATCTATGTAACGAAGAGTTATTTCCTGACTCCGCATTATTTTTGTCATCTGAGTTTAAATCTGGTAAAGGTGGCAGTATGAGCCATCCGCTCTTGGCCATTTCCTCGGGCTTTTTGCGAATATCGCATTCCGAACACAGCTCAATGACTCTAATCTCCGCATCTTCACCTTTGGCTTCACCTTTGGTATCATCTTTTGGAACGGCAAGACACGTTCGCCAAGCGCTCACGGGTGATTTTGATGCATGAGGTGATTTTTTGCAGTATTCGCAGCGCTTTTCGCACGTTTTCCGGATCTCGTCAAAAATTTTGTAGAGCATTTCTACGCCGTCCTTGCGAAGATCAGGCACGTGTCTTAATAACTCATCTATGTTCGTTCCGATCGCGGTGGCTACGTCTGGGGCACTCAAAGCTTTTTGATAAATTTGCTTCGTGAAAGCTGGACACATGACCTTTGACAGTATGCCCCGCTTGATTACTTTCTTCTTCCCATCTTTGTGCAGACACGTTGCCGATATGACTTGAGGCGCAACGCACAAAACTTTTGAGTTATTCGCGATGGATTCATTTTCTAACGCGCTAAATAAAGCATCAAAAACTCCCGCACTTTCGAGTTTGACGTAGCACGTTGGATCGTGGTTGAGGTAATCGGTTACTAAAGAAGCGAATGTTGTCACGCCACTTCCCCCAAATTTCTGAGCGTTATCAAAAACCAGACGCATAGCTTTGTTGAGCCCATTGGGACCATCAAGACCAGCTGCGTAAGCATCCTGAGGAACCGTTGGACCGAATATTGCAAACGCCAAGGCACGTGTTAACGCTTTTATCAACACGCGGCGGCTGTAGGCGACGTAACTCGGTAGAACGACATCATTCGCTGTTAGGCCTTCTCCCTTTGTGGCTTTCTCAACAATATCCACGCTGGTGCCGTCGCCAGATTTCCGTCTTTGTGATGGAGTACTTTCTTTGTCATCATCTACTGACGTGACGTGCGACTTCTTGCGCTTTGAGCCAGAACCTGGCGCCGCATGTGAATCAGTATTAGCGACAGACAATAACTTTGCATCGTTCTTATTCTCTCTATTTTTCATCGAAGCGCCCGCGCTTCTGAGTGATTCGCAAATCTTGTCGTATTCCTTCAGAGACGTTTCAATTTCTTGGCGTAGCCTCAAGCACAGTAACGCAACGCCGCCGGACTCACGAAAT
>Ga0182090_1286230_pt1 | contig 16877 bp, 8 predicted proteins | sample 041ome_24_FD_127767 | JGI IMG/M metagenome (GOLD analysis project Ga0182090, IMG submission 127767) | Metatranscriptome of coastal salt marsh microbial communities from the Groves Creek Marsh, Georgia, USA - 041408BS metaT (Metagenome... | ecosystem: Environmental > Aquatic > Marine > Intertidal... | reverse complement strand
TGGATCTGTTGTATATAGTGGCCCTTCAGTATCAGCGAAAGGATTCTTTGAGTCTTTGGCGTACGTACCGCCTCGACCGCGAGACGTGCACGTTGCAGACTTTATATTGGACGTTGTCATCAAATCATCCAAAGAAACGACGTCGCGCGTGTGCAGAGACTTTGCGGTTTCAGACATCTTCACGCTCAACGAAAACACGATAGAAATGCTCGCTATGGAAGCGTCGTCGGATGCAGTCGTGGGAAATGACGGCGCTGATGACGAAGAACGAGGAAACAAAACAAAAGGTAGCGGTAGTGCTTGTTCCTCGGCAAAGAAATGTCTCGCGCCGATGAAGGTTCAGATTCAGCAACTCCTCGCACGTTTGCGCAAAAATGCCACTCGGCACCCATTTTTGATTGCCACGCACTTCATCGCGACGCTTTTCACAGCCATTGCGCTCGGTGCAATATTCTATCAGTGCGGTCGAGACACCGGCGGCGTGCAGAATCGAATGGGATGTTGTTTCTTCATCCTTCTATTCCTTACGCTTATGTCACTCTCCTCCCTCCCCGTGTGGAGAGAGGACGACTTATTGTCCAGGCGCGAGATTCTCGCCGGTGCGTACGGCGTGGATGGTTATTTCGTTAGTCAAATCGCTTTCGATGTGATTGTCGTTCGGGCCATTCCGCCTTTGTTCTTCTCTCTCGCCACGTATTTCTGCGTCGGTTTACACTTGAATTTTTTCTCGTTTGTAAACTTTACGTTCGTGTGCGTGTTGACAAACATCACGGCTTCGGCGTTATGTACTTGCGTGTCCATCGTAACACCATCCAATGCGTCCGCAAATGTCGTCGGTATGCTGTTATTGCTCGTGAACGTAGTGTGCGGCGGGTTTCTACTCAACGAGGAACAACCGCGAGCGAAAGCGGCGGACGGGAGTGGCAATCGCCACATCTTGGTTAAAATCTTGACGAGATTAAGCTTTATTAACCACGGTTTTCAGTCTATGATGATTGGCGAATTCTTAGACGCGGGAACTTTTTATTTTACGCCGAAACTGGTCGAAAGTGATCCATCCAAGAAATCTTCTCCGTCGTCTGGCGGCGGCGACGTACGCGTTCCGGTTTCCGGTAAAGAAGTCTTGGATTTCTTCTCCTTCGGGTCCACGAGAAGTGAGATGCGAGTGCACGTGGTCGCATTGGCCTCGTTAGCGTGCGCGTATTTAGCCATCGCGTACTTTTTGCTCAAGTTTAGAGTCAGGCATTAGATATTATAGATTGTAGTTCATTAGATGTACTGGAGGTAGTTCAAGTGATTCGCTCGCTTTCATTCGTAAGTAAAAAATTCAATATTCGTTTTTATTATTATTCGTTGTCGTCAAAGCTGTCGAAAGCATCTCTCGCCATCGCTCCGGCAGCTTCTTCGCGGTGAATTTCTCGTTCGCACTTCTCGTCTTCTTCCGGATGTAATCCATCCACGTGCGACATAGTTCTCAACGGTCTCAACTCTTTCGTCATGCACAAGTGTCGTCCGCTGCTTTCTTCTCTGATGTCAAAGACCGAATCGGTGGAATCTCCGGAGGAGGAAGCGCCAAAACTCGCCGCGGTGGCCGAGAAGCTCTTTTCAACCACCCACCCATCGGCTTCCATGTTTCGCAACGCCTCGGTGGCTTCTTTCATCGCTCGTCTCGCGTCATCGAACGACCTACACTTTGAGAAATCAATCAGTTCGTTCGGATCGACTTCCTCTCGCAAGCAGTTGACGTTCAAACCTTCGTTCATTAAATCTTCAAAAGACATGAGACGAAAGATAAAATCGCCCTCAGGTTTCCTTTTCAAAACTCTCCCGAGATCATCTTCTAACCATCGCCAATTTCCGTCGATGTCTTGTGCGAGGTGGAGTTCGAGCGGAAGCTTCATCTCGGCGATGTAATTCGCGTCGCCGCCTAATAAAGCTTCCAACAAATCCTCGTCGTCTTCGTAGTACTCTTCTTCGTCGTCTTCGTAGTACTCTCCTTCGTCTTCAAAGCTCCCACCAGTCTCTTTCCGTTCCGAATCGTATCTCTCTTCGATGCGCATGTAATGTTCCGTCTCTCTCAAAAAATCTTCGTGCGTGATTTCCAAGTCATCTTCGTCCAAATCTTCAAAGTCTATGCCGAGAAACGAAAGCGCCTCGTCGTAGCCTTTCGCGTGTTTCGGCAAACACAAAACGTTCACATAGTTCCCAAGAAAATCAGAAACCGTATCCGGCACTCTCGACGAGCATAACTCTTTATACGCTTCCACCGCGTTGACGTAATCCAAGACGCGTTGTAACTTCACAGAAGATCTTGCCGCGTTATCTCTCGCCTCTTCCACCGCCCACTCTTTCTCTTCGATTAAAAGCTCCAATCGTTTCTTTTGCGTTTCGAATTGTTCTTTAGAGAGTATCGTGGTCTCGTGTTTCGGGGCTTGATCTTCATCTTCTTCCACGTCTTCTTCCTCCTTCTTCGACGAACACGTCTCTTCTCCCTCCTCTTTCGTTTTGGTATTATTATTATTAGTAGTATTATTATTATTCGCGGTCGCCATCGTCGTCGCGGTAATCGCGCCGCTGCTCTTCTTCGCGCTCCTCTTCGGCACGGAGCTGTTACTGATCGTCGCGTTCTCTTTCGTCGTCATTGTTCTCGTCGCGTTGTTGTTGTTGTTGTTGTTGTTCTTATTAGTATCATTACTTTTCTTCTTCGTCGCTGCTGGGGGCACTTTCTTCTTCTTCGAGTCGCGCGAAGCACTCTCCTTCTTCGTCGGCTGCTGTTCCCGCGCGAACGAAGACGACGACGACGAAGCCGCCGCGTGGTCCTTGTTGTTGTTTCTCCGCGGCAAGTCCATCTCCGGATCCAACTCGTTCTTCGCGCCGGCGTCGACGTGACTCGACGAAGAAGAAGCCTTGGACGACGACGACGACGACGACGACCCGTTGTTGGTACTACTGCTCGCACTGCTCATCTCCTGCTGGTTGTTCTCGTACTTCTTTTCCTCTTCTTCAAAAAAATCTCCTCCTCCCGGTCCCCTCGCGAGCGCGTTCGTTCGCATCGTCCTCCGCCTCCTCAAAGGCACTCCTCCCGAAGGCGACGTGGGCGCATAATTCATTTTCTTCTGAAAGGCTCTCGAGGACTTTGACGTCGAGCACGCGACGCTCATCGCCGAGCGACTCGACGAGTGCATCACCGCGTTGTTGTTCTTTCTCATCGCGGTCGTCGACGAGAGCATCATCGATGCATTCGTCGCCATTTTCTAAGAAACACCAAGCGCGTCTATTGGGGAAAAATCAACGGGAAAAATATCCTTTCTTGTTCAAATTGATTTCTGCTTTGGATTCAAATTCGCGCGAGAAGAAAAGCGAGAGCACGCGTCGTTAGTATCGTCGTCGCGTTGCGAGAGAGTCTTCTCCTCGCGTTCGTGGGTTTGAGACAAACGCGAGTTCGCTTTTAAAGCACTCTTCGCAAAGAGTCGTGGTAGTATATACTCTCTCTTTTTAAGTGAAGATCCACCCGCAACGAAGGCTCTCTCGTAAAGAGTCAACGGAAAAGAAGATACGAAGCAGATATTTCATCGCGCACAAGGTTCTTGTGGCTGCGGTGTCTCGAACATATCTTCTGCGAAAAACTACCTTTTTTTCACAAAGTTTTTACTGTTTTTTCGTTTTTGCGGATAAGTAATTTTTTTGTCTCTGCATTATACATGTGAACAGAGGGAATACTAAATCTTCCTTTCGCGTCCGCTCACGACGAAACGCGCGAATGCATTTTTGCCGCGTTTAGAATGCCGATCGTTGATATGCACGCATTCGGAGAGACCGTAGTACTTGGTCGATTTATTATTCGCTTTTCCAACATCGACGCTGCGATCGCCAAAGAGTGTCGACGTCGAAAAGCAGTTCTCTCGTTTTATTCTTTCCAACACTTTTTGCACTTTTTGCACTATTTGACACAGAAAAGAATAAAAAACGTTATTCCACACCGACGACACCGTTGCGGACGAGAACCATATTAAGATCTCTCGACAAGAAACTCGATTCTCTCACTCGGTGCGTCTTCTGTCGTCGTTCCCTTTCTTCGTGGTCGCTTTTCTCTTCTCTCGTCGCGCGCTCTCTTTGATGGTTTGTTGTGCTTCTTCTTTTTATATCTCTCTCTCAAAGGGGAGGAACTTTTTTATTCTGATGATTATTCCCGAGCCAAGAGCGCGCGCGATGATGCCGCGCGCAGCGCGTCCTTCTTCGAATGCTACGCATTCCAGACGAAGACCGCAACGCCGCGATATCGCGCTTTTTCGTCGTCTCGCTTTGACACCAAAAGCCTTCTTCAAAACGGAGGACAAACGCGCGCGTCTCGAGAGGAGAATATAAAAGAAAAAGAGGGTGCTCAGAAGTTGTTCTCGGTGCCGGGAATATTCTCGAGTCGAGGGCGAACGCTTTGAAAACGAAGGAGAGCGCGACGATGACGAGGAGGATGTGTCAGATGAAAGCTTTATCAGGCGGCGACGCGAATGATATCGTTGTTTTTACTACCACGCTCGTCGACGAGAGCGCCGGATGCGGTTTCTCATTGTCGGTGCCGGGAATATTCTCCTTTTTGTTCTTCTTTTTGATGCCTTTGTTTTTGGACGACGAGACCTTTCGAACAACCGTATGAAAGCTGACGAACCACAACGTCACTCACGCTGCTATGATGACTGGCGCGCTCTCTCTATCACAGAAAATGATGATGAAATCTGCCCTCGCGACGATTTTGGTCAGCACCGCGGCTGTGCTCAAAGCCGACGCCGGCGCGCTCAAACTCACGATTCTCTCCATGAACGATCATCACTCCAATCTCGATGCGGATGATCACGATTTGACCGTCTCTGACGCCACCACGAAAGCCGTCACGGGCGAATCGGTGAACGTAAAGCTCGGCGGATTTCCGATGACCGTTGCCGGGATGTCGGCGTTGACGACCTCGGAAGAAGCTGCCGGACAATCCGTGATCAAACTCCACGCGGGAGATGTCATGACGGGCGGTGCGTACTATTCGTGGTTCAAAGGCACAGCTGACGCGAAAATGATGCAACACGCGTGCTTCCATGCTATGGTCATCGGTAATCACGAGTTTGACGACGGTGACCAGAACCTCGCCACTTTCATCGATAATTTGAGCGATGCGGCTGTGTGCGCGACTGGAACCAAAGTACTCAGCGCGAACGTAGTCGCTGGGGCCTCCTCTCCTCTGCAAACCAAGTACGCCAAGTCGCACGTCTTCACTCTAGGGGGAGAGAGCGTCGGCGTCGTTGGCGTGACCATCAAGAGAAAAACGATGGAATCTTCCTTCCCCGATGCAGGTACGACCGTCGAGGATGAGAAGACGGCGGCACAGGCTGAGATTGATGCGCTCGTTGCTTCTGGCGTCGATAAGATCATTCTGCTTACACATATCGGCTACGCGTACGACGTAAGTTGGATGGCGACGCTGAACAACGTCGACGTCATCGTTGGCGGTGACCAACATGAACTCCTTGGCGACGCTTCTGATTTGATGGGGTTTGCCACTCCACACGCCGCATTTCCCGCTGAATTAACGAATGGAAACGGTAAGAAGGTTTGCGTCGTGCAATCTTGGGAGTACTCAAAAACCTTTGGGAAGCTTCGAGTAGACTTCGATGCGAACGGCGATGTCACGAGCTGCTCTGGTAAGCCCCAGTTTGTATATGACTCGACTTCATTCCTCCAAAATCTCGTCGATGCCGCGGGAGAGGACTACACCGAAGCCTTCGACGACGCGAAAAAAACCGCCATGGTTACTCACCTCGATACGCTCGACAACTGGCACGCTGTTACTGCTGACGCCGCTACTGCGGCGTCGTTCGAGACGTACAAAACGCAAGTGGACGTACTCAAGACGCAAAAGATTGCGGACGTGCCCGAAAATATCTGCTTCGAACGCATTCCCGGTCAAGGACGCTCTACGTTATGTGAAACGTCGGCGTCGTATGAACACGGCGGAGCGGCGTGCCAGCTCGTCGCAAAAGGGTTCCTTCACCGCACGAAGAACGCCGATATTTGCGTTCAGAACGGTGGAGGATGCAGGCAGGACATTAGTGCTGGTGATTTCACGAAAGATGACGCGTATTCAATGCTTCCTTTCAGCAACACCATTGTGACGATGGATATGACCGGTACACAGATCATCGCGCTTATGGAAGACGCCCTCGATAATGCGCTTTTTGGCGGGTCCACGGGCGCGTACCCCTACGTCGCGGGACTGCGCATGGACGTCGACATGAACAAGACAAAGGGTTTCCGCGTGTCGAACGTGGAAATTAACTCGCGTCTCGCAGGATCCTGGGCCGCCATCGACATAACCAAAACGTACGTTGTTGGTACGAACAACTACATCGCCGCTGGCAAAGACGGATACTTGACGTTTGGCGAGGTCACCGGAGTTGATTCTTACATGAATTACGCGCAGACAATGATGGATTACGCGGAAGAGGTGAAAACTCTCACCGCGCCGGCAAAAGCGGAAATGACGACACAATCGTACATCGCCCCGGATGGTACTGCGCACACCGTTGTAACGCCTCCGGCGAGTTCGGGCGCCACCATTTTTGGTCACGCCGTCGCGCTCTTCGCTTTTGTTGGCGCCTTCGCTGCGGTGATGTAGAGAAAAAGACTATTATGACTGCCCGAAGAAGAGAGGAAAGAATCAGAAGCCAGAAAAGGGCACGTGAGCATCATAGTCCGAGAAAACGGTATTATTAAGGACATGCCATATTTATTCATTTTAAAAGACTATACTCTTAACATAGTATCCATCTTAACTTTTACGAATCGTCAATCCATGGCTTCCAAGCACTTATCGTACATCTCTCCAGCTTTGGCTAATTCGCCCATGTCGGTGTACACGTCTCCGAGCATGCCGAAAACGGTGCTATCTCTGGCGACGAGTAGCGCGTTCTCGAGCGTCGCCGCGGCTTTGGTTAAATCACCCGACGCCTGGTACGCCGTCGCCAAACCTTTTCGCGCGGAGAGCGACTCTTCGATTTTATCTTCCTCGTCCGCGCTACTAAACGCGCCGCCATCCGCCGCCTCGACGGCGTCGTTGAACAAACCGATCGCCGATTCGTATTCTCCGTTCGCGTACGCCGATTTCCCTTTTCCAATCAATACCATCGCCGGGCTGCTCGAAGTCGTCGAAGAAGTCTTCTTATTGTGCCTCTCGAACCGTTCGTCCTCGACGCGTTGCATGATCGCGCGCATCTGAACGTTCAATCGTTCAATCTCTTGTCTGCGTTTGCGACTGAGCACGCCGTTCAGAGAGGCTCCGATGAGCGCTAAGAGCTCCAAAGTCGCCAGCAACGGCCAATATTTCCGGCCGAAAAGTTGGAGTTTGGACAAATTCTCCGGCGGATTTATCGTCTTCGCTTTGTTCGATGAAATCTGGACGAATTCACTCCTCCTGCGAAGAGTGCTCGCTCTGCTTTGTTTCTCCCCAGGTTTCAACTCGTTCAGAGGTAACGATGCAGAAATGGCATCGTCGTCGTTCAAAGTATTCTTACTATTGTTGTTTACGTCGTCGTCGTCAGAAGTGCTGCTGCGACAAAGAAACGCGCACAACGCGTCGTCGCTCCTTTGAGAAGAAGAAGAAGAGGCAAAGCTCGACGATCGTTTCCCGAAGCGGCTTCGATTGGAATTCTTTCTCGTCGTCGTCCTGTTGCACTCGTTTTCTCTTCCTCTCGAAGAAGAAGAAGAAGAAGAAGGGGAAAACCCACGCGTGGGAGGACACCGTTGCCGCCGATTAGATGTGGCCGCGACGATGCGTTGGTGCCCGTTTTGCGCGTGAAAGTGTGTCGTGGAGTACATTTTTTTATGGAGCAGAGCGCTCTTCGATGGAGCAAAGGCAAGCGTTTCGGCGGTTTACGTAAACAATTCCAATCCGGGCGTTTGCCGTCTCCGCTCGGCGCCAATCTCTCTAATTCTTGTCTTGCGTTCAGATTCTTTCAGGCGGAGTTTGTCTCTTCTTCGTCTGTGTATTCTTTTGATTCTTCTTCTCTTCTCGTTTTCTTCGTTTTCTTCGCGCCGGTGTTGGTTCCGTTTTCTTCGCTCTTCTTCTTCTTCTTCTTTGTCTCCCGCGGATTCGCCGAATTCGAGGAATCGGAAAAGCTTCGACGAGGACGACGAAAACGATGGGTCGTCGTCGTTGTCGTCATCGTCGTCGTCGTCGTCTTTGGTGGCTCTTTCGAAAACGTCGGAGAAGAAGAACGGAGAGGTTTGTTTTTGAGAGACGAAGTGTTCTCGTTCTCGTCGTTGATGATGATGATGTTGTTTTTCTTCTTCTTTGTCTTCTTCTTCGTCTCGTTTGAACGAGGGCGCTCCTCTTGCCGCCACCGTCGCTGCTGTCGTTGTCGTCCTCGTCGTCTTCGTCATCCGTTCCCTCCCGTCTCGAAACCCGCTCAATCGCTCTCGATTTCTCTTCCTCTCCTGGTCTTTCACGAACTCGCCGAGCGGATCCAAATCTCGCAATATCTGCGCCAACTCTCCGGGCATCTTCGACTCACCTTCCTTCACGTCTAAAATCTTCACGCATAAATTCTTATAAAACTGCACGCTCCTGTGTTCGAACATGCCTCCTAACACCCCCGTCGCGAGGCCAATCATCACTCTCGCCCGAAATACGTTCCTCGCGTTCTTAAACGTACTCTTCCCACTCGTCCCCATTTTTAAGCTTTTCACGTCCACGCTCGCGAACCCAAAAACTCCGGTTATCGAGAACGCGAACAGAACTCGCGAGACGGACGAATACACGAAATCGCGCACCGTTTTGTTCTCCTCGTGAGTAGGTTGGTAGTTTTGCGAGATTTGTCGAAGGGAGAGTTCTCGCAACGCTTGCTTGGCGTGGATTGCGTTCAACTCGTCCACTTTCGCGGGGAGATTTTTCTTCGTTTTTGTGTCGATGTTGTTCTTCGATGACGACGGTTCAAGGCGTTTGGAAGAAGATTCCTCGTCGTTTAAGGCAGAAGCAAAGGAGGAGGAGGAACACTCCGCGACGGAAACGACGGAGGAGAACAACCAGCGGGGAAAGAGGTGATGATTTTTACGCGCGTTCATTTAATGTTTTTGTGAGGATGTTTCAACTGTTTTCTTTCTTTCTATTCGTAATAATACAACACGAAGCGTATGCGAGCGTCTCTATTCTAATCTGTTAATCTGTGAAGAAGGAACGAGAACGAGAGAGCGTGAGTAAGGAAAGGAGAAGGAGGAGAATCAGGACGATTTTTCGAGAGAGACGATCCGATTTGAGGACGACGCTTAACGCGCTCGTAGTACCACTTTGCCCCGCGTTTGCGGGAATTTTCGTATACACAAACAACACATCACCATCACCATCGCATTCTTTCAGAAGCCATTTTTTCTGCTCATCGTTTTTGTGAAGGGCCGCCGTTCCAAAAGGCAAAACATTTCTCAACGTCGGACGGTAATTCCAAAAAAAGTGTATCATCACCAAGAATGTATGTGTGTTGATGTGTGTGTGTAAGCGTGTGCTCGCGAGCGCGCATTTGCGCATCTTCGTTTGCGAGAGAAGACGAAAAGATTCGAGACGACAAAGAACGTACCTATTTTATTCACCCTTGCGCGTCGACTTCTTCCCAGGACGTGATACTGTGACTGTTCATGGCTGCGTACGAGTTTGATTTGTGTTTCGGAACGAACGTCCAATCGTCTTTCGGTTTGCCGAGGAACATTTCGCTGACTTTAATCCAATCTTCGACTTTATCCGAGGCCAACAAAGTTTCCATATCGTTTCGACCGAAATATCGTTGCGGACGCAAATGCATCCTTTGTACGCTCGCGTGCTCCAAAAGACCAACCGGGACGTATCTGTGCGTGTAACTCATCCATTCGCATAGAAATGTTCTCGTCTTTTCGACGCCGATGGAATCCGAACCCCAATGTTCGAACCCGTAGTTACAAAATTCCGCAAAGTACTCTAAACGCTCCGAGGAAGAGACGTCGATGTGCCTTTGCTCTTTAATCTCTTGGAACAACCACGGTTTGATAATTGCACCTCGACCAATCATGCACGTGGCGACGTTTCCAGAGTCCACGTGTGCGTTGTAATCTTCGTAGGTATACACGTCGCCGTTGCCGATGAGCGGGACGACGCCGTTTGAAACAGTTTGAGCGATTTTCCCACACTCGTCGATGTATTCCCAGTCCGCCAAGCGCGAATAGCGTTGCGCGCGCGTTCGTCCGTGTAACGTCACCGCAGCGACTTTACCGAGCCAACCGGCGTTGAGGGAATCTCGAGATGTCGAAGACGGCGCCGAGCAACATCGATTGACGATATCGTGCGCGTTCCACTGTTGCTTGCGATCGTGGTAACCCATTCGAATTTTGATCGTCAACGGAATCTTACGCAACGAGGAGCTCGCCGCGTCGATGATTTTCTCCAACTTACCGGTTTTAAGTTGCGTGAGCAAAGTTGAGCCGGCGCCTTTGGCGCAAACGCCATCGATTGGACATCCCATGTTGATGTCGATGAAGTCGCATTGGACTTCGTTTTCAATCAGTTCCTGTTGTTGTTGTTGGAAGAAGAAGAATAAAAATGGTAAACAAAGTTTGTTGAAGACAACGATGATGGTGGTGTACAATATTACTCTGCATCGATCGAGCGGTCAGACAGCACTGGGAACTCACGAGCTGTAAAATAGCCAGAGAATGCGAACACTCCCCGGCGCTTCCTCCTTTGCGCCTACTAGGGCTGCGGCTGCCAAAGAAGTCCCAAGGTTTAATCATCACCCCGCTCGTTATATCGCTTAATTGTAGTACACGCGCAAACAAACAACACGAAAAACAAAACAAAACAAACGCACCACGCATCGGCTGACTAAATCGGGGTACCCGCCGCATATTTGGACCCCAAACTTATTCGTCGCACTCGATTCGCACGCGTGTCTTCGCACCAGCGCCCACTCGCGTCGATCGCCGGCTAACAAGTTTGAAGCCATCGCCATCTCCGATATCGTAACGTCTGCCCCAAACTTCACGCACATGCGTCGAAACGGCGCGTGTCCAACCGTCGTTAACGGTGCCAAGACTAACTTTTTATTGAAATCGATCGCGTTCTTCTTTACCGTTTTCTCCTCGTTCTCGTTCGCGTTCGCGTCGTCGTCTTTGTTATTTCGATTTATCGCCGTAATCTTCCTCTTCTTCGCTTTCGACACGCACAGCAAATCATTCCCGACCATCTCTAAATACTTTGTCGATCTTGGCAAAAGATACGTGGACTCGCGTAATTTTTTCTGCAACCAGTCCTCCATGGCGTTGAACTCTTCGCTGCCTTCGCTCCGTCGCCACTCGAGCAACGTTTTCGACTCTTTCGCGTTATTTTCGTGTCGATCGGAAAAATAACACCGAACTCCAAACGGACATCTCACATCTTTCATCTTCTTCTCGTACGGACACTTCACGTCTTCCTCGTCCTCGTCGCCGCCGAGAAAGCATCGCCCATCCGGGAGGTTCCCGCCGCCGAACCAAGAGTCTTTTCTCGCCTCTAAATACTTCTCCGCGTCGTGCGCGCGTTCGCACGACCCGGTCGATTGAAACGTGCACTCCTTCCCAACCGCCACAAAATGACACAAATCATTCCTCATCGAAAGATATTTCTCTCTCTTTCGTTGCTTTTGCGACTTTGTGCCTTGTCGCAAGCCGTTTTTGTTGCTCTGTAATACCGTCGCCTTTCCTCCTTCTTTTCCTCCTTCTAACGGTTTCTTCGGTCCGTCGACGTTCTCTTCTTCCGGGGAGGACGGGCCTCGCAAAAACTGCGCTCGAATCGGTAAGAACCCTTCTTTAACGAGTGATTCTATCCTTTTTCTTTCGAGGACATCTTTCGAGGACATCTTCTTTGCAGAGAAGAAGAAAGGAACGTCTCAAGTGGAAATCATATTTGCGCCGCCGATTCGCCTCCGAATGGATGACGAGAAGAAGACGAAGAAGGAGGACAACACGTGGAGAGAGAAAGAGACAAAAACATGTTGTTATTAGTAAGTCTTCTCTGCTGCGCGCTTTTTCGCGGGGATCAGTCGTTCAATCTCTCCTTCTCTCTCGCAACAAAAGTGTGTGAGGGTAAGTGAATGAAACAACGTTTTTTGTGGGGACTTTTGAGTGCAGATTACACGGGTGTTTTGATTACATTTTTACTATTTATCGCTCTTCGTCTTCTTCTTTAGATTGCTGCTGCGCCAACCACTTTTCTCTTCTCAAACGAAGCGCGAGGGAAACTTCGTCCTCTTGTTCTTGTTCTTGTTCTTCTTTTCGTTCTTCTTCTTCTTGTTCTTCTTCGATCTCCGTAGGGTTGGCGGCGTTGGCGTTGGCGGTCATCGCGGCGGTTATGATGGACGGCGAAGCCGAGCGAGAGTGTCGGAAGGCGATTTTTTTGGTGTCTTCCCCGTGTTGATGTTGCGAAGATAAGGAAGAAGGCGGAGGAGGAGAATTCGTCGTCGTCGTTTCAGCGGTTCGGTCGAATTTCGCTTCCAAAGGAGGTGAAGGTTTGTTCGAGCGCTGCTGCTGCTGCTGCTGCTGCTGCTGGTCTTCGAGTTTTTGCATCAACTCGTTCACTTTTTGTTCCAACGCGGAGATTTTCGCGTTCGCGTTTTGATCGTTTTTCTCCATTTGCGCTTGACGACGGTTGTACTCCTTCTCGTATTGCTCCGGCGTGAGCGGCATTGGTTGTTGTTGGTGTTGTGAATCGATCGGAAACGGGAAGTAGCTACTACCGCCGTTGATGTTTGATCCCGGAGGAAGTAAACCGAGCGGCGCGACGCTCATGAACGCCATTTGCGCTTGTTGCGCGGCAGCAGCGACGGCGGCGGCGGCGGCGTGCGCCATGCGACGCGCCGATATGTCTTCTTCAGACAGCGACGATTCGTCGTTTGCCATGTTCGTCGCCGCGGCTGAGATGCCGGCTTGGTAGGACGCGTTGATTGCGGCGGTACCGGGAGTCCACCACTCGCCGCCCGGGTTGAGATTTGCCAAAGGAGAAGGCGCGATTGGTGTCGTCATGTTCGGCGGCGGCGTCGCTCTCGTTTGTTGTTGATGTTGTTGTTGTAAAAATCTCGGCGATGGTGGTGTGCGCGCGGGCGTACGCGTCGTCGACGCAGCGACGGCAGTAGCCGCCCCCGCCGGTTCCCTCGAAGAAGAAGTAGTCGTTGAAGGCGTTTGTTGTTGTTGTTGTTGCTCGCCTCCTAAACGACGCTCGAGGTGCTCTAATCGCTGCTCCCGAACGCGTTGCGCTTCTCCGTCTGCTTCTGCACCTACTGCCGCCGTTGTCGTCGAAGAAGAAGGCGCATCCGTTCCTCCTCCCGGTACTCCTCCTTCGGTCGCCGTCACCCCGACGCCTCCATTCTCTCCTCTCTCCCTTCTCGCTCTCTCCTCTCTTTCCCTTCTCGCCTCTGCTGTCTGCGCGTCTAATCTCGCCTGCACTTCCGGCGCAATGTACCCCGGCTGTAATTCCGGCGGTAACCTTTGCCACCGCCCTTCCTCCCTCTCTCTCTGTCTTCTCTCCAACTCTCTCTCTTCCTCCGGCAACACCGACGCGCGACACGTTGGACACGCCTGTTGTCTCTCTAACCACGATCTCAAGCAGTGCAAATGAAACGCGTGAGAACACGGCAATTTCTTCGCGCGCATTTGTTTCGGTATCGGCGTTTGACTCCCGTCCGCGTGCGTCTGGCACGTTTTCATCTTCTCTCTGCACACGACGCACGTATCTTCGCCGCCTCGCGCTAAGTCTAAATCCTCCCCAGTCGCATCTGGAAACCTCGAATCTAAATTCGCCGTCACTCTTCTGTACCTCAAAAATGCCGCCACTCGATCTTTAAACTGTCTAAACGTCACGTACACGTCCCTCAACAAATGTATCGGCAACCCGTAATAGGCGAAGATGATGGAAAAAAACGCCACGTACACGCACAAATGCACCAAATCCGCGCACAGCTCTAAATAAAACACGAACGCGCCTTTCCCTTGCCAATTTCCATCCATCGCGCGATCCACTATCGTCACGAAATACTTCGCAAACCCGACGCACATTTTACTCGCCAAAATAACGTGCTCGAACCCGAACAAAAGCACCACCGAAGGTCCTTTCGCGACGACGCGTTCAATCGCAAACTTCACGAACGCCACGTCCACGAGTAACAAACACACCATAAAGCTCGTGATTCTAAATCTGTCGATCGCTCGCACTCGCGGTGCCGTTTCCATGTGTTCCGCTCGGTCTTTGCACAAACCGTGAAACGCCTTCAAGAACAACAAAGAGGCGAACAAGGAGACAAATCTCAAGTTGAATTCCTCTCTGAATATAGTCATCGCCAAACACGTCTCCATGACGGCTTCTCTGGTCCGTTCGTGTAACCGCTCGACTTCGCTCTCTCGCAACGCGCCCAGGAATACGGTTTTCACAACTTTCGCCAAGGTAAACGCCAACGCGAACGCGACGTTCGCCAAGGACACGACGGAAATTTTCGACGTCGAGAGATACAACATCGCGCTGAAATATTGCTCGCGAGTGAGTAAAGCGTGCGCGACGATCAAAGAGGCGATCAAAACCGAGGTTGTGACGTAGGAAAACGATCGCGAGAGGCCGAAGAGACGACGCATTGTTATTCGTATTGTTCAAAGTGTTATTTGTAGGAGATCGCACAAAAACCAATTAATGACGAAAATTGCTTCTCGAGGCTTCTTTTTACGAGGAATTTAATTGATGAACAAAATGTACACACTCGTATCACCGACGAGAACTTTACAACAGTATACAATCTTTTAGTACGAGTCAATCAGAATACTACATATATATATATATATATTCATTCTTCTCGAAGCGTTTTCGTTTTCATTTTCGCCTGTTTCAAACTCATCTCCACTTGGTTTAATCGGTCTTCGACGGCGAGTTTCCGCTCTCGTTCTTTCATGGATTTGCCCGCGCCGGTTGAGAATTTCGTGGCCAAGAGTTGGAGGAGATGGTCGCGTTCGGAGGAGAGGAGGGTGATGTTTTTTTCGTTTTGCGAGATGAGGAGGAGGTTATTGGCGCGGAGGTCGGCGGAGGTCGCGTATGGAGGGGCTTTGGTGGCGTCGGTTTTGTTTTCGTTTTTGGCGGATCCGTTTCGTCGAGAGACGACGGGAGTTTTTGAGACCGTCAAGGCGTCTTCGGTGGCGTCGCGGAACCAGGACCAGGATGGAGATTGGAGTCGGACGGCGTCGGTTCTCGTACCGGCGGCAATGTTTGGTGTTGTTTTTGCTGTTGCATGCGTCTCAGTAGTAGCTCTTTTCGTTTCTTCTTCTTCTTCTTTGTCTTCTTCTTCTCGTCGATCAGCGGCGAGCTGAGGATGCCTTTTCATCGGACTACTCCTAACAATTTCCGAAATCGACCTTCCAGACTGTTCGTTCATCGATACAATCTGTTCCATTCTTCCTTCCATCTCAGCCGCGGCTGTTCGTAATCGAGCGTTTTCTCTCTCCAACTTCCTCGAATTCGCCCGCATCGTCAACGCGTGCTCCCTCGCCTCGTTCTTCTTCCTCTCCGCCTCTTTCGCCATCTTTGCAAATTCCTCAATCTCTCTCTCCCGTTCTCTCAACAAAGTAATCGCCTCGCGCACGTCTAATTTCATCCTCTCTTCCTTCGCTTTCGCCTCTGCCGCTCGCTCCTCGCCTTCCGCGCGTTTCCGTCGGTCCAACGCGCACACTTTTTGCAACTCCTTCACGGACTCTTCCATCCGTTTCAGTTTCTCTCGTAACTTTTCATTCTCTCGTTCACATCTCGCCGCCTGTTCGGACTCTCTCTCGGCATCCTCCAAAGCGTCCGCGGCTCTCAACTCGCACGCTCGCAATTGCGACGCGAGAGATTCTACCAATAACGAAGAAGACGCATTCTTCTTCGACGAAGACGAAGGACTCGCTCGCATCGAGAGCATCGACGACATCGGCGTCGTCGCCGCCTGAAAACGACCACCAGAACGCGTCGCCGCCTTCCCGTGACTCCTCACCCTCTCGTCGTCGTCTGAATCGTCGTGGCCTTTATCATCGTACTCCAATTCATCCGCGCCAAAATCCACCCGTCTCTCTTCTCTCAAAAACTCCGGCCTCGCAAACTCCCGCGGTAACGGAAACGGCGGCGGTTTCGGATGTTTTCGAACGCCTTCGTCCTCGTCGTCGTCGAACGCGCTAAACGCCCCGGCCCAGGATTTTAACTTTGCTTCTCTCTTTTCCATCGTCATCGCTTCTCTTTCTTCTTCTTCATCTCCCAGTCGTCGTCCGTCGTTACTATTAAACTCCTTTTCCTCCTCTCGCTGAGGATGCATCCGCTGCTCAAATTGCGCTCGATTGTGCATCATCTCTCGTCGCGTTCTCCGCGCAATTTCCAGCGCATCTTCGAACTCTTCGTCTGAATCGTCTAATTCTGAAGAGTAATACTCATACTCATTCTCGTTCGACCGTCCACCACCGAAGAACATGTTATCTCTTTCTTTCTTTCCTTATTAGGGGAATCAAAAGCGCTCAGAGGGGAATAAATCTCTCTCTGATGTTTCTCTTTTGCGTTGTGTTTAATGAAACGATGAAAGATGACGACGACGACGACGAGTATTCACGACGCTCTTCTTCGTGAAGTCTCTCTCTGTACTCAGATTTTTTAGCGCTCTCTCTTTCCGCGCTCGCTCGTGTAATGCAGTTTGGGGAAATTTTCTGTGCTCAGAAGGAACTTCATTTATTTGGTTTTGTTGTACTGATTTATCAAAGTGTATGTAAACTTGAACTATGAAAAGCTTTCAATGATGTTGAGTACGCTTGTGCCTTTTCAAATGACCAGATGTACGAAAAGCTTTATC
>Ga0182090_1133338_pt1 | contig 16991 bp, 18 predicted proteins | sample 041ome_24_FD_127767 | JGI IMG/M metagenome (GOLD analysis project Ga0182090, IMG submission 127767) | Metatranscriptome of coastal salt marsh microbial communities from the Groves Creek Marsh, Georgia, USA - 041408BS metaT (Metagenome... | ecosystem: Environmental > Aquatic > Marine > Intertidal... | reverse complement strand
CGGCTTCGGCCGCCAACCTATCCATATCGGGGGTGTTCATGACCATCGCGCACTGTCCATTGCACTCACGCGCAATCCTGCCAAGTCTCGTCTGCGCGACAGGACAATCGCGGTTGACGCAAACGTAAAGCGTGCTTAACCCCCGTTGCCATTCGCAACGCGAGAGAGGAGAACCCCAATGCCGACAGCTTATATTGTAGACGCCGTGCGCACCGCTGGTGGCCGAAGGGGAGGGCGCCTTGCCGGCGTGCATCCGGTCGATCTTCTCGCCAAGTCGCTTGATGCGATTGTTGAGCGCAGCGGCGTAGATCCCAAAGCGATTGATGATGTGGTGACAGGCTGCGTCAGCCAGGCTGGCGAGCAAGCGATGCAGGTTGCCCGGATGGGCGTGCTTGCATCCAAGCTTCTTCCGCAATCGACCCCGGCCGTGACGATTGACCGCCAGTGTGGTTCCTCTCAACAGGCGATCCAATTCGCCGCGCAGGCGGTGATGAGCGGGACGCAGGACATTGTGATCGCTAGCGGCGTTGAGAGCATGACTCGGGTTCCCATGGGCACCAATGCCACCTTCCACATGAAAGAAGGGCTGGGCCATTACAAATCGCCGGGCCTCGAAGAAAAATATCCCGGCATTCAGTTCAGCCAGTTCATGGGCGCGGAAATGATTGCGAAGAAGCATGACTTTTCCAAGGATATGCTCGACCAGTTCAGTCTGGACAGCCACAAAAAGGCCATTGCAGCGACCGAAGCGGGCGCGTTCGATAGTGAGATCGTGCCAATCGAGATCGACACGCCTGAAGGCGAGGAGATACACAGGGTGGATGAGGGCATCCGCTTCGATGTGACACTGGAAGGAATTGCCGGCGTTAAACTGCTGGCGCCCGATGGCCGTGTGACCGCCGCCTCTGCCAGTCAGATCTGCGATGGATCATCTGCTGTGTTGGTAGTGAGCGAGCAGGCATTGAAAGCGCATGGCCTTACGCCGATGGCTCGCATACACAACCTCACTGTGACCGCTGGCGATCCCGTGATCATGTTGGAAGAGCCGCTGTTCGCGACTGACCGGGCGCTCGAACGCGCTGGAATGAAGATCGAGGACATCGATCTTTACGAAGTGAACGAAGCTTTTGCGCCTGTTCCGATGGCGTGGCTCAAGCACACCGGCGCTGATCCGGACAAGCTGAACCTCCATGGCGGCGCGATTGCGCTGGGCCACCCGCTTGGCGCATCGGGCACCAAGCTTATGGCGACACTCGTCCATGCGCTGAGGCGTCACGGCAAGAAATACGGCCTTCAGACGATGTGTGAAGGCGGCGGCGTTGCCAATGTCACCATCATCGAAGCGCTTTAAACCCCGAAATCTGAGAGGAATATCTGATGGAAGTCTCTGCAAACACCCCAGCTGTTGTCACAGGCGGCGCGTCTGGTCTTGGTGAAGCAACCGCGCGCGCACTCGCGGCCAAAGGTACGAAAGTCGCGATCTTCGACATGAACGAAGAGAAGGGCGAAGCTGTTGCAGCCGATATTGGCGGCGTGTTCTGCAAGGTCAATGTGACCAGCGATGACGACGTGGATGCAGGCTTTGCCAAGGCGCGCGAAGCGCACGGGCAAGAGCGTATTCTGGTGAATTGCGCAGGTATCGGCAATGCAATCAAAACTGCGAGCCGCGACAAGCAGACGGGCGAAATCAAACATTTCCCGATCAGCGCGTTCGACTTTGTCATTCAAGTCAACCTGATCGGCACGTTTCGGTGCATCGCGAAGTCTGCAGCAGGCATGATGGCGCTTGACCCGATGAATGAAGAGGGCGCCCGCGGCGCTATCGTCAACACCGCTTCGGTTGCCGCTGAAGACGGTCAGATTGGCCAAGCGGCTTACTCAGCGTCAAAAGGCGGCGTTGTTGGCATGACGTTGCCAATTGCACGTGATCTGATGCGCGAAGGAATTCGCGTCAACACGATCCTGCCTGGTATCTTCAACACGCCGCTGATGAATGCAGCACCGCCGCAGGTGAAGGAAGCGCTGGCAGCCAGCGTGCCATTCCCCAAGCGCCTCGGTTATCCCGAAGAATATGCGAAGCTCGCGATGACCATGATCGAAACCGGCTATTTCAACGGTGAAGACGTCCGGCTCGATGGAGCTATCAGAATGGCGCCTCGTTAAGCGTAACAGCGAACTCAGGATGTCAAACGCCGTCCGCGCCCAATGTGGTGCAGGCGGCGTTATCGTTTGACCGATCAATCTGGAGGATTCTGTTGCTGGACGAATCCGGCTGACGCGCGCAGCATGACAATGCGGCTCTTGGTAAAAGTGCGTCAGTCGCCTTCTATCCTACTCGGTCGGCATTGCCCTATCGCTTTTGGCCGTGACATTGCGTGACCAAAACTTCCATTGTCCTGCACCAGATATCGGCAGAATGCGGGCGGGTTTCTTCTTGCCTTAGGACAGTGTTCCATGTGTTCCAAGCTGAAGGATTTGACGGAGAGAAAAAGACATGACCGATTACACGCAGATACTGGTCGACAAGGCTGATGGGATTGCGACGATCACGCTCAACCGCCCGGAAAAGATGAATGCCTACACGCGCATCATGGGCGAAGAGATCATGGCTGCCATGGATGACATCGACGTCGACGACAGCGTGCGCGCGGTTATCTTTACAGGAAGCGGTGATCGCGCATTCTGCGCAGGCGCCGATCTGACACCTGAGGGGGGAGGGCATGTGTTCTCTGACCCCTCCGAAGTTGAGGACTTGTCTGATCCCAAAGTGCGCGATGGCGGCGGTCTGCTTACACTGCGTTTGTTCGAAAGCAAGAAGCCGCTGATCTCTGCCTGCAATGGCGTGGCAGTGGGCGTCGGCGCGACCATGCAGCTGGCTATGGATATCCGGCTTGCGAGCGACAATGCGCGCTATGGGTTCGTGTTTGCCCGGCGCGGAATCGTGCCGGAAGCATGCTCTAGCTGGTTCCTGCCGAAACTGGTCGGAATCAGCCAAGCATTGGAGTGGTGCTACACCGGCCGCGTGTTTGATGCAGAGGAGGCACGCAATGGTGGATTGATCAAGGATATTTATTCATCAGGTGAATTAATGGGCGCGGCACGAGATCTTGCCCGCGAGATTGCGGACAACACTTCGGCTGTCTCGGTTGCGATGACTCGCGCGATGATGTGGCGTTTGCCCAGTGGTGATCACCCGATGGAAGCGCACAAGATCGATAGCCGCGCGATCTACCGCCTTTCGCGAGGAGCCGATGCGAAAGAAGGTATCGCCAGCTTTCTGGAGAAACGAGCGCCGGACTATCCGGCCAAGGTCAGCGAAGATATGCCAGACTTCTATCCCTGGTGGGATGCTGCCGAGTATCGTTGATGAATCTCTTGCCGCTTTCTTGCGCGGCTCTTGCATCCCGCTATCGTTTCATGGGAAACCATAATGATGACAACATGGAACGATGACTGACCTGATGGGCGATAACCGTGATCACGAATTGCCCGAGGGGCAGTTAGAGAGCTTCTTGCCTTACCAGCTTTCGATCGCCTCGAACGCGGTAAGCAGCTTGATTGCGGAGCGGTATCACAAGCGGTTCGCTCTCAAGATCCCCGAATGGCGCGTGATCGCGGTATTAGGCGATGCGCATGCACGCGGCGCTGCATTGACCCAGCGATCGCTTACTGCGGCGACGCTGATGGACAAGGTCGCGGTGAATCGTGCGTGCAAGGTTCTGGAAGATCGCGGCCTGGTGGCTCGCGCGCCAAACAAGGATGACGGGCGCTCGCATTTTCTCCAGTTGACTGACGAAGGCAGGGCAATTCACGAAGAGGTCATGCCGCTGGCTCTTGCGACGGAGCGCGATCTGTTTGCTGATTTCGATGCTACCGAGCAGCAGCAATTTCGTTCCTTGCTTAAACGAATGCGCGGACGGGCGGCAAATCTTGCGGAGAAGACGAACGACTAGAGCGCGGGTGCGACGACATGAATTGCCGAAACACCCGCGCCCTAGTCTTTTGCAAACCTATTGGTCTGTGAACAGCGCATCGCTGATCGAACAGGCCGCTGGCCCAAGGATCACGATGAACAGCACAGGTAGAATGAACATGATCAGCGGAATGGTCATGATAGCCGGAAGGCGTGCCGCTTTTTCCTCTGCGCGCATCATACGCTCGTTCCGGAATTCGGCAGACAGCACACGCAGTGCCGAGGCCAACGGCGTACCATAGCGCTCTGTCTGAACCATGGTGGTGACAACACCGCGCACCTGTTCCAGATCAACCCGATAGGCCAGATTATTGAACGCCGTCTTGCGCTCGCTCAGGAAGGACAACTCGATCGCGGTGAGAGCGAATTCATCGCTCAGTTCCGGATACGCGCGCCCCAATTCCTTAGCCACGCGGTTAAAGGCTGCGTCGACTGTCAAACCGGCTTCGGCACAGATGACCAACAGGTCGAGCGCGTCTGGCAAACCCTTGCGGATCTCATTTGTACGCTTTTTCGCGATATTGCCGATATAGAGCTCTGGTCCCTTGTATCCGAGGAACACCGCTGCCGCCAAAGCCATTACGCGCTTCATCTCCCAATCGGGATAGATCTCGACAACATAAAGCATCACAAAGGCTGCAAGGCCCAGGACGATCGGAAGTATGGCGCGCGCACCGATGACGTAAACCGCAAGTTCTTTGTTGCGGATACCGGCATGGGCAAGCTTCTGCTGGATGTCCTTGATCTGGCTATCCTGCAGCACCCTCATGCCTTGAAGCTGTTGCTTGACCTTGTCAGTCTTGTCGGTCTTGTGAACGAGGCTGGTGCGCTTCTTGGCGCTTTGCGTAATGATACCGGCTTTCAGTTCGTCACGCCGATCGTTGAGCGCTCTGACGCGCCCTGCCATCGGATCTTTGATTGTGACTGCATTATAGATGGCGAACATCACCGCAAGAGCTGCGATCCCGGCCAGGATCGAGCCGACGACGATGACATCAAAGCCGAGCAGCGTGGGTCCGGATGGTGTATTCAACATGATTTCCGTTTCCCTCGCTTAGAATTCGAAACTGACCATTTTGGCCATGATGAATGCCCCGATCGACATCCAGACCATACCGCCAAGCCCTGCAACGATCAGGCGATCGTCGGTGAAGAAGCCGCCCAAATATTCTGGGTTGACCATCCACACCATGATGAACACGATGAAAGGCAACGAGCCGACGATATAGGCTGAAGCTTTCGATTCCGAGCTCATGGCACGGATTTTCAGCTTCATCTGTGAGCGCTTGCGGAGTACATCCGCCAGGTTCGAGAGCGTCTCTGCCAGGTTGCCACCCGTTTCGCGCTGGATGGCCAAAGTGATGCAGAAGAAATTGAACTCAGCGATGCCAAGACGGTCTGCTGTTTCCTGGAGAGATTCCTCCATTGTCCGACCGATTTTGATGCGCTCGACAATCCCTTTGAATTCTACGCCGACTGGGCCTGGAACTTCCTGAGCAACAACGGCGAGTGTTTCAGTAACTGGCAGACCGGAGCGAAGACCGCGAACAAGCAGCTCGATCCCGTCGGGGAATTTCGCATTGAATTGGTTGGTCCGCTTCGTGATCGCAAAATTGACGACGAGATGCGGGATACCTGCACCGATCAGTATGCCCACGCCGAGCGACAACAAAAGAGCGTCGGTGCGCAAGTACAAGACCACCGCGATAAACAGCGCAAGACCAATGGAGACATAGGCATATTGCGAAAGCGTCCAGTTCTTGCCAGTGCGATCCAGCCGTATGGCCAAGGCATCAATGCGCGACGTTGAACCGGCAACCTTATGTAGCTTTGGCTTACGCGCTGCGATCGCTTTTTTGAGCTGCGATTCAACCTTGGTGTCCGTGCTTTCAGAGTGACGATAGCGGACAGCTTCGAGGCGGCGATTGGCAGCCGTGCCAACCGATGGGCCGGCAAAGGCTACGTACCCGCCAAGAAGCAGTGCCATTATGAAGCCAACCAGCAGCAGGGTTTGAAGAATGCCCATGCGATTGTCCCGCCTTTCCTTAAATCAAATCATGCATCAGGGAAGAGTGGGGCGGCTGGACCGAAATTCGGACCCGCCACCCATGCTCATCGCTGATTACTCAGCCGGTTCCTCGGCAGGTTCCGACTTTTCTTTCTTCGCCAGCAAAGACTTCAGATCAAAGCCGCCCAGAAGCGATTTCTTGCCTTCGTCCACGCTGTTGAAATCTTCCTCGCTCGCACCCATCACGCGCTCGGCAACCTGCTTGATCACATTGGTTGCCTTGCTTGACCGGTTTGCTTCTACGAATGGCTGTCCCAGCTTGGCAGCGTTCGCAGCGGCCTTCGCGTCGTAAGGGATGATGTAATCCACCTTTCGTTCGATCGAGTCTTCGAAGTCAGCTTTGCTGATTTCCGAAACGCCCGACTGAACTTTGTTGGCCACCACCATTGTGTGAGCATGAGCAGCGTTCGTTTTCAGCCAGGACTGGATGCGGATCGTGTCACGAGCTGACGCAAGCGTCATATCGCTGACCAGAAACACCAGGTTCACGTCTGACAGAACATGCGGGAAGTTGATCAGCATGTTACGTGGCAGATCAATCACTGTCATCTCAAACGCTTGGCGGAATTCTTCCTCCAGCTGAACGAAAGCAGCGCCATCGGTCATCAACGGCTGGTTGATCGGTGCCTCTGCCGATAGAATCGACAGATTGTCATTAACACGGATCATGGCACGTTCGATGAACAGGCCGTCAATGCGGCTTGGGTTGTCGATTGCGTCTGTCAGGCCGCGGCCCGGCTCCAGATCCAGCGCCAGAGCGCCAGTGCCGAAGTGCACATCAAGATCAAGCAGCGCAGTTGGCGACTTGTGCTGTTCGCTGAACAAATAAGACAGCGAAGTAGCCAGTGTGGACGCACCCACACCGCCACGCGTTCCAATGATAGCGGTTGAGATGTGGTGCTTTACCACTTCGCCGTCCTGGTTGCGGGGCTCGGTAAAAACGGCTTGTGCCTGGTTTAGCGCGTCACGCAGCTGGCCGGCTGAAAGCGGCTTGAGCAGATAATCGTGAATCCCACTCGCAAGCAGGTCACGATACAGGCGAACATCGTTCACCTGACCGATTGCGATCACAACAGTGCCGGGTTCGCAGACCTCGGCCAAAGCGTTGATATCATTCAGCGGGTCACCGCTTTCCGACAAGTCAACCAGCAGGATGTTCGGGCTGGCGCTGACGCTGAGTGATTGGATCGCGTTGCGCAAACCACCCTTGTTGCACTTTTCCGGCTGCCAGCCGAGCTCGATAACTACCGGACGTAGAACGTCAAGCGCAGCATCGTCGCAAATATAGGCAGCGAACGGATCACGATTGCCGGGCATTCCGGATTTCCAGGGCGCATTCATGGCTTAGTTACCTCCGGTTGCGTTTTCTGATAGGCCGCCGGCTCCGGTCGGAGCCGCATCGCGATATGTCTCGATCGCTTTGCTTGAGCTCATGATCACGGTTTCACCCGTACCCTTTTGACCTTCGATCAGGTCTTCCGGGTTTGCGATCATGGCAGCCAGGTTACTGTTGGTTGCACAGCCGTAGTTCGGGCTGGTCCCATTGTTATAGTTCATGTCGGAAGTAGCCGACCAATTTGGGCATCCCGGCACGTGAGCTTTCGAACGCGTTACTATAACGCGGGCATAGCCTGGTTGTGATGCGCCAGAGGTGACCGGCGCCTCATCCGAAAGCAGTACGCCGTGGCTTCCAGCCAATTGGCTGACGGCTTCGAGCACAGCATCGCTGGCGAGAGGGTCATCAATCGAAACACGATCACCATAGCCCAGTTCGAGTGCTTCGAACCATCCATCGAGACGCTGCTGGTCAGCAATGCTGAGGCCGCTCTGGCTCGACTGTACGTCGAATGTGTAGTTGTTGCGCTCTACGACAGGTTGATTGACGCTGTAGAGGCTCTTGTTGGTTGGCATTCCGCCGCATGCACCCAGCGCGAGGCCGAGCGAGAGGGCGAGTGCGCCTGCTAGCTTGCTGTGATTTGCAAAGGGCATTGTTCTCACCTTTCTCAATTAGAGGTTGAAACCAGGAGTCGCGGCAGCTGCGCTGCGACCCTCGTTATTTTCGTCTTCGGCACGGCGAGGCGCCACTGCATCAGGGGTCACGCCGCCCACATCAGGTGCACCGCCGTCATTGCCCGGTTGCGGGTTAGGGCGCTCACCGCCGTTTGCGCCATGACTGCGGAAACCAAGGAACTGTTGCAGCTCGGTTGTCGCGTTAAAACCATCGGTTGGGAGGCGGATGTCGCGGTCGTTGACCGGCTTCACCAGATATGGAGTAACCACGATAACTAGCTCGGTCTCGCCCTTACGGAATGAGCGTGAACGGAACAGGTTGCCAAGAATTGGCATGTCACCAAGCCCTGGTGCCTTGTCGATTGTAGAATGAGCGTTGTTGTTCATCAGACCAGCAATCATGAAGCTCTGGCCTGAACCAAGCTCAACGGTTGTTTCAGCGCGGCGTGTTGTAAGCGCCGGGATCTGGAAGCCGTTGATGGTCACTGCACCTTGCGACGACAGTTCGGAGACTTCCGGACGCACACGGATCGAGATCCGGCCGTTGGAAAGCACCGTTGGTGTGTAGGCCAGGCTTACGCCATATTTACGATATTCGATCGATGTCGAACCAAGGCCCTGGCTGGTTGGGATCGGAAATTCTCCGCCCGCCAGAAATTCAGCTGTTTCGCCAGAAAGCGCGGTCAGGTTTGGCTCTGACAGAGTGGTAACAAGGCCGCTTGTTTCAGCCAGATCAAGCGCGCTGGCCAGATCAAGACCCAGGAACTTGTCGAAGCCTGAGATCGTCGTTCCCGGAGCATTTTGCTTTACAAGCGACGCACCGTCGGCAGCTTCAGTTCCACCATTGAATACCGACCCATTGACGGTCCACTGTGGAAGGAAACCTTCACGACCAGTTGAAACGCCAAAGCGGAAGCCATCTGTGCCGTCAAAGGTGTTCAGGTTGCCACCGATCGATCGAACCAGCGAACGGCTGACCTCTGCAAAGCGAACACGCAGGTTCACTTGCAGCGGCGTGGCCATGCGCATGCGGCTGATGACATTGGTATCGTCACCAACGAATGCCTGCACAAGTCGCTCGACCTCTGAAACATCCTCAGGCGAGCCTACTGTGCCGGTCAAAAGCAGCGTGTCCGAACCCATTGTGGCGACGCTGACTTTTGCATCTGGCATAGCCAGAGCCAGCATCTGGTCGACGCTTTCGATGTTTGAACCAACGCGAATATGGGCAGACCAGATCACATCACCGCGTGCGTTACTGGCGTAGATTGTGGTTTCGCCACCGGCTTTGCCGAATACATACAGCTGACGCTGGGATTTAACCTGTACATCGGCAATAGTGTCATTGGCGATGAAAACGTCTGACATCTGACCAGGGACTGAGATCAACTGACCGCGGCCAATCGAGATCACAATTTCCTCTGCAGGTGAAGCGACGGTTTGCGCTGTCACAGTCGTCATCGGTGCCGCAGCCAATGGCGCGAAGGCCAGGCTGGCAAGCAGCAATTTGGTAGTCAGGCGACTTTTCATGGTCTTGCCCCTCGGTTTAAAAATGCTTGTCATCGTGCCGCTTCTCACCGGATTACTGTTTTGCCGGCGATAGGAACCATCTGGCCCCCGGCGCGGACGTTTTGAGCGTTTTGCAGATTGAGTGCGGTTCCAGCATTACCGAGCGTTACCTCGGAGGTGTTGCTGCCCCGCGAAACGCGAACCTTCGGACCAGGTACGATAGGGGTACCATCGGCGTTCTTAGGTTGAGCTGCTTCGATCACCGGCATTGTGCGGCGCTGGAAACGCGACACGTCACCGCCAGTGCTGACTGAAGTGCCACGCTCTGCCGGACGGTTCATTGCTGCACGCAGAATGCGCTCTTCTTCTTCCGGAGTAGCGTCATCAGGGATGACAACGTCGCCTGAAGCAATCGCGCGCTCAAGTTCTGCCTGATTGTCTGCGATTGAGCGCAGGGCGAGGCTGAGCGTGCCGATTGTCTGTGCAACGGCGACCTTCTCCGCGATTGTCGGTGTCACCTCCAAAGTAACAGTCTTGAATGCGCGAACAATGGTGCGGCCATCTTCGGTAGTTTCCTGATTGGTTGCTTGGTCAGTTGCCAACACGCGAAGATTGCGGAGAACGGTCTCTGCTGCTTTCAGAGGCTGGCCATCATCGCCGGTGACAGTTTGTGTCAGTACGAGATCAACCCGGTCACCAGGGAATACGAAGCCAGCAACGCCGGTCTTTGCAGACACTGGAACCGTCACTGCACGCATGCCTGGCCCAAGCGCCGCTGCAAGGAACCCGCGATCGCCAGGGCTCACCAAAGAGCCTTGCGTTACAGGCTCACCAGCGGTGACCGAATGCCGAACAACCGTGCCGAGCAATTGATTGATGTCTGATTCGCCATCAAGGAAGTATGCGTCCTGCACCAGCTCTTCCGGCCACTGTTGGAAGCTCAACGCGTCCGCAGTGATAATAGTGCCGGTTGGCAGTGCGCGCTGCGCCACGAGAACCTTTGGTCCTTCAGGCACAGGTGCCGCTTCAACTTCAGGTGCCGAAGATCCGGCAAACATGCTCCGAGCTGCCAATGCTGTACCGACCGCAACGACCAGTGCTACAAGCAGCAAAACAAACTTCTTCCTATCCATGGCTAATCAAGCCCCCTAGTTCGGCCCGAAAAATTCGGGCGGGAATGGTTTGTCCGGATATTATCGAACTGGTTAAAATCAGGTTCATCCCAATCCAGAAGATGAGTTGAACCGAGGTAAATATTGTGCGCCAAGCACCCACAAACCGCCGATTGCGATCGCCACTCCATATGGAATTGCGATCCGATTTTTATGTCTGCGGATGATGTGCCAACCGCCCATCACGATGGTCAGCACGCCGCCGGCGAGCGCCATCACAACAAGCAGTCTGAGAAACCAGGTCGGCTCGATCCAAAGCGCAAGTGCGGTGAGCAGTTTGACATCACCGCCGCCCATCATCTTTGCTGCAAACAGCCCGGCAAAGAGCGCAAACGCAGCGACCGCAACGCCCAGTTGCATGGCGACGCCCGGCCAGATCGACAGACCACTGCTCCACCAGAATACAGGAGCAGCCAGAGCGATTCCGGCATTGAGCCAGTTGTCGATCTGGCGCCGACGCAGATCAGTGAACGCCGCGAACAGCAGCGCGATTGCCAAGCCGACAAGCAGTCCGTAGTAGAGAAATTCAATCAACATTTGGCCCCCAAGGTTTCCCTTGGGACACAGTTCTAAAGTCTATGACTTACTAAAAAGTAACCACAACCAGAGAGTTGAAATTAGCCACGTGAGCGAAACAGCCTTGGAACAGATCAACCGCCGCGCCATTCCCGTCCATGCAACCGAGAGTTTCTGGACTGCTCAAGACGGTCACAAGATCCGCCGGATCGATTGGCCCGGTCTGGAAACAGGCGGCACGCCGCGCGGTTCGATCCTGTTCTTTCCCGGGCGCGGCGATAATTACGAGAAGTACCTTGAGACGCTGGAAGAGTGGCATCGGGCCGGCTGGCGCGTGACGGCCGCGGATTGGCGCGGGCAAGCGGGCTCCGGCCGATTGGGGAATGATGCGGTAACCGGCCATGTGGATGACTTCGCGACTTGGATTGATGATCTTCAATCCTTCTGGACGGACTGGAAGGCAGCGACTCCGAGGCCGCACATACTTTCTGCACATTCTATGGGCGGACATTTGGTCTTGCGGGGTATTGCGGAACGCAAAGTCGATCCCGACGCAATGGTTCTGTCCGCACCGATGTTGGGCTTTGTGGGTTCAATACCATCTGCAATCGGGCACCTTGCCGCTAAGCTTATGTGCGCGATCGGGGACCCAAAGCGCCCGGCATGGAAGTGGAACGAAAAGCCCGGCGTTGTGCCGGCTGGTCGGCAAGCGCTGCTGACGGGCGATGATGATCGCTATGAGGATGAGCAATGGTGGCGCAACGAACGGCCTGAACTGGTTATGGGGCCGGGAAGCTGGGGCTGGGTTGAGCGAAGTTATGCATCCATGCAGTGCCTGTTTGCGCCGGGCCTATTGGAAAGCGTCGACACCTCCGTGCTGCTATTGGGAACATCGAACGACAAGCTTGTATCAATGCGCGCCATCGAAGAGGCCGCCGAAAGATTGCCAGCGGGTGAGCTGGTGCGTTTTGGCGAGGAAGCTCAGCATGAAATATTGCGCGATACTGATGCCGTGCGGGAGAAGGCAAAGACAGCAATAGACGAGTTTTTGGATCGGGTGGCTCCGCAAAAGTGACCGAGCAATTCGACGTTGCGATTATTGGCGCTGGAATGGCAGGCGCGAGTTTAGCGGCTGAGGTCAGCGCATCAGTGCGCGTCTTGCTTCTCGAAGCTGAAGATGTGCCGGGCTATCACTCGACCGGGCGGTCCGCCGCATTCTGGGAAACCTGCTATGGCGGTCCGGAGATTGTCCCTCTGACAATGGCCTCGGGCGGTTATCTAAGAGAGCACGGATTCTTGAGCGAGCGCGGCGCGCTTTATCTCGCGCGCGAGGCGGATCAGCCGCTTATTGATGAATTTGTCATGCGCTTTGCGGACACGGGAGCCGAGTTCGAACAGATTGATCTAGCAACTTTGGATGAAATGGTGCCTGGCCTTCGTCCCGAATGGGACCGTGCGATCTTGCAGCGTGCATGTGCAGATATCGATGTGGCAGGGCTGCATGCGCATTACCTCGCACGAGCCAAACGAAATGGCGTCGAACCCAATTGCCGAGCTCGGGTGCGGGACCTGAATGCTTTTCCCGATGGCTGGGACATTCAATGCGAAGATGGTCGGCGCTATACATCAAGGATCGTCGTCAACGCAGCGGGGGCGTGGGCAGATGCCTTGGCAAAGCTGGCCGGGGCAACTCCGTTGGGTATCCAGCCTTTGCGTCGCACGGTGGTTCAGCTTCGCACCGATCCGCCATCGTCACCTGACCAGCCATTGTGTCTGGATATCTCCGGCAGTTTCTATTTCAAACCGGAAAGCGGGGGCCGGTTGTGGCTTAGCCCCCACGATGAAACCCCCACCGATCCGTGCGATGCTGCGCCTGAAGAATTCGACGTAGCGCTTGCTATTGATCGGTTCCAGAACGTGACAGAATGGAACGTAGAGAGGGTAGAGCGCAAATGGGCGGGGCTGCGCAGCTTCGCACCTGATCGCCGGCCGGTTTACGGGTTTGATCCCCGCATCGAGAATTTTTTCTGGTTTGCAGGTCAGGGCGGCTACGGGATTCAAACCGCACCTGCCGCCGCGCGATTGGGCGCACAATTGTTGCTTGGGAAAGGACGAGACGAATTGACTAGAGGCCTTGATCTGGCGCTCTATTGTCCGGATCGCTTTTGCTAAGCGGCAGCATTTGCAAAGCCACGTAAAATCGCGACGCTTGGTCTAGCTTTGTGAATTGGTGACGCTACGGTACGGCTTAGTTCAATGCCTTTGAGGGAGCCATTACATGGCGCACCGCTTCGAAATTCGCAAAAACAAGAAAGGCGAATTCGTTTCGTATTTCATCTACAATTCGGAAACGATCTGGTGGACTGAAGGCTACAGCTCGAAGGCAAGCGCGAATAACGCGATTGCGTCTGTTCTGAAGAACGGGCCGAATGCAGAGGTCGTCGACAACTACTGACTTTTGCTTGAGAGTTCGCAGAACGCGTTTCAAAAGGGTCGATCAAATTGGGTTGAGGTTACTCGCCTCGTCCGACTTGCTCGGCCCTTTCGCTTGCCAGCTGGTCAACCCGCTCGTTCTCAGGGTGTCCGTTGTGCGCTTTGACCCAATTCCATTCGATTTCATGCCTTGCGGCTGCCTCAATCAGATCGTGCCATAAATCTGCATTCAGCACCGGCTTTTTCGCCGCCGTTTGCCAGCCGCGCTTTTGCCAGCCGCCAACCCATTTCGTGATCCCATCAATCACATATTTGCTGTCTGAATAGAGAGATATCCGGCAAGGCTCGGTCAGGGCATTGAGTGCCTCAATCACCGCGGTCATCTCCATCCGATTGTTGGTGGTGTCCAGCTCGCTACCGGACAATTCCTTTTCATGCTTGCCCATCCGCAGTAGCGCCCCCCAGCCTCCGGGGCCGGGGTTGCCCTTACAGGCACCGTCCGTGAAGATCTCAACCTGTCGCATGGGTTTGCTGCCTGCCTCAGACATGTGGTGTGAACAGTGCTGATCCGGAGCTTGCATAGAATTGGGACCGGCGGACAAAATCCATCGGGTCCTTGCGTGCGACCAAGGCGCCGTCAGGTGTATCGAGCCAATCTGCAGCGCGTGATGAAACAAACCGCATGCATGCCCCGCGAACAAATACCGGCATGGCCGCCAATTCGGCCGCGCTCAATTCGCGGACCGATTGGTACCCTCTCAACAAGGCTGCTCCGATCTCTGGTCGATAGCTATGCCCGCCGCGCTCAAAGCTCCACGCGGCATGCGTCACGGCCAGATCGTAGGCAATGAAGTCTGTCGCTGCGAAGTAGAAATCGATCAGGCCGCTAACCTCATCACCCAACATCAGAACATTGTCCGGAAACAGATCGCAATGCACGACACCGTGCGGCAAACCACCGGGCCAATCGCCTGCCAGTACACCAAGCTCATCAAACGCAAAGTCTGCCAGTGCCGGGTCAATTCTGTCCAGCGCTTCGGCGCCGCAACGATTGATTGTGTGGTCCCATTCGGCAAGACCCATGGTTTGATGCCGCTGATGTTCAAAATCATCGACCGCCAGATGCATTTGCGCAAGCGCTTTGCCGACGGAGTGAGCTTGATTGGCCGTTGGGTGGTCCACAGAGACGCCAGGCAGATACTCGATGAGGGCAACTGCCTTGTCACCGATCATCCGGAATGCAGCGCCTTCACGATCATGGATTGTGCCTGGCACCGGGCAATCCCTTGCAGCCAGATGATCAAGCAAAGACAAGAAAAACGGCAGGTCCGATAGTTCGATCCGCCGTTCGTACATGGTCAAGATGAAGCGCGCGCCAGTGCCATCGCTCCCGCTTGTCTCGATGATCCAATTGCTGTTCGACACGCCCTCGGCAATGCCCTTGGCAGAAACGAGTTCGCCAACATCATATGTTGCGATCAGCTCCGCGAGCTCTTCTGCTCCGAGATGTGTGTAAACCGCCATCAGTTGAATCTGCCGCTATTCAAGCAATTGCCGCGGCAATTTGAAGACCATTTTCTCTTCTGCCGCCTTGACCGTTTCTTCTTTCACGTCGCGCCATTGGCTGAAACGGTCAATAACTTCGCGGACCAGCTTCTCCGGAGCCGAGGCGCCCGCGGTGAGACCGATCGTCTCGACACCGTTGAGCCACTCAGGATCAATTTCGTCTGCGCGCTGGATCAAATATGCTTTCGTCCCCAGACGCTCTGCCACTTCGACCAGCCGCAGCGAATTCGAACTGTTGGGCGCGCCGATGACCAGCACCAGATCGCTTTCAGGCGCGATCTTTTTTACCGCTGCCTGCCGGTTCGATGTCGCGTAACAAATATCCTCGGCCTTGGGTCCCACAATCTGAGGAAAGCGGGCTTGTAGGGCTTCGAGAATTTCTCGGGTATCGTCGACTGAAAGGGTGGTCTGTGTAAGGAATGACAGGTCATCACTCTCTGCGAACTCAAGCCTCGCAACGTCTTCAACCGTTTCCACCAGTGTCATTTGGCCCGGTTCAACCTGCCCCATGGTTCCGATTACTTCCGGATGGTCGGCATGGCCAACAAAGATGATATGGCGGTTCTTTTCGATCTGGCGTTCCGCCTGACGGTGAACTTTGCTCACCAAAGGGCATGTCGCATCGACATACATCAATTTGCGGTGTTCAGCCTCCGCCGGGACTGATTTGGGCACACCATGTGCGCTGAATACCACCGGTGCATCATCGGGCACTTCGTCCAGCTCTTCGACAAAGATCGCGCCCTTGGCCTTCAAATCTTCCACAACGTATTTGTTATGGACGATCTCATGCCGCACAAACACCGGTGCGCCATACCGTTCGAGCGCCTTTTCAACGATCTCGATTGCACGGTCTACTCCGGCGCAAAACCCCCGCGGGGCTGCGATCAAGAGTTTGAGGGCGGGGCGATTTTCCCCCGATTCTGCTGGTTGAAAGGGCGCGTTCATGTCACGCCCTCTAGCGCTTTGTGACGCGCACCGCTAGGGCGTGTCGATGTATTCTAAGGCCAGCATATTCTGGTGCGGGCCAAGGCAATGATTGAGGATCGTAACGCGATGAACCGCAAGTTTCGCATTTTGGCAGCAACCGCATTTGTCGCCGGTCTGGCCGGCTGCACAAACGAAGGCGAGCTGGTTGTTGATCAAGGCGTGGGTATCACAACTGTTTTGGGCCAATGCCCTGCAGTGGGGATTCCCGACTACACCGGCGATATCACCGCCTTCCGCATTGAGGGCGATCGAACCGCGAACAACCTCGATATGACCGCGGCGATTACAAACCTGCGGTCGTCATGTGACGAGAACAGCACGGCAGACCAAGTCTATACCAGCGCCACATTCGATGTGCAGGCGCGTCGTACCGATGTCCGTGGTGCGCGTACGGTCGAACTGCCTTACTTCGTTACTGTCCTTCGCGGCGGCAGCGCAGTTGTGACCAAAAGCGTTGGCACAGTGACGCTGAATTTCGCTGATGGCCAGGAACGGGCGAGTGCAACCGCGCAGGCTGGTTCGTTTGTAAATCGGACCGAAGCAACCCTGCCAGAGGAAATCCGTTTGCAGATCACCCGTCGACGACGTGCAGGTGATCCAGATGCAGCGCTTGATCCGCTGGCCGATCCGCAAGTGCGCGCCGCTATCCAGCGGGCAAGTTTTGAGATGCTGATCGGTTTTCAGCTCACTCAAGACCAGCTTGCCTATAATGTGACGCGCTAAGCGAAGCGTCCTTTCATTACCTGAATTCTTG
>Ga0182090_1143458_pt1 | contig 17024 bp, 11 predicted proteins | sample 041ome_24_FD_127767 | JGI IMG/M metagenome (GOLD analysis project Ga0182090, IMG submission 127767) | Metatranscriptome of coastal salt marsh microbial communities from the Groves Creek Marsh, Georgia, USA - 041408BS metaT (Metagenome... | ecosystem: Environmental > Aquatic > Marine > Intertidal... | reverse complement strand
CGACGGTAGCCGCGACCTCTCGCAAGATAGGATTCCTCGGCCTCGGCATGATGGGCCAAGGCATGGCCTCGGTCCTTTTAAACAGTTTTAAGAATACGAATAAAAAGAACGGGGGTGAAGAACAAGACGCGTTAACGGTTTGGAATCGAACGATATCCAAAGCGGACGCGTTGAAAGCGAACGGCGCTTTCGTCGCCAATTCGCCGCAAGAAATGGCCAAAAGCGGGTGCTCGATCGTGTACGCGATGTTGGCGGATCCCAAGGCGAGCGTTTCGGTCGCCGAGCAGTTCGCGGAAGGTTTGAGAGAGAATAAAGGTACGCGCTTTTGAGAGAGATTTTCATTGTATTGCTTATCGATTTTTATACACACACACATGTAGGAAAAGAGAATCCGGGCGTGATAACGTACGTGGAGATGTCGACCATCGACGCGCAAACGAGCGAGAACATAAAGATGGTCATCGAGCGCGACCAGCTGGCGGAATATTTAGCGGCACCAGTATCTGGCGGGCAGAAAGATGCCAAGGAAGGCGAGTTATTGATTTTAGCGGCTGGAAGCGAGCGGTCGTACGAGAAGTGTCTCGGAGACTTTGAAAAGATGGGGAAACAATCGTGGCTGATGGGACCGGAGTGTAAAAACGCGACGGACGCGAAAATGGCTCTGCAGATAATGATGGGCGGGCAAGCCGCGCTTTTAGCGGAGTGTCTCTCGTTTTGCGAGTACGCCGGCGTGGACGAAAAAGTATGGTTCGACGTTCTCGATAAAGGCGTCATGATGAATCCGCTCTTGCGATCGGTCGGCAACAGAATGTTCAAAGGCGTCGAAAACAACCGCCAGTGGCCGCAAACGCTCTTCCAAACGTATTTACAGCAAAAAGATTTAAAGCTCGCCATCGAGACCGCGGAAAAAGTACACTGCGAAGTGCCCGTCACCGCCGCCGTGCACCAGAGATACGTGAAAGCCTCCCGGAAAGGCCACGCGAACGAGGACTTTGCCAGTTTGCGAGACGCCTACGACGAGAAGAAGAAATGATTAATAATAGTACTAATAATAAAACGCTCAATAACGCGTGTGAACGCTTCGTGCGTACATTTTGTCATCTAGTAAAGAGAGAGTATATATAATATCTCTCTCTCGCGCGCGCGCAGAGCTTGCTTTTGATGTCCATTTTTTCTCTTTTCTTCTCTTCTTCTCCTCCAATTTTTCCATAAAAAAAAGAGAGAGTGCGCGGCATTACCACCACCCCACAAAACTACTTTTACCACCGCGATCCTTTGAGCGGACGCGCGACTTTCTCTCTCTCTTTCTCACTCTTTACATCCCCTCCCCCCTTCCTTCGGCTTTGAGAGAAGCGCGGCGTTTGAAAAGAGAGAGAGAGAGAATCAAACTTCAGAAATTGAAGTAACGGCACCCCGCCAACGAGAAGAGAGAGAGAGAGACGCGCTTGCTTTTTTTCCCGCGTGTGCGTGTGTGCTCTCTTCTTTCACCGGAACGAGAGAAACGTCGTGACGAGATGAAGTCTTCTTTTCCTTCTTCTCTTCCGCGTCGTCGTCTTTATCGTCGTCGTTGTTTTTCACCGACGACGGTGGCGATTTTGTTGTTCTTCGTCTTCGTCTTCTCGTCTCGCGCCTTTGTGGACGTGGCAGAGGGAGGAAGAGTGCTCTCTGATTCTTCTTCTTCTTCTTCTTCCTCGTCTGCCGCCGCCGACGCTTTGACCGCGACGAACGCGGTAATTCGAGGAGATAAAAGAGAAGAATCAGAGAGTCTCGGAAGAACAATAGTCGCGCTCTCGCAGCCGCTCGAGAAGAGCGACGCGAAGAAGGATGAAGGTTTTCGCGCGAGCGCGTCGTCCTCGGTATCGTCCTCGTCTTTGATTGAACTGTCCGCGTGCGATTGTTACTTCGCGCGGTACGAGAAGCACGACCCGGCGAAGAGGAACGCCGAGAACGCCGTCGGCGTCGGGTTGCGATGCGATAAGGAGGGGTACTTTATCGTTGGTTTTGAAAATGCTGGGCAATACGCCGGCGGCGCGAAAGAAAACAGGTACGTGCCGTTGTCGAGAGCGAGGTGTTGTCGACCGTGCGCGTCGGATGCAAAAGCAACCGACGAGGACGGAGAGACTACTTTGGATAGGATGAAAGCAGATGCAGATTTACGGAAACTTTTGAACGAAGACGGAACGGACGTGAGAGTTTTGAGCGAAAACTGCGAGACCGGGAGTCTCGAGAACGGTAGCGGAGGGAGCGATATCGCCGACGAAAACGGTTTAGCATCTTCTTCGAATGCCATCTCGGCTTTGTCGAACAACGAAGCCAAGTGTCCTTCCGGATATTTCGCGACGTCGTTTGAGCACGCGGCCGAGGCTAACCCCGCCTCCACCGCGGATATTGGCGACGATTTGTTCTTCCCGACTGGCGCGCAAACGTGCTGCAAACCTACTATTTTGAAGACGGACGATACGAAGTTTTTGTTGCAATCGTGCGCGTGCGGAAAGAATACGGAAAGCGGCGGAAGTGGCGAAGCGTCCGACAACGGTGACTCGACCACTAGTTCTGTCGTCTCGTGTCCAAAGAATAAATTCTTGAGAATGTTTGACCACGCCATCGAGGCGTCTGGGTCGGGTAAATCAAACTTTGCCAAACCAGAAATGGTCGTCACGTCGCCGTTTGAATGCTGCTCCATGTGCATCAACCCATCGAACGGCGAAAGCGAACAACCGGATTGTGGGAAACACGGCGCGAGCGTTTTAAAAGATTACGGTGCGTACGGCTGTGCCTGCGAGGAAGGATACTTTGGAGAAACGTGCGAGTTAATTTCGGACGAAGACGGCGGGTTGGGGATGGAAGACCTTTTGAGAGATCCGAGCGTGGCGGTGAGTTTGATATTAATCGGGGTCGTTTTCGGATGTTGCGCGAGGAATGGGATTATCGCCCGTCACCAGCGGTTTCGACGGTTTAACGATGCGTTGCTTCATCCGTTGATGTTGAACGGCGAACACCAACAACAACGAAGACCGAACGATTGGGATTTCGAAGCGAGCGATTTGAGCACGTCGGACGACGACGACGACGACGACGATGAAGATGAAGATGGAAGCGACAACGACACGGAATCGGACGAAAATAACAACGGCAATGAAAACGACGAAGAAGGCGACGAAGAAAATGCCGTTCGTCCGGAAGATGGCCCGCGAACCGCTCGACGGAAAAAACGTAACCAAAAGAAAAAGAAACGTCCGGTAGATCAAGGTTTAATATCAGCCTCGGACGACGGCGAAGAAGATGAAGAAGAGGGAGAAGAAGGTGAAGCGCTCGAGGCAAACGACAACGACAACGTCGCGACGCCAGCCGCGGCAACATCGTCGGCAGCGTCCGATCTCGAAGACCCTCACGCTTCTCTCATCCGCAAAGCCAAGGGTAAAAAATTCTCCGAGTGTGCCTTGTGTCTGGACGCTCCCGTCCAAGCGGTTTTAATCCCGTGCGGCCACGCGTGCACGTGCAGAAAATGCTGCAGACGCTTACGCCGGTGCCCAATATGCAGAGTCGTGATTGAACGTCGGCAGAAGCTCTATTTAGGCGGCTCGTGATATATAGGAAGAAGAACAAAAATGTGTACCATCATAAAAAGAGAAATGAAGGAAAAAAATCGGCGAGCGCTCGCTCGCTCGCGCGCGCGATGAACAATCTCCCGCGACGACGATCGCCCGAAGTGTACAACAGAAGACATCAAAAAGCAACATCCTTCTCAGTAAAATCGTTATCAATATTATCGTTATTATTATTACTCATCAGGTATTAAAAATCTAAAACGCATCGCTCTCTCTCAATCTCTCTAAAATCAATTCTCTATATACTACGTCATACACACAAACATTCGCCAATACGCGCGTTAAAATAACCTCACTCTACATCCCTCCACTCCCACCACCCGAACTGTACTGCTTCAAAACCACCTGACTGATCATCCTCGTCGCGTCCACGTACCGTTCCGTGCACTGTTCCAAACACTTCCTCTCGTACGAGCTTAAACTCGACGAAGGTTTCGCCACGCACATTTTAAAGCACTTTTCCCGTACCGTGGTGAAGAACTCTTGCGCGTACGCGTTCGCCAGTTCCGCCTGAACTTGGTGCATCACTTCTTCCGGTTGCGGTTGTTGCGAAGACATTCGTTACTTTTCTTCGTCTTTTCGTCTTTTCGTGTATATGTGTGTATAAAGAGCGTATCTTCTCTTCTCACTCTGACGCATTTGTGATTTTTCCCCAAAAAGGTCCAAATTGGAAACCCATAAAAAAAGCGCGCGACGACATATAAACCAATCGAAAGAGACTCTCGTTAAAGCTGCACTCGGGGGCGACAAAATAGTCCTCCGTTTCGGAAGTCAAACGACAAAGCCATCATGTCCGCCACTCCTCTTCGCGTCTCGGACGGAAACGTGGACAAAAAATCAAAGGAAAGAGAGGCGGCGGCGGCAACGGAATCACCATCTTCCAAACAAAAGCGGAGAAGGAAACGAACGAGAAAAGAAGTCGCCGCCAACGCGAAAGCGATCGATAAAGAGCTCCACGCGCTGAAGAAAAAGTACTACGCCGGAGGAGGAGAAGACTCGCTGAAGACGATCCCGTTGAAGACGATTTCGGATAAAAAAACAAAAGGGAAGTTTAAAAGAGCGATCGAGTTGGACGAGGAAGCGGCGTTGGAAAATGCGCGAAGAGAACGGTATTTGATGGAGCCGTCCGGCGCGCTCGAGGCGGAGAAAGAGAAAGGAGAAGAAACGTGGCGGTTTCAACAAGCCGAAATAATCAAGCACGTGGATTTGAACGCGCAGAAGAAAGCGTTCGATTTACAGTTGGAAGGGTCTGGGCCGTATCGTTCGGTGGATTTTAGTCCGAACGGGCAACATCTGGTGTTTGGCGGAAGCGGCGACGGCGGGCACGTGGCGAACGTGGAGTGGAACAATCATAAGCTGTTGAGCGAGATTTATTTGGACGAGAAGGAAGAAAATAGAGATGTGCCGACGGTGAAGTGCGTCAAGTATTTGCACAACACGGAGTTTTTCGCGGTGGCGCAGAGTAAGTACACGTACATTTACGATAAGAGAGGTTTGGAGATTCACCGGTTGGATAAACACCGGGACGTGTTCGCGATGGATTTTTTACCGAAACATTTTTTGTTGACGACGATTGGGAGAGAAGGCATCGTGCGGTGGCAAGATACCACGCACGGGGAGATTGTCGCCGAACACAGGACAAAGTTAGGGAAGTGCAGCGTGTTGAGACGGTCGGAGTATAACGCGGTGACGCACTTGGGGCATTCCAACGGTACGGTGACTTTGTGGTCGCCGAATCAAGGTCAACCGCTGGTGAAAATGTTGTGTCATCGAGGACGGTTGAATGCGTTAGCGATCGACCAAAGCGGTCGGTACATGGCTACGACTGGTTTAGATTGTCAAATTAAAGTGTGGGATTTACGGAAATACCAAGAGTTGCACGCGTATTACGCGCCGAGCGAGGTGAAAGCGATGGATATTTCCCAGCGAGGGATGTTGGCGATTACGTACGGCTCGAGAGTGCAAATATGGAACGAGGCTTTGAAAACAAAGGCGAAATCGCCGTATTTAAACCACCAATTCGTAAACGGGAGCAAAGTGTACGACGTCAAGTTCTGTCCGTACGAGGACGTGTTAGCCGTTGGACACTCTAAAGGCGTCACGAACATTCTCGTCCCGGGTTCCGGCGAGCCGAACTACGACACGTTCGTCGCGAACCCTTTTGAAACCAAAAACCAACGAAGAGAGATGGAAGTTCAGAAATTATTAGATAAGCTCCCCTCGGAGATGATTCAACTCGATCCAAACGCCATCGGCCAATTACGAGACGTCCCGAAAGAGGTACAAAAAGAACGCCGCGAAGCCGCGCTGCGCGCGGAAATGGAAGCCAAAATGAAACAGCGAGAAAAGAACGAAGCCAAGACGAAAATGAAAGGTAAAAACAGAGCGAGCAAACGGTACCGAAAGAAACAACAAAACGTCATCGACGATAAGATGATGGCTAAACTGGAAGCGAAGAAAGCGAGAGAGGAAGGACACAAGAAGCGCGCCAACGAATTCGGACGCGCCAAACCGGGCGCGAAAGCCGGAGCCGCTTCCGACGCGCCCGAGCGACCGGACGACGCGCCCGAGGCGTTGCGGCGATTCTATAAATAACTCTCGCATCCATCGCACAAAACATGTAGTAGGAATGTAATAATAATAAAACGATTGGTATTATAGCACAATAGCGCGAAAACCAACCTTTTTGCAATAATCTAACTGTTGCGACAGTGTAACTGTCTCTCTCTCTCTCTCTCTCTCTTCAATTTGAGCAATTCAAATTAACTTCTTTCCACACTTTAATCAAACACCACTCTCACTCGCGAATAGAACAGAGCGCGTTCACTCGAAAACACGTCATGAACGCTCGAGAGCATCATCTGGAGTACAAAACTTCTCTCGACGTCGAAAAGGAACGCCGCGAGGATGAACCACCAAGAAAAACACTCGCACAAAAAGTCGTCCAATTCGTGAAAAGCGTCAACGACTTTGAAGAGTCTCCCGGGGAACATCTGCAACGTCACGACGTCGGACACGTGTTGACGTACGACGACCGCGTCTCGGAACACTTCCACGCGCTCAAAATTTTGGGCAGAACGATAACGTTTCTAAAAAACATCGCTTTGCTTTTAGCGGTGGTGGTTTTAGCGTCGCTGGCGATCACGAGAACAAACATAGTGATCGTGACCGAAACGTTCCCAACGTTCGAGAGATATTTATATCTGCGGTCGCATCCGGAGCGGTACATGCAACTGTCGTGCGCTACTCAAAACGACACGTTAACGATAGGAGCATTCACTGACGGCATTTTTGAGCAGAGCGAAGCGTGCGATTGGTTGCGGGAGAACGCGAAGAAGACGTATCAATCGCCGAAAGAGGTTGGATTTTTAACGGCGAACGCGAGAGACGGCGTTTTGGTTCGGAAAGGGAAGTGGTTGGACGTGAACGCGTGCGTGATGATTGGTCAGAGCGAAGCGTGCGAAGCGAGCTTAGAGATGTGTAACGTTGGCAAGCGATTATTAACGAACACGATCAGAGATTTTCACGAGAGTCTCTTTCCTTTGAACAGGTTAGCCGAAGAGGAGTTTTTGGATTCGGTGATTAAAGCGCAATTGAACGCGAGCGTGACCGCCAATCTGGCGAGCATTCGCGCGCCGACGGAGATGTTGAAGTTGTGGGCGAATAATAACATCCCGAGATTGGGTGCATTCATGCAGATGCATAAAAATGCGATTCAAGCGATGCGAGTGAAGTCAGGGCACGACGCGCCGCTCACGAGCGTGTTTGAAAAAGAGTGCGCGCGAGTGACGTCGACGAGCGACCCGTGCGTGGCTGCAGATTTAGGCAACGGCGTCTGCGATAAGAAGTGCAACATGGCTGAATGTTTATTCGACGGCGGCGACTGTTTCATCATGGAGGATAGCATTTGGTCGACGCGACAAACGTTCACGGCTGATGCGAATAGTGAGCCAGTGACAGAACTAGAAGGATGGATGTCCTATGCCGCTTTCGCGGCGAAGGTGAGCGGTTTGAACGAGAAGTACGACGAAGCGACGGTTAACGCGGCGTTCAATCCATCGAACGAAGACAGTTGGGACGTTCGAAAGGTACCCGTGATTTCTGCTCCCGCGAACTTACACGAGAGTTTCGATACGTCTGCAATCGTAGAAGGAAGCGAGTCGCGGATATTTAATTATTGCGGTAATCCGTCGGAGTGGTCAACGGTGAAAGTCGTGGAACGAGATCCCTCGCGCCAAATGAGCGAAGCGCAGTTCATGGGCGCGTTTGCTGCGGTCGAACAGCTTTTTAACTTTCCGCACATCGTCGCCAACGCGAGCGTGAGCAAACCGGAGAGAAATCCAGAGTGGAAATTGCCACTACTAAAAAACTATTTAGCAGCGTGTGACTTAGAGATCCGGACGATGAGTCTCAAGATGTTTACTCTGAATTCCACGGAGACGAAAATCTGGTCGCGATGGATCGAACGAGTCGGTACCGCTCTCGAAAACGCGTGTGGTGACGTCAACGAACACTGGCGTAAAAACGGAAATCCGCTCGAATTCTGCGACGATTTGTCCTTTTGGAAGTTTTCGGGCACTATATCCACGTTTATGATGTATTACTATTTAGAGGTTTCGTACTTCGCCGAGCTCGCGATTGAAAACAGCGGTTCCCCGTATTTGATGAGTTTAGATCTAGGACTGAAAAAGAACGCTACGCACGGTTGGGCGGTGTATCCGATGACTTCGTACGAGAAATACTTCGAAAACGCAAACGTCTTAGATTGTACATACAGTGAGGACCAAACCCCGAGTATTGGTATGTTTGTTACTGTTCTGTTAGGTCTATACGGCGGGATTTCAGTATTCGCGCAGAGCGTAGGCGTCGCGGTGTACACGATGATCCGTACGCTCATATTGAGGAAAAGCAACCGTAAATAAATTTTATATGTATTATTAGTTGACACGCTACGCTTCCTCCCATTCCTCTTCTTCCTCCTCGTCACCTCCCCCGGCTTCTTCGGCCGCTTTCATCTCCACGTCTGCTCCTCCTTCTTCTTTCTCGCGCGCGTCTTCTGCTTTCGCTTCCGCGTGTTCCGTCGTGTCTCTTTGCTGCGCTTGCAACGCCGCGAGTAACGCTTTTGCGTACTGCTCTTGCACCGCGTCCGCGTCGGTCGTCTCTTTCGCCTTTTCGGCGTCGTCGGCGCCTTCAACCTTCCTTTTCTTCGTTTGCTTACCTTCCTCGTCCACCTGTAATTCTCTCGTGATCCATTCTGGCATCTCTTTCTTCTCTTGACCGTCACCCGCGCCTCCTTTATTCATTTCATCGCCGTTCTCGCCGTTCTCGTCGCCGATTTGAATCTCAAACGTCGTCTCTTCTAATCTCTGCTCAAACGCTTGCGTCCCTCGAGCGACGCCGATGGAACCCCAGTACCCTTGACCGCCGGATTGACCCATCGCGGCAGCTTCTTTCGCTTCTTTCGTGCGTTTTTTCGCGACAACGTATTCTTGCAACGTCCCATACGACGGCGCTGGATACCGCAGACACTTGGCGATTTGGCGTTCGATGCCGGCGATTTGATCGGAAAATCTCTTCATTTTCAATTTTAAAGCTTGCTTCGATTCTTTCGCGATGACTCCGTCGGTCGCGTTCGGGTCTCCCCCGCCGTTGTTCCCATCCTCGCCGTCGTTCTCCTCCCCAGCTCTCACGACGTCTGTCCCACACGTATCGCACACGAACCCGCCTCGTTTCGCGTCGAACAACCGCGCGGTATCTAAAGCGCTAAACCGTTTCGCGCACTCCTCTCTGTTCTTACACACGTACGACTCTTCAAACGTCCCGCCGTCGATCAACCGCTCCAACTCTACCTTGACCCCTCTCAATGCAAACCGCAACGTGTCCACGAGTCGCGCGTAATCGAGGCAACACCACGACGCCGTCTTTTTCTCCACCGCTTGCGCGGCTTCTTCCTCCGTCACGCCTGAATTGTTGTTGTTGTTGTTATTATTATTAATATTATTAATAGTAGTTCGATCGATTTGACGGACGGACGAACGCGCGCGCATCGAAGAATAGAGAACGGAAAAAAAGGTCAGTAAAACTTGCAACAACAAAACACGAACGCGAAAGAAAGACATCGAAAGAACACCACGCGTTACTACGATCGCGTCGTCTCTGAAAATGCACTCTTCTCGCCGAATAATGCGAATATACGAATAACGAAACGCGCAGAAACTCTCTTCTCACCTCTCTCCACCAAACGCTGCTCTTTCAGCGCCTGTCGCTCCTTCACGTGCGACCGCGTCAAAACCCGCAAACTTTCCAAATGCCGCAAAACTCTCCTCAGTTGCTTTGGATTTAGCTTCAGCGCGTGCGCGAGATCGTCCTCGCGGATCCACTGCCGCCTGGTTAACGCGTCGACGACGATCTCGACGAGTCCGGGGAACTCCATCACTCTGCGGCCGAAATTGTGATTTTGATGATGATTGGCGTTATTGTCGCGAGCTAACGCGGATTTACGCTCCAACGCGTACGTGTGCTTGTACAAAGCGCGAGCCGCGAGACGCGCGAGCTTTCGGTACTCGGACATATCGTTGTTCAAATAATGCGCGTCGTCGTCTCTTCTTTGATACCTATTAACGCGTGCTTTCGTGTGGGGAATTTGCTTTACTTTTTGAACGCATTTTTAAAAGAGGAAATGGGCAAATCATCGATCGACGCGGCCGGCGCGGCGAAGAAATCGAACAAACCGAAGTGTGAGTAGTGCGCTCGAGAACAGAGCAACTCTTTGTCTCTATGCGCGAGATAGATGGGTTCTTTTTTTATTTCGCGCGCTCGGTCGTCGGTTTTCTCTCTCTCTCTCGGGAAAAATTGGTCCAAACTCTGCGCGCTTTTGATGTGATGTTGACCTCTGCTCTTCTTTTCTCTCTCTCTCTCTCTCTGTGTGTGCGTAACGATAACGACAACAAAAACAACAGATACGAAATGTTCGCAGCAAGAGATGCGCGCGATGCGTCCGACGCTGACGCCGACGTATTCGTCGCTTTTACTTTTGCTCGCATCGCTTTTTTGCATCTCGTTTGGCTTCATCGCGCACGAGAAGTCGAAGGAAATCGCAGAGTTGGAAGCGCGGTACGACGATCGATGCCGGGAAGGGTTTTTTGGAGCGAGTGAACCGACGTCGGAGGAGGATTTGTTGCGCTCGACTGGGAGCGGGACGACGTGTCGGGTGTCTTTAGGCGCCGCTTCGGAAGATATGAAAGCGCCGATATACGTGTATTACGGAATATCGTCGATGTACCAAAATCATCGGAGGTTCGTGCGATCGCGATCGAACGAGCAGTTGATGGGTCAGACGGAAAGTGGAGGAGTCACGTGCGATCCGAAGAATATGGTGAATGGGGAGAAGATCAATCCGTGCGGATTAGCCGCGTGGTCGACGTTTAACGATACGTTTACGGTGAATGTGGACGGTCTACCGAGAGCGGTTTCGGATAAAGATATCAGTTGGAAAGGCGATCGGGAGTTTAAGTTTGCGAATTACGTGCCGACGCACGTAAACGACAATCCCGCGACGAGAGGTGGGAAACAGATTGAAGGCACCGTGCAAGAGGACGAGCACTTCATCGTCTGGATGCGAACGGCGTCGACAAAGTCGTTTCGAAAATTGTGGGGCGTCATCGAGACGGACATCGAGAGAGGGCAGGAGATTACCGTGGACGTGACGAATTTGTACAACTCGTACGCGTTTGGAGGCGAGAAGAGCGTGTATTTGAGCACGACGACGTGGTTGGGAGGTAAAAATCACGCGTTTGCTTTGTATAACATCGTCGTTGGGTTTCTTTTGTTGGTCTCGAGTGTCGCTTTAGGGGTGTTAGGGGTGGCGTTTCGCGAACCGAAATTGCCGGAGAAGAGGCTTTGAGAGACGGCGACGCCGCGGAGAGAACATAAAAAAAGAGAAGAGAGGAGAGGAAATCTCATCAATTTAGAGATCTTTTGTATTATCGAGTGTGTACGTACCGTATGTGAGCGTGTTCGTGTGTACTTCTTCTGCGTATATTTTATCGTTTTTTAAATTAAAACGCGCGTCTTCTTCCCCTTCTTCTTCCTCTTCTCGCGACGAAACGCGTTCTCTCCCGCTTATTTTCTATTCTTACAAAATTCCTCTCTCTCTTTCTCTCTCTCTCTTCTATCGTACTACGCTTTATGTTATGATATCGTCTAACGTCGTCGTCTTCCTCTTTTGATCGGATCGACGAGCGCTAAAGAGGCGGTCTCGCGAACACCGCCTCTCGCCGCCGGTAAGTTTTCGACGTCTGAATCTTCTCTCGCGACGCCGAAGAAGGACGTCACGTTCTTCTGCTTCAGACTGTTGCTCTTCGAAGACGTCGTCGTAGTGGTCGTGCCGGTGGTGTTTGTACTTCTCGATTTCAATCCAACCAACGCCGGCGACGGTGGTACGACGAATCTTTGGGACTCGGGCGCCGGCAACGCCAGATTTTTCTGTTTCTTCACCGCAGACTCGGGTTCGAATTCATCCGAATCGTACAGTTCGTCGACGATAATCGCCGGGCCAGTCGCTTTCCTCTTCGGCATCGCTCTTGACGGATTTTCCATTTTCAACGTCGTTTGTTTCATCGTTTTTTGCTTCTTCTTCAAAGCGCCATCTCCAAAGGCATCCGTGACCTTCGCGTTTGAGGTAGTCTTCACCGTCGTCGTCGTTGTCGTCGCAACCGCGGGACGTTTATTCGATCGCTCGTGATGATACTCGGATTTTGACGATTTACCGCCGTTCGCTTGCGCTTTCAAATACGCTCTGGGCAAGTGCGAGCAATCGCCGATTCTCGGCGGCCCACCAACCTCTAACGGTTTGCCGCTCGCGCGTCTGCCAACCACCGTGTATAACGTAGATGGATATACCGCGGTAATTTGCAAAAGTGCACTTTCGCTCGATCGATCGTCCATCCAGTCGAAACCCCTCTTCGCGCATACGCTCTTGCACGCGAGCAAACAGAGGTCTGTGAGGAGGTACAACGCGTCCGTCTTCCCGTCGGCATCTACGGCATCTTCGCACGTTTTGACACCACGGATGAGTTTCAACGTCGACGCGACTAACGAGTTCAACGCGTCCATCTTCTCGGCTCGAACGACGTTGTTGCTTTGACTACGATCAACCGCCGGCCACAACGCGTGGACGGCGTGCTCGAAAACGCCTTCGGAAAAGCGAAGGTCTTTCGCGGTCAAAGCGTCGAATTCTCCGTCTTCGTCTTTCGCGCTCGTGACGCCGAATTGCACGCGAGAGAGCAAATGAATTAAATACACCAAAGTGTATTCCGGCGATCGGGTAAAAGCGAACGACTTTTTCGATTTGGTCGTTTCTGGATCTTTCGAGGACTCCACCGCTTCTCTGTTGAACACTTCAAATTTGTTTCTTTGCGTTTTCGTGGCGAACAACTCCCAAGCGGTCGAAGCGGCGTCTCTCACGGATCGCGAATACCCGTTACCGTTCAAGCACGCGACGATGGCGTGCCAACGAACGCCTAAAGATGACATCTTTCGCTTGGAGTATTTTGAAATTTTGCTCACAAACGCCAGTTTCGTTTCGTCGTCGTCGTCGTTGTCACAGAGAAATTTGGCGACGGCGTAAAAGGCGGTCTGATCGATCGCTTTTTCGCTCGCAGATCCTCCCGAGGCAATTTTCGGAATGGCTAAAGCGGCAGCGTGTAAAACTCCGTCGTTGTCCGAAGATTCAAGAATTTTGACAAACGCGTCTACGGCGCGTTTCTTGAACTTTTTCACCTTTGCGGCGAGAAGAGCGGCGCCATTCGTGGAAGACGCTTTCGAAGAAGAGGCAGATTTCATCATCTCGAACGTGGCGTAGTTTCGCAAACACTTGATCGCCTTGATGCGACAGAAATCGTCGTTCGATTCGTTTTCGATCAAAGAAAACAACGCGGTCTCAACCGCGTCGAGGTTTTTGAATACCAACGCCGGCGGCATCGCAGACGCCGCGGCGAGCAAGTTCGGCATCTCGGCGTCTCGACCGTCCGCCAAGGCGTCGAGTAAATTGGAGAATGTCGATTCTAGCGCATCCAGGTTCGCATCCTTAGCTTTATTTTGTCCCGAGCACGATGCTAACTGAACGAGTGATCTCGCGGCTAACTTCGATCGCGTCCATCCGCTCGCCCCTTGCTCCACAGTATTCACCAGCAAATCTCTCAAATGTGAAGTCTCTTTGACCGACGCTAAACTTTGGCCACCGCACACAGAAAACAAACGCGTGAACTCAGTCACGACATCGTCGACCAAAGGCACGACTTCTGCGGTTTCAGATAACGCTTTCAAGAACAAATCACCGCACGCGCTAAAGATGGACGGATTCGCCTTTGCGAGCATCATCGCGTGGTCCATCGCGAACAACGCCACTCGCCTGTTGTTCTCATCGTTTTCGTTCTTTTTTGTGGGCTTCTTCCCGTTCTTCAGCGCCATTTTCAAGGTACATCTGGCGTGATCGCGATCAAACGGACTCGGATCAATTTTTGCAATCATAGCTTCTAACAATTGAAACGCGCCGTGCTTCTCGCCCAAACGTTTCTTGGCGTCCTCCGCCGCGAGTCGAGCATCCTTTTGCGAGGTGTTCAAATTCGCGAGCGTGGTCAGAGACTTGAAGAACTTTTGGTCCTTGACTTGTTCGATGCCGGTTTCCAACTGTTTGAGGACTTTCTCTTCGTTTCGGAAATTTTTAGAGAAGAAGAGGCGCGCTTCCGCTAACTGCATCTGCGAGCGATTCGTCTTTTGAGGAGGAACATTTCTGTTGGCGACTTCGCGAGCGTCCATGTATTCCTTAAAGTCTTTCCTCGCGATCTCCCGACGGTATAAGAACAGATTCAAACAATCTCTGACGCGCGGTTCAACGTAATTGATCGTAGTAGCGGTCGTTTCTTTGCTATCTTCGCCGTCGACTACTTCTCCGTCGGCGCTTTTAGTTAAAGCGCTGCCGCTCGTCATCAACGCTCGCAACCAGAACGTCGTTCGAGCGTCGGCTGGGAAGCTCGCCGGGAATAAGTTCGCCAGAGCCGGTTCGACGACATCCATGGCAATGTCTGGAACGACGATACCTTTCAAAATCGTCGCTGGAATCCAATCGAAACGTTCGCTATCTTCCTCGCCTCCGGTTCGCAAAGTCTCCGGGTTCTTCGTGCATCGCAATGCGTAGTTCCTGTAACACTTGACCATACCGTCAACCACGGCTTTGCGTACGGTCGGTCTTCTATCTCGTAAAGCGCGCTCGCCACTCTCTTTCACGGCTTTCAATTGAACCGCTTTTCGATCGGTTTCGCGCGAATAAATTTCAAACAAGACCTCCGTCGCTTTCAATCGCACGTGTTCGTCCGGATCTTTACAGCGTTGGCGCACGTGCTCAAAGACTTGAACCGCAGCGGCGTTGGTTTCACCGGATGGTTTGGGTGCCAAGCGCGAAATCGTGTTGCTGCTATCGAAAGTCTTTTTCGTCGCCGCCGCCCCGTCGGAAGAAGTTGATTGCGACGACGATGGAACGTTGGCAGCCGTAGTGGTGGCGTCTTCTCTGGCGCTGCCGTTGTTCAAAAAGTTCAACGCCCAGTCGCAACAGAACACGCGCACGGCTCTTTCCTTGTCCGAAAACCGCTCGCAGAACATCTTTAACACGTGCGGGTATTCGTCCGCAATGCATCCGAACGAATTACCGTTGTTGGCAATGCGTATCGTGCTGCTCCTCGCGCGCAAGACTCTGCCGAGCAACGCGCACGCCTTCAATCTTTGCTCGACTTCTTCCGATCGGGCTTCTTCGTGCAATTCCGGCCACAAGGTGCTCAAGACCGCCGCGTCGACCGACGCTAGCGCTTCTAAAATAGCCGCGTGTTTCTTCGACAGGTTAAACAACGCGTGATTTTTCGGTACTAAACTTCTGATCGATTTGACGAGAAACTTCTGCGTCGGGACGTGTAACGAGGTGGAGCAAGAAACGACCAACGCCGAGCTCAGCGCGTGCGCGGACGGATTTTGCGACTTTTTCGGTTCTACCAACCTCGAAAGCGTCGACTCTAAAATCTCCGGAGGTAACGGCGAGTGCTCCAAAACTTCGTCGTGGAACAAACTCCTGTAATTCGCGTTATTGTTTCCATCCGACACCGTCGTATCCTCCGCCGCCTCTTCAATCATCGTGTTCAGAACTCTCGCGACGTTTTCTCCGATTATCGGCTCCGTTTTCGCCGTCGTCGCGTCGAATAACGTTTCAAACAAGCTTCTGGACAAATCCACCGACGTCGCTTTATCCTCCAAATCGAGTATTGGCACGCACAAGCCGTACTGCGCGATGTTTCGCAACAACCGCTCGGATTGCGCGAACAAGACGCGTTTCTTTTCTACGTTTGAGGAAGCATTCGTCGCGCTCGTTGACGCCGCGTTTTTGCTCAACTTACCCTTCTTATTCTTGTTGTTGTTGTTGTTGTTGTTCTTTTTCTTGCTCTTCTTTCCGTCTTCTTTTTCATCCTCCTCGTCCTCGTCCTCGTCCTCGTCTTCCTCCTCTTCGCCGCCTCTCCCTCTCGCCAACGCGGCGTACTTCAACCACCCCAAAGTCTGATTAAAATTCTCGTACACCGTCTGCAAAGTCTCCTCTTTCTCGTACGGTTGTTCCGGTGCGAAAATCCGAAACACTTCCGACGTCGACGACGAGACGTGCGCGATTATCGCCTTCGATTGGTGCTTCAACACGTGCGCGTGCGTCAGCGCGGACGCGAGCTTCGGCATTTGGCCTCCATCTTCCGACTGGTTGATTTCTCGCAGTTTAAGCGTCAAGGGCTGTTTTTGTTGTTTGAGAGAAAAGAGAGAGAGACTAAGGGTCAGCGAAAGACGACGCGGAGAAACAGAAAACGAATCGCGGCGGCCGAAGAGTACAGTCGTTCCCAAAAGAGAGAGAGAGAGAGAGAGAAACGCGCGCGCGCTGGCGTTTGCGATGAGATCGCGCGCGCACGTTTGAAAAAATTTGAAAAGGTCCAACCTCTAAAACTTGCAACAGATCTTTCTCCGGAGCTTTCTTCCGGCACAGCTGGAGCAACTTGTTCCCCAAGTGTTCCGCCTCGGACGCTTCTTTCGCGTCAGACATGTTGTTGTTGCGTTTATGTATCTTTTATTACGTATGTATGCGCGCCGCGCGTAAAAAGAGACGAGAACGAGAGCGAGTAGTTTTTCGAATTCAAATTCAAATTTCTCTCTCTCGGAGAACACAATTTTTCTAGAAAGCGCTTCTGGTGCGTCGTTTTTTGGTGCCTCTTTAAAAACACAAACTCTAGAAGAGGAAGAAGAAGAAACACAGAGAGAGAGAGAGAGATCTTCTTCTTCTTCTTCTTCTTCTTCGTTCTTTTCTTCTTCCTCCGAGAGTTCTCTTTAAACGATCAT
>Ga0182090_1267964_pt1 | contig 17054 bp, 5 predicted proteins | sample 041ome_24_FD_127767 | JGI IMG/M metagenome (GOLD analysis project Ga0182090, IMG submission 127767) | Metatranscriptome of coastal salt marsh microbial communities from the Groves Creek Marsh, Georgia, USA - 041408BS metaT (Metagenome... | ecosystem: Environmental > Aquatic > Marine > Intertidal... | reverse complement strand
GCGGCTCCCGGTTTCGCGGCTATCTTGCGCGCGGCGGATCTCGGGACGAAGGAAGGTTTCGCCTTGGTCGCCTCGACCGGTTTGGACGGAAGCGGCGGAGGCGTTTCGTCTTTTTTAGGCGCCGGTGATTTTGACGATGGTTTGCCGGACATGACGTTAACCGGCTGGACGGATTCCACGGGAGCCCAGCCAGTTTTCTTCGGCTTTTGTTGTTGTTGTTGTTGAGGTTTAGGCGGAGGAGGCATGGACTTTTGCGGCGGAGGCGTTGGAGGAACCGGCGCCGAAGAAGATTGTAACAACTTAGCTTCGAGCGCCTGTAAAGAAGTGCTGCCGCCGTTTGAAGGCGGAGCTTGAGATATCGATTGCTGCGTGAGCTTTGCTTCTAACGCTGCCAAAGAGGAAGGCGCAGCAGCCACAGCCACAGGTTGTGTTTGCTGCGCTAACTTCGCTTCGATATCAGCTAACGAAGACACGACGATCGGCGCCGCCGGTTTCTTCACATTTGCCTTCGCTTTACCAGACGCCTCTTCTTCCGGCTTCGGCGGCGGAGTCTTCTTCATCAAGTCTTCCAAAGATCCAATGATGCCTTTCTTCTTCGCCGGAGGTGGGGGTTTCGTTTGTTGTAGTTGATCTTGCTGTTGTTGTTGTTCCGCTAAGGCTTGTTGCTCGAGCAATTTGATTTGTTCCATGGCGCCGAGCGGTTTGCCTGGTGCCGCTGAATTCGATGCAGCTAATATGCCTCTTCCTCGACCTGCGGATTTTGAAAAACCTTTCTCGCCCGGTAACGTCGGTTGTCGGTTCGCAACGGCAACCGGAACCGGTTTCGGCTTCTCCGCTTGCTTCTTAACGTTCTCCGACCCACCTTTCCAGTTCAAGTTCATCACGTCCTCTAAACTTATGTTCTCAACTTTCTTGACAACGTCAGGCGCCGCTTTACCTAAGCTTGGCATCGCCGGCGGATGCGATAAGTTCACAATCGAAGATACCGCAATCATTGCACCTCTACAATCTGGTAATGCGCCTCTCAAATCACTGCCACCTACGAACGTTCCGTCAAACATAACCTCCACATGTTCCGCAACCATGTGCGTGGTGTGCGCATCAGTATATCCGTGGATGGCGACGACGGTACCTCGAGAGCAGAACGGCGGCGTCCCGGAATCGCCGACGTACGCTACGCGATCGCCCAATTCAAAGTCACCACCGGCGTATAAATCCATGACTTCACCTGGAATGACTGGTTTCATGAGCAACAGAGGACTGACGCTTTCCAACGCCACCGGCATAGGTTGCTTGTAGTTTGCAGACTGATCCCCGATCGTTGCCGCTAACGCTCGTACCGCTTCCTCAGCCGCGACGACAGAGTCCGAAGGTACCAAAGGTCGTCTCGACGCCGGTTGCGATTTGAGCCACTTCTTCGCCTCAGCTACTAAATGTTTGTTCGTTTCTACATCGTGCGTCTCAAAGAGTTCCGACATGGTAATCACGCCTCCGTTATCGCTTCCAGCTTCGTTCTTTAAAGCTTCAAACACCCACGGGTGATGCTTTTTGTACTCCGAAATTAATCTCTGTGCGTCTACGGAGTACTCCCACCCTTTTTCGCCTTTGCGAGAAAATCCGGCGACGCATAAATCTTCCGAGGATTTGCGTAAGTTCAAACCAACATCAACGCGCTCATTTTTGCCAGCATCCGCAGTTAACCGAGTCCAGACCGCAGAGGTTATTTGACCCATGACTCTAGGATCGATGCCAAGCTTTCGGGCGATTTGACCGGCGGATTCAAAGCGAGAGGCATACCCTTGGAGAATTCTTCTCCCGACGCCAGTGTCTAATTTCATGGGTTCGACATCGACGAACAAGTTTCCAGATTTCGGATCTTTCGAAACAACTTTGACGTGGGAACCAAAATGCGAGCGACCTAAGAATAAAGCCTCGTCACCTTCGCGCCAGGTGACTTTCATGTCGTCGCCTTCAGAGACGCCTAAATCTTTCGCCGCTTCCGCTTCGCTCTTATCTCTAGGGTGCGCGGCGAGACACAACTGCATCGGGACGACAACTTCGGTTTTTGCGAACCGTTTTTGCAACGTTCCATCTGGATGTCTCACTAATCCCTCGCAAGCTCGAACGTGTAAAGCAATTTTCGTGTTTGCACAATCCACGCCTTGCGATCGCATCAACTCGTTGCAGCCATTCGTCACGTCCGCGTGCCATTGCGCGCTGTCGTGAGGTTTCGTGACGGTGGTTTGGCCTGGACCGACGACGTATTTACACTTTTGATCTGAAACGCCTACGCACAACGACTCTTTCAGATACGGCCATTTCACGTAGACGCGCTCGTTGAGATACGTCTTTGCGACGGCTTCTGCGGTAAGACCACCGACGGATTTGTCTGTCACTTTTGGCAACGCTTTTTGAATGAAATCATCGGAACCTTTCCCAATTTTTACGATTAAAGACTCTTTCCTCGTCGCGGATTGAAACACAACACATTTCGCATGTTTTAAATCACCGCGAACGATTTCTACGGTTTTGAAAGTCGGAAATCCTCGGGGATAATCCGCGATAGTTTCGATTTTCAAACCCGGCAACAACGGATCCTTACCTCCTAAACATTTGGCTTCGTCCGGAAACTCTCCAGGTGGTTCTTCGTACGTCATCTTCGATTTAGCCGGGAACAAACCTGCAAACGTTTTCGGAACGGTTGAGTTAACAGCCTCGGTACAGTTTTCGTCGCGTTCAAAAACGATGCACTGACCCGGAGCGTTGCGTTTGTTTTGCGCATCGGTGAGCTTGTCTTTGGGAACCGAAGCTATAGCATCTTTCAATACCTTCTCGTCTAAGAATGGGAGTAAAACGACTCCTTCCCAACTGTTTCTTTTACCTTCGAAATCGATTTTGATTTCATCCGGGAAGAAAGGTTTCAGCGGAGACGATTCTTCAGTCATGAAGTGACGGAAGAGATCCGGGAGTAAATGGCTCGAAGCCGGCGGTTGGACTGCCATGAGCTGCTCAAAAGGATAAAAAGGTCGACCGTAATCAAATTTAACCGTCAACTGACCTAATCCGGCGCACAAATCACTCGCCATGGGCGCGTAGTGGTACGGATAGTACCACGTCCAACTGGCCACGCCTCGGTAGTAATATCTCAAGACCCAATTCAGACCTTCGAAGTATGCTTGACGCAACTCGTCCACCGGCGCCTTTTCGCCGATTTTCAGCTCGAGTTTCTCTCTATAATACATTTCTTTGTACTGTTGAAGACCTTCGGCACCGCCTTCAAGAATAGCGTTTCTTTTTGCCACGGACATCATCGTCGGTTCTGGTTTCCCTTCCTCTTTCGCCTTGAGTAATTCGGCTTCAAATTGTTCCATGGCGGTCAAATCGGTGAACGATTCCGATTCCGAAGCATGACTTTTCTTGTTACCATTCTTATTATTTCGTCTTGCTTGCTTCTCGTCGTACTCTTGCACATCCATCGCTCTTTGTTCCAACACGTCGCGTTCAAAACTCGCCATGCGTGTCAAAATCTTCTCCAAGCGAGGCGCGTTGAAAGTGCCACCTCCTTCGTCGCCCGTAATGTAACCACCCAAAGATGGAAGCATGTCTCGGTAAGTATCAAAAAGCGTATTTAAAGCACCTTCAGCAATATCTAACGTCGGTAGCGGCGGTAAAAAATCGTTACCGACCAACATGCACAAAAACACGATATCGTCAATGACTCTCTCCACATCATAGCTGAATCCGCAAGCTCCTTTCACCGATCGTTGAAACTCCAAATCCAAATACTCCCTCAACAAACCCACCTGCAACATCAAAAAACCATCGTCGCTGGGTCGTTCCAAAATCTCTCTCGATGGTTGCCCTCTCTCACCGCCACCAAATTTCACGACCTCTCTCAGCAAACAGAAGTGCGGTTCGTGCGTTACCAATGCCAACATAATCAAATCGGCATCCAAACCGTACAAGCAATGCGACATGTTTGCGTCATAATCCGGTTTCAACCTCTCCCAACGAATGTATTCCATGATTTTATGTTCGCCTTCTCCTCTGACTTCGTGACCGCTCAAAATCACTTTCACATTTCTCCACGCAACATCCTCAGTTTGCTTCTTTCTCACGTAAAACTTCAAATGTTCCGTCAATCTCGCCATAAATTCTGTCCCTGGCGTAATGCAGTTACTATCGAACGGTTCTCCCTGCGCTTCCGGCTCGCCTTTCGCTAATGCTTCCGCCTTAGCCTCTTCCGCTTCCTTCGCCGACCGAAATCGTCTCGACCGCTGTTGATTCATCTTTGCTCTCGGCGCGACGCCGTCGATGGCCATGTACAGCAACTTTTTTGGTCTCACCATTCGATATATGTGGTCCAAATACGCGAATACTTTCGCCATCATCTCTTCTTCAGTCATGCGCGTATTCGTGTCGGTTCCTGCCCCGTGCGAGCAGTTGTGAATGACCCCGTTCATGTCCAAATACTGTTTTTTTTTTGAGAGCACACGAAAAGAGAGAGAGAGAGAGAGCAGAGAGAGAATTATTAGTTAAAAGTAACAAGAAATTATATGTATCGACGCGAAATAACAGAGAGAGAGAGCGCTTCGTCGAGAGGGAAACAGAAAGAAAGAACGAGCGCGCGTCAAAAACGCGAACCGCGTTGCTTTTGCGCGTTCATTCCTCGTCGCAGAGAGAGAGAGAGAAAAGAAATTTATCGCACGATCACACGCGGTGGACTTTTTCTCCCGCGTAAAAAACAAAATTCAATCGCCGGTGTCTAGGGGGGAGGGGGCGGAAAGAAGACGCAGCACGCACCAAGTTATCGATGTCCGGCACGCCCGCCGCGTTAACTTGCTGGTTCAACATCGGGTACCGCTCGCTGAGCCATCGGTAGAATTTAGGTACTCCCATGGCGGTTAGTTTGGGGCGGTTTTATTCAATCGCTTTGTTGATGAAGTGAGTGTTCTGCGCGATTTTTTTTGTGTCTTGTGGTGTACTTATTTGTCGATTCCAGAGAAGAAGAAGAGGGAAGAGAAGAAGGAGCACAGGCAAAAAAATATTGAAGCGAAAACGGGGAAAATCTCGAGTTGCGAGAGAAAAGCTCTGCGTTACTAACCGAAGTCGAGAGGGAAAAATCTAATGCGTGACACGAGCGATAGTGATGGCGTGATTGTGCTCTCCATTACACGGTTCGTCTCTTCTTATCTAAAAAGTCCAACACGTCCGACGCTTGGTCGACGCCGTATTCTACGCACCGGCCAAACGCGACGCCGGCGACGTAGTTTCCGCCTAAAAATAAACCGTCCTCTTCGCTGCACTTTTCTTTTTTCAAAGCTTCTTTGGCTTCGTCTAAGAGTTTCCAGTGACCGATGTTAAATTGCGGGATAGCTTTGGACCACATGCGAACGCCGACTTTTTTCGGTAACGGCGTGCCCGGCTTTAAGATGGTTTTCAAAGCGTCGTTGTGGACGGCTTCGACGAGTTGATCTTCGTTGAGTTGCTGAATTTCCACGTCTCGAGCACCACCGATATAGTTAAGGATCATGAATTCATCTTTCGGGCATCGTCCGTCGTCGGCCCATAAGTAGGAGGAGTAGATGGTACCCAACGTGCGCACTTTTTGCGTTCGAGGGTGAAGTTGACCGAAACCGGTTAAGCCGCCTTCGGGTAATGCCGAACGGCCGTCTAATCTGAACGCGTCGCGTTTGTATGCGACAGTAACAGACGCGACGGGCGGGTAGTAGAACTTTTCGAACGATTTCGCAGCTTCCGGTGCGATATCTCTCACCGTATCCGCCACCACATACGCCGGTTGCGTGAACACGACGGATTTCGCCCTCACTTTCTTCTCCCCTTCTGGCGTTTCGTACGTCAAAGAGAACAAACCGTCCTCAGTTTTTTCCGTTTTGATCAACTTCCACTGCAACTTCACGATGTCTTCTCCTAACTGTTTCGCCAATCCTTCCGGTAACGTTTGTAAACCGCCTTTGAAACTTCCGACCGTTTGTCCCTCAACAACCGGCAATCTCGGATCTCTCGGATTCGCCTTCTTCTTCTTCGCGCCTTCGTATTGCGCTACCAACGCGCCTGGAAACAAACCCGGCCACGGTCCCTTATTCTCTAAAACCGAAACTCTCCCCGTCGCGGCTTCTGCGCTCAACATCGCCGGATCCCCGGCGTACACGCCCGAGCAAAACGGTTCGATCAATCTCTGAAACGCCTCCTCGCCTAAATTTCTAGACACAAACTCCTTCACAGTTTCCTCCTTACCTTCCTCTTTCGGCATGCGAATACCAACCGCGCCTAAACCGGCGCGAATCTTCCCCGGCCAGGTCAAAAAGTCTCCGAGCACTGCGGTCGGTATATCCTTTGGCAGCGCTCTCAATTCGCCGTCCCACAACACGTATCTATCCGAATCCGGGTTCGCGAGAACGATATCGTCCTTCATGCCCGCATCGCACGCTAATTTCAACACCGCATCTCCCGGTTGGTACGAGTTCGGTCCTTCCTCCCATATGTATTGTCCGTCGTTTTTCGACGTGACGTTCCCCCCGACGCGGTCTCGGATTTCCGTGACTATGATATCGCACGAACTGTTCTTCGATTTCATCGTAAACGCGGTGGACAAACCAGAGACGCCACCACCAACGATGACCGTATCTCTAACCGCGTCCTCATCAGTAGACGCGCGCACCTTCAAAGAAACCGCGCGTTGTTGTTGTTGTTTTTGTCTCCCGCGAAAAGACTTCTTCCCAACGACGGCAAAAGCGCTTCTCGTCGTCGTCGACGACGTCTTTTTCGCGCTGCCGCTGTTTCCAATCGAAAACGACGAGGATCTGCTCATCGTCGTCATCATCGTTTTTTAATGTTATTATTTATGCGCGCGCGTTTGTTATTAACGTGTGCGCGTGTGTGCGTGTGTATCTTCTTCCTCGTCGCTCGATTGTGCGCGTGAATTGCGGGCCGAACGATTTTCTTTTCGGGATGCGCTTCGCGTGTGCGCGAGATGGATAAAGCGTTCGTCCGTGTGAGGTAATCCCCACGAAAAAAGATATCTGCTTTTTTGAAAAGCAGGGAGATCTTTTTTTCTTTTTTTGTGTGATCGCAAAAATACACGACAACACACGCGTGAAAAAAATAGGCGTTTCTTCTAGAAAGTGAAAGAGAGAGAGAGAGAGTAATAGTATGAGCGCCGAGGAGGACGGCGACGAGGAGGAGCCGATGTTGGTGCATCCGATAGATGGGCTGAAGAGGTGGATGGAAGTCGCGCCGGACCGGTTTTCGTACGCGTTCGTGTCCTGTTCTTCTTCTTCTTCTTCTTCTTCTTCTTCTTTGGATGAGGAGCGAAAACTTACAGCGAGAGATATGCATTCGAGGCATTTGAGGTTAGCGAAAATGTTTGCGGGGGCTTTGACCGCCGCGAAGCGCGTCATATTTCTGTACGAACCTGGAATTGATTGGTTTCCGGTGTTTCTCGCTCTTCTTCGGATGGCAATTGTTCCTTGCGTGGTTTACCCGATCGATCCGATGACAACTCCGAGGGACGTTTTGAAAGAAAGATACGAGTTTTTGAAAGTGTTAGGTAAGGAATGCGCGGGAGTCGTGTGCAGTTCGAAAATGGCGACGGCGTTGAGATTGACGAGATTAAAATTATTGGACGCGCAAGGGTTGAACTGTAAAATTTTGGTCGTCGATGAGTTCAAGACGACGTTCGACTCGGAAAATGGTGTTTCCGACGACGAGAAAGTTTGGAAGCACGAGCTAGAATCGCCAGCGTTCATTCAATACACTTCTGGATCCACAGGGTCACCTAAAGGCGTCATATTGTCTCACAGAGCATTGATGGAGAATTGCCTGTCGATTAGAAAAGCATTTAAAACGACTCCTTACGACTCGCTGTGTTCGTGGTTACCTCAATATCACGATATGGGGCTCATCGGTGGTTTTTTCGTTCCGCTGACAATCGCGAGCGGGTACGACGATATCGACGTGAGTTTACTACCAAAAAGGACGACGTGTGCGTTTATTAGTCCAATCGCGTTCGCAAAAGATCCCTCGGTTTGGATTCGTTTGATATCAAAGTACGAATCGACAATGACGCAAGCGCCCGATTTCGCATTCGCGTTAGCCGCCAGGAAGTTTAACGCAAGCAATTTGAGAAACACGGAAACGTTGCGATTGCACTCGCTTCGTCACGTCTTGAACGCATCCGAACCCGTTCGTTCGCAAACCATAAATGATTTTTTCGATACTTTTCAACACTATGGTTTAAAAAGATCGAGCTTGCGAGTAGGATATGGATTAGCGGAAGTTTGTGTATATGCGACAGAACATCGCGTTGAGTTTTTCTGCGCGAATAGAGAGGCGATTGAGACTGGAGACGTCCGCGTAGCTAAAGAAGCTAAAAATGGGGAATCGTTCATTGAAGTCGCGTGCGTTGGCATGAATACAAACAAACGCTTTAAAATACTCGAGTTTGATTCAGATGTTGAAGTAAAAACTCATGGCCAAGTTGGTCGCGTCGTGATTACAAATACGCGTTCACTTTGCTCTGGATATGTAAAGGACGAATCGAGAACTCACGAGACGTTTAATTTCCATCGAAACGAAGTCGTTACGGGAGACGAAGGGTTTGTTCTCCAAGACGGACGCGTGTTCATTCTCGGGCGCATCGTGGATATTCTCGACATATCTTTTTTTGCAAGCACTGTTCGAGAAGATGCGTCGTCGAGAATTCAAGCGAACGAGTTCGAACGCGTTGCGTTGGCTGGACCGTTGTGTTCGGTCCAAAATCTCGTCAGGAAAGGCTCGGCGTCTGCCTTCGGCGTCGGAAAACATGAGAGCGCAAAGATTGTTTTGGTCGTCGAAGTATCCGATGCGTTCTTTTCGCAATCGAAGAAATCGGTCAATTCGAAGGCTCTTCGTGGCGAAATTGAATGTAATGTATTCGAAAGGTACGGCAAAGTTTCTAGAAGGCGTTTCGAAGTTCTTTTGACGTACCCGCGCTCGACACCAAGAACCACGAGCGGGAAAGTGCGGCGGTTCGCCGTGCGCAGAAAATACGACGAAGGAGGAATTGAAGCCATCGTAGAAGACGACGACGATGAAGAATTTGAGAGAGATGAACTCGATGAGATTGATGAATTTGTACTTGAGGTTGTGAAGGAAAATGTCGAAGGAGCTGGCGCGCACACGACGCTTCGAACGCCTCTTCTCGGGGCAACTTCCGTTCAATTTACAAAAATTGGAATCGAAATTACGAAACGGTTCGACATAACATTGGACACCTATCACCTACTCTCGTGCACGAACGCTCGAGATATAGCTTCACTCGTAAAACGAGCACTTGGCAACGACTACGATGAATATAATATTATTAGCAGCAACGTTGAGACGCCGGCAAAGAATCAATTTCCGAGTGCACGTTTTGCAACGCTATTCGTAATCTTGTTTGCTGCGCAACATCAGAGTATCAGCATGATCGTGGATCAAAAGCCGCGCACGCAACATCACCAGATTTACGACAATCGAGCTGCGGAGTGGTTACACGTGCTGGTGCCTTTTCAGGTCATATCTTTACTCCTGTATCATCTCATCGTAGCGATAACTCGCGCCAGGCGATACGAATCCATCAATTTGATAGGTGCTTTTTTTGGTCTGCTCAGCTGCGTTGTCATGCACGGCGTTTCAAAAGCCGCATGGTTAATTTCATGCTGCATGATTGCATACAGAGCAAAAAAAAATGCACCGCGTCTGTTTAGAAAACCAACTTTCATCTGGACCATCGCCTGTTTATCGTTTGCGACCATCGCGAAACTGGAACGAAAGCACGCTTCCGGGCCGCTCCTAGCGGCTTCCGGTCACATCGATACTACCGGTTCTCCTATTTTAGACGGTGTGTATGGCAACACTTCTTTTCACATCTTTCGCGCTTCCAGATACGTCGTATTACGTGTAATTGATTATTATCTATCGTCCGCTGGCGATCAGAAGAGCACAATTATTGATGTCGACGATAACATGCTCACATTCTTACATTACGTGTTTTTTGCGCCTCTATTACAGTGCGGACCTTTGATACGCGGTGGATTTGATACATTCTGCAAGCGACTGAGGAGGATGTCTTCCACTCGACTCTACAACACTGTGAACAAGAATAGAAAGAATAAAAGGCGCGTCGCGTGGCAATTCGCGAAAGACGTGTTGGATCTCTTCGGTTGGTGTCTGTTATCGAACTTCTTAGCCACGAGTCAAACGATATTGACTGCTCCATCGGCGTCGTCGCTACGCCTTCTCTCGAGAATTTTGCACGTATTCGCCACGAGCCGAATTGCGTTCAATTTAGGCCGAGTCATCGCTCACGCCATGCGCTTCACCGACGTCAGCGACGACGCGCCGCTATTCCTTTACGACTGCCTCGCAAGTTTCCGCCAGTTATGGTGGCACTTCCACGTCAGCTTCCGAGACTTCTTCGCGCGAAACATCTACAGCAAAAGCGAGAACAAAACCATCGCCATCGCGTTAACCTTTTTCATCAGCGCGTGTTTCCACGACGTCTCTCTTTCCGATCGTCGCTGGTTCTACTTCTTTCTCGCGAACACCTTCGGCGTCCTCGTCGAACGCGCGTTGCTCGGAGAGACGACAAACAACCGACGAGCGAGAGCGCAACAACAACAACAACAACAACAACTCCTGCGTCTCCTTCTTCTTCAAATTCTCAAATCTGCGTTCAACAGAGCCATCATCTGGACGTTGCTCGTCTTTTCCGACGGCACCGTACCGGTAAACACCGCGAATTCTCTTCGCTACCTCATCAAGACGATGGCGCTTTCGCTCGTCCTTTAAGAAATATTTCAAGATTTTAACGCACATTTACAAACACCCCACAACCCACAAAAAAGAGAGAGATATGCACGCATCACCTACCTCGCTTCTCTCCGCGCAATTTTCTTCTCCTCCGTCAACAAAAGCCTTGTTCCGAGATCGCAACACTCACACTAATATTCGAAGAAAGAGCATTCGTGCTTCTCGCGCCCCCGCCGCTACCACTCGGTGCGTCATCGATGACGACGCTGTGAAGAAGATACCTTCTTTCCAATGCGAGAAATGTAACGATAGTGGATATCAGACGTGCGCGTCGTGCGATGGCCACGGCTCTCTCGCCGCCGGAGGGTTCTCGTCGAAAAATTCAATCAATTTTAACAAAGTTGTCGGTACGAATTGGACCGCTATGAGACGGACGCGAGGGTGGCGCCATTTCGAAGCCACGCAGACGAGAATCGAATCGAAGACAAAGAGCAAATTCGTGACGCTCTCGGCGACGTGTGACCGCGAACAAAAGATTGAAGTCCCATTGACTGAATTGAAAAATAGAGAACTTTGGGCGGCTGGGTGGCAACAAAAAGAAAACATAGAGTGGGACGACGAAGAGCGGGATAATTCCGGGGCGTTGATTGGGAAACCAAAACGGTCGCGGAAAGCGTGTAAAAGGTGCGAAGGCGAAGGTAAAATTTTATGCAAGTGTAAAGCAGCGAAAGCGATGCAGAGACAAAAGTTGGTACAGATTTCCGTGGAAACTCGGTTGAAAGAACTCTCTAAGAGCGACGGGGTGGATCTCGAAACGAAGAAGAAAGCGAAAAAAGCGGTGAAAGAGATGGCCAAGGAGAAGGAGAAAGAGGAGAGGAGGAAACGAGATTTGAAAATTCGCTTCAATCAGAACGAGGACGAGGACGGAGACGAAGACGAGACGGGCGGGCCAAGCGGCGCGAAGAACGACAAGGAAAACGTGACAGACGCGGACGGGAGTTGGGCCGACGCGAAGTTACGCAAACGAGACGAACTTTTGGAGAAGTGGATTCAAGGTGGCGCTTCGATCGATGATGATAAAAGGCAGTAGAGTATTTTTTGCGGAAGTATGTACCTCCCGTAATTTATGTGTAACACCAGACTAGTCGTTAGTAGGTAGAGTTTTTAGCGCTTTGTTAGTAATGGTGCTCTTAATAGAAATCGATAAAATGATTGATGATAATGTGATGTATCTCTATATTTACAACAGAACAATAGAAGACGACGAGTGAACGTTCTTCCTTCCTCTCTCTCTTCGTCTCGTCTCGTCTCGTCTCTCTCTCTCTCTCTATGTACAGTCAGCAAAAGTGACGTTTGAATTCAAATTGTTATGTGTTCAACACGCGCTCCTCGATCAACACGCGTTATCCGGGTTTCTCTCCTCGACGTATCCAAACATTAAGCCGTGCCCTTTCTTCGTGTCCCATCCATCGTCTTTTTCTCTCTCCTGGCTTGGATCGGGCCCGCGTCTTTTCGCTTCCCCTGGTGCTTCCATCGGTTGCACGTTGCCGTGTTCGTCGCAAATCTCCACGACTCTAAATTTCCCGAACGCGTCCGTATCGAACGAATACGTCACCGCGCACCCTTCGTTGTGCGGGTGCTTGTACTTGCGAGGTTCCGCGCGCGGGCGCGCGCTCTCTTCGCCCACCGCAGGAAATCTTCGTTTTCCTTCTCCCGGCGCGTCCGAGGGTTCTACTTGTTGAGAAGAAGAAGACGAGGAGAAGATCCTCGTCGTCAAAGCTTCGTTTCGGCGAGTCGACGCTGGTCTGCCGACGCTGTTTATCGTCATCCTGGACGAAGACGACGAAGTCGTCGTCGCAGCGCTGCTGCTCCTTCTCGACGACGAAGACTCAAAAACGCCGCGCGCGGCCGGGGAGTGCGAGGGGAAGATTCCGACGACCGGCATGATTCTCTCTCTCTCTCTCTCTCTCTCGTGCTTTTCTTGTCTCGCGTGTTCTTTCCTCTCGCCGCGTTAGCACTTTCTGGATAGAGGAAAAATCAGAAAAAAGAAAATGATTTAGGGTTTCAACCCCTAATTTTAAAAACCCTAAAAGAGAAAAAATGGCGCAAAAAGCACATTCGCGCGCACACGAAACGCCGATAGTATATTTATGGGTGGCGCACTCCCGGCCGCCGCGGCGAACACCGCGCCGTCGTCGTCGTCTTTGTTTCGGAAAAAGAACTCGAGGAGAAGAAGAGGAGGAGCAGATAGAAGAAGAGATGGTTCTGTCTTCTTTTCCGCGCCTTGTTTAACTCGTTTTTCTTCGTCGTCATCGAGACGGACGACGACGAGTGCGCTTTTTCTAGCAGGGAAGCGACGCGAACGCGGAGGAAGAGGAAGTGCGAGCGTCGTCGGAGCGATCGGAAACGACGACGACGACAGTTCTGCCGCCGAGAATAAAAGCGGCGAAGAAGTCGTCGTCGACGACGATGACCTCGAGTACGAGTTTAAAAACGACCACCGCGCGCAACGATTGGTTCTCTCTTCTTCGTCGACTTCGTCGGACTTCGACGACGAAAACGAAACGAGTGAAAAAATTAACATTCCAACTGTTCGCCCTCGCGAGGAAGACGCGAAAACGGCGGACGTGGAAGTTCTGCGGTCTATGCCTTTGATTGAAAAATTATATGAAACCGTGGTGAATCCAGTGAATAAGCTGGAACCGGAGATGCGGAAACTGACGAGCGCGGAGCTGAAAGCGAAAACGTTGGAGTTTCGATCGCGGCTGACGTTAGGGGAGACGCTGGAAGACGTTATGGTGGAAGCGTTCGCGGTGGTCCGAGAGGCATCTAGGAGAGAGTTAGGTTTGCGGCATTTTGACGTGCAGTTAGTTGGTGGGGCGTTGTTGCACATGGGCGTAGTGGCAGAGATGGCGACTGGGGAAGGGAAGACGTTGGTGGCGACGTTGCCGGCGTATTTGAACGCGTTGAGCCGGAGAGGCGTGCACATCGTCACCGTGAACGACTATTTAGCGGAGAGAGACGCGGTGACGACGGCAAAAATTCACGGGGCATTAGGTTTAACAGTTGGATACGTATTGAGCGAAGATTCGCCGGAAGAGAGGAGGAGATCCTACGATTGCGATATCACGTACGTGACGAACCAAGAGATTGGATTTGATTATTTGAGAGATAACATGGCGACTAGCGTAGACGAGTTGGTGGTGATGACGAGACCTTTGAACTTTGCCATCGTGGATGAAGTGGATTCGGTTTTAATCGACGAAGGGCGGAACCCGTTGTTAATTACTGGACCATCCGACATGGACGAAGGTCCTAGGTACGTCGCGGCCGCTAAAATAGCAGAGAGTCTCGTCGAAGGAAGAGATTACAAAGCTGATAGGAAAGAAAAAACAATCGAAATGACCGACGAAGGCATGACGAACGCGGAAATTTTATTAGACGTGGAAGATTTATGGGACCCGATCGACCCGTGGGGAAAATATGTCATTTTAGCAGTAAAAGCGAAGGCATTGTTCATACGAGACGTGGATTACATCGTTCGCGACGATCAGGTAATCATTGTCGATCCAGGTACCGGGCGGGTACAGATGAATCGTCGATGGAACGATAACTTACACCAAGCGGTAGAGGCGAAAGAGCAAGTGGAGATTCACAGCGAAAACGCAATCATAGCGAGCGTGTCGTACCAGTGTTTCTTTAAACTGTACAAAAAATTGTCTGGCATGACTGGCACGGCGACCACGGAAGCCGAGGAGTTTGAAATTATCTACAACATGCGCGTCGTCGTTGTGCCGAAGCACCGGCCAAACGCTCGCGTTGATGCGCCGACAGCAATGTTTCGAGACGCGATGACCCGATGGAATGCGGTTGCGAATGTCGTCATTTCCTGCCACTACGAAGGTAGGCCGGTGTTAGTCGGCACAACCTCGGTAGAAGATTCGGAAACGTTATCGATGGTTTTAGATGAGTACTTATGGCGCGCGCCGGACGATACCGTGGTGAAAGGTGTCGCTCATAATTTACTCAACGCGCGCCCGCAATACGCCGCGAGAGAAGCAGAAACGATCGCACAGGCAGGTAGATTAGGTGCGGTTACTATTGCAACGAACATGGCAGGGAGAGGTACTGATATTTTACTCGGTGGTAACGCGGAAGGATTGGCAAGAAGAGCGATGAAAGAGCACTTGTTCGAGGCGCTCGGGTTAGGTGACGTGTTAGAAGAGGAACGCGAAACGGCGTTTCAAAGCGTTTCAGAATCGCTAGCTACGGTGGATTTGTCAGAAACTCCCGCGCAGGTAGCGCTGGAACAAGCGAGATTGATCGCTAAAGCCGCATGCGAGAGCGCCGGACCGATGAATCTCGAAAATGCGAACGAGATGCTGGTTCGATCGGTGGAGAAAGCGGGAGAGAAAATTCGACGCGAGGAGCAGAAGAAACAAAGATTGCTGCTGACTGGTTGGGAAGCGCAAGGGATTAACACTGACGACGATGATGACGACGACGATGACGAAAACAAAAAGAACAAAGTGCCGTTCGAAATTGCGATTGACTTTGCTGCCGAGCAAACGCTTCGCGAAACTGCACGTTTGTGCAAGCTCGAGTCTCAGGAGGTTATTCGTAGAGGTGGCTTGCAAGTCGTCGGTACTGCTTTGCACGAGTCGCGACGCATCGACAGACAATTGCGAGGTCGCGCAGGGAGACAAGGCGACCCTGGTTCGACCGTGTTTTGCCTCTCATTAGACGACGAAATGATTAGAACGTACAGCCCCGCAATGTCGAAACAATCGAGCGCTTGGGATTTTGCCGGTTTGGCACCAGAGGAACCCATGTACGGAACACTCGTCGACGTTCAATTAGAAAGCATCCAAAAAAACATCGAAGACTATTTAAGCGCAGGAAGACAGTCAACGTTTGATGCCGATCGCGTTTTAGATTCGCAAAGAAACGCCGTGTACGAGTTACGGAGAATGGTGTTAGTGGGCGGTCAACAAACCTTGCGCGAGCGCCTGTTTAGGTATGTAGATGCCGTCGTGGACAACTATTGCGTCGCGGCGAACGTGAGCGGCTCCACCCCAGTAAAAAATTGGAACATTGAATTGCTCATGGATTTATTGAGAGAAGTCTTCGCCGGACGGAAAGACAGGTTTCGAATGACCAATAACGAACCGGTGTCTCCTCACCCGCACTATTTGCCAGGAGTCTCTGCCGCAGATTTGAAAGACGCTTTGTTACGCTTGGAAGATAAGAAAGGCTCGAGAACGTTGCCAGAACCGAGACGCATGCCTCCTTTAGATGCAAATCCTGTCGCCGTGCGAGCGTCTATTTCAGGTGTGAACTTAGCCTACGCCGACGGCTCTGGACTTGCCGGTGGATTAATGAAAACCGATTCGTCCGGTTCGGTCGCCGATACGGAACCGGAGGCTGAAAAAGATGCCATCGCCGAGCGATTAAAGAAGCGCTTAGAGCCGCCAAAAGCGGAAAGCTCTTCAAAAGAAGTCGTTAAAGCGTTCACCTCCGGGCGACACGCGAAGAAAGCGAGGCAGCTGAGAGCGTACCTTTCCGAAGCGGCTATTCAGCAATACCTAGATCGGTTCGCGCGCCTGGCGAGATTGGACTACATCCGAGAGGAACTCGAAGACGTCGAACGCCTTTGGGTTTTACGTGCGATTGACGAGCGTTATAAACAACATCTTGTCCACATGTCCAGCTTGAAAGATTCTGTGCAAGTGCGAGCGTTTGGCCATTTGGACCCGAAAGAAGAGTTTAAAATTGACGGGGCCAAGGCCTTTGTTGATTGCGTGAGCGACATGCGCACCGACGCGTTGCGCAACGTGTTTTTCTTCGTAGGTGCGAGCATTGAACCTACGACGGAGTACGAAACCGTTCCCGCGTCTAATAATGACGACAATAACGGCGATAGTAACAGTGACTACGACCCAGACGAAGACTTGATGAGAGAGTTGACGGAAGAAGAGAGGGAAAAAGTCCGTTCTTTTCTGGCGCGCGCAAAGGAAAACGGAATTTCCGTGACAGAGTCTGAAGACGGCTTTGGCGATTGGACCGGAAGCAGCGGAGAGGATGATGACGCCGACGCCGACGAGGATGAAGATTCCATTTAGGAGATATTATTTGCTATATCTATGTATACTAACACACAATCTAGCTAACTGCTACTAGAATAACTATCGCTATCGCTGCTGCTACTCGACGAACTATCATCTCGTCGACTGCGCTTCTTCTTCCTCTTCTTATCTTTC
>Ga0182090_1461866_pt1 | contig 17062 bp, 10 predicted proteins | sample 041ome_24_FD_127767 | JGI IMG/M metagenome (GOLD analysis project Ga0182090, IMG submission 127767) | Metatranscriptome of coastal salt marsh microbial communities from the Groves Creek Marsh, Georgia, USA - 041408BS metaT (Metagenome... | ecosystem: Environmental > Aquatic > Marine > Intertidal... | reverse complement strand
GGCTTCCGCCAGCTGAGCTTCCAGTTGTTCGCCACTGAGATCCCATTCTTCTCGCTGCTTGCGACGGCTTTCGTGATAAGCGAGCCCCGTACCAGCAGGGATCAATCGACCCACAACCACGTTTTCCTTCAGACCACGCAAACCATCACGCTTACCAGTCACCGATGCTTCGGTCAGTACGCGCGTAGTTTCCTGGAAGGAGGCAGCTGAGATAAAGGATTCAGTTGCAAGGGAAGCCTTGGTAATACCCAATAGCACACGCTCATAACGAGGTGGTGTGCCACCTTCTTTTTCAATGCGAGCAATTTCGTCAAGCATGGAATTGAGTTCGATCTGTTCGCCTTTTACGAAAGTGGAGTCAGCCATTTCGGTGACTTCTACTTTACGAAGCATCTGGCGACAAATAACTTCAATATGCTTATCGTTAATTCCCACACCCTGAAGTCGGTAAACTTCCTGGATTTCATTGGTGATGTAGCGAGACAACTCCTCCACGCCCATCAGGCGCAAAATGTCATGCGGGTTAGGGGGACCATCACAGATCACCTCACCCTTTTCTACTTGCTCACCTTCAAATACCAAGATCTGGCGCCATTTCGGAATCAGCATTTCCCAATGCTCAGAACCATCCTCGAGCAATTGCCCAGATGGAGGGAACACTTGCAAGCGACGTTTTCCTTTGGTTTCCTTGCCGAATGCCACCGTACCGGAAACTTCAGCCAAGATGCTGTGATCCTTAGGCTTACGCGCTTCGAACAAGTCGGCAACACGAGGCAGACCACCGGTAATATCGCGGGTTTTCGAACCTTCTTGCGGAATACGGGCAATAACATCACCCACGCCAACATCGTCGCCATCACTCATGGTAATCAACGCGCCGGCAGGCAGAAGGTAATGCGCAGGCACTTTGGAATTGGGAATCAGCAATTCCTTGCCTTTGGCATCAATCAGAGTAACTGTTGGGCGCATATCTTTACCAGCAGATGGCCGCTCATTCGGATCAATTACCGAATAGCTGCTCAAGCCAGTCAGGTCGTCAGTTTGCTGACGCACAGAAAGCCCTTCTTCCATTCCAGAGAACTGCACCTTACCTGCTACTTCACAAATGATTGGGTGGGTGTGAGGATCCCAGTTGGCTACAACCGTGCCACCTTCAACCTTGTCACCACCTTTCACCTTAAGAACGGCGCCATATGGGAGCTTATAGCGCTCGCGCTCACGACCGGTTTCAAGCTCGGCAACAACCAGCTCGCCAGAGCGGGAAGTAACAACCAGCTCTCCAGTAGCTCGTTCTACCAATTTCAGGTTTACAAAACGGATAGTACCTTCCTGTTTAACCTGAACGCTGTCTTCCGCAGAAGCACGGCTTGCCGCACCACCGATGTGGAAGGTACGCATGGTTAGCTGGGTACCGGGCTCACCAATGGACTGCGCAGCAATTACGCCGACAGCTTCACCCTTGTTCACCTTATGACCACGTGCCAAATCCCGACCATAACATTCGGAACAAATACCGTAGCGGTTTTCACAGGTAATAGGTGAACGCACCTGGACAGCATCGATACCAAATGACTCAATGGTTTCAATCCATTTCTCATCGATAATGGTGCCGGCTGGAACCAATACATCAGCATCATCTTCACTACGCGTCACATCTTTAGCTACCACACGGCCAAGAATACGATCCCCGAGAGTTTCAATGATGTCACCGCCTTCAATAACAGGCGTCATAGTCAAGCCGTTGGTGGTACCACAATCAGTATCCGTGATTACCACATCCTGGGCCACATCCACCAAACGTCGGGTCAGATAACCAGAGTTTGCTGTTTTCAATGCCGTATCGGCCAAACCTTTACGAGCACCGTGAGTTGAGATGAAGTACTGAAGTACGTTCAGACCTTCACGGAAGTTCGCTGTAATCGGCGTCTCAATAATGGAACCATCCGGACGAGCCATCAAACCACGCATACCCGCGAGCTGACGAATCTGGGCGGGAGAACCACGAGCACCGGAGTCAGCCATCATAAATACAGAGTTAAACGAGTCTTGCTCTTCTTCTTCGCCGTCACGGTTGGTTACCGTTTCTTTACTGATAACTTCCATCATGGACTTGGCCACCACATCATTGGCACGAGACCAGATGTCGATCACTTTGTTGTACTTCTCACCTGCGGTTACCAAACCAGACGCAAACTGGGTTTCAATATCCTGAACTTCATCGTCGGCTTTGGCGATGATTTCGTCCTTTTCGTCAGGAATAACGAAATCATTAACACCAATAGAGGCACCTGAACGGGTTGAGTAGGCAAAGCCCATATACATCAACTGGTCAGCAAAGATGACGGTATCTTTCAGCCCTACATGGCGGTAGCAAATATCAATCAGGCGAGAAATCGCTTTCTTGACCAGTGGCTTGTTGACCAATTCGAACGCCATACCCTCTGGCATGATGTCCCAAACCAGAATTCGACCTACGGTAGTGTCTTCGAAAAGCTTTTTCTCAACACGCTCACCCTCTTCTGTGTAGGTCACTTCCTGGAAGCGAACTTTAACTCGCGCGTGGAGATCTACCAGACCTGAATCGTAAGCACGATGGACTTCGGCTATATCTGCGAACTTCATACCTTCACCGCGAGCGTTAATTTTCTCACGGGTCATGTAGTAGAGACCCAAAACTACGTCCTGTGAAGGCACGATAATTGGATCGCCATTCGCGGGTGACAAGATGTTGTTCGTCGACATCATCAATGCACGGGATTCCAGCTGCGCTTCAAGAGTCAGTGGAACGTGAACGGCCATTTGGTCGCCATCAAAGTCGGCGTTATAGGCCGAACATACCAGCGGGTGCAATTGAATAGCTTTACCTTCAATTAGAACAGGCTCAAATGCCTGGATACCCAAACGGTGAAGTGTCGGCGCGCGGTTCAGCAGCACGGGGTGCTCGCGAATAACTTCGTCCAGAATATCCCAAACGACAGGCTCCTCGCGCTCAACCATTTTCTTGGCAGCCTTAATGGTCGTTGCCAGACCGCGCAGCTCTAGCTTGCTAAAGATAAACGGCTTGAAAAGTTCCAGCGCCATTTTCTTCGGCAGGCCACACTGATGCAGTCGAAGCGTCGGACCACAGACAATGACCGAACGGCCAGAGTAGTCCACTCGCTTACCGAGAAGGTTTTGACGGAATCGACCCTGCTTACCTTTAATCATGTCAGCAAGTGACTTCAAAGGACGCTTGTTGGAGCCAGTAATGGCTCGGCCACGACGACCGTTATCAAGCAGCGCATCCACAGATTCTTGCAACATACGTTTTTCGTTGCGAACAATAATGTCTGGAGCATTCAGCTCAAGCAGGCGCTTCAGACGATTGTTACGGTTGATCACACGACGATAAAGGTCGTTGAGATCAGATGTGGCGAACCGGCCTCCATCAAGAGGAACCAATGGTCGCAAATCTGGCGGAAGAACTGGTAGAACTTCCATCACCATCCACTGGGGTTTGTTACCAGAGTTGTAAAATGCTTCCAGCAACTTAACGCGTTTGGAAAATTTCTTGATCTTGGTTTCGGACTTGGTCGCAGGAATTTCTTCACGAAGGCGAGCAATTTCTGATTCCAGATCGATATCTGCCAATAGTGCCTGAATGGCTTCCGCACCCATAAGAGCTTCAAACTCATCGCCATACTGTTCCATGGCTTCGAAGTACTGCTCATCAGTCAGTAACTGACCCAGCTCAAGATCGGTCATGCCCGGCTCTGTAACTACGTAAGACTCAAAGTACAGAACGCGCTCAATCTCGCGAAGGGTCATATCGAGCATCAAGCCAATACGCGATGGCAGTGACTTGAGGAACCAAATGTGTGCACAGGGTGTCGCCAGTTCAATGTGTCCCATACGCTCACGACGCACTTTTGACACAGTGACTTCTACACCACATTTCTCACAGACAATACCGCGATGCTTCATGCGGCGATATTTGCCGCACAAACATTCATAGTCTTTTATTGGGCCAAAAATCTTGGCACAAAAAAGGCCGTCCCGTTCTGGCTTGAACGTACGGTAGTTGATGGTCTCCGGCTTCTTCACTTCACCGAAAGACCAGGATCGAATCATCTCTGGCGATGCCAGGCTGATGCGGATGGCGTCAAACTCGTCCTCTTGGGACTGTGACTTAAGCATTTGTAGTAGGTCTTGCATGCCTTAACTCCAATATCTTTTATTCAGTTGTTATCTATTCAATCGATTAACAGACTGAATTAATCGTCTTCCAGCTCGATGTTAATACCGAGCGACCGAACTTCACGCACAAGTACGTTGAAGGATTCGGGCATGCCCGGCTCCATTCGATGATCACCATCGACAATGTTCTTGTACATCTTGGTTCGACCCGCGACGTCATCCGATTTCACAGTCAACATCTCCTGCAGGGTGTATGCGGCGCCGTAAGCTTCCAAAGCCCAGACCTCCATCTCACCAAAACGTTGACCACCAAATTGCGCCTTACCTCCAAGCGGTTGCTGGGTAACCAGACTGTATGAGCCTGTAGAACGCGCGTGCATCTTGTCATCCACCAGATGGTTGAGCTTGAGCATGTACATGTAGCCCACTGTCACAGGGCGATCAAATGCTTCGCCGGTACGACCATCAATCAACTTGATTTGCCCACTGGTAGGAATATCCGCCAGCTCAAGAAGCTCTTTAATTTCTGGTTCTTGGGCACCATCAAACACAGGTGTTGCCATCGGCACACCGCCTTTGAGGTTATTGGCCAGATTCAGGACTTCTTCGTCTGAAAACTCTTTCAGATCTACTTTCTGGGTGTGATCGCCCAGCTTGTATATCTTGTCGAGGAATTTGCGCAGCTCAGAAACCTTCTTCTGTTCCTGAATCATTTCATCGATTTTAATACCCAAGCCTTTAGCAGCCATGCCCAGGTGTGTTTCCAGCACCTGACCAACGTTCATACGCGAAGGCACACCCAGCGGGTTGAGCACGATATCAACCGGCTCACCTTTTTCGTCATGAGGCATATCTTCAACAGGCTTAATTACTGAAATAACACCTTTGTTACCATGGCGACCAGCCATCTTGTCACCAGGCTGGATACGTCGCTTGATTGCCAGGTAAACCTTCACAATCTTTAGCACGCCTGGCGCGAGGTCATCACCGGATTCGGTTTTCTTACGCTTGTCTTCAAACCTCTCATCCAGCTCGGCTTTCTGATCTTCAAGGTAAGCGAGTGTTTTTTCCAACACTTCGTTGTAATCAGCATTTGCCATGCGCACAGACTGCCAATCTTCCAGACTGTATTCAGCGGCGGATTCCTTGGCCAGCATCTGGTCTTTTTTCAGGCCTGGTGCCTTGGCGACTTTTTTGCCTGCCAGCGCTGACTGCAAACGGGCAAGTGCTGCATTCTCAAAAATGCGCTCCTCTTCACGAAGATCCTTACGCACTTTTTCCAATTCAGACTTTTCAATGCTCTTGGCACGCTCGTCCTTGGGTATACCGTCGCGGGTAAATACCTGAACATTAATGACAGTGCCTTTTACGCTGCCCGGAACACGCAGGGAGGTATCCTTAACATCGGACGCTTTTTCACCAAAGATAGCACGCAGCAGTTTTTCCTCTGGCGTTAACTGGGTTTCACCTTTCGGAGTCACCTTACCAACCAGAATATCACCAGCACCAACTTCGGCACCTACATAAACAATTCCAGACTCATCCAGCTTATTAAGCGCTGATTCACCGACGTTTGGTATATCTGATGTGATTTCTTCAGGGCCCAGTTTAGTGTCACGTGCTACACAGGTCAGTTCCTGAATATGAACACTGGTAAAGCGGTCATCTTCAACAACTCGCTCTGAAACTAGGATGGAGTCCTCAAAGTTGTAACCATTCCAAGGCATGAATGCGATTCGCATATTTTGCCCCAGAGCCAGTTCGCCCAGATCCACAGAAGGACCATCGGCAATAATGTCACCAGCAGCTACAGAATCACCTGTTTTTACAATCGAACGCTGGTTGATACAGGTGTTCTGGTTTGAACGGGTGTATTTGGTCAGGTTGTAAATATCGATACCCGCTTCACCCGGCTCCAGCTCATCATCGTTTACACGGATGACAATACGACCTGAATCCACAGACTGGATATCACCACCGCGTCGAGCCACAACACAAACACCCGAGTCTTTGGCGACAGAGCGCTCAACACCGGTACCTACCAGGGGCTTTTCAGCCTTAAGTACAGGCACGGCCTGACGCTGCATGTTCGAGCCCATCAAGGCGCGGTTCGCATCATCGTGCTCAAGGAACGGAATCAAAGAGGCCGCAACCGAAACTACCTGACGAGGACTTACATCTTGGTACTGAACCTCTTCAGGTGGCTTAACGGTAAATTCATTCAAGTGACGGCATGTCACTAGTTCGTCTGTTAATTTGCCATTTTTGTCTACAGAGGCAGACGCCTGGGCAATAACAAACTGTGCCTCATTAATCGCGGACAGATAATCAATTTTGTCGGTTACTTTACCGTTAACTACCTGACGATAAGGCGCTTCGAGGAAGCCATAAGAATTTGTACGGGCAAAAGTGGCCAGCGAGTTTATCAGGCCAATATTTGGACCTTCTGGTGTCTCAATGGGACAAACACGACCGTAGTGAGTCGGATGCACGTCGCGAACCTCAAAACCGGCACGCTCACGAGTCAAGCCACCCGGCCCTAGCGCAGATACACGACGCTTGTGGGTAATTTCAGACAGTGGGTTGTTTTGATCCATAAACTGGGACAACTGACTGGAACCGAAAAATTCCTTAACCGCAGCGGCGACAGGCTTGGCATTAATCAAGTCCTGAGGCATTAGGCCTTCGCTTTCAGCAACAGATAGACGTTCACGAACGGCACGCTCAACACGAACCAGGCCAACACGGAACTGGTTCTCGGCCATTTCGCCAACAGAACGAATACGGCGATTACCCAGGTGATCAATGTCGTCCACCTGTCCTTTACCGTTGCGAATACCAACCAGGGTTTTCAGCGCATCAACGATGTCCGAGCCTGAGCCTTCCAGTAGGTCTTTTAATTCACCGTAGGTCTTTGGTTCTTTTTTGCCCGAAAAACCAACGACTTGTTTTACTTCATCACCCAGTGAATCGATATCCAGTTCATTGGTCAGTTTTTTGTCGACAAATTTTTCGGCAAAGTAACGACCATCGAGCAATACCCCTGAACCCGTGTCTGTATCGTAGCCAAGACGGCGATTAAATTTCATACGACCTACTGCAGAGAGGTCATAACGGTCATAACTGAAAAACAGGTTATGGAACAGGCCTTCGGCTGAATCCTTGGTAGGTGGTTCGCCAGGACGCATCATTCGGTAAATTTCGACCAAAGCTTCCATACGGTTGGAAGTGGGGTCACTGCGTAGCGTTTCAGAAATAAACGGGCCACAGTCGAGATCATTGGTATAAAGCACTTCGATATCTACTATGCCGGCTTCTGCCAGTTTTTCCAGCAGCTCTTCGGAAAGCTCGCTATTACACTCACAAAATATTTCTCCCGTCTCGGGATCTATAATGTCTTTGGCAGTAGATTTTCCATAAAGATATTCCTGAGGCACAACCAACTGTTCGATGCCGGCTTCTTCAAGCTGACGAATGTGACGAGCCGTAATACGTCGACCTGTTTCAACAATGACCTTGCTGCCTTTCTTGCCTTTGATGTCAAATTGGGCAATTTCGCCACGGAGTCGGGAAGGCACCAGATCAAGAGTTACCTGACCATCATCGGCCAGGTGATATACGCTGGTTTCGAAGAACATGGCCAAAATTTCTTCAGAGGTATAACCCAGGGCGCGTAACAGGATCGTTGCATGCAATTTACGACGACGGTCAATACGAACAAAAACCTGATCTTTTGGATCAAATTCAAAATCGAGCCAGGAGCCGCGGTAAGGAATGATTCTGGCAGAGTAAAGCAGCTTGCCAGATGAATGGGTTTTGCCCTTATCGTGATCGAAGAAAACACCGGGAGAACGGTGAAGCTGGGAAACGATGACACGCTCAGTGCCATTGATCACGAAAGTACCATGCTCGGTCATGAGCGGAATCTCACCCATGAAAACTTCTTGTTCCTTGATGTCTTTAATCGTCTTATTGGAAGACTCTTTATCGTAGATCACCAAACGAACACGCACACGCAGAGGAACTGAATAAGTCACCCCGCGCAGAATACATTCACTTACATCAAACGCCGGCTTGCCTAGCACGTAGGAGACATACTCCAATGCGGCATTACCGGAATTACTGACGATCGGGAATATAGAGTTAAACGCAGCTTGCAGGCCGATTTCCTGCCGATCTTCTTCGGGCAGGTTCGCCTGGGTGAACTGCATGTAGGAATCTAATTGAGTCGCAAGCAGGAATGGTTGCTCCATTACCTGCGGCAATTTGCCGAAATCTTTGCGAATACGCTTTTTCTCAGTATAAGAGTAGGCCATCTGTGTCGCTTCCCCAGCTTTTCACTCATCATTGACTACTAGTACATGCTCGGCTCGTAGTCTTACTGCCGAACCAGTCCCCGCGACAATCGCAGAGACCGCAGAATAGGGTTTGCCGTTACTCTGGTGTTACGCTGAAATGATCAGCGAACCCACCCACATGCCATAAATTCCAGCATGTTATAGAGACGGCAAAGGGCCGGAGGGAAATCCCCCCAGCCCAGAGCTGTCTGGTAGAAAAACAGCGTTCAGGATCGAACTTACTTGAGTTCGACTGAAGCGCCGGCTTCTTCCAAAGCTTTTTTCGCTTCTTCGGCTTCTTCTTTCGAAGCGCCTTCCTTGATGGAAGAAGGAGCGCCGTCTACCAAATCTTTGGCTTCTTTAAGGCCAAGACCGGTAATTGCACGAACAGCTTTAATGACGTTAACTTTCTTGTCGCCAGTAGCGGCAAGAACAACATCAAATTCTGTTTGTTCTGCAGCTGCTTCACCAGCGTCACCGCCAGCAGCAGGGCCTGCAGCAACAGCAACAGCTGCTTGAGCAGAAACGCCAAACTTCTCTTCCATTGCAGAAACAAGTTCAACAACGTCCATTACGCTCATTTCGGCAATAGCGTCGAGAATTTCTTCTTTAGAAAGTGCCATGATTAAGTCTCCAAAAACTAAATAAATACAAAGTGAATCTGATAATCGCTAGCCGACTTACGCCGCTTTTTGCTTGGCAACCGCATCGACCACACGAACCACGCGACCTGGAATGTCGTTGGTAGTGCGAACAAATTTGGTAACCGGAGCAAGCATGACGTTTGCCAGCATAGAGAGTGCCTGTTCTCGGGTCGGCAGCTTCGCCAGGACATCGATTTTATCTTTGCCCAAAAGCTCGCCCGACACCGAAAGCGCCTTGATTTCGAATGCTTCATTATCTTTCGCAAAATCCTTGAAAAGACGAGCGGCAGCGCCCGGATCTTCCATGGAAAAGCCAAAAATAGAAGGACCGACAAGGACATCCTCAACACATGAAAATTCAGTATCAGTAAAGGCACGTTTGGCGAGAGAATTTTTCACCACACGTAATACCACTTTATTTTCACGAGCCTTGGCGCGCAGCTCTGTCATATTGGTCACGTCAACGCCACGAGCGTCGGCAATCACCAAAGACAATGCTGTGCTAGCAGTCTCAGCGACATCAGCAACAATTGCTTTTTTGTCTTCAAGTCCAAGTGCCACGAGTAATACTCCTGGATTTGGTTCCAATTTAAGCCCTACCTAAAGGTAGAACCACCTAAGGCGACCAATCCAGCACAATTTCAAAATATGCTGCAGGGGCTCACCATCTGCGTAGGACGTGCAAATGACACAATTAAGTCTTTGGAAAACATTTCCTTGACCGGGCAAGCCCAATCGCAAAAAACTCAAAAACTCCTACGGTCTTTGACAGCCCGGACGGCGTGCGCCCGAACCCTCAAATTCTTTTCAACATGCCCTGATAAACATCTGCGACTTCATCAAGACATCGTCCTCGCCCGCAAACTTCAAGGCAAAGAATTGGCCGACTTACGCCGACCTAAAATTAGTTATAAGCAGAAACATCAACCTGAATACCAGGCCCCATAGTCGTAGACACGACCAACTTCTGCAGATAAACACCTTTAGAAGAGGCTGGTTTCAGTTTTTTCAAGTCCGCAACCAGTGCTTCAAGATTTTCCTGAAGCGCTTTGGCTTCAAAGCTAATCTTTCCAATTCCACCATGAATAATGCCGTTTTTATCTGTACGGAAGCGCACCTGGCCCGCTTTGGCATTTTTTACTGCCTCAGCTGGGTTAGGAGTTACCGTACCGGTTTTAGGGTTTGGCATCAGGCCACGAGGACCCAAAACCTGGCCCAGGGCACCAACAACACGCATGGCATCTGGCGTAGCGATAACCGTACCAAAATCGATATCGCCTGCTTTCATTTGCTCGGCGAGATCTTCCATACCAACCACATCGGCACCAGCTTCTTTGGCAGCTTCGGCGTTGTCGCCCGCAGCAAACACAGCCACGCGGACAGTTTTACCTGTGCCATTTGGCAGAGTTGTAGCGCCACGAACTACCTGGTCAGACTTGCGCGCGTCAACCCCAAGGTTAATCGCAACATCAACTGTCTCTTCAAACTTGACTGTCGAAAGCTCTTTCAGAAGCGCAGCAGCTTCGTCAAAGCTGTAGGTTTTACCAGCTTCAATTTTTTCCTGAAACTGACGAGCACGTTTGGTCAACTTAGCCATTTACACACCCTCCACATTCAGGCCCATGGAACGAGCAGTACCAGCAATGGTACGAACCGCTGCATCCATATCGGCTGCAGTCAGATCTGGTTCCTTGGTTTTGGCAATCTCTTCGAGCTGGGCGCGATTTACAGTTCCAACTTTTTCTGTGTTGGGTCGACCGCTACCAGACTTAATTCCCGCCGCTTTTTTCAACAAAACAGCTGCCGGGGGAGTTTTCATTTCAAAGGTAAAGCTACGATCGCTATAAACGCTGATCACAACTGGCACAGGCAAGCCTGGCTCGGTACCCTGAGTCTGCGCGTTAAACGCTTTACAGAACTCCATAATGTTTACGCCGTGCTGACCCAGCGCCGGACCTACGGGAGGACTTGGGTTTGCCTGGCCTGCAGGTACCTGCAGTTTAATGTAGGCTTCAATTTTCTTAGCCATAATAGTTTCTCCAATTGTGGGTGGTTAACGCCTCCAGCAACCTGACAATCAGGCACTTTCTTAGGCTCCCCGCTGAATGCTTTAAGCAATCAGCATTTATCAATCAGGTTTTTTCTACCTGATTAAATTCCAAATCTACCGGAGTAGATCGTCCAAAAATCGTTACGGCGACACGCAGACGACTTTTTTCATAATTCACATCTTCAACGACACCGTTGAAGTCATTAAACGGTCCATCAATAACCCGAACCATTTCGCCAGGCTCAAACAGCGTCTTGGGCCGCGGCGCTTCACCAGACTGCTCAACACGTTGAAGAATCAGGTTAGCTTCCTGTTCTGTAATCGGGGCAGGTTGATCCGCTTTACCACCGATGAAACCCATTACCCGTGGCGTGTCTTTAACCAAGTGCCATGAGTCATCATCCAGATCCATTTGCACCAGCACGTAACCGGGGAAAAACTTCCGCTCGCTCGTGCGCTTTTGGCCGCCTTTAATTTCAACTACTTCCTCGGTAGGCACAAGAATCTCACCAAACTTGTCCTGCAGCCCACTGAGTTCGATCCGCTCGCGCAGAGCGCCCACAACTTTCTTTTCGTAGCCCGAGAAGGCGTGAATCACATACCAACGCATAATTAGTCCTATTCGCTCCTCAGCCCAACAACATCGATCCCAGCCAGCCAAAGAGCGCATCCAGCCCCCAAAGCACCAGGGACATAAAAAATACAAACAAAACAACCATCAAGGTTGCTCTATTACGCTCTACCTTCGTTGGCCAAACAACACGGCGAACTTCTGCCCTGGAGCCCTTGGCCAAATTCCAAAACCCTGCACCCTGCCTTGTTTGGACCGCAATGGCCACAGCTACTGCACCCAGCACCAAGCCACCCAGCACCCGATAGAGCAGCGATTGTTCGCTATAAATAGAGTTAGCAACAGCTACTACTGCCAGAATTACCAGGACAAAAAGCCACTTCAGCCAATCCAGATGAAATTCTTGCGCTTCAACAGTCTGCTTTTTACTCATTTAACTCTCTTCTACCTTCACTCAACACACGGCTGATATTTTTTGGCAGGCCAGGAGGGACTCGAACCCCCAACACCCGGTTTTGGAGACCGGTGCTCTACCAATTGAACTACTGGCCTTTCAATCACGTTTTAAAGAATGACTTCGTCATCTTTAAAACTCGTTAAATCAGGCGCATGCCCTGATTTAACTCTAACCATACAATCTGAGAACTAATGCTCTCAAAACTCGCAAATAGCGGCATATGCCACCATTGCTATAAATTACTCAACTATCTTGGCGACTACGCCCGCACCAACAGTGCGCCCGCCTTCACGAATTGCAAACCTCAAGCCCTCATCCATCGCAATTGGGGCGATGAGAGTCACTGCCATCTGCACGTTGTCACCTGGCATAACCATTTCTACACCATCCGGTAACTCGCAAGCACCCGTTATATCTGTAGTACGAAAATAAAACTGCGGCCGATAACCGTTAAAGAAAGGCGTATGTCGACCTCCCTCATCTTTGGACAGCACATACACCTCAGCGTCAAATTTGGTATGAGGGCTAATGCTTTTAGGCTTGGCCAACACTTGACCACGCTCGACATCATCTCGCTTTGTACCACGCAAAAGAACACCCACGTTCTCACCAGCACGGCCTTCGTCAAGTAATTTACGAAACATCTCCACACCAGTGCAGGTAGTGACCTGAGTGGCGCGAATACCTACCACTTCTATCTCGTCGCCCACCTTGACAATACCGCGCTCAACACGACCGGTAACAACTGTCCCGCGCCCGGAAATCGAGAACACATCTTCGATCGGCATCAAAAACGCACCATCCACAGCACGCTCAGGCTCAGGAATATACTCATCCAGCGTTTCCACGAGCTTTCTGACCGCAGTGGTTCCAAGCTCACCCTCATCTTCACCATTGAGCGCCATAAGCGCAGAACCAATGACGATAGGTGTGTCATCGCCTGGAAACTCGTATTGATCTAAAAGCTCACGAATCTCCATTTCGACCAATTCAATCAACTCTTCATCGTCGACCATGTCTGCCTTATTAAGAAAGACGACAATGTAGGGAACGCCCACCTGACGCGACAAAAGAATATGCTCGCGGGTTTGCGGCATAGGGCCGTCCGCCGCACTGCACACCAGAATCGCACCATCCATTTGGGCGGCTCCTGTGATCATATTCTTTACGTAATCGGCATGGCCTGGACAATCCACATGCGCATAATGGCGCTTTTCTGAATCGTATTCGACGTGCGAAGTGGCAATAGTAATGCCGCGCTCTCTTTCTTCGGGCGCATTATCAATGCCATCAAAAGCAATTGATTCACCACCCCAAACTTCAGCGCAAACACGAGTGAGCGCCGCAGTAAGAGTTGTCTTACCATGGTCAACATGTCCAATAGTGCCCACATTCACGTGCGGCTTGGAGCGCTCAAACTTTTCTTTTGCCATGTAATTCGGCCTCTTTATCTACAGCAAAGTCATTTGCCACAGAACAAAGACCAGACGCAGATCACTACATCCAGTCAAATAATGGAGCTCATAGGCGGATTTGAACCGCCGACCTCACCCTTACCAAGGGTGTGCTCTACCAACTGAGCTATATGAGCTCAAACCCATCTCTGTCAAATGGAGCGGGTAGCGGGAATCGAACCCGCATCATCAGCTTGGAAGGCTGAGGTTCTACCATTGAACTATACCCGCCTGCCTTCGGCCTATAACCCTACTGGGGTCCGGCCCGATGAGCCTAAGCTCTGGCTTTATTAGCCGCTGACAGAGCTATTAAAAGCTCACAACCATGCGAGCTTTTACCTGTTTGGTGGCAGGGGTGGATTATTCGCAATCACAGATTGCTCACCCTCCGGGTCGATTCACTTCGCTCGCCGCTCAATCTCGCTGCGCGAGATTAGTCGACCACTGATTCTCACCCACCCCAATTGGGGCTCCAACCCGGCACCTGTATTAAAATATCCACAGGCACCTCTCATAATTTGGTGGTGGGGGGTGGATTCGAACCACCGAAGCTTTCGCGTCAGATTTACAGTCTGATCCCTTTGACCGCTCGGGAACCCCACCAGTTTTTTTAGCCTCGCGCTCTCGCTGCGAGCCTGGCCGCCAATGCGGCTTAAAAAATCAGGCTGAACGCTTTAGCGCACTTTGCCCCATCATCTTTTACTGCAAAATCAAGCAGTTGAATGGAGCTGGCGAGAGGAATTGAACCCCCAACCTACTGATTACAAGTCAGTTGCTCTACCAATTGAGCTACGCCAGCCCAGTCCATTTCGGTTAAATTTGGAGACTATAAAACAGGGCCAAAAACAAGGTTTCTGGAGATCAAAACAAGAATCTATACGCTGTTAAAAAGTTGCCTGCCGAAGTGGAGGCGCGATTCTAGTGAAAGTTCCCCGAGGAAGCAACCTCATTACAAGCTTTTTGTTCAATCGTTATGTCCTTATATTCGTTAGCAATATTTGCCCAATAATCCTCTGTAATGGCACTTAGCACTCGCCCACTAAAGCTGATGAAGTACTGATCATTTTCAACCATATACTGGTAGGTCTGGGTCTGATATCCAAACTGTTCAATTCTGTCTTGCTGGGTACGTGCATTTTCAAGTGTTCTAAATACCCCAAGAGATATGGCATTAACCAAGTCGCCATCGGCAACAACAAAGCTATCCACACCTGACGCCTGCAGTACTCGTAATTCCCGCTGGGCTTGTTGGCCAGAAGCAAATGGCCCTGTGTAGACCATAATAGAGCCTGGGGTTTCTAGGGTTTCGGTCAATAGGGTCGCATTAACACCCAAAGCCCCTATTCGTTCTGCCAGCTCGCGCGCGCGCTGCTCACTGGTAAACGGTCCAGATAAAACGCAAACCTGTTCAAGTTCCTCTTCCTGAACCTCTTCTCTCGCATTTTGCTCCTCGACTACAGGGGGTTCTAACGGTTTAAGCTCCGAATTATCGAGTTCAGATAACAAAATCAACTGATCCCCTCGAACATAAGGCAGCTGGGCAGCCTCGGCTTCCTGATTATCCACGGGATCTTTTCCCATAAAGAAAAGCGCCACGACAACATTGATAACAACGAAAAACGCTACAACAAGTCTTATCATAATTATGTCACTGCAAGAGCCAACCCATCCAGAACCAGATCAGGGCGAATTTCCGCCTTAATATCCAGAAATGGCAGTATTCGTAAGGCGTCTCCGCCAGTACAAACCAATTTAACTTCCTGTCCAACCATGGTTTTAAAGCTGGTAACCCCAGCGCTCACCAGGGCTGACAGACTTAGCAGCCGGCCCTGCCCTATTGCACTTGAACTGGAAACACCTGGCTGAAGATCATCCGAGTCGTAGTCAAAAGGAATACGAGAAACATCAATCGCTGTTCCCTCCATTAGCGCCTGACACATTAAGCCCCAACCGGGAACAATATAGCCTCCGATATGATTTCGATTTGCATCAACAAAATCCAGAGTGAGCGCAGTACCAAAATCAGCTACAGCTAAAGGTCCGTCAAACTCACTGGCCGCTGCGAGCACTGCCAGCCACCGATCAACACCCAACTGGCTCAAATCTTTATAACCGCAGCGCACACCTGCCTGCTCTCTGGAAACTTTGGCAAAACTGACCGGCTTTATGTTCAGGGTCTCAAGCGCATTTATTAACATTCCATCGGCCTGCACACCGGCAACACTTGCCACTCTGGCGGCTATTGAACCTGAAACATCGCGTATGACAGCCTCAAATCCGGGCAACAACTCATCGGGAGTAAAGCGGCCAGAAGAGAGAATTCTACCTTCAGACATCAGCCGCCACTTGTAGCTGCTGTTTCCAACATCGATTTCCAAAAAATGATTACCGGGCATAAGTCAGCGTCTACTGTGAATAGGGGAGGCATTGTATTTCGGCAGTTTAACAAAGTAGGGAATCCTGTCCCGCTACTTCTCACCATTCTCGCTCACATGAACGATCACCTGTCCAATTGATTGGTGTACCCTTTGCGTTCCGTCGATACTGCAATATACCCGGAGCTACTATGATTAATGTCGGCATTGTTGGCTATGGCTTTTCTGCCAGCACGTTTCATATACCTTTTATCCAAACCTCTCCGCAATTTGAGTTGACCGCTATTTGTAGCTCACGACCTGACTCAGTTCATAGAGCCCTACCCAACTTGCCTGTTTTTGAATCCACCCGCGCCATGCTGGACTCAGGGAATATCGATCTAGTGATTATTACGTCAACCAACGAGCACCATTACGAGACAGCCAAACTCTGCCTTGAACAGCAAATACACTGTGTTTTGGAAAAGCCTATGGTTACGAATAGCGCAGAAGCATCCGCTTTGATCGAGCTAACCCAGACCCGTTCCTGCATTTTTTCTGTCTTTCATAATCGTCGCTGGGATGGGGATTTCCTGACAGTACAGTCGTTAATTAAAAACAACACTCTGGGCGAGCTCCGCTATTTCGAATCTCACTTTGACCGCTTCCGCCCCGACGTCCGCCAGCGCTGGAGGGAACTGCCCGGCCCTGGTGCGGGAATATGGTGGGATCTGGGGCCTCATCTGGTTGACCAGGCTCTGGTTTTGTTCGGAATGCCAACAGCCGTTACTGCACGAATTCTGGAATTGCGCGAGGGCGCTCAGGTAGATGACTATTTTCATGTAATGCTGCACTACGAAAATCTGGAAGTCGTTCTCCATAGCAGTCCTTTTTCTGCCGCCCCCAACATTCGCTTTCAACTCCAGGGTGCTTCTGGCAGCTATATTAAATCTGGACTGGACCCACAAGAAGACCAACTCAAGTCAGGTATTTTGCCAACCGACCCCCGCTTTGGATTT
>Ga0182090_1037476_pt1 | contig 17072 bp, 16 predicted proteins | sample 041ome_24_FD_127767 | JGI IMG/M metagenome (GOLD analysis project Ga0182090, IMG submission 127767) | Metatranscriptome of coastal salt marsh microbial communities from the Groves Creek Marsh, Georgia, USA - 041408BS metaT (Metagenome... | ecosystem: Environmental > Aquatic > Marine > Intertidal... | reverse complement strand
CAACGGGCTGCCTGAACGGTTTCCAAAGCTCAAAGTGATGTGGATTGAAAGTGGCATTGCCTGGCTGTCTTTCGCCATGCAGCGGCTTGATCATGAATACATGATGCGGACCTCCGAAGCGCCGTTGCTCAAGAAGCTGCCGAGCGAGTATATGCGCGACATGTTCTATACGACCCAGCCTATGGAGCGGAGCAATGAGACGCTGCTTGGTGCGACGATGGAGGCGATCAGCGCGCGCTCGCAGATGCTTTATGCATCCGACTGGCCGCACTGGGACTTTGATCTGCCCTCGGTGATCTGGGATTTGCCATTCCTCGATGAGGGCGCAAAGCGCAATATCCTGGGCTACAACGCAGCGCGTATCTTCAATCTTGATGTTCCCGAGCGCTACAACGCGCTGGCAGCCGAGTAATTCCAACGGAGACCTCTATGTCTTATTCCATCGAGTGCGTTTTGATGTGCGACAACCATCTGGGCGAAAGCCCGATCTGGGATGTCGAGGAAGGGCGGCTTTACTGGGTTGATGGAACCGGGCAACGGGTCGGCAAACCGGCGTTGTGGCGGATGGACCCCAAGAGCGGGAAGGTCGAGAACTGGAACCTCTCCCATGATGTGGGTGCGATCGCACTGCGCAAGGATGGCGGCGCGGTTCTCGCAAATGATGACGGGTTCTATTTCTACGACTTTGAGAGTGAAGACCTCGAACTGATCACCCTGATCGACGAGGGCGAACCTCGCTCACGTCTCAATGATGGCAAGGTGGATCGTCGGGGGCGATTTTTTGCAGGCGGCATGGACGATCTGGAAGAAAAGGGGCTGTGCAGTCTCTATCGGCTCGATCCGGATCTGACCGTCACCAAGGTCGATGATGGAATTGTCTGCTCGAACGGGCCCTGCTGGAGCCCTGACGACAAGACCTTCTACTTTGCCGACACCTTCCAGGGAGAATTCTGGGCTTATGACTACGATATCGAGACGGGTGACGTCTCGAACAAGCGGGTCTTTGCCACGACCCATGATGATATCGGTGTCGCAGACGGCTCAACCGTCGATGCAGAAGGCTATATGTGGAACGCACAAGTCACGGGCGGGGAACTGGTGCGCTATGCGCCAGACGGTTCGGTCGAGCGGCGCATCGGAATGCCGGTGAAAAACATCACCAGCGTCATATTCGGCGGCGACAACATGGATGAAATCTATGTGACGTCCATGGCGCGTGTGGCACATCCGGGCGCAGATGCGCATGGTCATTTCGCTGTCGAGAGCAAACCCCAGTTCGCAGCGGGTGGACTGTTCCGGATTACAGGGCTTGGTATTCAGGGTGTTCCCGAAACCCGGTTCGGCGGGTAACAAAAGTTTCAAGAACAGGCTGCTTTTTTCGCTTGCTGGCGACGCGGAATCCGATGCTAGGGTTTTGATGTTCTTCAACAATCGAAAGGAGGTGATCTGATGTCGAGTGAGATCCTAGGCAACGAGTTCAACCCTGTGTCTTGGGTGCGGACAGTGGAGCAACCTTCTCTGGCCAGCTAAAGACAACGGTCTATCAGACCAAGGGTTAGGCGAATTGCCTGCTCACGGGGCCGCTCTTCGGAGCGGCCCTTTCCTTTTGCGCTAGAGGCTTTCAGCGACACCTTGAAGTATCCCGGTGACCTCTTCGGCAGCAGTGATCATCGCGTCATGGCTGGTATCGAGTTCGATGCCTTGCCATTGGGGATGCGCCTGGAACTCCTTCACGGTCGCGTCGAATGTGCTGTTGCGATAACCCGTCGCACGAATGAAGGTCCGGTTGGTGATCTGGTCGATTCCGCCAGTGATGGTGGCGCGATCCGCCATCGTTTTGGCGGACTGAACGGTCATCTTGTCGGTGATCCAGGCTGCAACTTCAGGGTCTGTCACGCCGATCAGCTCTGGGGTCGGGGCCGGCATCCGCCAGGCGTCCGGGTCGCTTTTGAGTTCCTCTTCGATCATTTCACGCCGCCAGTCCGGCAGCAGATCATTTTGAGAGATCCCGTCGGTGGGAATAAAGGCATTGATGTAGACAAGCGCGGCAACGCGATCGGGCATCCGGTCGGCCACGCTGGTGGTCACCATGCCGGCATAGCTTTGAGCGACTAGAATGACATCGCTCAGATCTTCCCATTGCAGAACATTCATGATGTCCACGACATTGGTTTCCAAGCCGACATCTTTGGTCAGCAGGTGACTGCGTTCGCCAAAACCCGTCATCGTGGGTGTGTGAACATTGTGGCCGGCAGCGCGCAGGCGCGGAGTGATACGGGACCAGCACCAGCCGCCATGCCAGGCGCCGTGAACGAGTACAAAAGTTGCCATGTGATTTCTCTTTCGGTTGGGGCCAGCCGGTTATTCACTCGGCGGGGTTTTCATATCTGCAAAGTCAGTGGAATAGGGGTTTGCCGCAAGATTTTTCGCGGGTCCAGTACCGATGGGCGGAGTGGGTGTGTAATGGTCCGGGGCAGGGCCGCCGGCAGCCATACGCGCACGGGCTTCGTTTGGTGTTTCCAGCAAGGCTTTTGCAGCCATCGCGGCTTTGCGGTCGACCGGAACAGGTTCGGCTGTGTCGGGCGGCGGCATCATGCTCGCATGGTAGTACGCCAGACGTTGTTTGGCGGGATCCACCTTGCGAGACGGGTCTATCTCACGTTGGTTCACGCCTTTCGGAACGACAACGCGATCCCCCACGACCTCGTGATCAAACCACCATTTCTTGGCGGCATTCCGACGGCCGTTGCCCAGTGCGTCATCAGCCCATGTTGCGACAGGTACCATCAGCTTTTTCAGGAACATGGCGTTCACACCCAGCCAGCTGGCCGCGCGTGAGAGCAATGGGCCGTCGCTATCGACGACCTTGTTGATCGGGCATGTCTTCATGCATCGACCACAGGCAGAGCCGTGCGGGTTTGTCACCCGGTAGCGGGCACATCGTTCGGCGTCGGGTTTCCAGATTTCATAGCCATTGAACATGACCTTGTCGCCAAACGGGATGGCATCACACGGACATTCGCGGGCGCATTTCAGGCATCCCTGACAAAAGGTTTGGAGGCCAAAATCAATCGGTTTGTCGACGTCCAATGGGATGTCTGTTGTCAGCACCACCGACTTGAACCGTGGGCCGACAAAAGGATTGAGGACGAGTTCACCAATGCGGCTCAACTCCCCCAGTCCGGCGAGCAAGACCAGTGGAATTTGCAGGACATCACTATCGGCATTTGTCTGGGCGCGCGCCGAAAACCCAAGTTGTCCGAGATGATGAGACATTATTCCCGCGATTTCCGCGCCACGCTGATACCCGCGCATGGACTGGGATCCGGATATCCAGTCGTCACCACTGGCACCTTCCATGGTTTCAAAGCCCTGATCGATCAGCATAACGACCGCGTATCAGCTCTGGGTGAACACCACCGTCCGTTCGCCGTGGATCAGAACACGCTGTTCGATGTGAAACCGAACGGCGCGGGCCAAAACCACACTTTCGAGATCGCGGCCAATTCGTTCCAGATCGTCTGGCATATTGGCATGACTGACCCGGCTGGTTTCCTGCTCGATGATCGGGCCTTCATCTAGATTGGCGGTCACGTAGTGGGCCGTTGCCCCGATCAGCTTCACGCCCCGCGTATGGGCCTGATGATAGGGCTTGGCGCCCTTGAAGCCGGGCAGGAAGGAATGGTGGATGTTGATGCAGCGTCCTGCGAGGGCATCGCACATCTCTGACGTCAGTATTTGCATATACCGCGCGAGGACAATTAGCTCGGCGCCCGATTGTTCGACGACTTCAAGTATCTGTGCTTCCTGCTCACGCTTTGTATCGGGTGTGATCGGCAGGTGGTGAAAGGGCAGGTTGTAGAACTCTGCGAGGGGCTTCTGGTCTTCGTGGTTTGAGACGACACCGACAATTTCCATATCCAGAGCGCCCGTGCTGGTTCGATACAGAAGATCGTTCAGACAATGGCCGGGTTTTGAGACCAGAATCAGAACTTTGGGTTTCTCTGCCTGATCGTGGATCGAGCATTCCATTCCGAAACGTTGCACGATGGGATCGAATGCGGCCGACAGGTTTTCCAGCTGCGGTGTTGTTTCGCCGGCGCCAAAGACCGTGCGCATGAAGAAGCGCCCAGTGCCTTCGTCATCGAACTGGGCTGACTCCAGAATATTGCAATCCTGCTGTGCCAGGAAACTGGCAACAGCTGCCACGATGCCCATCTGGTCGGGGCAGGAAAATTTCAGAACGTATCGCCGGTCGAATTGTTGCGACGTGGCGGACAGGGGCGATGAATCGCTCATTTCAGGTGCCAGACAGTGATCGTTAAAGAATTAGCGGGGTTTTGGCCCGCAGAACCGCAAAACGCAAGGCCTCGCGGTGCCCATTTCTGTCGTTAGCGACCCTGATCTGGCGCCAGATCGATTTCATCGATCCAGTACTGGCGAGAGAGCCAGTTGATCCCGGACGGACGTGCTCGAACCAGCTGAGTTGTCCGGCCTTCCGTTCCACGCTGGACGCCCACTTCGTTGTAGATATTGGAATGGAAGCGTTCGGGCCGAAACTTCGCCGTCACCAAAATGTTGATCGTTTTGGGGTTCTTATCGAGTTCAATGGCAAGGGAATCTGATATCCGCGTGGGTGCGGTGACATAGCCGTACCCCTCCCAGCCGATCCAGATGGCGGCCACGGTGAGGATGAATAGAATATCGCGGCGTTTGTACCAAGCCCTGCGTCGGCGGATCGGCCGGACTTCGTCGAGTTCCTGAGTTGTCATATCAAGTGGGCTTCCAGACCAGGCCCCACCGCTCGATCGTCCACTTTTCAATCGGGACAAGGAGCCAGCGGTCGGTTGCGAGGAAAATAAGGGAAATCAGGATCACGCCAAGGAAGACTTCCTCGGTTTTGAATTCCTGGGCGGAAACGAAGATCATGAAGCCAAGACCGCTGTCACCACCGATCATCTCGGCTGCAATCAGGGCGCGCCAGCCAAATCCCATGGACATGCGAAGGCCTGTGATGATCGAGGTCATCGACCCGGGCAGGTAGACCTGCATAATCGTATCGAGCCGAGAGCCCCCAAGTGTCTGCACGCCTTGTACAAGCACTTTCGGAACGGCGCGCACACCCATCATCGTGTTGAAGAACAACAGCCAGAAAATGGTGTTGAGCATGATGAACAGCGTGGTTTCCCAGCCAACGCCAAACCAGACAATGGCTAGCGGGATCCAGGCGATACCCGACACCGAGTTCATGAACACGCCAATTGGCTCCAGATAGGCGGAGACCACACGGTTCATGCCGGCAAGGATGCCGAACCCGATACCCAGTGGCACGCCAACAATCATGGCCAGAATGACCCGCCCAATGGAGGACGAGATATTGTTGGTCAGCTGGCAGCCGTTATGGCCTTCAACAGCGGCTATGAACCCCGGACAGTCACTCTGGAGCCAGAAGATGGCACCCCAGACATCAGCAATTGGCGGAATTTCGACCGGATCGAACCAGACAAAAACCGAATTCATGTGCCAGACCGCAATCAGCAGAGCAAACGGGATTGATCCGAGGATCAGCTTGCGTAACTTCTGACGTCCGAAACGGCGCTGAACCGCTATGGAAAATTCGTTGATCGCGGTCATTTCTGTACGAGCCCCCAGCGTTCGATCGTGTCGGTCTCCAGTGGTCGCAACAGATAATGATCCAGCATGATCCAGGTCAGACCGATCAGCATCATCCCGAGCAGGATTTGCGCGGTGTTGTCGAGTTCCTGTCCCGCAAAGATCATGTTGCCCAGACCGGCCTGTCCGGCGAGCATCTCGCCGGCGATGACGGCGCGCCATGCAAAGCCGATAGACAGACGTGAACCAATAGCCACAGACGGCATCGCGCCGGGCAGAAGCACATCCTTGATGATCTGGAAGCGAGAGGCACCCAGGGTGCGTGCGGCGCTGATATAGCGCATAGGCACGGATCGCACGCCGGAAAGAACGTTGAACGCGATGGGGAAGAAACTCGTATAGAGAATCACGATCATCACGGTGGTGTTGCTGTTGCCGAACCAAATCACGATCACCGGGAAAATTGCGATGCCCGAGACCGACTGAAAGAAATTCATGAGCGGATAGAACATGTCCGCGATATTGCGGTTCAGACCCAGCAGCAAACCAAAGGGAATACCCAGCGCAATCCCGACCGCACTGCCGATCACCAGCCGGCTGAGGGTGTCGGTGTAGAAACTGATCAGGACGCCCTTCTCAAGCAAATCAACCGACGACAGCAGAGTTGTCAGCGGCGAGGGCAGATACCGGTCCGGGCGATCAATGACAGATGAAATGAGCGTCCAGAGGATGAGGACACCGATCAGCAGGATGACAAGCTGAATGGCCCGGCTGTCCGTGATGGTTTTCTTGAGCGATTTGCGCCGGTGCGGCGCGACATCAACCGTCGTCATCGTTTGTGACCTCCGAACGGACGAGGCTGAGGATTTCATCCCGGGCCTCGGTGAATTTCGGATTGTTGACCATATCCTTCCACAGACGTTCTTCGCGCGGAATGTCGATCTTGATCTCGGTCTTGATCTGGCCGGGTCGGCGCGAAAACACAATGCAGCGATCGCCGAGGAAGGCGGCTTCCTCGACCGAATGGGTGATGAACAGAATTGTGCGGCGGGTTGCCATCACGACGCGGTTCAGTTCGTCCTGCAGCGTGATGCGGGTCTGTGCATCAACAGCGGCAAAGGGTTCATCCATCAACATGATGACGGGGTCGGCGCAAAGCGTTCGGGCGACGGCCACACGCTGTTTCATGCCGCCGGAAAGTTCATGGGGGTAGCGCTCTTCAAAGCCGCTCAGCCCGACAAGGTCGATATATTCCTGAACACGCTTCTCACGCTCGGCTTTCGGCACCTTGCGAATCTCTAGGCCGTGCCCGATATTTCGGTTCACCGTCCGCCAGGGCAGGATCGCGTGTTCCTGAAACACCACACCACGATCAGGGCCGGGGCCCTTGATCTCGACACCATCTACCATGGCGCGACCTTCGCGGTAGGGCAGCAGGCCAGCAATGATATTCAGGAAAGTTGTTTTGCCGCAGCCACTGGGTCCGACAATTGTCACGAATTCATTGTCATGAATCTGGAGGTTGATGTCCTGCAGCGCATGAACAGATTCGCCCGTGTATTCATCAGGGTAGTGATGTGAGAGTCCCTGAACGATGAGTTTTGCGTCACCCGTCATAGCGTGTCCGGCCTGTCTATTTTTGAATGATTTGTGAGTGGGCGCGGGATCTGATCCCGCGCCCGCCACGAAACGAAGCGTGTGGTGTGAGCCGCTCAGCTTCCACCAGCAAGATCTGCGAACCATTCCGGATGCCGCTTCACTGTCGAATCAATGAACTTGGAATCCAGATAGTCAGAAGCTGCGAACGGCTTCTTCATCTTCTTCTGGGAAATCAGACGCTTGACAGAGCCCTCGAAGGCCTTGGCGGTGTTCTCACCGATCCGCGGATCGTACTGCCAGAAGCTGAGCCCTGCTCGGATCTCATCTTTCGAGTTGTTGACGAAACGTGAGGCGATCTCGACCACTTCGTCACTGTTGGCGGGGTCGCGTACATAGGCGGCCGCCTGTGCGATGGCATCTACAAAGCCCTGGGTCGCTTCTTCGTCCTTGTAGACCCGCTCGGGATTGCCGTGCAGATAAGCACAGAAGCAAACAAGATCACCGCCGCGCTTCACGAGTTTTGCGCCGTCAACCTTGTTCAGGGTCTGGGTCACAAAGGGTTCCCATGCTGCGACCGCATCCACGCCACCGGTGTCAAGAACCGAGACAAGCCCGGGGGGACGGGTGTTGATGCGATCAATGTCGTTGACGCTCAGGCCCGCTTCCTTGAGGGCCTCAAGCAGCCAGAGGTCACCGGTCGAACCGAAGGTGACACCAACTTTTTTGCCTTTGAGATCTGCCACCGAATTGATGCCTGACGAACCGGACGCCACCAGGGCAACAACTTCATCAGCTGTGGGCTTTGCGTAAGCTGCGCCGACATAGCCGACGATACCGCGCACATCGAGACCGCGCTCGAGGGCGGCGGGCAGGTTGGTAAACGCGGCCGGGGCGAAGTCGAATTCACCTGCGCGAAGACCCTTGGAAAGCTCTGAGCCGGTGTTCCGGATTTCGACTTTCACATCGACGCCGTTTGCAGCGAAGAAACCTTTTTCTTGGGCTACAAAAACGGCGAGACCGCCGGGGTTGCCGGCTGCACCAACAACAAGTTCCTGCGCGCTGGCAACATTGCTGAACGCGACAAATGGCAAAGCGGCAGCCGCCATTGCCAGATATTTCAATGTCTTCATTTTTGATGTCCTCCCATTGGACTAGGTCTTATTCAAGACTCTGTTTGTCTTTGAACTATCGGGAGATAACCGGGCAATAGCAAGGTGTTCAAAATTCACAAACCGCAACTCACGAGGAATTGAGGCCTAATAATATTGCAGTATTTCGGTAAGAATTATTTGTGCGACGCACCATACATATTTCAGGGGGGATTGAATTAAAACGCAAAAATGTCACCGTGCAGTGCAGCAATTTGAGGAATTGCAGGCATCATGCGTCTACCACAATCCGGGCCGTGGACTTTGGGCACGAGATTTGTGTGCCCTGCGCAACAATTAAGATCGAACCCGGGACGTCTAAGCAGCGTCGTTGATCGCGTTCCAGACTCGCATGGGTGTGACCGGTGTATCTATCTGTTGCACGCCAAGTGGGGCGAGAGCATCGAGAATTGCGTTCACAATGGTCGGGGTGCCGGCCACGGTCCCACCTTCGCCAACGCCCTTGGCACCGAGTGGGTTGGACTTACTGCGCACCGGGCTGAAGTCGACCTTGATCTCCGGCATGATGTCCGCACGGGGCATCCCGTAATCCATGAAGGAGCCGGCCAACAACTGGCCGCTTTCACGGTCGTAGGTGACGTCTTCAAGCAGAGCCTGTCCCACACCCTGGACAACACCGCCATGAATTTGGGCCTGCGCAAGAAGCGGATTGATAACCGTGCCGATATCATCGACCACATTGTAGCGGTCGATCCGGACTTCACCGGTGTCGGCGTCAATCTCGACTTCGGCGATATGGCATCCGTTCGGGAAGCTCGGGACTTCGGCGGCAAACGCGCCTACCCCCTGCAGACCAACTCCCAGATCTTCACTGGGAAGATGCACGGGCATGAACGACATTTGTGCCACCTGAGTCAGAGGCATTTCCTTGTCCGTTCCGGCCACCACAAACTTGCCTTCCGCAAATTCGATATCAGCGGCATCTGCCTCCATGAAGTGTGCCGCGAACTTCTTGCCCTTTTCGATCACGTCATTCGCTGCGGCCTGCAACGCGCTGCCGCCAACCATCATCGAGCGTGAAGCATAGGTGCCGCGACCGATCGCAACTTCATCGGTGTCTGCCTGTGAAAGGCGAATGTTTTCGAAAGGAACGCCCAGCCAGTCCGAGACCATCTGGGAGAAGCTTGTTTCATGGCCCTGACCATGTGACAGCACGCCGGAGATCACGGTCACGGTCCCGCTCGGGTCAAAACGGATCTCCATGCGCTCGTTGAAGATGCCGGTGTTGTCGACATAGTAGACGATGCCGCGTCCGCGTATGAGTCCGCGCGCTTCTGTCTCGGCCTTGCGCGCATTGTAGCCATCCCAGTCGGACATGGCCTGACACTTCTCGAGCGCGGAGGCGTAGTCACCCGTGTCGTAGACCCAGCCGGTGTGGTTGGTGTAGGGCATTTCTTCGGGTTTGACGAAATTGATCTTACGAAGCTCAGCCTTGTCGATCCCCATCTCTTGTGCCGCGAGATCAACCAGCCGTTCCATGATGTAGACAGCCTCAGGTCGTCCCGCACCCCGATAGGGTACAGTGGGCGAGGTGTTCGTGAAGACGGCTTTGTTGATCACATCGACGGCCGGGATGTTGTAGACGGTCGATCCCAGTTTCACCGCAAACAGCACGGGAATCGCACCCGCGCCTTCGATATAGGCGCCGACATTGTGCAGGCCATGCCAGCGCAGTCCAAGGAACTTCCCGTTTTCGTCGAGCGCGAGTTCGGCATCGACGGTCTGGTCGCGACCGTGATCATCTCCCATCAGGGATTCGCTTCGCGTTGCGATCCATTTGACCGGGCGTTCGATCCGCTTGCAGGCCCAGGCCACAATGGCTTCTTCGGGATAAACATGACCCTTCATGCCGAAACCGCCACCAACATCCTTGGCGACGACCCGAATCATGCTCTCGGGAACTTTCAGGTTCTGGGCTGCGAGACCCTGGCGGATTCCATGGACGTTCTGGGTGCTGGTGTAGAAGGTGAGCCGTCCGTTGCTGGTGTCGAAATCACCCAGACAACCGCGCGGCTCCATCGTCATAGCATCCAGCCGATTGTTGTGGAGATGCAGTTTGGTGACGTGGTGGGCGCGGGAGAAGGCGGCTTCGACTTCATCACCATTGCCGAGACGCAATGTGAAACTCGTGTTGTTGGCCGCTTCGGCATAGACGAGTGGGGCCCCGTCTTTGACGGCATCTTCAGCCATAACGACGGCGGGAAGGTCCGCATAATCAATATCGATGAGGTCGGCGGCATCACGCGCCTGTGCTTCACTCTCGGCAATCACAACGGCGACGCGTTCGCCGACGAAACGCACACGATCGACCGCCAGAGGCATGTGGAATGTGCGATGTCCGGGAGGGCCTCCCATATCTTCGGGCATCACGCCGCCGGTCGGTCCCATGTCATCTGCGACATAGTCGGCTCCGGTCAGGACGGCGACGACACCTGGTGCTTGGGCTGCTTGCGAGGTGTCGATCGATTTTATGTCGGCATGCGCGGTGTTTGAATAGACAAAGACGGCGTAGGTCTGCCGCATCAACACAAGATCAGAGACATAGCGCCCCCGTCCGGTCAGAAACTTGGGGTCTTCTTTTCGCTTTACTGATTGTCCGATACCGAACTGCATGGTCCTGCTCCTCCCAAAATACTGTTGTCCCTAGACTATCGTCCCAATGTCAGTTGGGCGAGTCTGCTCCGTCGAGCCAGGCTTTGCCCCGTGCGTAGAGCGCTTCAACCTCTGGACCCTTAAGGCCCGGCATGTCGCGTTTAACGTCGTAACCGACGGCCGTCTGCAGATAAGCCAGATGACGATAACCCTCGGGGAACTGGGTCAGAATGCTCGCATCCAGTTCAAGCGTGGCTGCCGGATCGACCGGGTCCATCCGATCCTTCTCGTAAATCGGCTGGCGCAACACCAGACCCCACCGCCCCTCGCGACGTTCGAAGAAGTCATAGAACCGACCCGTGCACACGACGTCGACCTCCACATCGTGACAGTTTGCCCGTTGAGCAATCTGCATCTTTGTCTGGGAAATGGCGCGGTCTCCGGCAAGATCTATTGAGTTGCCGCCCAGAAAATGGACGACCTTGAGGCCGTTCTCCCAGCCCTTTTTGCTGATTGTGATGAATTCGTCAGCAGTGCCCTGGGTCCAGGTTGCCTGCATAACACCATCGTCGTGCCATACGGTCCGGAAGCGCGCCCAGTCACCGGAATCGCGCCACACGACCCAGTTCTCAACCAGATCACGGATCGTCAGTTTGTCTTCGCGTTCGGAATTCATGGATTACTCCCTAGGGTCGCTGTCCTGCTGTCAGGGACGCGCACCACTGTTTCGCAGTATTTCAGCAATATCATCATAGCCGCGCTGGAGTGCGAGCCGTAGTGGGCGTATTCCGTTACCGTCGGGAAGATTGACGTTTGCACCCGCGCTGACCAGAGCCCGCACGGTTTCGGTGTGTCTTTGGCCGCCGTCACCAAGCACGATAGTCTCTATCAGTGCGGTCCAGTCCAGATTGTTGACATGGTCGAGCGGCGCACCGCTTTCGATAAGCGTTTTGACGACTTTGTCGTGGCCCAGATGCGCGGCCGCGATCAGAGCAGTTCCATCATACCGGCTTGTGATGAGGGTTGGGTCGCCACCGCCCGCCACAGCAATGCTGATCATTTCGGGGTCGTCGGCGACGGCTGCGATGGTGATAACGTCATAGCGGTCTTTGTCGAGTGCGTTGATATCGGCGCCAGCTTCGATCAGGGCACGGACGGCGTCGTGGTGCTGCAAATGGGCGGCAACCATAAGCGGTGTGCGTCCGCGTGGGTCGCGGGCGTTGAGGTTTGCCCCATTTGAAGCCAATGACCGGATGGCAGGGATGTCGCCCTGTGCTGCAGCCTTGAGAAGCCCGTCATAGGTTTCGATCATGACGTAGCTTGGCGGCACCTGCGCGGTGCTTTTGCCATGGCCTCCAAAACTGATCAGCACGCAGGCGGCCACGGCGAGATAGAGGCGTTGTTGTTTCATGATCAGGTGTGCTTTCGAGTCAGGAACATCGGTACATTGTACACAAGGAAACCACTCAGGCCTGCGGCACCGATCAAAAGCGCGACGGGCAAGGGACTGTCATGGGGCAACATGCCGGCAAGCTGCCCAAATCCGGCGCCGATGCTCATTTGCAGAAACATCATCAAACCCGACGCAGACCCGGCCAGTTGCGGGTTCACGCTGACGCCGCCGGCCTGCGCGTTTGGCATTGCAAGACCGTGTGAAAACCCCATTAGGATCCCCGGTGCAAAGATGGCCCAGGGTGAGTTCACACCGGAAAGAAAGAGGATGGGGATTGTCAGCGCTGAAATGGCCGCGCCGGTGCTGCCAATCCGCACCATACGATCCAGCCCAAGCCGTTCCGTGCTCCGTGATGAAATGAATGTGCCAATCAGAAAACTTGCGGTCAGGCACATGAAAAACAGACCAAATGCGGAAGGCGATCGGTCAAACACTTCGACCATCAGGAACGGCACACCACCGGCAACCACCATGAATATGCCCATGCCGCAACCGGCATAACCCGCATAGGCGATAAAAGCCGGGGTGCGAAGCAGGCTTGGGTAGGCCCGCAGCATCTGCGTGAACAGGTTTGTTCCGACACTGGGCGTGTGGGTTTCTCGAAGAGCGGGCAGGGCCACCAAAAGCGCCAGAACCCCCATGCCTCCGGCAAGGATGAAGACATAGCGCCAACCGGCAAATTCAACGATGAAACCGCCAATCACGGGCGCCAGAACAGGGGCCAGAACAACGATAGACATAACCTGTCCAAGCACGCGTGCGGTTTCTTCGCGGCTGAACATGTCCCGGATGATGGCGCGGCTGACGACGATGCCAGCAGCGCCCCCGACCGCCTGGATAATTCGTCCGGCGATCAGCACTTCGATATTGGGTGACCAGACACAAATTCCGCTGCCCAGAATGAACAGTATGAGGCCGAAAAAGGCGACGGGCTTTCGGCCATACCGATCGGCCGCAGGACCGAACCCGATTGTTGCCAACGCCATGGTGACGACGCCAAGTGTAAGCGTGAACTGGGTGACGGTGTTCGATGCGGCAAAGGCCGTCTTGATTGACGGCAATATTGGAACGACAACATGAATCGAAATCGGCCCCAACCCTGAAATCAGCGCGAGAACGATAACAAGTTTGAGGTTGCTCTTTGCGGACATTGGAGCCGAAGGTTCGAATTGATCGTTGTGCATGGGCGGACGGCTTTTCAGCCCGCTGTCGTCTCTGTATAGAGGACTAAAGGCTGCGTCAGATCAACGCCAGCAGCCACACAGAAAATTTGTTTCGACAAGGGGGAAACATGTCCAAGAAAACCGAACGCCGCCGCGACAATCAGCAATGGATGCTCGACTGGGTTATCAAGACGACCGGGCGCGTCCAGAACTTCGCCTATGACAATCGTGTTGTTCCGCCGGAGGTTAAGTCCTACGCGCAGATTCATCGCGTGGTCGACAAGCATGCACGCCATGTCGTGTCGATTGCCGAAGAGGCGGAAAAGGCCGGTCATCTGTCAACGGCAGCGGAATTGTTCTGGGTCGCCAGCGAGCATTATCGTGAAGCGCAGCACACCATCTACGAAGATGACAATCCCGAGAAAATCTACCTCCATGATATGCTTCTGAAATGCTTCGACAAGGTGATGGCCTACGCTTCTCACCCCATCGAACGCGTCGAGATTCCCTTTGAAGGAAATTATATTCAGGGCGTTCTGCACATGGTGCCCGGCGGCGAGAAACGCCCGACGGTGGTCTTTTGTCCGGGAATGGACATGACAAAGGAAGCCTTCATTGATGCGCTCAACCATCCCTTCGTCAATCGCGGGCTGAATTGCCTGCATCTCGACGGTCCGGGTCAGGGGACGAGCAACATTCGTAAGATTCGGGTGACCCTGGACAATTATGAGCGCGCGGGCTCTGCCGCGATCGACTATCTGTGCACGCGTCCGGAAGTTGATCCCGACCAGATTGCTGTTTCGGGTTTCTCGATGGGCTCTTATTGGGGCATGCGGTTGGCCGCACTCGACAAGCGGGTGAAGGCTGTTGCCACGGCGGCTGCCTGTTACGGACCCAAGACCGCAATCTTCGAACAGGCTTCGCCGCGCTTCAAGCAGGTCTTCATGTATATGGCTGGCATTCACGACGAAGATGAGTTCGACGAATTTGCTTCCAAGATGGTGCTCGATGATGTGGCCGGGGAAGTTGAGTGTCCCGTGCTGCAGGTGACCGGTGAGTATGACCCGCTGGCTCCGCTCGAAGACGTGCTGCGCATTTATGAAATGGTCACCGCACCGAAGGAGCTCTGGGTCGTGGAGAATGATTTCCACAATCCACGCAACCGTCCGAATTTTGGTGGCATTGATTTCTACGGCTTCCTGGCCGACTGGATCAACGATGCGCTTGCCGGGAAAATCCCCGCCGACCACAAGAAGGAAATCCTTGTGCCGGAACGCGGTGCGCCAGGACCCTATGTGCCGCATTCTGATCGTGGTTTCATGTTGCCCGAACGCGTGGGCAAAGCAGCCGGACTGACCGATGCCCAGCTCGGCCCAGCTGGCATTCGCGACGATTGATCTGAAAGCGGACGCAATGTCGGGACATGATGAGCTGATTGCGCTGTCGGCCTGCGATGCCGTTGCCCGTCTGCGTGCGGGTGAGGTGTCGCCTGTTGAGCTGGTGGACGCAGCAGCCGATCGTATTGCGGCGGTGAACCCTGCTGTCAATGCAGTCCCGACATTGTGCCTGGACCAGGCACGCGATGCGGCACAAGCGCTGCAGCAACCCAAAAACCCTGAGCCCGGTTGGCTCGCGGGTCTGCCTGTTGTGGTCAAGGACCTGAACGAGACGGCAGGGGTGCGGACGACTTTTGGTTCGCCGATCTTTGCCGACAATGTCCCCACGCGTGATGAGGTCATGGTTGAGACCCTCAAGAAGCGCGGCGCCATCGTTATCGGCAAAGCCAATACACCGGAATTCGGGTCCGGTGCGAACACCTTCAATGAAGTGTTCGGCAAGACCCGCAACCCCTGGAACACAGCGATGACTTGCGGTGGCTCATCGGGCGGATCTGCGGTGTCTGTGGCAACCGGGATGTCATGGCTGGCAACGGGAAATGATCTCGGCGGGTCGCTGCGTACACCGGCGAGTTTTTGTTCGATCGTCGGCTTGCGTCCATCCGTGGGTCGGGTTGCTCATGGCGCGGGACTGATGTGGCAGGACATTCACCAGTCACTCGTGGCCGAAGGTCCACTTGGTCGAAGTGTTCCAGACGTTGCATTGATGCTGGATGCCCAGTCCGGGCGTCACCCACGCGATCCGAAGTCGCTCGAAGCCCCGGCAGTGCCGTTTCTCAATGCTGCGCGTGAACCACGTGCACCAAAGCGTGTTGGCTACACACCAAATCTCGGTATTGGTCCGGTGGACCCCGAGGTCACTGAAATTTGCGCCGCCGCAGCCCGTCGTTTCACGGATGCGGGCTCTTTCGTGGAAGAATCGTGTCCGGATTTCTCAGGGTCGATGGATATCTTCCAGACCCTGCGCGCTGCATTGTTTGCAAGTATCGCCGCTCCGCTGCTCGACAATCATCGCGATCAGCTCAAACCTGAAATGGTCTGGCAGGTTGAAAAGGGCATGGCCCTGACGGCAGGGGAGGTCGGTCGGGCCGCGATTGCCCGCACGAAGCTATACGAACGCGTGCTGCACTGGTTTGGGGACTACGATGTTCTCGCGCTGCCCGCCGCCATTGTGCCGCCCTTCGATGTGGATATTCGCTATATCGAACAGGTGGGAGATTGCCGCTTCGACAATTATGTCGACTGGATCTACATCACCTACGCGATCACCCTGACGGGCTGCCCGGCGATTTCGGTGCCGGCCGGCTTCACAAAATCAGGTTTGCCGGTGGGCATCCAATTGGTGGGGCGACCGTTCGGAGAAGCAGAGCTGCTGTCCTACGCCGCGCAACTCGAGAACATTCTCGGTCTTGGAAACATGACGCCACTCGATCCGATCGTCGGTGTCGCCTGATCAGGCCGCCGCCGCCAGTCGACGTCCATATTCAATCGCGGCGATCATGTTCGTGTGGTCGGCCTTGCCGGTCCAGGCGATGTCGAAGGCTGTGCCATGATCGACGGAGCAGCGGTCGAACGGCAGGCCGACAGTGACGTTTACCGCAGTGTCGAAGGCGATGAGCTTGACGGTTGCGTGACCCTGATCGTGATACTGGGCGATCACCAGATCGAATTCCCCATGATGGGCACGGGCAAACACCGTGTCGCCCGACAGCGGGCCGACAACGTTTATGCCTTCGGCCTGTGCGGCTACGACGGCGGGTGCCACCTGTTCGTCATCTTCAGTTCCAAACATGCCGCCTTCACCACAATGTGGGTTCAGTCCGGCAACTGCGATGCGGGGTGTCTTCATCCCCAGCCGTTTGAAATGATTGTCTCCGACGCGGATAACTTCGAGCACGCGCGCGGTTGTGCAACGCCGGATCGCATCGGCCAGTGACACATGCGCGGAGACATGAATCGTCGACAGCGTCGGGGACGTCAGCAACATGTTCGGCCTGATTCCACCAGCGAGATGGCTGAGCAGGCCGGTATGCCCATCGTAGATATGTCCCGCAGCGTGAAGTGCGGCCTTGTTGATTGGGGCCGT
>Ga0182090_1734422_pt1 | contig 17167 bp, 15 predicted proteins | sample 041ome_24_FD_127767 | JGI IMG/M metagenome (GOLD analysis project Ga0182090, IMG submission 127767) | Metatranscriptome of coastal salt marsh microbial communities from the Groves Creek Marsh, Georgia, USA - 041408BS metaT (Metagenome... | ecosystem: Environmental > Aquatic > Marine > Intertidal... | reverse complement strand
TGAATTGAAACCGCCACCACGCATTCTCCTCGCCCCCCAACGGGGGGAGAGGGACAGGGTGAGGGGGGCTTTATCAGGATGGTATGATGGCGTGAGGGCAGAACGGATTCTGTTGCTTGTCGGGGCGTTCGGATATGGGGCTAGCGCCCCCCTCACCCTGATCCCTCTCCCCCCGTTGGGGGGCGAGGGGACCGTCTGATAGGTCGCATTTAAAGTTCTTAGGTCAATGTTGAATGGGGGGTCCGTTAAGCCTTTCCGCCAATTCACCGCACCAGTCTAAAGCACGCCCGCACCTCATCCACAAACGTCCTCGGCTGCTCAAACGCAGCAAAATGGCCGCCCTTATCTAGCTCATTCCAGTGGATGATGTTGGTGTAGGTGCGCTCAGCCCAGGGGCGGGGTGGGCGGAAGATTTCTTTGGGGAAGAGGCTGCAGCCTGCGGGTAGGGTGGCGGGGCCGGTTTCCTTCAGGATGGGTTTGCCGAAGCTTTCCCAGTACAGCCGGGCGGAGGACGCCGCAGTTTCCGGCAGCCAGTAAAGCATGATGTTATCCAGCATCTCATCCCGGCTGAGGGCATTTTCGGGGTGGCCGTTGCAATCGGTCCAACGCCAAAACTTCTCTATGATCCATGCAGCCTGGCCAACGGGGGAATCTACCAGCCCGTATCCCACACTTTGCGGCCGGGTGCTCTGCTGCTTGGAATAGCCCATATCCCAATCATTATAGGCTTTGAGGGCGGCGATCCCGGCTTTGTCCTCGGCAGTGGGGTTTGCCGTCTCCTCCGCCGTTGGGCGGCCAATCGGCATGTTCACGTGGATCGCCTGACAGGCACCCAAGTTCTGCGCGCCTATCATCGTCGTGATCATAGACCCCCAATCGCCGCCCTGGGCGAAATAGCGATCATAGCCAAGGTCGCGCATCAGCCGGTCAAACAGGGCCGCGATCTTCTGGACGCCGTAGCCTGTTTCCGTTGGTTTATCGGAAAACCCGAAACCCGGCAGGGAGGGTGCCACCACATGAAACGCATCCGCCGCATCACCGCCATAGGCCGGCGGGTCCAGCAGCATGGGGATCGCCTTCGCGAGCTCCACAATCGACCCCGGCCAGCCATGGCTCAACAAAAGCGGTTTGGCCTGGGGGTGCGGGGAGCGCATATGGACGAAATGCAGGCCAAAGCCATCAGCCTCCGCCCGGAACTGGTCTAGCGTGTTCAGCTTGGCTTCCCGGGTGCGCCAATCATACTCCCGCGCCCAATAGGCTGATATCTCCTGCATATAGGCCAAGGGCGTGCCTTGGGACCAATCGCTGACCGTTTCTTGCTCCGGCCAGCGGGCGTTTTCCAGCCGGGCTTTCAGGTATTCCAGCTGGCTATCGGTCGCGTGGATTTGGAACGGCGTTGGTTTTGTCATGGCCTATGCCGCCTTAATCCACACAGCCGTGTCGTGATAGACGGAGCCGCCAACGGGGCTGCCGGGTTCTGCCGATGTCAGCACATTGATGCCAATCCCGGTTTCAAACGCGGCGTTCGGCCAGATCGATTCCACGATGACCACGCCCGCATTGGTCGTATCGCTAATGGCCAGATGCAGGATGGTTTCGCCCAAATCATTGCCGATCCTCACGCGCTGGCCGTCGCTCAACCCAAGCTTCTCCGCATCCTCCGCCCGCATCTGCACGGTCGGACGACCTTCGCGTTGTTGGGAGGATTTGGTTTCGGTGAAGGTGGAGTTCAGGAAGCTCCGCGCCGGGCTTGTCGCCATGCGGAACGGTTTTGCCTCCGTCGCGGCATCGATGACGGCCCAATGGTCCGGCAATGTCGGCATATCGGCCGGTTGATAGCCGCCAAAGCCCTTAGGTGCCGGCTCAGACCAATCGGCCTTAAAGTGGAATTTGCCGTCACTATGGGCAAACCCGCCGATATAATGCGCCTGCTCAAACGGCGGCTGAATGTCGAACCAGTTCTCCTCCTCCAGCTTATCCAGGCCAGGGCGGTTGGAGGCTTTGAGCGTAGCGTCAATCAACTCACGCGGACTCATGGTAAAGCCTTGGTGTTCGGTGCCCAACCGTTCCGCCAGCGCGCAAATCACTTCATGGTTCGAGCGGCATTCGCCCGGCGGCTCCACCACTTTGAGGCCGTGCATGATGTGCTGATGCCCGCCGCCCTGATAGAAATCATCATGTTCTGTGAACATGGTCGCGGGCAGCACGATATCGGCCATTTGGGCGGTTTCGGTCATGAATTGCTCATGCACAACGGTGAACAGATCATCCCGCTCAAAACCTTGGCGGACCTTAGTGTGATCGGGCGCGATCATCATCGGGTTAGTGTTCTGGATGAATATCCCCTTGATTGGCCCCCCGCCCTTCAGCGCATCTGCACCACCTGTCAGCACCTCACCAATGCGAGCCTGGTCGAGCAAGCGCACATTGGGGTCCCGCGCATCCTGGCCTTCGATGATGGTTTTATTCCAGCCATAAATCGCACCGTTATTGTGGAACGCACCGCCGCCCTTGTGCTTCCAGGCTCCCGTGACGGCGGGAATGCAACTGGCGGCATGCATTGCAACGGCACCATTGCGCTGGCGCGTAAAGCCGTAGCCCAAGCGGAAGAACGTGCGTTCCGTCTCACCAATGGCTTCCGCGAAGGCCTCAATATCCTTAACCGGCGTGCCACAGATTTTGCTGGCCCATTCGGGGTCACGGGTTTTCAGGTGCGCTTCAAGTTCTTCCGGCGCATCAGTGTATTGGTTCAGATAATCCCAGTCCGCATGGCCATCCCGGAACAGGATGTGCATGACGGCGCAGGCGAGGGCTGCATCCGTGCCCGGATTCACGCGCACGAAGATATCCGCTTGCTTGGCGGCACCCGTTTCATACACATCCACCACAGCGATCTTACCGCCCCGGTTCTTCCGGGCCTTGATCGCGTGGGTCATGACATTGACCTGGGTGTTGACCGGGTTCGTGCCCCAGATCACCACCAGATCACTCTCCGCCATCTCCCGTGGGTCCGCGCCCCTAAGCGCCCCAGTGCCAGCGATAAAACCGGTGAAAGCCAGGGTCGTGCATACGGTGGAATGCTGGCCGGAATACCCTTTACGTGGCGGAGGCGGTTGATACCGTCCCGCATGACCATGCCCATGGTGCCAGCATAGAAATACGGCCAAATCGCTTCCGGCCCGCTGGTCTTTTCAATCTCCAGGAAGCGCTTAGCAATCACGTCAAGCGCTTCATCCCAGCTGACCCGCTTAAATTCTTTGGACCCCTTCGGCCCCGTCCGCATCAATGGATGCATCAGGCGATCCGGGTGGTGAGCGCGTTCGGCATAGCGCGCGACCTTCGCGCAGATCACGCCATCCGTATACGTGTTCGCCGATGCGCCACGCACCCGGCCAATCGTATTCGCATCCAGCCGCTCTACTTCCAGCGCGCAGGACGATGGGCAGTCATGCGGGCAGGTGCTGTGGCGGATTTCGATGTTCGCGGGGGTCGTATCAGGCATCGGCGCTCTCCAAACGGGATGTTTGGGAGAGTGCCGCCTCGCCTCGATCTCTGCAAGCTACTTCGATGTATCAGCCAGATAGCGCATGGCGGCATCAACGCCGCCAGCCTGGTGCGGCACGCCCGCAAGCTTCAGGCCAGCTTCAACAGCACCCAGGGTTCCCAGCAGCATAGGCTCATTGAAATCACCAAGATGGCCAATGCGGAAAACCTTGCCTTTGATCTTGCCCAAGCCATTGCCCAGGGACACATCAAATTGCTTCAGGATGACGGCGCGCAGCGCATCCGCATCATGACCGTCCGGCAGGCGAATGGCCGTCAGCACGTTGGAGCGTTCGTCCGGGTTCTCGCACTGCACGTCCAGGCCCCAGGCCTGCGCCGCGTGTCGGGTCGCTTCACCAAGGCGGAAATGGCGGGCGAACACGTTATCCAGCCCTTCCTCCAACAGCATATCGATCGCTTCTTTCAGCCCGAACAGCAGGTTGGTGGATGGCGTATAGGGGAAATAGCCGCTTTCGTTCATAGACAGCATCGGCCCCCAATCCCAATAGGATCGCGGAACCATAGCGCTCTTGTAGGCTTCCAGCGCGCGCGGGCTAAGGGCGTTGAAGCTTAGGCCCGGCGGCACCATCAGGCCTTTCTGGGAACCGGAGATTGAAACATCCACACCCCATGCATCATGCCGATAATCCATGGAAGCGAGGCCGGAAATCGTGTCGACTAGGAACAGCGCTTCATGGCCCGCCGCATCCATGGCTTTCCGCACTTGCTCCACATGGCTGGTGGCACCAGTGGAGGTCTCGTTGTGGACCATGCAGACCGCACGGATTGCACCGGCCTTATCGGCCTTCAGTCGCGCTTCAACCTGCTCGGCCTGCACACCCCGGCGCCAATCGCCTTCAATGAACTCTGTCTTGTAGCCAAGCCGCTCTGCCAGCTCTTTCCAGAGCGATGCGAACTGGCCGGTTTCTACCATAAGCAACGTGTCGCCAGGATTGAACAGGTTGACCAGCGCGGCTTCCCAAGCCCCCGTGCCTGAGGACGGATAGATCACCACAGGATGTTCCGTCTGGAAGATCTTGCGCATGCCCCCCAGCACCTCTTTGCCAAGCAGGGCAAAATCTGGGCCGCGATGATCGAGCGTCGGCTGGCCAATGGCATGGAGGATCTGGTCTGGGGAGTTCGAGGGACCAGGGATCTGAAGGAAGTGGCGGCCGCGACGGACGGTCATGGGCTGGGCGCTCCAGGCAATTACGAATTTAGAAGCCGTATTGATGCACGAAGTCGCTTCTGAACGCGAGGGCCTGTTTCAGCAAGTGGAAGACCGGCCTATAATGTGCCCCTGACCCGCTAAGGACGCTGCACCCTCCATGCCCCAGCCCACCCCCAAATCCCGCCCCAAAGTCGTTGTTACGCGCAGGCTGCCCGACTCCATCGAAACCCGGATGATGGAGCTGTTTGACGCCGACTTGAACGATATAGACGACGCGCTCACTAAAGATGCGCTGAAGGCTGCCATGGCAGAGGCTGACGTGCTGGCCTGCACCGTAACAGACCGGATCGACGCAGAGGTCATCCGCGCCGCTGGGCCAAACATGAAGCTGATCGCCAATTACGGTGCGGGCGTCGACCATATTGATCTGGAGGCCGCCCACGCCAAGGGGCTAACCGTCACCAACACACCAGGTGTGCTAACAGAAGACACAGCCGACATGGCGATGGCGCTGATCCTGGCCGTAATCCGCCGCATTGGCGAAGGCCAGCGCTTGGTGCGCGCGAATAATTGGGACGGGTGGCGCCCGACCGGCCTGATGGGTGCCAGCTTGCGCGGCAAACGGCTGGGCATTGTCGGCATGGGGCGGATTGGCGCTGCGCTGGCCAGACGGGCCCGCGCGTTCGGCATGACGATCCACTATCACAACCGCCGCCGTGCCCACGGTGAGATTGAACAAGAACTGGAGGCCACATACTGGGATTCATTAAACCAGATGGTCGCGCGGATGGATGTGATCTCCGTCAACTGCCCGCGCACGCCCGGCACATATCACCTGCTGAACGCGCCACGTCTTAACATGGTCAAGCAGGGCGCGGTGATCATCAACACCAGCCGCGGCGATGTGATTGACGAGGCCGCCATGGTCCGCGCCCTCACTTCAGGCCGAATAGGCGGTGCAGGATTGGATGTTTACGAGCATGAACCCGTCGTGACGCCGAAGCTGCTGAAGATGGAAAACGTCGTCCTCACCCCACACATCGCGTCCGCCACCGTCGAAGCGCGCATCGCCATGGGCGAAAAAGTCATCGCCAGCATCCAAGCCTTCTCCGACGGCCACGCACCACCGGACCGGGTGCTGAAGAGTATGTTTTAGGGTCAGGACCCGAACGCACGAGAATCTGTGCGCTATGGCGCTCAGAGAACAAGCATCTTTATTGCCGTCACGAATAAAAAGAATGCGAACGCGCGCTTCAGCAATTTGGGCGAAAGCAAATGTGCCAGCTTTACGCCGAATGGCGCAAACAGTGTGGTAAAGGGTGCGATTAGGGCAAGGCCAAGCAAGTTGACATGCCCAAGACTTGCCTGGGGCAAAGCTGGAATGCCCCAGCCAGTCACAATGAAGCCGATGGCAGCGGGCGTCGCGATTATCAGTCCGATGGCGGCTGCCGTGCCGACGGCGCGGTGCACTGGGAAGCCAAATGCGTTGAAATAGGGCACACACAGCGTACCGCCGCCGATCCCCATCATCGCCGACAGCCCGCCAATGCTGAATCCGCTCGCCCAGCCCGCGATCCCGGATGGCAATCGGTCACGTAAGCGGAAGTCCGGCGGCGTTAGCGCCATATAGAGGGCGACGGCTAACGCAACCACACCGAACACAGTCGTCAGCGCGCCGCCGCTAATCGCATTTGCGATCAAGACGCCCGCGATCGATCCTGCGAAAATCCACACACCCCAGGATTTCAGCAAGGCCACATCGACCGCACTGCGTTTATGATGGGCCCGTGCAGAGACAAATGACGTCAACACGATACTGGCCAGAGACGTACCAACCGCCAAATGCATGCGGACGGCCATATCGATATCGATAAATCCCAACATCGTGAAAAGTACAGGCACCACAATGATGCCGCCGCCGACGCCAAGCAGGCCTGCCAGAACGCCTGCAATGCAGCCCGTGCCTGCCAGTATCACCGCCAGCGGCAGGATCGCCATTAGATCAAATTCCATCCGGATACCCCTAAATGGCCAAGCCACCAATGATAACAGACCAAGCGCATCGTTAAGCTTGCGGTCGACAAGCAACCCGGTTTCGGATGAAGGTCTTGAGCCGTGGACGTTGTATTTCAGGCGACAGCCAGAATCGAGGGCCTAAAGCGTTGTGCACCCGATAGGGTGCCGCCCAACGCTTTAAGACACTGATAGCGCGCATTTCTCCAGATTTGATCTGAATCGGATCAAATGTGGATGTTCTAATGATGCACGAAGACTGGGACGGGGCTGGCTGTCAGCAGGCGCTTGGTTGTTGAGCCAACGAACATGCGGCGGATGCCGCCTTCGTGGCCGTAAGCCCCCATGACGAGGCGGCCAGCGTTGCAGGTGCTGATCGCACCAAGGACGCTGTCTGACACTTTGCCCCGGGATGCGACACCGTTAGAGAGGGCCGCATAACCGTGGCTACGGAACAGAGCGGCCCCGCGTTCGGCCAGGGCGTTGGCTTTGGCGGCGTCCGGGTCCACAGACACCACATGCACTTCGCGGCCTTTGGCGAGCCCCAAAAGCAGGAACATGTGCATGGCGCGGGAGGACGTAACATCCCCATCGAATGCCACCACAACAACATCATCATTCGCGTTGGAATAATCTGTTTCAGGGGCCACGATCAGCGGGCGCGGATTATCATGCAGCAGCTTTTCAACTGTCCCGCCAATTTCATGGTTTTCGCCGCCATGGAAATTGGTTTCGCGACCTATGACGATAAGGTCATGGCGGTCGGCCTCAGAATCCAGTTGCACAACTGGGTCGCCTTCTGTGCCGACGGCCGAGCACTCTAGCTCTGCAGCGGCACATTCAGTGCGGAAAGCATCAATCCGATCCCGGATTTTCTCCCGGCCTTCTTCGATCAGCTTGTCATTCCGATGCGTTTGGTAAGAGCCCGCGCCGATAGGCGTAGCCCGGGGTTCCGTAATCCACGGTACATCCAACACGCCGATACCGACCAGGCTAGCGCCAGTCCGCTTGGCGACTTCAATCGCTGTCTTGCGCGCATTTACGCTGGAGGACGAGCCGTCCAACGCGACGACGATGCTCTTCATCATGCCGAAATATCTCCCCGCCCGTAAAACCTATCCACGGTTTAGCTTAACGCGCCAAACCGCGCCAGATGATAATCACCATCGCCATAGCTGCGGTCGATCATGGTGAGGCGCTTGAAGTAGTGGCCGGCGGCATATTCATCCGTCATGCCAATGCCACCATGCAGCTGAATAGCCTGTTGGCCGACAAAGCGGGCGGACTTTGCGATCTGGACTTTGGTCGCAGACGCAGCCTTACGCCGCTCGTTCGGGTCCTCATCATCAATACGCATCGCCGCCATCATTGCCATAGATTTGGCTTCTTCATGGGCGATGAACATGTCCACCATGCGGTGCTGGAGCACCTGGAACTTGCCGATAGGCTGGCCGAATTGTTCGCGGGTCTTGATGTATTCAAGCGTCATGTCGTTCAGTGCGCTCATGGCACCGACCGCTTCTGCCGCCGTCGCTGCAATGGCGTAGTCAATGGTTGTTTCGAGCGCGCCGAAGCCTTCGCCCTCCGCCCCCATCAGCGCGTCCGCACCGACTTTGACGCCATCCAGCGTGACTTCACCAGCGCGCATGCCGTCTACCGTTGGGTAGCCGCGCACGGACACGCCAGACGCATCTGCATCCACCAAGAACAGCGATATGCCGCCTTCGTCCCGCGCGGCGCCGCCGGTGCGCGCAGACACGATGAATTTGTTGGCCGTCGGCGCACCAAAAACAACGCTCTTCATACCGGACAGCACATAATCAACACCAGATTTCTCAGCCTTGGTCTGGACATCCGCCAAATTGTAACGGGACTGGCGTTCTGCAAAACCAAGCGCCAGTTTCAAATTGCCTTCCGCGACCTGAGGGATCAGTTCCTGCTGCTGCGCCGCTGTGCCGCCATGGACAAGCGCACCACCGCCAAGGACGATTGTGGAGATATAGGGTTCTGCCACGAGGCCTTTACCGAATTCCTCTAGCACGACCATGGTTTCAACCGGCGTGCCGCCATAACCGCCGACATCTTCAGCGAACGGCATGCCGAGCCAGCCCAATTCCGCAAACTGCGACCATTGCTTATCAGAATAGCCCTGGTCGGTATCAACCAGCTTCCGGCGCTGTTCGAAAGAATAATTGTCAGCCACGAAGCGGGTCACGCTTTCCTGCAGCAGCACTTGGTCTTGGGAAAGTTCAAAATCCATCTTCGAATAGCTCCCTAGAGGTCGTCAGCGCTCTTCTGAAACGCCTGTATTTCATGTGAAAGGCTAAGCGCCCACAGCCCAGGACGCAAGCATGGGTTAGAGACCGAGCGCACGCTTTGCCAGGATGTCTTTTTGAATCTCGTGGCTGCCCCCGGCGATGCTCATTGCACGGCTTTCAAAATAATCTGGCGACATGCGGTAGAGGTAATCTGGCCCCACCCATTCTGTATTCGCTTCACCGCGGATATGGCCGCGTTCGAAGGGCTGCGCGTAGTAGGCGCCAGCCTCCATCATCAGCTCATGGCATTGCTTATAAGCGTCCATCACGCGGAGTTTCATGATGGATGCTTCCGCACCTACCGGCTTGTCGGCCGAAGCCGCCGCGAGTTGCCGCATCGCCATAGTCGTCGTCGCGAGCATGTCCTGTTCCAGGTCCGCCAGCTTGCGAACGAATCCGGGATCATCGGCAAGGCGTTCACCGTCAGCCCGCTGGTCCGCCATGATTTCCTTGAGCTTACGCAGATTGCGCTTGTTCATAGAGACATATGTGGCGTTGGAGCGTTCATGCCCAAGCAAGAACTTCGCGATCTTCCAGCCGTCGCCTTCTTCGCCAATGCGGTCCGAAACCGGCACGCGTACATTGTCAAAGAATTCCTGGTTAAAGACATGCTTCCCATCGAGCGTAATGATCGGACGGATCTCAACGCCAGGAGCTTTCAGGTCAATCAGCAGGCAAGTGATGCCTTCTTGCTTGCGGGCCTCCTTGGAAGTCCGAACAAGGGCGAACATGCGGTCTGCGCAATGGGCGGATGTCGTCCAGATTTTGGTGCCATTCACCACATATTCGTCACCATCCAATTCGGCGGAACATTGCAGTTGGGCAAGGTCAGACCCGGCCTGGGGTTCTGAATAGCCCTGGCACCAGACTTCTTCGCTGGTCAAAATTTTGGGAACATATTTGGCTTTCTGCGCGTCTGTGCCGAAAGCCAGCAATACCGGGCCAACCATGCGGGTGCCGAAATGCACCATCTTTGGCGCACCATTCATAAAGATCGCGTCTTCGGCCAAGAACTTCTCAGCGATGGTGAAGCCAGGGCCGCCATCTTTCTTGTCCCAATTGGTCGCTGCCCAGCCTTTCTGCCCCAGGATTTCCATCCAGCGGCGGACCTCCTCGCGCGTCAGCTCAATGCCGCGATCGACTTTGTCCTTGATATCGGCCGGCAGGTTTTCAGATACGAAAGCCGCGACCTTTTGCTCGAACGCCAGTTCATCGGCGGAAAAATTCATATGCATGTCAGAGCCCCAGAGTGCGCTTAGCGATAATGTTCTTTTGGATTTCGTTGGAACCGCCCGCAATAGAGCGCGCCCGCATTTCAAAGTAATCCGGTGCCAACTTGAAAATGTAATCCGCACCGATGGGTTGCTGGTTGCCCCAGCCTTCCCGGATCGCCTTTGGATCAAATGGGTTCGCGTAATACGCCCCCGCTTGCATGCTGAGTTCCGAAATGTCTTTGCGAATTTCGGCCATGCCAAGCTTCACGACCGAGGCCTCCGCCCCAACGGGCTTATCGGCGGATGCGCGGGCCAGGTTGCGCATCGCTGTCATCCGCAGCACTTCAAGCCGCGTTTCAACGTCCGCGAGGGTCCGGCGGAAATCTTGGTCCTGCATCAGCGTTTCACCTTCGGCGCGCTCCGCCTTGGCGATGGCGCGGAGCTTCTTCAGCATGCGCACCGCACCCGCAACGCCCGCAGCATTGGAGCGCTCATGGCCGAGAAGATATTTCGCAATCCGCCAGCCATCCCCAGCTTCGCCAACGCGGTCCGCCACAGGGACGCGCACGTCATCGAAGAATTCCTGATTGAAACGGTGCCGGCCATCAATGGTGATAATCGGACGGACGGTGACGCCCGGCGCTTTCATATCAATCAACAAACAGGTAACGCCATCTTGCTTGCGGCCTGAATTATCGGTGCGGGCAAGGACGAAAATCATGTCAGCCATATGCGCTTGGGTCGTCCAGATCTTCGTGCCGTTGACGACGTACTCATCGCCATCAAGCTTCGCTGAGAGCTGTAATTGCGCCAGGTCAGACCCAGCCCCAGGCTCCGAATAACCCTGGCACCAGAGCATTTCACCAGAGACAATGCCAGGCAGGTATTTCGCCTTCTGCTCAGGCGTGCCGAACGCCAATAGCACGGGGCCGACCATGCGCGTCCCGAAAGGAATGATGTCCGGCGCGCCTGCAGCAGCACATTCTTCTTCGAAGATATGTTTTTGCGCGGTGCTCCAACCGGGACCGCCATCCTTCTGTTCCCAATTGGTCGCGAGCCAGCCTTGCTTGGCCAGGATCTGCATCCAGGTCGACATGTCGTCCCGGGTCATTTCAACACCATCAGCCACCTTGCGGGCGATCGGGGCAGGCAGGTTTTCCGCAACGAACGCCTGGACTTCGCGGCGGAAGGCCTGTTCTGCTGGCGTGAACGTCATATCCATGAAAGTCGCTCCTCAGATTCAGGAAAGCAGGATAACCACCGCCGCCAGAAAATGCGAACGCCCGCCGTTCAGTGAGAACGGCGGGCGTTGAGACCACTTCCCCAACGAGTCTGAGGGCGGTCAGGCAGGACTTGAGAGACCTTGTGTGACCTCTGACCCACGCAGCGTTACCACTGCACTTGGTGGATTTAGCTGAGCAGCACGCTCGGCAGATAGAGCGCCAGACCAGGGAATGCCATGACGGACCCAAGGCCGATCAACTGCAGCATCACGAACGGTATGATGCCTTTGTAGATGTGCTGCATCTTCACTATTTTTGGTGCCACGCCCTTCAAGTAGAAGAGCGCAAATCCAAAGGGCGGGGTAAGGAACGACGTCTGCAGGTTCACCGCCACCAGAATTGCGAACCAATAGATGATGTCGCGGCCTTCGACGTGGACGCCGAAGTCCAGCAACTCCACGATCGGCGCGAACACCGGCAGGATGATCAGCGTGATCTCCAGGAAGTCGAAGAAGAAGCCCAGGATAAAGATCGTGAACATTAGCAGGACCAGCAGGCTCCAGGAGTGCAGATCCATATATTCAACGCCAGCAATGATCAGATGTTCGCCGCCCAGGGACCGGAACACGTAAGAGAACGTGGTCGCACCCAGGAAGATGAAGAAGATCATGCCCGTGGTCAGCGCGGTGCGCTCAGCCACATCCCTGAGGGTGCTAATGCTCAAACGACCGTTGAACACCGCGAGCATCAGAGAGCCGAATGCACCAACGCCAGCTGCTTCCGTCGGCGTCGCAATGCCGCCGAAGATTGAGCCCAGCACCATGACGATCAGGATAACCGGCGGCACAAAGCCTTTAAGCACCATCAACATCAGCGTCTTGCTGTCGACCATTTTGTCGTCCGCAATTGGCGGCGCGATATGTGGCTTCAACGCCGAAATCACGATGATGTAGATGAAGTAAAGGGAGGACAGCAATAGGCCCGGCAAGATCGCGCCGATGAACAGATTGCCGACTGAGATCGCCAGCAGATCCGCCATGATGACGAGCATAATGCTTGGTGGAATGAGAATGCCCAATGTCGCCGACGCTGCGATGGTGCCGGTGGCCAGTTCTTTCTGGTACCCGGCCCGCAACATGGCGGGCAGTGCCATCAGGGACATCATGACAACGGATGCACCGATAATGCCCGTGGTCGCCGCCATGATCGTGCCCATGGCCGTGACAGCCAGCGCCAAGCCGCCTGGAACACGCTTCAGCAGCAGTTCCAGAATTTTCAGCAGATCTTCCGCGACGCCTGATTTCTCAAGCATTGTTCCCATAAAGATGAAACAGGGAACCGCGACCAGAACAGGGTTTTCAGCAGCCCCGCCCCAAATGCGTTCTGGAACGTTGAAGAATTCGATCATCGAGAACACGTCGAAATACATGCCGATGAAACCGAAGGCGATGCCCGTACCGCCAACGACGAAGGCAACCGGGAAACCTGTGAACAGTCCGCATGCAAGCATGGCGAACATAATGACCGGAAGGAAATCCTCGAAATACATAGCTATCTATTCCTTCCGCTCAGGACGACGTGACGATGGGATCATCGTCTTCGCGGTTCAAGTCTTCGTCTTCAATGCGCGGTAAATGCGCCGATTCTGCTGAGGTCAACATATTCATCGGCACGTCATCTCTAAGATGCGCTGGACCGAACAAATACACGATATGACGCAGCAACGTCGAAATACCGGCCAGAAGCGCCAGGAAAAGACCGATGAGCAGGAAGGACTTGATAATCCAGCGCTGGCTCAGGCCCGTCATGGACTGTGAAATTTCGTTCGACGTGTATGCAAGCTCAATGAAGCGCATCGAAATGATGCCGATCACGATGCAATAGGGGAACAGTGCCAGGATAATGCCAAAGAACTCGATCCAAGCCTGGGTCCGGTCTTTGCACTTTTCGCGGATCAAATCGACCCGAACGTGAGCGTTGTTGACGTAAGCATAGCCCAGGGCCAGCAGGAATAACGCGGTGTGGAGATGCCACTCCCACTCCTGCAATTTAGTGGGCGAAATATATTCATATAGAGGAGAGTTCAAAACGGCTTGCTGAATAAACTGCAGCTTCCGGGTCGTAATGTCATACATGATCACAATGATCAGCGGCACGATGAGCCACGCGCCAAGCTTACCAGCTTTTTGCGGGATCCATTCGCAGACATCCGCTATTTCTAAGAGCTTGCGCATTATGACGTCAGCCTCTCTGCAGCATCTTGTTGTTATATCGCCACGTTTTCCGTGGTCGTTTTGCGCGCGGGATTAAGCCATCCCGTCAGTCAGTAAGAGAAACGACGCCGACCGTCCCGAAGGAACAGCCGACGTCGCTGTCTCAGATCGTCGTAACTACAGCAAGCCCTACTTCAGGTAGCCGTGGTCTTTCCAAATCGCATAGCCTTCGCGGAATTCGGAATAGCTCGCCCAGATCTTCTTGGCATCTTCGCTATCAGCGATTTCAGCTTCGATAACTTCCTGCCACTTGGCTTCGAGCTCGTCCAGAATGTCCTGGCTCCAACGATGGATGGTAACACCCTTCGTCTGATGGAAAGCCATAGCCTGATGCTGGAAGCCTTCAGATTCTGCGAAGGAGCGCATAACCTGAGCCTGGCAAGCCTGCTCAAGCATTTCCTGCTGACCTTCTGGCAGAGCCTTAACCTTGTCCATGTTCGCGATCAGTGAGCCGAGCGTGGACTGCTGATGCCAACCTGGGAAGTAGTTGTGCTTAGCGATCTGGTAGAAGCCCAGATCTTTATCAATCGCAGGCATGGAGAATTCGGTCGCGTCGATCGTGCCGAGTTCTAGAGCCGGATAGATGTCACCGCCAGCGAGGAGCTGAGTGGAAACGCCAAACTTTTCCATAACCTTTGCGCCAAGACCGAAGAAGCGCATCTTCAGGCCTTTGAGGTCAGCAGTGGACTTGATTTCCTTGCGGAACCAGCCAGATGACTCAGGAGCAATCAGGTTGCAGAGGTAATATTTGATGTTGTCACGTGCATACATCTCTTCAGCGATCTCTTGACCACCGCCATGACGCATCCATGCGAGATATTCGCCGCCACGAGGACCGAACGGAACAGCGCTATAGAAAGCATAAGCGAAGTTCTTGTGCGTGTCGTAGCCAGGCGTGCCCCAAGCAGCGTCGATGGAGCCGGTGGAGACAGCATCAAAGTACTTCGTGCCTGGCACAAGTGCGCCTGGCTCGAAAGGCTTCATGATGAAGTCGCCTTCGGACATTTCCTCAACAGCCTTAGAGACGTTGTAGATGCCAGGCCCGATAACGAAAATCTTGGAGCCGAAAGCGCTGTGCACTTTCCAGCGTGTGCGGGCTTCAGCGTCAGAAACAAACGCTGGGGCCGTAATAGCGATACCAATCGCGGCAGCCGCGACGGTCCGCAGAAGCGTACCTAATTTCATATAGTTTCTCCCTGTTTAGACCGCCTTTAGTAAGCGGTCTTGCTCTTCAAACCGTAGTATTTCCATCACGAAGATGGCGCGCGGCACGGTCTAACCCCGCGAGCGCCTGGATGCTAGACGAACAGCGATCGATACACAAGCCAGCAGACTCGATACTTTACCGCTGCGGATCGCCACACCCGGGATCGTTCGTTATAGTCCAAGCATGCGCTTTGCAATAATATTGTGCTGAATCTCATTTGATCCGGCGAAGATCGAATGCTTGCGGTTGTTAAGATACTGCGGCGTCTGGGAATTGGCGTATTCAGCGCCAATCGGCTCCTCGTTCCACCGCTCCGTCAAGGCCGCCTTGATATAAGGCGAGGAATAATACCCCACGGCTTCCATTTTCAACTCTGTCAGCCGCTGCAAAATCTCAGACCGGCGAATCTTAATCATGGACGCCTCGAAGCCCATCTCCCGATCGGCCGAAACCGCAGACAACAACCGCATCATCTGCACTTCCAAGGTCATCAGTTCGATTTCGGTTTGGGAGACTTTGCGGCGGAATGTCTCGTCATCCCAAAGCGCATTGCCGAATCCATCGTCCTCTTCCCGTGCGATGTCTTTCAACTGGCTCAGGAGCTTTTTAACCCCGCCAAGTGCACCGCCGCCCATGCGTTCATGGCCAAGCAGGTATTTCGCAACCGTCCAACCTTGGTCGACCTCACCAATGACGTTTGCTGCTGGAACCCGAACGTCATCGAAGAACACTTCGTTGACCTCATGGGTGCCGTCCAGCGTAATCAGCGGCTTCACCGACACACCCTTGGTCGCCATATCCAGCAGAATGAACGTGATACCTTCCTGCCGCTTGCCCGCACTAGACGTGCGCACCAGGCAGAAAATCCAATCGGCCATATGGGCTGATGTCGTCCAGGTTTTCTGGCCGTTCAGGACAAAATCATCGCCATCCCGCACCGCCTTCATATTCAAGCTGGCAAGGTCTGACCCAGACCCCGGTTCCGAATAGCCCTGGCAGAAAATGATCTCACCAGACGCAATCTTTGGCAGATAGTAGTTTTTCTGCTCTTCTGTGCCGTAGCGCATCAGCACGGGGCCGCACATTGTAATGCCGAACAAAATCGGACGTGGTGCGCCGGCCAGGGAACTTTCTTCGTCAAAAATGTATTTCTGGTTGGCCGTCCAACCAGGGCCGCCCCATTGCTCCGGCCAATTTGGCGTGATCCAGCCCTGCTTATGTAATGCATGATGCCAGGCCATGATGTCTTCACGCGGGATGTGGCGCCCGTTGATGACTTTGTCTGAAACATCCTTTGGCAGCGCCTCACTCAGGAATGCGCGTACTTTGCCTCGGAATGCTTCGTCTTCGGCGGAAAAGGCCATGTCCATCGCTGGAGTCTCCTAAATTTTGCATCGCTCGCCCGATCAGGCGATAGTTGTCGCCATGCTACGCAACGGCTTGGATTGATTCAATGACCACAGCAAAACCCTATTGCCACTACATGACACCCACCTCCCCGTTCGCCCGCAAAGTCAGGATGGTCGTGCATGAATGCGGCCTGACAGACCAGGTGGAGGACTTCAACACCCGCGTGCGAACGCCTGAAAATGAAGTATTGGATGTCAGTGCACTTGGCAAAGTACCAACGCTCACGGGCCCGGACGGGCTGATGCTCGTAGATTCGACGGTGATCTGTGAATATCTTGATCGCTTGGGCGGTGCCCCCCGTCTCCACCATGATATTGGCCCAGCGCGCTGGGCTGCATCCAGGCTGTGGTCACTATCCGAAAGCCTGCTTGAATCCCTGGCATGGCGCGCCCGCGAGCTTCGCCGCCCCGTCAACGAACGCAGCCCCAGCTTTCTCAGCTATGAAACGGGTCGCCAAGCCCGGGTTTATGACTGGCTGGAGGCAAATTTGCCATTTACAGGCCCACGCGATGTTTCCGCCATCGGGCTCGTTATCGCCATGGATTACGCGGATTACCGCTTCCCGGAAGATAAGTGGCGCACCGGGCGGCCAAATCTCACGGCTTGGTTTGAGGCGGAAGCGGCGCGGCCAGCATTTCAAGCAACACTTCTGCCGCCACTACCTTAGGGCCCTGACCCTAGGGTCAGGGCCTTAAACTATAATTTGCCTTAACTTAGATCATAGTAAGTGTTTGGTTTCAGCTTTGCCTATATCTTGGGCAATGCATGAAGATATGAGAACAAACGCGAATTCAC
>Ga0182090_1144611_pt1 | contig 17320 bp, 13 predicted proteins | sample 041ome_24_FD_127767 | JGI IMG/M metagenome (GOLD analysis project Ga0182090, IMG submission 127767) | Metatranscriptome of coastal salt marsh microbial communities from the Groves Creek Marsh, Georgia, USA - 041408BS metaT (Metagenome... | ecosystem: Environmental > Aquatic > Marine > Intertidal... | reverse complement strand
GGCATCGGTGTCACTCAGCACCAGGTCACCGTGATGGCTGACCAGAATGCGCTTGGCGATGGCCAGCCCGAGCCCGGTGCCGTCGGGGCGGCCGGACAGGAATGAGTCGAAAATCCGGTCGCGCATCTCCGGCGGAATTCCCGGACCGGTGTCGCGGATGGCAATGCACACGCCCGCGCGACCGTCGTCGCGAGTGATGCGTTCGGCGGTGATGCGAATCTCGCCCCCCTCGGGCATGGCCTGAGTGGCGTTGAGCAGAAGGTTGAGCAGCACCTGCTGCAGCTGCCCTTTGTTCACATCGACGACGAAATCCTCGGCCTCGGGAGGCTCGAAGGTCAGCCGGATTTTGCTTTGGGCGAGCTTCAGGCGGATCAGCACCAGCGTGTCCTCGGTGATCTCCACCACGTTCCAGCGGGAGTGCAGGCTGGTGGGGGCCTTGGCGAAGTTGAGCACACGGGAAACGATGGCCTCGAGCTGATCGAGCTTCTCGGTGATCACCCGGACGTCGGTGCGCCGGGGGTCCTCGTCGGGGAACTCCAGGTCGAGGGTGCCGAAAAGCAGTTTGAGCACCGTGAGGGGGTTGCGGATCTCATGGGCGATCTCGGCCGCCAGCAGGCCGAGGGTGGTGAGCTGCTCGTTCTTGCGCAGGGTCGATTCGCTTTGGAAAACCCGGGCGTAGAGCCGCGCGTTCTGCACGGCGACGGCGGTCAGGCCGGCCAGCGCATTGAGGAGTCTTTTTTCGTCGTTGTTATAGCGGTGAACCTGATGGGTGAAGATGGCGATCACGCCGATCACCTCCGACTCGTTCAACAACGGCGCTGCGAGGATGGAACGCAGATCCGGCTGACGCGGCAGGTCGATGACGTCGTGGAACTCTGGGGCCTGGATATTGGCGAACTCGACCTGCTTGCGGGTGTGAATCGTCGATGCGACCAGACAGGAGTCGCGGGACAAGGGGCCCGCGGGCAACGCCTCCGCGCTCAGTCCGTCGCTGGCGACCAGGCGAACGGTCCGGTCTTCGGCGTCGTGCAGGTAGATCATGCAGGCGGCGGTGTTGGTGATCTGGCGGGCGTCCCGCGCCACGGCGTCGAACAGCTCATGCGGTTCGATCTTGCTGACGATGGACTGGCCGATGCTGATCAACGTCTCCAGCTGGCGAGCCTTGCCGTGCAGGTTCTTCAGTTCCCACAGGCGTTCCATGACCCGGGTGGCCTCGGCGGTCAGCTTGAGTTGCAGTTGCAGGTCGGCGTCGCTGAACGCGTGGAGGCGGGTGGCATCGACGTTGATCACGCCCATGACCTGGCCGTTGGCGCTGATCATGGGCGTGACGAGTTCGGCCTTCACCTGGGAGCGCACGCATACGTAGCGCGGGTCGCGGCTCACGTCCTGCACCACCTGGGGTTTGCCGTGAAAGGCAACCCAGCCGGTGATGCCCTGGCCGAGGCGCAGGGCGAGTTCGTGATCGGCCTCGTTGTCCAGGCCGCGGGCCACTTCAATTTCGAGCCGGCCGGTGTCGGGGTTAAGCAGGGAGATGTCACCGGACGTTCCCCCGAGGGCCTCAATGATGATATCGAGGATTTCACCCAGAATGACACGCGGGGCCTCCCGGCGTCCGGCGAGGGTGCCAATGCGGTACAGGGCGGGCAGGGTGCGGGGATCCGTCTCCACGTGCGGGAGTGTGGTCGCCGTCCGGGGTCTGGCCAGAATTCTTGTGGGCCCGAATCGCCCTAACTGGCGGCCTTGGCAGGGACCGGGCTGGGGGTGATGATCGCCAGCAGGGCGGCGCGCAGATTGCGCAGCCGGTCGACGTCGCTCATCGCGGCGTTGGAGACATCGACGATGTAGAAGGTGTCGATCGCGACATGGCGTTCGGTGCCGATGCGGGCGAAGGTGATATCGAATTCATGCTCGCTGATGGAGCGCGCGAGTTTGAAGAGCAGGCCGATCTGGTCGGGCGCCTGGATTTCCACGATCGTGCGCTTGGTCGAGAGCTCGTGATAGACATCCACCTGGGGGGGGAACTTGGAGCGGACGAGGTCGGCCCGGCCGTTGTCGCGTCGGTATTGGCTGTCGAAAGGGGACCGCGAGTTGCTTTGTATGGTCTCGAGCAGGTCCTCGCCCTTCATCAACGCGTTCTCGAGGGCGGTGTGGAAGACCTTCTGAGCCTTCTCACTCTGAACCACCCCGCTGCCTGGTTCGGTCACGTAGAAGGTGTCGATGGCGATGTGGTCTTCACGGGAAATCACCTTGGCGGTCAGTACGGACAGCCCGGCGGCGGCGAAAGCGCCGGAGAGTTTGTAGAACAAACCGGCGCGGTCCCAGGTGACCACATGCACGACCGTCAGGGAGCGGTTGAGGTCGTCCTGCCATTCGATGACCGGCCGCAGGGAACCGATCGAATCTGTTCCCGCGATGGTCTGGAGCAGCTGGTTGACCATGCGCAGATGCAGCACGACCTCGTCCTGCGCGGTGTTGAGAAAATACCGGTCGGGCAGGAGATTGAAGTGCGCGGCAATCTCCTCCTCCCGCACGTCCGGCAGCTGTTCGGCGATGAGTTCCCCGTGAATCATCTTCAGCCGTGCTGCGTGGCGCTCGGCCAACTGTTCACCATGGACCAGACATTCCATGGTGCCTCGAAAAAGTTGGGAGTGGAGCGTGTCCTTGTAGCTGTTCCACAACCCGCTGGCGGTGCCTCGCGCATCACAGAAGGTATGCACGTAGAGATAGCGCAGCAGATCAGGCTCGCTGACTTCTTCGGCGAAAGCAGAGGCCGTGGCGGGGTCATCGACATCCCGTTTCTGCCAGAAGCGTGCCATGATCAAATGGTGCCGAATAATAAATGTAACTATTTCGCGTTTGGAGCCTGTGATCCCGAGTCGATTCAACAGCGGCTGAGCCAGTTCCACCCCGGAGTCCGCGTGGTTTTTGATGCCTTTTGCCTTTCCGATATCATGCAGCAGGAGAATGAGATACAGTAGATTTGGTTCGTCCGTTTCACGGAGTACCTTGCGGTATTTGTGCGTGCTCTCGTCGTCGCCACCAAGGATCACGTCGAGCTCCCGGATGGTATTCAAGGTGTGAATATCCGCCGTATAGCGATGGTAATATTCGTGCTGCACCAGGCAGGTCAGCCCATCGAATTCGGGCACAAATTTTCCCAACACGCCGAGTTCATGCATTAGATTCAGCGCGGGGTGTACTTCGCCGCCATGATCGAGGATGGCCTTGAAACTGGTGTTGGCGTCGGGAGAGGCGCGCACCCGGTCATCGATCAACGCGGATTCGCGCGAGATCAGGGCCTGCAGTTCGAATTCCAATTCCGCATCGAGTCGCTGGGCATGCCGAAACACCCGCACGAGGCGCGATGGATCCTCCCGAAATACCTGATCGCTTATGGCAGAAAGGGTTTTGCCCCGCAGGACGAAGCCATCGAGGCGCTTGATGCGTTCGTAGCGCCGGGAGCGAATGACTTCGGCAAACGAAACCCGGGCGGTCGGTCCCTTGTCCACGGTGAGGGCTAGTCGGTTTTCAACCAGCCGGGAGCTCCGGTAGATCGTCTGCGCCGCGCGGTAGTAATCGCGCATGAACTGCTCAACCCGGCGCACAAAATTGCGGTCGGTGTAGCCCAACCCCATCGCGACCCGGCCCTGGGCCTCGAGGTCGAGCAGGTCCGTGGGCCGCGAGGCGCCGAAATGCAGTTCGGCCCGCGCGCGGAGCAGGAAGTCGTAGGCCTCGCGGAAGGCCCGCAGCTCGGGCGCATGCAGGAAGGACTGCTCGACCAGGCTGTCGAGGGATTCGATGCCCAGCTTCACCTTGGCCATCCAATAGGCATTCTGAAAATCGCGCAGGCCGCCGACCCCGTTCTTGATGTCCGGCTCCTGCAAAAAGACCGTGTTGCCGAATTTCTGACGGCGGCTCGCCTGGTCCTCCAGCCGGGCGGTGATGTAGCCGGCGGGATTGTCCTCGGTGTAGTAGGTTCGGTACGACGAGCTGAAGGTGGCGTACAGCTCCTTCGAGCCGGCGATGCGGCGGGTCTCGAGCAGGGCGGTCTTGGACTGGATTTCCACCCGCGCCTCGGCAAAGACCTCGTCCACGGTGCGGGTGGAGTGGCCGACCTTGAGATTGCAGTCCCAGAGCGGGTAAAGGATCTCGTTGGTGAGGTGTTCCTGCAGCGGCTTGATCAGGGAGGCGCGGCTCTTCGAGGGGAAGAGGAACATGATGTCGATGTCGCTGTGCGGACTGAGCTCGCCGCGCCCGTAGCCGCCCATAGTGATAAGTGAGACCGGACAGGGGAGCTTGCCGCGCTTGGCCTCCCAAGTGCGGAGGGCGTAGTCGAACAAATGGGACAACATGATGTCGACCGCCGCCGACAGCGCCGAGGTGGTTTCGATGCCGGATGCGCCGGCATGATGGGCCCGCACGATGAAGTCGGTCTGGAGGCGCAGGAACTCCCGGCAGGCTTTCGTGCGGTCCAATACCGGTACTTCGCCCTCGAAGGTCAGGCTGTGATGCGCGGGTTTTTTCCGGTCGGCACTCATGAACGGCAAGCATCACGATTCCTTGGCCGTGGCTTGGCGCGCAATGCCCAAGTTGCGGTGAGCGGCAGCAGCCCGGGCGGGTGCAGGCGACGCTTGCATCGGCCGGGGGGCGTTGGTTCGCTCCGCGGTTCAGTCCGTAAAAGGAACCAAGACGATGCCTGAGATCACCAAGAGTTACGAAGCGCGCGACGTAGAGTCGAAGTGGTATGCCGCCTGGCAGGAGGCGGACTGCTTTGCGGGCAAACCGGCTGCCGGCCAGGCGACCTACAGCATCGTCATTCCGCCGCCGAATGTCACCGGCATCCTGCACATGGGCCACGTGCTCAACAACACCCTACAGGACGTGCTGGTCCGCCGTGCCCGGCTGGAGGGCAAAGCGGCTTGCTGGATCCCCGGCACCGACCACGCCGGCATTGCCACTCAAACCATGGTGGAGAAAAGCCTCCGCCAGAACGAGGGTAAGACCCGTCACGACCTCGGCCGGGAGGCGTTTCTCGAACGGGTGTGGGCGTGGCGTGAGGAGAAGGGGGACAAGATCCTTCGCCAGTTGCGGGAACTGGGCTGTTCGTGTGACTGGGGCCGGACGCATTTCACCATGGACCCAGGCTACAGCCGGGCTGTGCTGACCGCGTTCGTGAAGCTCTTCGAGGCGGGCCACATCTATCGCGGCAAGCGGATGGTGAACTGGTGTCCGGCCTCGCGCACGGCGTTGTCGGATGAAGAGGTCGAGATGCGGCCGACCAAGGGGTTCATTTACCGGTTGCAATATGAGCTGGTGGAGCCGGTCGGCACCCTCACCCATCTGGTGCTTGAGACGACCCGGCCGGAGACCATCGCGGCCGACGTGGCGGTGGCGGTGCACCCGGCGGATGAGCGGTTCAAACACCTCATTGGCCGTCAGGTCTGGCGTCCGTTGGGCGAGCGGGTGCCGATCCCGATCATTGGCGATGAGGCCGTTGAAATGGAATTTGGGGGCGGGGCGCTCAAGGTTACGCCGGCTCACGACAAGGTCGACTTTGAGATCGGCCAGCGCCATGGGCTGGAGCCGATCGAGTGCATCGACGCCGATGGGACGCTGAACGCCGCGGCGGGGCCGGAGTTGGCCGGAATGGAGCGCTTTGCCGGCCGCAAACGGGCGGCCGAGGTGCTGCGCGAGCGCGGAGCCCTGCTGGAGGAGAAGCCCTATGAGAACAACGTGGGATATTCGCAACGCGCCGGCGTCCCGATCGAGCCGCGGCTCATGCAACAATGGTGGCTGCGCTACCCTCGGGTCGAGGAAGCCAAGCAGGTGGTCCGCGACGGACTCGTCCAGATGCACCCGGAGCGTTGGTCGAAGGTTTATCTCAACTGGCTCGAGAACATTCAGGACTGGTGCATCAGTCGCCAGCTGTGGTGGGGGCATCGCATCCCGGTCTGGTATGCCAAAGGGGTGGATCGCGAAACCCTCACCGAGGCCGATCTCAAGGACCCGACCAAGATCCATGTTTCGCTCGAGGGTCCGCCTGATCCCGAGAACTGGGACCAGGAAGGCGATGTGCTGGATACCTGGGCGTCATCCTGGCTGTGGCCGATGGGTACCCTGGGATGGCCCGATGCCGAGGCGCAGGCCGAGCGTGGCTTCGAGGCGTTCTACCCGACGACGACGCTGGCGACCGGTGCCGACATCATCTTCTTCTGGGTCGCGCGCATGATCATGGCGGGCCTGGAGTTTGCGCGCCCGGGTGCGCCCGTGGAGGAGCGCATCCCGTTCAAGCACGTTTATTTCAACGGCATCGTGCGCGATCGGCAGGGCCGCAAGATGTCCAAGACCCTCGGCAATTCGCCGGATCCGCTGGACCTGATCCAAAATTACGGGGCCGACGGTTTGCGTTTCGGCCTGCTGCAGATGGCCCCGCTGGGCCAGGACGTTAAGTTTGACGAAGCACGCATCGAAGGTGGCAAGAATTTCTGCAACAAGCTCTGGAATGCCTGCCGCTTCCGCACGATGAGCGGCGACATGAGCGACAACCGCTCGCTCGGCGCGGTCGTCGATCGGCTGGATCCGGCGCAGATGGATGAGGATGACCACGCCATCCTGGGGGCGTTGCTCGACACCATGCGCACGTTGGAGAAGAGCTTTGCCGAGTTCGAGTTCGCGACCGCCACGCAGAAGCTGTATTCGTTTTTCTGGGCCGACTTCTGCGACTGGTATGTGGAGGTCGCCAAGACCCGCGTGCAGGATCCGGCGGCCAAGGGTCACGCGCTCGCGGTGCAAGACCTGGTCATCCGCCAGTTCCTGCTGCTCTTCGAACCCTTTGCGCCGTTTATCACCGAGGAGCTTTGGCACCAACTCGGCTACGGTGCCGGGGGCAGCTTCGTGCAGGATAACCGCCTCGAAACGGCGGAACAACTGGCCGCGGCGCTGACGGGGCAGGGCGTGGTCATCGATGCCGGGGCGTCGGTCCGGGTTGAGCAACTCAAGCAATTGACCACGCAGGCGCGCCAGTTGAAGGCCGACCAGGCCGTCGCCCAAAAGCGTGACGTCAGCTTCCACTTGCTCGCCGACGACGCGGGCTGGGCGGCCGTTGAACCGCACCTCGCCAAGCTCGCTCGCATGGTCGGAGCCGACTCGATTGCCCGCACCGCCACGGAGCCGGCGCTGCCCGCAGTCGTTTCGTCCTTCGGTGCCCTCTACCTCGATACCGGCATCCGGATTGATCCGGAAGCCGAACGCGTTCGGCTGACCAAGGAGCTTAGCCAAGTCCAAAAGCACATTGCCGGGACTGAAGGCCGCCTTGCCAACGAGGCCTTTGTCAGCAAAGCCCCGCCGCCCGTGATTGAAGGTGCCCGCAAACAGTTGGCTGATCTGCAGGCGAAGGCCGCAGAAATTGAGAAATTGCTGGCTGCATTGTAAGGGAATAGGTTCTTAACTTGTTGTGATACAACATAGTTCAGTTTATTACTCAATAAACCTATAAAGACGCCTTTACTTAAGCGGGTGGAGTGGCAGCTTAAGGGCACTTATGAGTGCCGTTCCTGCTCTGCGCCATGACGAGGCGACGCTACCCGATCTCGAATCGGTGGACGCGGCGGCGCGCGTGAAGTGGGCAGTCGAGACCTACGGTGACCGTCTCATTCTTTCGACCAGCTTTGGCGTGCAGAGCGCAGTCATGCTCCATCTTGCCACTCGGATCGCGCCGCGCATTCCGGTGGTTTTTGTCGATACCGGCTACCTTTTTCCGGAAACCTATCGGTTTGCCGAGGAACTCACCCAGCGGCTTGAATTGAACCTGAAGGTTTACACGCCGGCGATGACCGCGGCCCGGCAGGAGGCCTTGTTTGGCAAGCGCTGGGACCTCGGGGTCGAGGAGCTGGGTAAATACAACCTGATCAACAAGGTGGAGCCGATGGACCGGGCCGTCCGCGAATTGCGTGCGGAGGCCTGGTTGGCCGGCTTGCGCCGCATCCAGTCCAGCAGTCGGGAGAATCTCGCGGTGGTGCAACGTCAGAACAAGGTCACGAAGATTCACCCGATCATCGATTGGGACAACCGCACGGTTCACCGGTATCTTACCCAGCACGAGCTGCCCTACCATCCGCTTTGGGAGCAGGGCTATGTCTCGGTCGGCGACTGGCACAGCTCCGCGCCCCTGACGGCGGGCATGTCAGAGGAGGATACCCGTTTCGGGGGACTTAAACGCGAGTGCGGGCTGCACGAAATCAGCGGCCAGCCGGATTTTCAGATCTGAGGCGGTTCGTCGCCACGCGGCGTTGTTCGTAGGTACGTTTAACCGTCATCACCAACGCGACGCCCGGAGCCCAGACCATCGCGAGGAAGCCAATTTTTTTCATGCCATGCACGGCAAGTTCGCCGGGCGTGTAGGCAGAGGTGAAGAGGGGACCCAGGAGTGGGAACGTGATCGCCCCTGCGATCACGCCCAGACCGATCACACCCAGAGTCCAGGTCACAATAAGCGCCAGGAATTTCAATACGTTGCGAGCGTTCATGATCGTTGGTGGTATTTGACGATCAAAGAATCGCTGTTCGGGAGATGAGCTACGTCGGATAGGCGCCAATGCAGATCGAGTGCTTTCCCGACCAAGGGGGTCCCGCTCCCGAACAGGCGCGGTTCAAGCGTCAGCCAAAGTTCGTCAACCAAGCCGGCCTGCAGGAATAACGCATGAATCTGGGCGCCACCGAGCAAGGCGCAGTCACCCTGATCCAATGCCGCCAGTCGGGCGTGCACCGTCTGCGGTGAGGCGTTGGTAAACTCCACGGCTCCGGGCATCGCTTCCGATGCAAATTCCTGGGGTCGCCGCGTCATGATTACGCGTTGCACGGATTCTTTGTCGCGATTGCGGATTTGGTCCCGCACGGTTTCATAGGTTGCCCGGCCCATGACGCGCAGCTTGAATCCCGTCAGGGCCTGCTGAAACCAGCGTTGATCTGCGCCGGAGGCCCAAGCCACGCCCGGGGTGGCCCCACGGGTGATGAACCCGTCGAGCGATTGGGCGGCGATGAGCACCATGCGCATGACCGGACGGTGGTAGGCAGACTCGGAAGACGCAAGGGGGTCCTGAGTGCGGGCTTGCCCCGCCTTCCGTCGCCATCCTAGCTAGCGAACCCCATGAAAAAAGCGCTGATTACAGGCATCACCGGTCAAGACGGTTCCTACCTCGCGGAGCTGCTTTTGGACAAGGGTTACGAGGTGCACGGCATCATTCGCCGGGCCTCGACGTTCAACACCAGCCGGATCGACCACCTTTATCGGGATCCGCATGTGAACGGCGTAAGATTGTTCCTCCACTACGGCGACCTCGCGGATTCCGTCCAGATGGTGAAGCTGCTCTACGATCTGCAGCCGGATGAAGTCTACAACCTGGGGGCCCAATCGCATGTCCGGGTTTCCTTCGACGTACCGGAATACACGGGTGATGTCGTGGGGCTTGGCGCGCAGCGTATTCTTGAGGCTATTCATGAAGCCGGCTTGGTGAAGAAAGTGCGCTATTATCAGGCATCGTCCTCGGAGATGTATGGCAAGGTGCAGGCCGTGCCCCAGACCGAGACCACGTCGTTCTGGCCCCGCTCACCCTACGCCTGCGCCAAGCTATACGCCCACTGGCTGACGGTGAATTACCGCGAGTCCTACAACCTGCACGCCTCGAGCGGCATCCTCTTTAATCACGAGTCGCCCCGCCGGGGTGAAACGTTCGTGACCCGCAAGATCACGCGCGCCGCCACCCGGATCAAATTCGGCCTTCAGGACGCGCTTTACATGGGCAACCTTGATGCGAAGCGCGACTGGGGTTACGCCAAGGAATACGTCGAGATGATGTGGATGATGCTGCAGCAGGATAATCCCGATGACTACGTGGTGGCCACCAACGAGACCCACTCGGTCAAGGAATTCATCGAAGAAACCTTTGGCCTGCTCGATCTCGATTGGCAGAAATACGTGAAGTATGACGCCCGCTACGACCGTCCGGCAGAGGTTGACCTGTTGATCGGTGATCCAGCCAAGGCCAAGCGCCAGCTCGGCTGGGAGCCGCAGGTAAGGTTCAAGGAGCTTGTCAAAATCATGACCGAGGCCGACCTGGAACTGTCCAAGCGCGAAGCGCAGATTGCGGCGTTGCCCGCGGTTTGAGCCGCCCCCCTGTAAGGCTTTCTCCATGAAACTCTTCATTGCCGGACACCGTGGCATGGTAGGTGGCGCCTTGGTCCGCCGGTGGCGTACCGAGCCTGGAGTGGACTTGGTGCTGCGCAGCCGCGCCGAGCTGGATTTAACCAACCAGGCCGCGGTGCAGGCCTTCTTCAAAGCCGAGAAACCCGATGCCGCGATCATTGCCGCGGCCAAGGTGGGGGGCATCCATGCGAACAACACTTACCCGGCGGAGTTCGCCTACGATAACCTGATTCTGGCGGCGAATTGCATTCATGCGGCCCATCAGGCGGATGTGGGGCGGCTCCTCTTTCTGGGCAGTTCCTGCATCTATCCGAAACTGGCCCCACAGCCGCTCACGGAGGATTGCCTGCTCACCGGGCCGCTGGAGCCGACCAACGAGGCCTACGCCATCGCCAAAATCGCCGGTCTCAAGCTCGCTGAGTATTATCGCCGTCAATACGGCCGTTGCTATCATTCGGCGATGCCCACGAATCTCTACGGGCCGGGGGACAATTACCATCCGCAGAACTCCCACGTTTTGCCGGCGCTGATCCGTCGGTTTCATGAAGCTAAGGAGGCCGGGCTGGAGTCGGTGACCGCTTGGGGCACAGGTTCGCCGCTCCGGGAGTTCCTGCATGTGGACGACTTGGCGGAGGCCTGTGCGTTTCTACTTAAAATGGAGAACCCACCCGATCTCATCAACGTCGGCACCGGCACGGATGTGACGATTCGGGAACTGGCCGAACGGGTGGCCGAGACGGTGGGTTATCGGGGCCGCATCGAATGGGATAGCTCCAAGCCCGATGGGACTCCGCGCAAACTGATGGATGTGGCCAAGTTGGAGGCACTCGGCTGGAAGGCCCGCATCGGACTCCGGGACGGTCTGCAGCTGACCTACCAGTCCTTCCTCGACGAGGTCGCGGCGGGCACCGTGCGGCTCTGATCGGGGCCCGGTCGATGCCGGGAAAAGCCTTCGACATCAATTGAGCCCTGGCCAAGCTGGTGATGCCTCACCCCTCCATCCCATGAGTGAACCCTCTGCCTCGAACAAAATAGCCGCCGGTGTTTGTGGGATCCTGCTTGGCTCCCTCGGCGTTCACAAATTTATCCTCGGCTACACCAAGCAGGGGGTGATCATGCTGCTGCTCTCGCTGATCACCCTCGGTATCCTGGCTCCGGTGATGGGCCTCATCGGCCTGATTGAAGGCATTATTTACCTGACCAAGACCGATGAGCAGTTCGTCGCGATTTACGTGACGGGTCGCAAGGCTTGGTTCTAGGCAACGCTCCGTTGGGTGCCGTCCCTTTTGCGGCAGTCGGATTTCCGCCTTGCGCCGCTGGCCACGCTTTGCGGCGATGGCGGTTTCAACATGATTTCACCCGAAACCTACGACCACATCGAGCTCATCAAGAAACGCGCCGGGCAGTTATGGAGGTTTCTTTGACGGGGAACAAAAACTCCGTGAGATAGAGGCCCTTGAAGGGCAGATGGGCGCGCCCGGCTTCTGGGACAATAGCGACCGGGCCCAGAAACACATTGCCAAGGTCAACGGACTCAAGTCCCTCGTCCTGCCCGTGGTCGACTTCCGCAAAAAGCTGGAGGACGTCGATGTCATGCAGGAGCTGATCGATGCCGGTTCGCCGGCCGAACAGGAGGAATACAGTGCGGAACTTGAAACCACCGTCGCCGACTTGCTGACCCGGCTCGACGAGATTGAGATCGCGTCGTTCCTGACCGGCCGCTTCGACCGCAACAACGCCATCCTTTCCATCCAGGCCGGTGCCGGTGGCACCGAATCGCAAGACTGGGCGGACATGCTGTTCCGCATGTATTCGCGCTGGGCCGAGCGCCGCGGCTTTACCGTCGAGGTCCAGGATGTGCAGGAAGGCGAACAGGCCGGCATATCCAAGGCGACCATGATCCTCAAGGGGCCGAACGCCTACGGCTACGCCAAGGCTGAGCGCGGGGTGCATCGCCTGGTGCGCATCAGCCCGTTCGATTCCAACCAGCGCCGTCACACCTCGTTTTGCGCGGTGGACGTCGTGGCGGAGATTAATGACGAGGTGAAGGTTGAGATCCCTGACGATGATATCCGCGTGGATGTCTACCGCTCCTCCGGCAAAGGGGGGCAGGGCGTCAATACGACCGACTCCGCCGTGCGTCTCACCCACCTGCCGACCGGCCTCATCGTGACCTGCCAGAATGAGCGCTCGCAGATCAAGAACAAGGCCAGTGCCATGAGCGTCCTGAAGGCGCGACTCTACGAGCGCCGGCTCGACGAGCAGCGCAGCGAAATGGAGAAATTTTACGGGGAAAAGGGTGAGATCGGCTGGGGGGCCCAGATCCGTTCCTACGTCCTGCAGCCCTACCAGATGGTGAAGGACCTGCGCACCGGCGTCTCCACCACCGACACCCAGGGGGTCCTCGATGGCGACCTCGATGCGTTCGTCAGCGGATGGTTGCGGGCCGGATCACCGCGGCACCGCAGCAAGGACATCCAGATCGACGACTGAGGAGATCCGAAACGCTGAATCTGAGAATGTGGAAAAGGACGCCCGTTGGTTCGCTATTGAGCGCTTCAGGGTTTTAACCTTGCCGCTTTTCCGCCCATGGATCTCACCCGCGAGCAATTGACTGACGCATTCGCCTCGACCGCGTTGTTTGAGGCGAAGACCTGGCAATTGTCACCCCAGGCCTGGCCGCTGACCCCGGATCAGGTGACGGAGTTGCAGGCGATCGGCGATGCCTGCGTGGAGTTTCACGCCGCGTTGGAAACGCTCTACCTGCGCTCCGCGACCGACAAGAACCTGCTGCGCAACAAGTCGCTCAAGGCTCCCTGGGTGGCCGACTATCTGGATCGCGGTAAACCCGCCCACCTCGTCGCTCATGCCCGCGATCCCCGCAACCGGGGCATGTTTCCCACGGTACTGCGGCCGGATTTGCTGGTGACGGACGACGGCTTTGTCCTGACCGAGCTCGATTCGGTCCCCGGCGGCATTGGACTGACCGCATTTCTCAACCGACTCTACCGTCCGCAGGGCGAGATCCTTGGGGCGGGAGACGAGATGATACTGCGTTTTCATGCCGCGCTGGCGGCGCTGGCTCCCACGGTGGGGAATCCTCTGATCGCCCTGGTGGTCAGCGACGAAGCGGCCACCTACCGACCGGAAATGCAATGGCTCGCCGCCCAACTGCAGCGCCGGGGGCAACGGGTGTATTGCCTCGAGCCGGATGATATCTTTCCGCTCGGCTCCGCGCTGTGCTTCGACATCGAGGGTAACCCCGAGAAGATCGATGTCATTTATCGTTTTTTTGAACTTTTCGATTTGGAGAACATCCCCACGGCACACTACCTCTTCGAGGCTTGGGAAGCCGGTGAGGTGGCGTTGGCGCCGCCCATGCGGCCCTACCAGGAGGAGAAGCTGGCCCTGGCGCTCTTTCACCATCACCTGCTCGCGGATTTTTGGCAAGAGCACCTTTCGGGACGCGCGCGCAAGCTGCTCAAGCGGTTGATTCCTGAGTCGTGGGTGGTGGACCCCGCTCCGCTCCCTCCCGGGGCGGTCTTGGATGGTCCGCACGCCGGAGGGCGCCCCTTGGCGGATTGGTCACAACTGGCGGCCGCGTCCCAGAAGGAGCGCGAGTTGATTCTCAAGATATCCGGTTTTCATGAATCGGCTTGGGGCGCGCGCAGCGTGATTTTTGGGGCCGATTGCTCTCGTGAGGAGTGGCAGGCGGGCGTCGATATCGCCATCCAGGATGCCCCGCACAACCTGCACGTGCTCCAGCGCTACCGCAAACCGCGGCGCCTGCGTCATCCCCTCTATCCGGCAGTGACCGACGCGACCGTGCCGGGGTCGGCCGACGCCATCGAACGCGAAGGGCGGTTGCGCCTTTGCCCGTACTATCTGGTGCGGGAGGGCAAGGCCGAGCTCAGCGGTGCGCTCGCCACCTTTTGTCCGCCGGACAAGAAGATCATACATGGCATGCAGGACGCCGCCCTATTGCCCTGTCGAATTACCGTTTGATGTCCAGTAAGCGCCCTTGCGCCTAGGGTGTTTTTCCCAAAACGGTTTGACGGTGCGCGTTGTGGGCATGGTTACCGAACCGGTTGGGATGCTCTGCGATCCGCGAATTTGCGGAGCGGTCATACGCTTGGCTATGGGTGTCGCGCTGGCCGTTGCCATCGCTCCGGACCTCCGGGCCCAGACGGACCTTACCCTCATCACCCGCCTGGCCGAGGATGACGATCCGGAGGCGCTCAACCTGCTGGGCAACGCCTACGCCAGTGGCTCGGGCGTGGCCCGGGATTTCGACCGCGCAGTCGAGCTGTTCAATCGCTCGTCGGAGCTCGGTTACGGTCCGGCTAGTTTCAACCTCGGGTTGATGTATGAGCTCGGGAGGGGCGTGCCGATCGACCTGAATCAGGCGTTCCAATTCTATCTGCGAGCCGCCACCCAGGGCTTCGCTCCGGCCCAGTTCAATGTCGGCAACATGTATGCGCGCGGCATCGGCACGGGCGCCGATCAAACCGAAGCTGTCGTCTGGTTTCGGCAGGCGGCCGAACAGGGGGTGCCGGATGCGCAGTTTAATTTGGCGGTGGCCTATGAGAGCGGGCAGGGGGTGTCGGCGGATCTGGCGGCTGCGCGGCGGTGGTATCGCGAAGCCTCCGACCAGGGCTACAGCCGCGCGTCCTACAACCTGGCCGTCATGCTGGAGGAGGATTCACTCACGCGCATCAGCCTGCGCTACTACGGCACGCCGACCCGTTGGCAGGATATTTACCAGGCCAACCGCGAACTGCTCAGCGAAGCCAACGCCCTGCGGCCCGGGCAGCAGCTGCGGATTCCATAGCGCTTAGTGCTGCTCGCGGTAGTGGTCGCCGAAGACGTCACGACCGAAGTCGTTCTCAAAATCGCGGAACACCGTGTGGTGATGGTTGGCCTGGTTCTGGGTGTTGCCGTATTCGATCACGAAAGTGGGGCCCTGGATGCGGTAGTAGTGCCCGGCGCCGACGTCGGTCGGGCCCGCCCAGGCGAAGACCAGGTTGTCCATGCCGTGCTCCTCGATGCGGGCGAGCTGGGCGGAGGAGATCTCATTCCGGTGGCGATGCAGGTAGTAGTCCACGATGGCCCGCAGGTGGGCCTGCTGGTCTTCCGTCATGTCCGGATACTTGAGCCCTTTCGGATCGAGCGGGCTGACGCGTGATTCCTGCGCGGTCTCGATTTCGCGGTTGGCCCGGTCGGCGATAATGGCCATGCCGCGCTGCTGCTCGGTCAGCGATAGCACGAAGTCGCGGCCGATGTCTTCGACATCTCCCATCAACCGGTAGCCGGCGCGCGGCTGGCCTGCCGGCACCTTGGCCGGATTGGCGCCGTAGAAAAGCGGGGTGCCGGAGACGCCGGCGTCGGTGATGGTCTGGTTGACCGAGAGATGGTGGCCTTCGAAACGCCAGCCCCATGGGGTCGTGCCGGGTTGGCCAAAGATGGCGACGTAGTAGAGCTCGGGATCGCGATGCGGGGCGCCGTTCTCGATCGCCCGCAGGATCAGCTCATGCTGCATGATGGCCTCGGCGGTGGCGGCGCCGCTGGTGCTCAGCGCCGTGCGGAGCAACTTGAGGGCGGCGGTGCGCTGGCGCTCGGACATGGATTTGAAGACCAGGCCACCGCGCTCCATCGGCACGAAATGGAAGTTAACCCGCTCCGGGGAGTCGGCCGGATAGAGCGCCTGCTCCCGTTGGGCATCGTCGAGCGTGCCGATGAATTCGGCGGCGGCGACCGCCATGTCCGTGGCGACAGCGGCTTGATGGCCCGGATGAGCGGCCAAGGTGAGGGCGGCAAGACAGCCACCCATAACGAGAAAACAGCGGGGCAGGGGCATGATGCCGGAGCGTGGCAAGGGCGGGCGAGGCGGCAAGGGTTCGGGGCCGGCCCCCAAATGGACGTTAAACGTCCGGTGTATTCGATAGGGGGCCGTAGCCGAAGTCACGGAAGCGCTCGATCACCCGCTGCATCTCGTCGTCCGGCAGGATGTGCGGGGTGCCGCTGGCGAGGGTCTGCAGGTAGAGCTTGGCTAGCGTCTCGGCTTCGTGGGTCAGGGCGAGCGCCTGAGTCAGATCCTGCCCCAGCACGACCAGACCGTGGTTGGCCATCAGCGCGGCCCGCCGATTATCAAAGGCGGTGAGCAGGTTTTGCGAGAGCGCCTCGGTGCCGAACGTGGCGTAATCGGCGCAACGGATGTCCGGCCCTCCGAAGAGTCCCACCAGGTAGTGGACCGCCGGGATGGGACGACGGAGACAGGCCACGGCGGTGGCATGCTGGCTGTGAGTGTGGACGACCGCGCGGGCGTCGGGTCGGGTCCGATGGATGGCCAGATGAAAAGGCAGTTCGGACGTGGGTCGGGCGGGTTTCGCCCAGGCGCCGCTGGCCAGATCCACGCGCACAATGTCATCCGGATTCAGGGTGTCGTAGGAGCAGCCCGAGGGGGTGACCCAGATCGACTTGTCGTCAGCGCGCACGGAAAGATTGCCTGACGTGCCTTGATTGAGACCCCGGGCCTCGAGGGCGAGACAGGTGTCGATGATCTGTTGCCGGGGATCGTTCATGCCGGGGCGTGTTCAGGAAACAGACCGCGCAGGCCATCGGCGGAGGCTGCGCAGACGCCGCGCTCGGTGATGAGTCCGCTGACCAGCCGGGCGGGCGTGACGTCGAAGGCCGGGTTGGCGGCCGGACTGCCGGTGGGTGGAATCTGCACGGTTGCGACCTCGCCGTTAGCGTCGAGTCCTGAGACGTGCGTGACTTCGGTGGCATCGCGTTCCTCGATGGGAATTTCGCGCACGCCGTCCTGCACGGTCCAATCAATGGTAGGCGAGGGCAGGGCGACGTAGAAGGGCACGCCATTGTCGTAGGCGGCCAGCGCCTTGAGGTAGGTGCCGATCTTGTTGCAGACGTCACCGGTGGCGGTGGTGCGGTCGGTGCCGGTGATGACGAGATCAACCTGGCCGTGTTGCATGAGATGCCCGCCGGCGTTGTCGACAATGCAGGTGTGGGGCACGCCGTGGTTCAGCAGCTCCCAGGCGGTGAGATTGAAACCTTGGTTGCGCGGGCGGGTCTCGTCGACCCAGACATGCACGGGGATGCCGG
>Ga0182090_1829988_pt1 | contig 17456 bp, 11 predicted proteins | sample 041ome_24_FD_127767 | JGI IMG/M metagenome (GOLD analysis project Ga0182090, IMG submission 127767) | Metatranscriptome of coastal salt marsh microbial communities from the Groves Creek Marsh, Georgia, USA - 041408BS metaT (Metagenome... | ecosystem: Environmental > Aquatic > Marine > Intertidal... | reverse complement strand
TGAACGCGGATTTGAGAAAGTTGGCGGTGAACTTGGTGCCGTTCCCGAGGTTGCACTTTTTCATGGTTGGTTTCACGCCGCTCACCTCTCGAGGCTCGCAGCAATACCGCGCGTTAACCGTCCCAGAACTCACGCAACAAATGTGGGACGCGAAGAACATGATGTGCGCCGCGGACCCGAGACACGGTCGTTACCTTACCGCCTCGGCTTTGTTCCGCGGTCGCATGTCAACCAAAGAAGTCGACGAACAACTCTTGAACGTCCAGAACAAAAACTCGTCGTACTTTGTCGAATGGATCCCGAACAACGTCAAATCATCCGTTTGCGACATTCCCCCGAAAGGTTTGAAAATGTCCGCGACGTTCATTGGCAACTCCACCGCGGTTCAAGAAATGTTCAAGCGCGTCTCCGAACAGTTCACCTCCATGTTCCGGCGCAAAGCGTTTTTGCACTGGTACACGGGCGAAGGCATGGACGAGATGGAGTTCACCGAAGCGGAGTCGAACATGAACGACTTGGTCAGCGAGTACCAGCAGTACCAAGACGCCACGGCCGAAGAAGAGGCGGAGTACGACGACGAGGAGAAGGAAGATGGCGAAGTCGCTTTCTAAAAAACTCTTCTCAATCGTAAAAACAAACAGAAGAGGAGAAAGAAAAAGAGGGCGCGCGCGTTTATTTAAAATATATAGGGGGTTTTATAGTAGAAGCTGAGTGGTGTGCTCTTTGAAATGCCGTTTCCATTCTCAATCAGAGAGAGAGAAAGAGAGAGAAAAGAAGAGGTAGATAGAGCGTGCACATCGTCTTCGCGTGACGACGCGTCGTATGCGTGTGCCTCTCTCTCTCTCTCTCTCTCTCTTCTCTTCCTCGCCGTCTCTAGTTGTTTTTCAAGCGGAAGCGAGACGGATAGATTTGAGGAGAAGAAACGCGCGATCAAAGAAACACAACCGCCGCAAACACACAAACTCGCGGAACAAAAAACATCGTCCTCGCGCATCCGTTTTATTATTATTATCATCGTCGTCATTATTATTATTATTATTATTATTATTATTGTTACCGCAGTACCAGTATTTCATTTCTTGTATAAAATATCTTCTCTTCTTGCTTGCTTTACTCACTGTATTTTTTGACTTTTTCCCGTAAAACCCCTTCAAAAAAAAAATCTCGTTCGACGCGAGTGCGTGTCTCTCATCGCGCCAAGCGAATTACCCTTCACCCGAAGAATCGGTCTTCTTCTGAACAAGAGGAAGACTCGAGCGCGTGTGCTTTTCGCGCGCGCGCGCGTGTATATATAATAGTAAATTGAAAGGGGCAATTTTATTAAACACCAAAAAATGGTAAAGTTTGGCCGTCGTTTAGTCGAGGAACGTTACCCGGAGTGGCGAGAGTTTTACATTCGGTACAAAGAGTTGAAGAACGCGCTGTACGCGGAAAGGGAGGACATCGCGGGAGGCGAGAAGAGTGGGCTGTTCATGAAGACGCTGGAGGAGGAAATCAAAAAGGTAAGAAAAAAACCTGGGACGTGATAACCACACACATCCGCCTTCTTCTTTTTTTCTCCGAGGGAATAAATCTGGTGACTCGGATTCTTTTTTTATTCCAATTTTTACCCCGACACGAAGAAGAACGCGGGATGCGCGTCGCGAGGTGGCATCGGTCGTTTCAAATTCCACTCCCGCGCACGACTGACCCCTCCCCGACTTTATAATTTTATTTCGTTTATTTACGCGCAGGCGAACGCTTTCTACGTCAAAACCGAAACGAGACTTCGGGAGCAGTTGGATATCCTCGAGGAGGAGATAAAACACGAAAAAACGGACGTCGAGCGGTTCAAGTTGGCGAAGAAGCAAATCGTGAAACACTTCGCGCCTGAGTTGAGCGAACTGAGATCGTTTGTTATTTTGAATTATACCGCGGTGGTGAAAGCGGTGAAGAAGTATAACAAGAATTGTAACCAAAGAGAGAACGCGGTGGAGATTATTCGCGACGTGCCGATGTTCGTGGATACGTCGTTAGCAGAGGTGGTCACAAGGACGGAGCTGCTAGCCGCGAGAGTGGCACCGGCAGAAGCGAGGCAAATTGAGGACAGGATTTGTCCGGTGTGCGACGATGTCATGACGAACCCGGTGAGGTTAGCGTGCAGACATCGGTTTTGTTTTAAGTGCATCGTTTCGTCAGACGCTAGGCAGCCAGAGTCGTTCAATCACGGGTTGACGACGAAAGAGTCCTCGAATACTCTGAGTGCATTAACGAGCGCGTATAAAGCGACACAAAGAGTGTGCTTTGTGCCGGATGCATGTCCGTTATGTAAGGCGAGAAACGCGAAGAAGGCAAATTTGATAAACGTCGATTCGTATTTGGATGATTTCATAGCGATGAATTTCCCGGATGAGGAAGACGGGTCGCCGTTTGCTACGATTGTTGACGGAGAGAGTCAAGATAGAAATTTCGATGGCGATAATTCAGTAGAATCTATATCAGCCGCGGTTGCTGAGAATTTGACAGCACAAGCAACATCAACAACAAATAAGAATTCTCCTTCCTCGGATGAAGATTCGAAGAGAAATTCGAGCGAGTACTCGGAACTCGCACCGAATCGGTATTCTATGAGCGATGAAGGTGGCGATGTGTTGAGATCAGAAATACCGACAACAAGTTCGACATCTCCGCAGCAGAGACCGTTCGTAGCGCGCTCGAGTCCGAACAAAAAAGCTGGCCTTTTCCGTCGTGTGGATTCCTGGGAATCGGATCGTTTCAAGTTGGAAAGCGAGTCCATGTCAACGTCTCTGTCCAATGGAAACGGGCGACCATCATCGCGCATGCATAAGCACAGCACTAACGGGCACCATCGACACCATCGGCATCACCACGACTCCGATAGTGTGCAGATGCCGAAGAGAAAGAAGCTTCTGCGTAAAGTGCTCGTGATTGCTATCGCAGGATGTCGCTCCGACGCCATGATGATTGCAAATACTCCGACGTTGAAATCATTTATTCGCGGGAATAAAAACGGTTGCTTTTCGCTCAACATGACTGTATCTGCAATGCGCGCGTCCAAGTCGCCGTCATCTGCGATGTTACCTGCTTTGACCGGCCAATCCGTTTCTGTTTTGAAGGATATCGTTGAAGATCAGGATGCCACGCTAACAGGCGTATTTGCGCGATTACATCTCGCCCGTCCGTGGGCAAACTGTGCTTCTGCAGTGGGTGGTGCGAAAGATTTACACAAAATCATAGCAAAAGAAGCCACCGCGCTCGTCTCCGCAGGCGCTACGGATTCGGAAGCGACGAGAGCGATCATTCAAAAACTTGCAGTCCCGGAAAAAGCGCTCGATGAAGGTAAAGACGAAACTACTCCCGATGCACTATTTCTGCACATGGCAGATGTTCAAACCGCTGGTCACGTGTACGGGTTTGGCCCACACGTAGAAGAATATCTTCATGCTATTGAAAATGCGGATAAACGCGTCTCAGCTGTCCTCGAGGCTTTGCGAAAGCGTCAAGAGACGATGAAAAACGAGGATTGGCTCGTCATGGTAACGTCGCCATCTGGCGGCACGTGTCGGAACGATATGCCGGCTTCGATGCAGGCTATGCACGATGCGAGCGATTGGAGTCAAGGCGGCGGGAGACAGTTGCGTGCGAACGGCGTTTCAGGAATGCAGGAGATCTCTCAACACGCCAATGGATGGGTTTTGATAGAATCTGGCATAGAGTGCAAGTTGACGGGCGAGATCTTACCGTCACCTCAAGATACGGATATTTCACCAACTATTCTTGAACACTTCGGTGTCGTCTCTCGAAAAGAGTGGAAAATGGACGGAGGTGATATGTTGAATATTCGTCGCGCTGAGTTCGTCACAAACATGATGCGAGACGCGGAACAACTCTCGGAGAACGGCGACGAACCTGATGAAGATTTTGGTGCTCGGCATCCGCGTGCGCGCACCAGGGCATCTCCAGGCCATGGGCATCACAATAGCAACAAATCGAAATCACGTTCGAGAACGCAATCGCCGAAACCTTTCGTTGAGAATATCCCTGGTTTGTACGATCCAATCGGTTGCGCAGTGATTGGACATCGCGGTGTCGCCATGAATGGCGCTTCAGGTCCAGGTATTCGTGAAAACACGCTTTTGAGTTTCACTCAAGCACACAAAGACGGCGCAGAATGGTGCGAGTTTGACGTGCAAGTGACTTCGGACGGTGTTCCTGTCGTTTGGCACGATGATGTCGTGCTCGTAAAACGCGGGGATGGACCGATAGATTCCTTTTCCGTGCGTGAAATCGAATGGGCGGATCTCAAGGAACTTTCCATTGCGGCAAAGATAACCTCCGAGCGTTTGACAGGTAAGTTGCCGATGCCCAGACCTAGGAAGAAAAGTGCAGAGTTGGAAGACGACGAGACATACGACGAGCTAGATGACGACGAAGATGACGATGAGGATGATTTAATTCCAGTTGTCTTTTACAGAGTCTTTGATCATGCGCATCCCATCGACGACATCTCCAAAGCGTTGCCTTGGATCATGGAAGACGAAGACGTTATACCAACGTTATCGGAAGTGCTGGCGAATACTCCTGAAGAACTTGGGTTCAACATCGAGCTTAAGTACGACGAACATAATTCGTGTGAGGCTCCGAGACTCGTAGCTGAGCTGCGATCTATTCTCGCGGCGTGCTCTGAGCACGGCGATAGACGCATTGTTTTTTCGTCATTCGATCCAGACGCGGCTACTCTCATGCGCGCCTTACAGGGCACGTATCCGGTGATGATTTTAACGGACGGCGATGAAAACCACGACGATCCTCGACGACGTTCTGTTGAAGCTGCAATGAAAGTTGCTTTGAAAGGAGGGCTGTGCGGCGTCGTCGCTGATGTGGCCAGGCTCGTTGAAAACCCACAATCCGCCGAGTTAGTGAAAGATTCTGGGTTATTGCTCGCATCGTACGGTTCTGCAAACGACGAATCTTTAGTAGGTCGTCAAGTCGAATGGGGCGCGAGTGGAATCATAACCGATCGCGTTGGAGGTGTATATGGCGAAAGAAATGATGAGAAAACGCGCAACTTGACGAGACGACAACCAAAATTAAAACTGTCTGAGACTGTTCTCGATGAGAAAGGAAACGTTGTAGCTACCTTTCCGCCGAGCAGCGGATCCTCGCAAACGTTCCAAGGCGTCCCAACTATAATCGAGGAAGGCCAAGATGGCTTAAAGCGCGTCCATTCCACCTTAGACGCCGCCTCTGCCGCAGAAATGCTCCAGAAGCTCGAGCTTGATACCGTTATGCTTTCCGAGTGGTACAAACTCTCTGACGATCAAGGTAGAAAGAACTTTGAAAACTCGAAGGCGAATAAACGCGACATGGACGACTTTTCGGATTTGAGCACGCAAGATGCTATCAACGGAAGGCAACAGCGACATCGTTTCCGCGGCGACGACGGTCAAACCATGCACGCGCCTCGAAAGTCAATCAGCGACCAAGACATCAACGTCCGGGTGTATTCCCCGAGCCCATCTCCGGAATTGAACATTAACGCAGACGGCTCTACGACTTACAACGCTGAGAATTTCGAAAGCTACCTGGTCGGCGTTTCGTACACGGAGGCGCAAGAGAAAAAGAGAAAAGAGAAAGAAAGATGGAGTCAGTATCCTCAGTACACGAAAAAAGGCGCCGGAAAGAACGGCGCTAAGTACCAAAACGGAGATAAGCCTAAAGAGGAAACGAATAAAGTGTTGAATGGATTTCAACCGGCGAATAAAATCGTTCCAAGAGTTGTGTGATTGATAGAAAACGGGAAGAGAGATAAAGAGAGAGATAAAGAGAAGAGAAAGTATATGTGCATGAGAGGAATTTGAGAAATTGTATAGTGTAACAACATCATATTTACGTAGCGAGAACATCGTGAATCGTTCTGTAACGTGAAACAAAATCCTATTCGCGTCGTCGCGAGAATATCGCCAGTAGCTTCGCGTTCTTTTTCCACACACCTCACGAATTTTCGTCAGTCCATTCCTCCTCACTTAAAACTAATAAAAAAGAGCGCGCGGACAAAAAGCACAAGAAGAGCTTCTCGCGTTCACCCCGTGCGGCGTTCGCAGTCGCGTCCTTTCGCGATGGTGAAACTGTACACGTTTCACATGTTTAACAAGAAGGTATCGCACATAAAGCAAAACAGACATCACGCACGACTTTAAACGAAGCTAACCGAAATTTCTCCTTCCCGAAAATAACACAGGGCGAAATAGTCTACTACCACGAGTGGTCGCGACCGTACCCGCGAAACGCGGACGTCCGCGAAGAGACGAAAACGTTGTTTGGATTATTCTTCACGATGAAACAATTCGCGATGAAGATGGACCCGATGAAGTGCGTTTACAATTTAGATTTTACATTTGTAGTACTCACCACCGTTTGTTTCGTTTTTGTCTCTCTCTCAAAACAGAGGCGCGCTCGGCGACAACCACTTCCACTGCTTCCGCACGAACAACTACAAGTTTCACTTTTACGAGACGAAAACAGGATTACGTTTGCTGCTCACGACCGAGCCCGGGTGTTCGGATTTGCACGAACACTTGCGGATAAAAATCCACCAGAGTTTATACGTCGACGGCGTGTTGAAGCGCTCCGCGGCGGAGGCGAACGCGCCTTTCGAAAGCGACGCGTTTCGAGAAGGGTTAATCGAGTGGGGGAAGAGGTTAGAGTACAGTTAGAAAGAAACGGCGGATGTGCGTGAGAGGATAAGTGAATGCTCTCGGTTTGTGCGCGTACTAGCGCGGCAGAGAGAGAGAGAATCTTTTAGAGTTTTAGCACGTAGCGTATTAGAGTTGTTGTAGCATAAAATCAGAGACACGATTCCTCACTTTTTGATTCAAATGGGGGAAACGAAAGACAATCCACCCGCGGAGGAGGCGAAACCGGAGGCGGCGACGACGACGCTCACCACCGCCGCGTCGTCCGTCGTCGCGTCCAACACCACCGCCGCTCCTCCGGCGATCACGAGCGCGAAAAACAACACCAACAACGCGGGAGGAGGAGGAGGAGGCGCAAAAGCGGCCAACGATGCTCCTCTTACGTCGTCGAAGCATCCCCCGAAACAAACCGAAGAAGACATGAAACGGGTGGCTGAAATTGCCAAGAAAAAGAAAGAGGAGTGGTTGAAAACGAACAAAGACCGCGAGTTCGCGCACCGGTCGAGGACGAGGAGCGTCGAGGCGTACGAGAAGTTAGAGCAGGTGCGTGTTATTCTTCAAAGCGCGCGGTTTTCTCAAAAGTCGATCCAATTTTTTTTCGTTTGCGGCTCTCGTCTCGTTTCCTTTTTTTCCAATTTGAAAAGAGCGTCGTTTTGTTTTTGCGCGCGATAGGGAAAGGGACGCGTTCTTTGCGCTGACGCAACTCTCTTTCTTTGTCTCTCTCTCTTTTTGTTCACGTTCCGCGCAGGTTGGAGAAGGCACGTACGGCATGGTGTTCATGGCGAAGGAAAGAAAGACGCAAGAAATCGTCGCTCTGAAAAAAGTACGCATGGACAACGAAAAGGAAGGTTTTCCCATCACGGCGATTCGAGAGATTAAGATTTTACAAAAGTTGAAGCATAAAAACGTGGTGAATTTGAAGGAAATCGTGACGTCGAAAGCGCAGAAAGCGAACGATATGAAAGGGTCGATATATTTGGTGTTTGAGTACATGGACCACGATTTAGCCGGTCTCGCGGACAGACCGGGGATGAAATTTAGCGAAGAGCAAATCAAATGCTACATGAAACAGTTGTTTCAAGGATTGCATTACTGTCACACGAATAATATTTTGCATCGAGATATCAAAGGATCGAATTTGTTGATTAATAACCGAGGTATTTTGAAGCTAGCGGATTTTGGTTTGGCCCGGTCGTATACGGCGGAAGGAGCCAATCCGCTGACGAATAGAGTGATTACGTTGTGGTATCGTCCGCCGGAGTTGTTGTTGGGTGCGAGAAAGTACACACCAGCTGTGGACATGTGGTCTGCGGGCTGCATCTTCGCAGAGTTAGTCCACGGAAGACCGATCATGCCCGGGAAGAACGAGATGGACCAGTTGAAGTTGATTTTTGAGTTGTGCGGAACGCCGACGCCGGAGACATGGCCGGATTGCAAAAATTTACCGGGGTCGAAAGTGGTTGAGTTCAACAAACACCCGAGACGTTTGAGAGAGTTTTTTAGGCACGCGTCTCCGAACGCGTTGAAGTTAATAGAGCAATTATTGACGCTGGATCCGGAGAAGCGGTTGACGGCGGAAAAAGCGATGGATTCGGATTACATGTGGGATAAACCGTTGCCGTGCGACCCGGCGAAACTGCCGCAGTACGAGCCGTCGCACGAGTTTCAAACGAAGAAGAGAAGAGAAGAGGCGAAACAAGAAGAAGTTAGAAAGAGACAAAGAATGGAGAGTGGAACGACGGCGAACGTGGCGAGACCGCAGCCGTTGAGTAAGCAAGCGAGAATGCCTGGGCAAGCGAGCGTTGGCGGTGGGGGCCCCGGTATGCCAAAAACTGCGTTCCCATCGTCGCATCCTCACGGTGGCGGTAGAGGTAGTGGACACCCCATGTCCATGGGATTCAATCGGTCTGCTCCACACCAAGGATCTTATTCAAGCGGGAGTAGCGGGAGTCACGGTGGGTACCGCGGCGGGTCGATGGGATCCATGGGTGGCGGCGGAGGCCATCGCGGCGGATACGGCGGCGGCGGTGGATACATTGGTGGTGGTTCGGGTAGAAGTTTTGGTGGTGGTAAATACGGGGGCACGCAGCGCGCCGCATGGGCGGCAGCGCCGGCGCCACCGAAGAATCCGCCACCGGCGGACCAAGAAAAGAAATAAAATAGAAAATAAAACGAAACAAAAAAAATTGTAATTAGCTATGCAACAGTACCTCGGTTCCAATGGTACCAATTTCTTTTATGTACACTTGGACTATCTAACAGCTCGCGGCGACTGGGACTTCATCCGCGTCTCCCCCACCGCAAGTAACGCGCTCGTTTAACCAATCTTCAATCTTTGCTCGCACGAGCAAAAGTACGTGCGTCCCCAATCCAAAAACAAAACCCACCCAAGTTGATTTCGCCGCCACCGTGACACTCGCGGTAACTAATAAAACAAACTTCTCGCTCGCCTCGGTCGCTTGTTTCGGTGAACCTCTCAAACCGGTAGCCATTAGTTCACAACTGGCAGCAAAAAGCATCACGCCGAGTACCGTTTCCGGGAAGCTTGCAAGAAGCTCGAGCAAACTGCTACCGAAGAGAATACCTAGTAAAACTTTCCAGCCACCGAGGAAACAAACTGCGCCGCCAGTTCTCGCTCCAAAGTGGTAGTGCGCGGCTAAACCGCCCGCACCGTGACAACTCGGCATCGCACCAAACCAGCAAGACATTAAATTCATCAAGCCGACCGATGTCGCGACATCTCTCGGCTTCGCCGGATGTTTCGGGAACAACTCTCTCGAGACGGCGCACACGGAGATGACTGAATTCAAAGTTGTCAGCGGCAATTGCGGAATACCGGCTCTGACAATCCCAGTCTTCGCTTCGGCCCAGTTTAGAGTCAATAGCTTTGGCGTGGACGGCCCAAACTTCAAACTTCTCGTCGCGTTCGGGACGCTCAGGGCGAGAATGAAACCTAGAACCACTAAAACTAAAGCCGCGGGGACGCGAGGTAAACTACGTTTTTTATTCATCGTCGCGACTACACTTTGCGGCTTTGGAGCGCTCGTCCACAACACAATCATTCCACTCGTAATCGCTAAAAGTAAACCATCTCGCTCAAACCAAGGCCGCAAACTCCCCATCGAGCTCGACGTATACGCTGCCAACGTAAATCCTTTCTTCGCTAAACTCAATCCAAGGCCGAGCTGCATGCCGCTAATAGTCGCCACTGGCGTCACGCGATTAAATTTGTCAATCATTCCAGTCGCACCAATTACAAACACACAAATCGATACAAATATTCCCGCCGCGATGACTTCATTCAGCGTCAACGGTTTTTCCGACAGCGCAACCGCCGCGATGGTCTTCATCGGTTGCAACGGCATCGGAATCCCAAACAGAAACCCCGTGCACACGTTATACGCGCCCGTAAAAATCAACGTCGTCCCTAAATCCAACCCTTGAGTGATCGAAAGACCTATCAAAAGAGGTAAAAACGTCCCCAAATCGCCGAGACTTCCGTTCGCCTCGCGCGTGCACCAGCTCTCTCGCATAGACGTCCAGTTGTTTCTAACTGTTTTCCCTAACGAAAGTCCCCTCGTTACAATCCTTTTCTCGTCCTCGGTAAAATCATCATCGTTATCGTTTTCTCTCCTAAACGTGACTAAATTCCTCTCGTTTTCGCGACGCTCCTCATCCTCCTCCTTCTCGTCCAACCCGACCGGTTCGTGTTCCGCGTTGACGATGACATCCATTCTCTCTCTCTCTCTCTCTCGTTGGGAAAAAAGTAGTGAAAAGCGTCGTTTTTGCAAGGGGTCTTTTTCCCTAAAAAAACCTAAAACCCTAAATATTCAGTTTTTGTACTAAAAATCGTTCGTCGCTGAAAATACGCGCGAGAAAAAACACACGCGAGAGAGACGCGCGCGAAGCAGCGCGTCGTCCCGCTAAGTTTTACAACCACCCGTCGCGAAAGAATCGAGCTCAGCGATGTTCAATTTAATCACTTCCGCGTCGAAAAGTGGCGGAAACGCGTCTTTTCGCGATCATCAACAACAACAGCGCGTCGCGCTCGTTACTTCTCAGCAACACAAAAAGGACGGAGACGACGTCGAGGTCGTGCCGAGAACGGCGAAGACGACAGCGACGACGAACGTGTTCGATTCCATCCGCGGCGACGTCAACTGGGAGCTTCGCACGACGCAAACTTGGGGTTTAGGGCTCTCGAGCAGGGGACCGCGCGGGACGTTTGGCGGTCAGAGCAGCTCGATGTGCTCGATCAAAGACGCGGCGGAGAAGCTCGAGCAGGACAGGAAGAAAGCGAGGCAAGAGTTACTTTTGATGTCGCAGAAGTTGGAGGAACACGAGAAGAAGGAGAAAACGACGACGAGGAGTTTGGAGAGCGAACGGGAGATGACGGCAAAGTTACGGGCGAGCTTGACGTCGGCGAACAGGAAGATTGGCGATTTGATGAAGAAAGTCGAAGACGTGGAAGACGCGCACGCGGAAATACGCGACAGATTATTTCGCGCGGAGAAGGCGGAGAAGACGTGCGACGAGAATTTAACGTTCGCGCAAGACGCGTTGACGGACCGGTTGGAGACCGACGATAAGTACATAAAGGCGCTCAAGGGCGCGGTGAAAGAACGGGACGAGTTATTCGCTTCGAACGAGGAGTTGGTGAAGCGTATCGAAACGCTCACGACGAGCGAAAAGCAGCTCTTCGAGACAATCGAAAGGAAAGAGGAAGAGATGAAGGAGATTTTCGAAGAAAAAGAAGGAGCGTTGGCGCATTTACGTAAAAAAGCGGAGCAGGAGAAAGGGTTGTTGCACCGCGCGACGAGCTGGGAGAAGAAATTCTTGGAGTTGAAAGACAGCTTTGCGGCGTTGTTGAAAGTAAACGTGGAGAACGAGGAGGCGCTCGGCACTTTGCGAAAGGAGAAGGAGAAAGCGACGACAAAATACGAAGGGGAGGTGAAGAAGCTGAGCGGCGAATTGACGAAATTGAAGGAAACATACGAGGCAGAGAAGTTAAGATTGTGCGAAGCCGCGGACGTGGAGCGTTTGGAGGTTCAAAAGACGAAAGACGCGTTGGAGAAGATTTCAAAGGCGTTGGAGACGGAGACGAAGCAGCTCGACGCGGTGAACGCGACGCTTCGCGAGAAAGAGGAGCAGTTGTTCGAGCTCGAGCTGGAACGAAACAAAGCGAAAGATGCGCTGGCAGAGCGGGAACAAGTTGTGAAACGCTTGGAAAAAGAGCACGCGGAGAAGTTGGAAGACTTGGAGGAAAAATACGAAAAGGAGAAGAGAGAGATCCGAGACGAACAAAATCGGAACGTCGAAAATACGAGGAAGCAGTTGACTGAGAAGAACGCGGAATACATAAGCACTAAAGCGGCGCAAAATCGCGAGGAGATTGAGAGAGTGAAAGAAAGCGCAAGAAAAGACATCGATCGCGTGAACGCAAATTTAATCGCGAAGGAAGAAGAGTGCGAAAAGCTAGAGTGCGAGATTGCCGAGTTGAAAAGAGACGCCAAGCTTCGTCAGACGGCGTACGAGGCGCAGCTTGAAAATTTGCAAAAGCAAAGCAATGCGACTGGTACTAAAGCAAGAGACGAAAGCAACGAAATCTCAGACGATGGTGAAAATAACGACGACGACGACGACGACGACGATGACGACGATCTGAGAAGGAAAGCGCCAGCTCCACCGCAAAAGAGCGCTCTCAAACAACGAGATCAACAAAAATCCACGTCGAAATCGACGAAATCGACCAAGTTTACTCTCGATCGCGCCGACGATTTTCAGGACGCGCCCTTTGGCGATAAAGAGACGGTTGAAAAGCCTCCAGCATCTAAAAGTACTCGCCATCGACGAGTCACTATTCAAAGTCGTGATATTGAAGAAGGTCACGCGAACGAAAACTACGTCAAGACTCGACCGACGGAGAAACCGACGCTTGAGAAGAAAAAGACGACTGCGGCTCCGAAGAAAAGAGAAGCTCTTACAAAGAGAAAACCATCAGCAGCAACATTAGGTGAACAAGCGACGCACGTTGCAAGAGGAGGCGTTCGAAAGACGACGACGACGGGAACATCTCGAAAAAAGAAACACGTTCCATCCGCGGCCACTCCGAAGGAGAAAACGCCGACGCCTCCGCCGGCGTCGTTATCGCAACAGCAACGCAAGGCTACGCTCAAGACGAAAAAGTCACCCGCGAAAAACGCACTTTTACGCGCAAAAATTCTAAAAAACGCGCACAAAGACGACACATCTAGCGACGAGGACGACGACGGTTTCGAAGGCCTCGATCCCTTCGCGTTCGCGGATGATTAAACGAAAAATTGATCACAATCGATGCGATATTTTGAAACGAGTACTCACTTTACATGGTAACCATCTGAACATGATTGTTATTAAACTACTAACATATATTAATCTACTAACACTACTGCGCTATGCATTATCAACCACTCCGTTAAATCTATATACACACAAATACCTCTACAGTTTATATCCGTTATGAATCGCCACGATGCCGCCGGTTATGTTCTCAAAATCCACGCTCGAAAATCCCTCCCCTCTCATGATATCGCACAATCGCTCTTGTTTCGGAAACTTTCTAATCGATTCCACTAAATACTGATACGATTTTCGATCGTTGGCGACGATCTGGCCCATCGTCGGGATCGCCGCAAAAGAGTAAAAGTTATAGAGCGATTTCAAAGGCTCTTCTTGCACGTGCGAAAACTCTAAAATCGAAATCCTCCCGCCTTTCTTCAACACCCGATGCGCTTCTCTCAACGCGATGTCAATGTTCGTCACGTTCCGCAAACCAAACGCAATCGTGTACTGATCCACGCTCTCGTCTTCAAACGGCAACTTCTCCGCGTTCGCTTCCACAAACTCCAACTCCGCATCCGTCTTCGTATCAAAACCCGGGTTTTTCAATCCTTTCTGCTCCGCTCGCTTCTCGCCGACTTTCAACATCGCCGGATTAATATCGCTCACAATCACCCGACTCTTCGCCTCTTTCCCGGTCCCTTCTCTGTCCACCTTCCGTAACTTTTTCAAAACTCGAAACGACACGTCCCCGGTCCCTCCGGCGACGTCTAAATGCGTCATCCCGGGAAAAATCGCCAGCTTATGCACGAAATAATCCTTCCAAAGTCGGTGCATTCCGACCGACATCAAATCATTCATGACGTCGTAACTCGGCGCCACGGACGCGAACACCTCCCGAACCAAACTTTCCTTCTTCGTTTTCGGCACCGAGGCGTACCCGAACGACGTCGTCTGTTGCTCCTCCTCCTCGTCTTCGTCTTTATTCTTCTTTTTTGCATCGCCGCTGGTGCTTTTTTCCTCGCCGCTGCGCTTTGTCGTCGTCGACGCTTCGCGCGAAGACGACGACGACGAACTCCACGAAGGAGGTCGAGAATACCAAAGCGTTCGATCATTATTCAGCGTCGTCGAAACCATCATCGCAGAGCTGCTGCCACCACCATCGCTGAGACGACGAAGAAGAAGACGCCGCAACGACGACGACGACATGGCTCGTTGCGACATATCGTGATACTGCTTATTTATTCGTCGACGTGGCTTCTGGCGTTCGACTCTCGACGAGTTAGTTCTCACGCTTATTTTGTTTTTTTCCCGAAGAAGAAGAAGAAGAAAGATACGCGCGAAGAGACTTTTATCCGAATCTCTTCACTTCTGTCCGACGCCGCCGCGCGCGCGCACAAATAACCACACACAGGCGTAAAAGTAAGGAATGCTGAACACCGTGCGCCGTCGCTTGGTGACCGCCGCTTTTGCTCGCGCGACGAATTCTTCTTCGACTTTGACGAGAGGCACCCCCAACAATAATTTTCTTCCGTCGAATAATGGTCTTCTTTCCTCCCGGGGAGTCGTCGTTTCCAAAAGTTACGCGACGAGCGCAACGACGACAACGACGGTTCCGTTGATATCCACCGCGGTCGGGACGCAAAAAACCTCTCTCGCGGAGTGCTTCGCGAAGCTCTCGCAAATCAACGCGGAGATTAAAGAGTCTCGTCAGCTTCGTTTGGGAGGGAAAGAGGTGAAGATGTTTTTGACGGTGGGCGCGACCGAGTCGGATTTGAAGAAGTGCTTCGAGTCCATGGAGTTTACGTACGTGGACGTGGAGAAGGCGAGGGATACGACGCAGGATATCAAAGGCCCGTACTGCGAGACGTCGCCGCTGTTACCATTCGTCAGGAGAATTCAACTCCGCGCGCCGTACACGAAATCTATCGAGATGAAGATCACCGATTTAATGTGCCGACAAGGCGTGACGATATCGCACTTGGACCAGTATCGCTCGGGAAAAGATATCATCATGGAAGGCATCGCGCACATGCCAACGGGCGTGGCCGAGTTCCCGAAGCTCGACGAGACGTCTTTCGTGCAAACTTTGGAGAAAGAAGGCATTTTGGTGAAGGAGTTCTCGAAGATTATCGGAAATCCGGCGCCGATTGGTAAGTAAAACTCTCTCTCTCGCGCGGCGTCCGAGAGAGAAAGAGAGAGAGAGCGTTTGTGAAAAAATACGCGAGAAAAGAAAAGGACGACAAACAAAAAGAATATGTAGATAGCAGCGAAAACGCATTGCAAGATATAAAAAAGTGAAAAAGGATCCTATCCGCGTCCAAACGTGCGAGAACGCGAGCGCGCGTTTGTGTGCGTGTGTGCGTTTGCGAGAGGAGATAAGAGATTGATAAAGAGAGAGTGCGCTTTTATGACAATTTTCAACATGTAAAGGAAAAAGCAGCCCATTTTGAATACGAAAAAATTCTCCAAAACTCTCCAAAACACATTCGCAAACAACAACATGGATGGATTCTTTTCCCGTCTCCTTTCGAACAACAAACCACCGCCACCGCCGGATTCTTTTTCTTTCTTCTTTTCGTTGAACGACGCGCTCTCTTCTTCCGTTTTGCGTTTTGTCGATGATGTTCGGCAGAGAGAGACGATGGTGATTGCGCTCGCGATTGTCTTCGTCTCGTTGCTGTTGGTGTTCGTCTTCTGGCCGAAACCGGCGAAGCGATTACCGCGGTCGTATTTGAACGAGACGGGGATGAAATGGCAGCCGAAACCGAGATTTGTAAAGCCGAAGAAGTTTTCGAAAGAGTCGGAGGAGTTTGGCGAGATGTACGCGGGTGATTTATCGTCCGACGACGAGGAAGGCGACAGGAAGCGAATCGTCGTCGGTCCGAAGGAGATTCCGGCGGTCGTGAAGGAGATGAAGGAGAAAGTGAAACGACACGCTTGCGTTCCGATTGAGAAAAGAATCGAACAGCTAATGCAGTTGAAACGAATGGTGAAAGAAAACGAAGAGGCGATATGCGACGCGTTGTATTACGATATGGGTAGACCTCGATTGGAAGCGTTTATTTACGACGTGTTCATACCGTTGCGTTCAATCGAGCAGAGTTTGAAATATTGTCGCAAGTGGAATCCAAAGTATAAGAAGGCAAACGAGCACTCGTTCATTCAAATCAGTCAACCGAGCACGCAATGGTTGGAACCGCAGCCGTACGGGTTGGCGTTGGTTATCGCGCCTTGGAATTTTCCGTTTTTGCTGGCGTTGGGACCGGTCGTGTCGGCGATTACGGCTGGGTGTTCGGTCGTCGTGAGACCGAGCAACGACGCAAAGTATTGCGCAAAGTTATTGCAAGATTTGATCACGCAGTACATGGATCCAGACGTGTGCAGAGTTGTTGGCGCAGGACACCCAGGAGATGGAATCGATACCATGAACGCAGTACTCGACCAAAAAGAGTTCGACGTGGTTTTCTTCACCGGGTCGAGCAAAGTTGGACGAATCGTTGCGAAGAAATGCGCGGAACATTTGACGCCGTGCGTTTTAGAATTGGGTGGGAAGAACCCAGTCATTGTGGCTGAAGATTGCGGGGACGTTGATTTAGCTGCCAAACAGTGCGTCTGGGGAAGAATGTTAAATTGTGGACAGCAGTGCGTTTCGCCGGATTACGTGTTGGTGCACGAATCCATCGAGAAGGAATTTACGGAGAAGTGTGAAAAGTGGGTGAAGACGTTTTTCCCGAGGTATGAAGTTCCTGAGGCCATGGGAAGACTCGGCGGCCCGGAAGCGAGAATCAAAATGATGGCAAAGGAAGCCGAGGAAATGCGAAATTCGAAAGCGGAGAAGATCGTGTGCGGCGGCAAAGTGGTGGAGGTGTTGAAAATGGCCGAACCGACGATAGTGAAAGTTTTAGACGTGGATGAAGCAGTTTGTATGCGCAAAGAAGCGTTCGCGCCAATCTTGTCGATTATATCTGTAAAATCTACGGAAGAAGCGATCGAGTTTATCAACGATAAGTATCCGAACCCGTTGAGTTTGTACATCTTTTCAAAATCGGCGAAAACGCAAAGGTTGATTTTAGACAACACGAAATCCGGCGGCGTGTGCATCAACTCAGTAATTTATCAAGCCGGTCACGAAGGGTTACCGTTTGGTGGTGTCGGTGAAAGTGGGTACGGCAGTCACCACGGGTTAGCCGGCGTGGAATCATTTCGAAGATGGAAGCCGGTGTTACAGAAAATGAGATGGTTGAGTTGGTTCGATTTCGGTTTACTTTCCGACACTAACATCGTGTATCCGCCATACGGCATGAAGTTGCACTTGGTGAAACGGTTGTTAAGTTTTGCGCGTCTGTTTTGATCATGTAACATTATATAATATTATCGCTATCTTTTGCTACGCGCGCGCGGATTCAGAAAGACTTGAACACATTAGTGAGAATGATATAT
>Ga0182090_1091154_pt1 | contig 17496 bp, 10 predicted proteins | sample 041ome_24_FD_127767 | JGI IMG/M metagenome (GOLD analysis project Ga0182090, IMG submission 127767) | Metatranscriptome of coastal salt marsh microbial communities from the Groves Creek Marsh, Georgia, USA - 041408BS metaT (Metagenome... | ecosystem: Environmental > Aquatic > Marine > Intertidal... | reverse complement strand
CAAGGAATCCTTGCATTAGAAGAAGATTCTGATCATTAGATATAATATTGTAATCGCTAAACTACGGGTACGTTTGTACGAACACAGTCAATAAATGTATTACTCGGTTTTGCTTTAGTCGTCTTTACCGTCGTTCAAAATCTTCGCCACGAATACGACGCCGACTCCGATCGTTCGTTTCGTCCATCGCTTCAGTGCCATTCTTCTCTTCTGTTTATTTTCCCGACGCGTTCGCGCCCGCTCTTTTTCACCATCACTCAAGGATGCCGCGGCTTGAAATTTCAGTTTCTCGCGTTCTTCCTTCTCTTCGAGTCGATTGGCAAGTTTGCGCAGGCCGTTGCGGAGCATGCTCCTTAAAAATCGAGCGTTTCGACGCAAGTGTAAAGGCGTTTCGCGGAGTCGGCGTCGCTCGGCACGTTCTTCTTCGTCTAATACATCCGCGTCATCGTCGAAGAGCTTTTCTTGTCGTTGCTCGCGTTCCGCTAGGTTTGTATCGCTAATGTTATTACTATTTTTGTCTCCTCTGTTGTTGTTTTTCAAAATCGCGTCGTTTCCTTGTTCTCCTAAACTATTCGTGCTGTCAAAACTCTTCACCGATTGTATGCTACCCTCTCTCTCTAGGCGTTTCCGCAGCCTCATCTCCCGTCTCAACTCTCTGTGAAACGACAGCATGTACTCGTCCAAACCTTTCGCTGCGGTCATGTGCACTAGCTTCCTCGGCACGCCAGGCGCTTCGCAATACGTGGAAACTAACATTGCTCCATTTTCAACCTTCTCACCATTTTCACCTCTCGGCATTTCGTCGTCAAATTTTGGCTGTACTAAACATGCTGCGTATAAGTGTTGCACGTCGTACCCACCTCCGCCTAATTGCACTTGCGTGTGTTTCTTTTTCTTATACGCCTCTTCGCTTCCGTTGGCGTCGACGCAGACGGAAATAGTCGACCGAGTCGCTTCGTCGTGCCAAACTCGCCGAATACCGATGTAATCTCTTGGAGCCATCAATCGAGGGTAATTGACGCGCCAAAAGATTAAATCGCACTCTTTCTCTTCGTCTCTAGCTAAAATTCTACTCGTCGTGTTGGAATCGCCCCAAATGTTTCTCCTGTGCTCATCCAATTGCACTTTCGCCACGACATCAGCGTCGACGTTATCGATGGCAATTTCCATTTTAATGCGTGCGATATGTTTTCCGTGCGCGCGCGAAGAGTCAGATGTCGAGCAATACATTCTGTATCTGCACGGAATCTTCGCGCTTTCTATGCTCCCCGTGTGAATCTTCTCCCAAACAACGTCCGCGCGTTCGGTCAAATCTGCAGCACTATTTTTTCTTCCGCTGTTATTTTCCACCACGGATTCCACGAACGCGTTTTTGTGCGTATCGTTAACAATTCCGGCTAAATTCGAGGACATCTTTGGCACGTTCGCGCTCGAAATAGCACTCGTCCAACTCTTTCGTTTGTCCACTCTGAGAAGAAGCGTCTGATCCTCTGCCGGATGGTGAATGAAATCCCTCGAGCCTAAATCGATCGACCGTCTCAGCAAACTCGCGTTGCTGTTGTTGTTCCCGCGCGCAGATGTCCCTCTCTTCGTCGTCTTCTTTCGCTTCGTCGTCTTGCTCCTCTCACTCCAAGAAGAGCGCGAAAAGACAAGCTTCCATCCCATCCTCGCCAGCTCGACAACCACCGGTAACACGAACCGAAGCAAAATATACACTAAAAAATAAGCTTCCAGAGCTACGGAGGCGGTGAACCCTTCCCAAATGTTTCGGCGCAGCGCGAACGTGGCGAAGCCGAGGTAAAGAAGAAGCAGTCGCTCTCGAATGTGCGGTAAGATGTGGAACGGGAGGTATTCTTCTTCTTCTTCTTCTTCTTCTTCTTCTTCTTCTTCCCGGTCTTTTTCGTCGGCGTCTGAGTCACCATTTTCCTCCCCCGTCGTCTTTCTCGCGCGCGACGCGTTCGTTTGGTCCGCCGTCGTCACCCTCAAATGCGCGGGTTTTGGCAGAGCTTTGCCCACGCGAGGTGGAGGCGAGTTCTCGGATATCGGCTCCATCACGATGAGAGAAGGGGCATGTTTTCAAAGAAAAATGGATAAACGAACTCGGCGTCTCGGCGTCTGCTTTTTTTTATGACGAGAGAGAGTTGTGAAGAGAAAAACGTGTTTGGGGGCAAAAAGTACCGCGTAATCATCTAATCAAACAAAAGTTTCAAAATGCGTCAAATCTTCTACTGTTATTACACGCGCGACATGTACTGCGCGACGGCTAAACGCGCGATGTGGGCGATTTTTTCTTTCTACGTTTGCCTCGAAAGTAGTCGAGACTACACCTGGCGAACGAACATCGCCTCGAAGACGTCGCTCAAATCTCCCGTTTTCCGAACCAAGTTCCTTCTCGGATGCGAGGAAACGTCGTAGGCGTACGATTTTTCTTCTCCAGGACGACGCGTTAAATCGATCAAATCTGGATCGTCCGGCGTTTGTTTCAACGTCTTTCCTAAGTGCGAGAATAACATTCTCGCTTCGGTTTCGTTGGCGATGAGGCAGTTTTTTACTTTTTCGCTCTCCAGGGGAGTGCGCGCAGATTCGTGATGGAAGATTTCGCAGTTTCGGAAGCTTTGGTTCTCCGCGAGCGAGGATACGACGTCTTCTTTCTTGGCCGCGGTGGAATACTTTAAAAATGTCATCCGCGTCTTCTTCCTCTCGCTTGTGAATCCAGCAACTTTGTCGTCCATTTTGTTCTTCTTCTCAATCGTACAAAACTTTCGATCGATGAAAAAATCCTGCCTATGCTCCGTCGCAGACGACAAACTCGCGCTCTCGAACCACTTCGCATCAACGCGCGTTTCGTCGTCGTGAATCATGAAAGCACCACCCACACCTTCAAACATCTCCCCGAATATCGCGCACGCTTCCGCGCACGTTCGCGAAGCCTCTCTTCCGTATGCTAAAAAATGAATCTGCGTCTCCAAATCAAACTCCAACGCGTCCGCGGCGACGAGCGCGAGTTCACACACTCTCTTCGCGTTCGCGTTTACATCTCCTTCTTCTGTTATCGCTTCACTCGCACTCTTTTTCCTATCATCGCTACTCCTCAACGGCACGACCCAAATCTCCGTTTGCGGCAAGTTGAACGCCTTTGCGTATCGAGCGAATTCGAAGCTCTCGAAATCTGAAACCAAGAAAAGAAGGTTGTTGGTTCTTCGATGACTCGCGCACGGCACTCTCGCGCACTCGCCAAATCTGAAACGGTCCGTCTCGTTCGTTGCTCGTGGTGATGATGTCGTAACGTTCTCGTCGTCGTCGTCGTCGTTTGCTCTCGTAGTCGCCTTCATCATGCGCCGCGCGAGTTCTTCTTCTTCTTCTTCTTCTTCTTTTCCCGTCGTTGTCCTCGTCGTCGCTCGTCGTTGTGCGCGCGATGAAGACGACGACGACGTGTCCGTGTCGATGGCATCGAAGCGAGAGTAGTCTATGGTCATCTCTTTCCCTCGCCGCCGCCGTTTCCCTTCGTCTTCTCGTTTTTTGATCGCGAACGCGCGCCCCACGGGAGTGAAGATTTAGTTACAGCTTTCCCTAAATAAATAAAAATGCAAAAAGTGTCGACTGCTCACGCGCGCGCGAAGAATGTCTCTCTCTCGGGGAGGCACGTAAAAAGAAGCTATAATTACGCGTACGCATACACTACACGTGCATTTTTACTACTGCTCGCTAAACCTATCTATATCTACTCGACGCGATGTTTGCTCGCGCCGCGCCTCTCGTCGCGATGTCGTGTTCCCATCTGTTCCTGAACTTCAAATACAAAACCATGCTGCCTCGGGCGTCTTCGGAAGGATCGTGACCGAGTTTTGTGCCGTTCGTCGTCGTTTGCTGAATCGAAAAGTTACAGTGAATTTTTACGAGCTTTCTCAGCTTTTGCGGTTTTTTGAAGTGCGGTGGACGTAAGATTGGTTTCCACGTCGCCGTGTCGCGGAGGAGTTCTTTCGGGTGCGTCATTCGGAGAACTTCGAGGTCGTTTTCTAATCCGTGGCCGGTCATGATACGTCCTCGCGGCGCGTTGTTTTCATTATCGTTATTATCGTCGTTATCATCTTCGCCATCGCTGTTGGTCCCAAAGAGTTCCATGACTTTCTTTTGCACCTCCTCAAAACTCGGCGCGTCTCGGAGTTGTACTTCAGTCAATCCCGACCATTGCGTTCGGTAATCGGTCACCGTTTCCGTTGGACGACAATAGCTCGTGTACACCACGTTCAAATGTTCGTTGATGACGGAAACTTGACCTAAAACGCTTTTCACGCCGCCTAAACCAACTCCTACCATTTCGCAATCCAACGCTAAACAGTCGGTGATGGAAAAATCATCGTTGAGTGGTTTCGGAGGTCCCGAACGAACTTCTCGTCGTTTGCGGTCTTTATCGTCCTCTTTCTCTTCTTCATCGAATAGATTAATAATCCGCCCGTTACGAACGACGCGCAACGCGCCCAGCCCAAACGGTCTCCTTTTTGCCATTCTCTCGTAATATTCTCTCTCTTCCTTCTCCTCTTCGTCTTCGTCTTCGTCTTCGTCGGCAGAAGAAGAATTCGCGGGCGCTTCCTCTCCTTCTCCTCTCCTCCCTCTCGCGCTCGCGAATCGGTACATCGCTACCACAATCCCCCAAAAGCTACCTAAATTCTGAAAAACGTCCACTTTACTCTTCGCTCCGTAATTCGCCAACGCGTCCGCTCGCGCGTTATTCATCCTCGCCGCGTACGACGAGGACCCTCCTCCGTTCTTCTTCCCGCCGCCGCCCGCGGATCGGCCTTTCCCTTCCGCGTGCGCCTTCACCTTATGCACTACCGTTCGTCCTTCTCTCGAGAGCAACGCCCAGCGCAGGCACTTCAAATACCACCTCGTCTTCTTATCTCTCACGTTTTCAACGAACGCATCGTCCTTACCGTCGCACGACCTAAAACTTTCCGCGCATTTCAACACGTACCTAGAGTCCGTGTACACCGTCAATCGCTCTCGAAAGTCGTGCCTCATCACGCACACTAAAAACGCCAACACTTCCGCGCTGTTGCTGTCTTTGCAGCTCGATCTCGACGCGCCGGCGGCAAAATTTAAGACGTGCCCGGGCGAATAGTAACACGACACGCCGACTCCCGCGCATCCGTTCTCATTTTCGCTCGTAGTAAACGACGCGTCGACGTAACAGACATTCTCGCCGCCAAAAACCGTTGAAGAAGATGATGATTTCCCGGTGCCTTTCCTGGCGTTTTTATCGTTCAAATGCGCGGAGAGTAACTTCCGCTTCGGCGAAGCTTTCGACGGAAAGAGACGGTAGGAGAGTAAGAGGAGCACGAAACGCAAAAAGTGCGTCAGCTCCCGCGCGAGGAGGAGGAGACGACGATGGAGTTGTTGTTTAACAACGCGCATATTTTGTCCGAATTTTTCCCCATTTTGACGCAAACAAAACGCAAAAATAAAGTTTGTCGCAAAGAAGAGATGGAATACGTATCCCTGGAAGGCTTACGAACGGACGGCCGACGGCCAAACGAACACCGATTCTGCGCGTGCACTTTCGACAATCCCGTGTCGCAATCGAACGGATGCTGCGGGTCGGCGGAGTTTAAGCTCGGGCAAACGGTGTGCGTGGCGGCGGTTTTTGGACCGACGACGTCGAACAACGCGTCGATGCAAAACGTGGACGCACTCGCGCGAGAACAGCTCAAAGTGACGGTGGAAATCACGAGCGCGGCGTTCGGGACGGATTTTGCTCTTTATGCGCCTCCCTCTTCGAGAAAAACGCAGTCGTCGCTTTTTGCGTTGAAGAGCAGCTCGACGTCGTCCAAATCGGATCGAAAGAACAAAGAATTAGCGCTCAAGTTTGAGCAGATTTTGAGTCAGTGCGTGGACGCGAAGCGGTACCCTCGATCGGAGGTGTACGTATCGGCGGCGACGATAAACGACGACGGCTCGGCGTCGGCGGCGTTGTTCAACAGCATAATATTAGCGCTGGTGGATGCAGGGATTCCTTTGCTGGACGTGTTCGTCGCGATGTGCGCGACGAGGTTGGACGGCGAAACGTTGTTGGACCAAAACGAAGTCGAAGAGCGAGGGCGCGGCGCGGAGTGTTTCGTCGTCGCGGAAACGAAAGAGAGGAAAAAAACAGACGGTTTAAAAGGAAACATCGGGTTCAATTCAAAAAACAACGACGACGACGCGAACGACGACGATGTCAAGCGAATCGTTTCCTACGACATTTACGGCGGTAAATTGGCGGCGACCGCCGTCGACGGCGTGCTTCGCGCGTGCGCGAAAGGCTGCGACGAGGTCGCAACCGTCATGCGCAAAGCGATGAAAAAACGCCTCGCGAAACTCGCATCCACGACGAAAAACATGTAGAGCGGAAGAGAAGTTGTGCGCGCAGAGCCACGAGAAGATGTAGTTTAGAGTAGATTTAGAAGACAAAAATGTCGTAGCGTGTAATTTTAACGTAGCGGAGAGAAAGCGCTCGCGCGGGATAAAAATCGCGCATTATTCGTGTATTCGTTTCGTTATCTTCGCTTCAAAATTTCCAACTTTTGCACCACGAAACACACACGGAAAACAAAAAGAAGCGGAAGGTTTTCTCTCTCTCTCTCTCTCTCGAAAGAGCGGGGCGCTGCGTTGGTGTTGGTGTTAGTGCGGAGAGCGCGTTGAAAAAATGCACGCCGGGTTGCACGCGCGCTTGTCTTCTTCGCACCACCAGCGCGCTTCCCAAAGAAACTCGAACTCGTTGGAGGAAGGATTGGCAAACTTGAACGGCGAGGATACCACCAACGCGAGGGAGGATGGTCATCGATCTCATCGCGGCGGTCGATCAAAAAGAGGAGGAGGCACTGCTAATGGTTACGGCTCGGGGTTTTGGGGCGGAGGCGCGTCGTCGCACGCGACAATGCCGAGCGTTTTGAGGTCGACGATGACGATGCGAGGTGGAAGCAAGAGTAGTAAGAAGGACGTTTCGATATCGGTTTGGAAGCGCTTGCAACCGCTCTTGTTCGCGGCAATTTTAATCGGGTTTCCGTTATCGAACGCGGTGTTCTTTTTTGGCGCACACGTGATGCCAAAGTTGTGGGGATCGTCGAGCGGCGGTTCGGTAGAGAGCGGGATGATGTCGCCGGCGACGTCTTCCTCTTCGAGGAAGTCTTCTTCGCCAAAGTTTAGCGGGAAGCAAAAAGAAGGCGTGTTTGGCGCGTTTGGGAGCGAGTACGACGACGACGACGACGACGACGAAGAGGACGAGGAAGTCTCGGATGACTTCATGGAAGGTTACGACCATAAAAAGAATAGAAATAAGAAGAAAAAAGGCTTAGATAGAAAGAGAAAGATGGATCCGGCGACGATGGAACCGTTTCCGGAGCTGTCCGATTTCTTGGACCCGTACCGGGAACATTACGAATCATTTTTTGATGCTTCCAGCGAGGCTTGGAGAATTAAAAAGTACGGGAGAGTTTGTTTAGTTTCTGATTACGTTTTAGGATTATCGACTGGTTCTGGACCTGCGACGGCGGTGACGACGTTAGCCGAGGAGTTGCACGAAAGCGGTTTCGACGTGACGATTTTGTACACTGGGTACGCGATTCATAAACCACCGGATTTAGAATTTTGGGTTGGGTATTACACCGCGAAAGGGATTAACGTAGTCGCATTACCCGAGACTGGGGTTTCTTACGATGTTCCCATAGACGTTGCCATCGCGCACAGAGTGTTCATGTGGATGAACGACCAGCAGTGGTACGATTGCGTCCATTTCATGGATAATCGCGGAAGAGGCTATTTCGCGTTGACGGCGAAAAAACAAGCCTTAGCGTTCAAACACACCGAATTCGTCGTTCACGCGCAACAGCCTCATTTGTGGCACAAAACGAATTCGTTGCAGACGTTGGATACACTGCACGATTTAGTCATCGATCATTTAGAAAAGGAACAAATGAAAATGGCCGACCACATAGTCGCGCCGAGCCAGTACATTTTGAAATGGTTCACCGAGCAAGGATGGGAGTGGAACAGAACGAAATCAACGAGAGTGCACACGAATCCATTGCCGAAATGGGTGAAATCGAAGAATAAAATCGCGCACGAAGCGAGCACTATCAACGAGATTGTCTTTTTCAGTCGATTCGAGCTGCGCAAAGGTATCGTTTTGTTTTGCGACGCCATGGACCAGCTCGCTTTGAGAGGGGATACGCAAATTATGAAAGGCGTGCGGGTCACATTTTTAGGTCATTTGAGCAACTCGGCGGAAGAAAAATTGACGATTAAAGGTGGTGCGAGAGCGAGAGTCGATCAATACATTCGTCAACGTGCTAAGAAATGGTCGTTCCATTGGCAGATTCTGAAAGACATGGACGTGAAGCAAAGGTACGAGTACATCGAGGAAGGGAACGTGTATAATAAATTAGTCGTGTTGCCCTCTTTGCTGGAGAATTCACCGTACACTTTAGTGGAATGTTTGATCATGGGTATCCCAGCGATCGCCTCGGACGTTGGTTCAGCGCGAGAGTTTATCGACGACGATGACGCCGAGAGAGTCTTGTTCGTGCCTACGCCAAAACCGCTGGCGGGGAAGATCAGAGATATTCTCAAGAACGGATTCATTCCGGGCAAATCGAAAATCAAGCAAGACGTGGAAAAAGATTGGACGATTTGGCAGCATCACTTAGTGCACCAATCTAAAGATTCCTCGAACGCCATGTCAACCTTACAAACGTGGGAAGAACCGCTCGTTACGGTGATAGTAGTCACGTATAACAACCCTAAGTTGTTGAAACAAGCCTTGCAATCGATTTATGAACAAGAGTATGCGAAAGTTGAAGTCGTGTTGATTGATGATGGATCCACGTTGCCGGAAGCTCAAGCGTATTTACACGAGATTGACGCCGAATTCAAACGCAAAGGATGGGTCTATTTGCAACAAGACAACAGAGGTCCCGGGGCGGCGCGTAACAACGGCGCCAAGCACGCGCGAGGTGAATTCATAATGTTCATGGATGATGATAACTTTGCCAAACCGAGAGAAATTGCCACTTTTGTTTCCGTTGCCATGCACACGAAAGCGGACGTTTTGACGTGTACGAACGAATACTTTTACGGATTAGATTTACCTGGGAATAGACCGCCGATTGGACGATGGGTTCCTCTCGGCGCTGCGACCACCGTAGGCATGTTTCAAAATCTCTACGGAGATACGAACGCCATGATTCGACGAAAAGTCTTCCTCGATTTAGGCGGTTTCCCAGAGGATTACGGTTACGCTCTTGAAGATTGGGAGTTATTCTCTAAATCTGTCTTGGGCGGTTATAAACTCGAATCCATTCCGTCTCCGCTGTACTGGTACCGCATTCGTGATACGTCGCACTCTCACGAAACTGCGAAATATGGAAACGCCGCGCGTACCATCCGTCCGTATCTCCGTCAAATACCACAAAAACTCCATCACATCGTTCTTTTCGCGCAAGGCATGAAAGACTCGCACGATGTCGCCGCCGGCCAATTAGAAGAACAGAACGGCCAAATGCGCGACGTGCGTAAAATGTTGAAAACGTTAGCCACGAGTCTGAACGATTTGTGCGACGATGGCTTAATACCAACCACCGCGAAAAACCAGGTTGAAAACTCGCAATTTGCGTTAGACGAAGACGATCCTTCAATCGTCGAATCTCCTTCGTACGAACGTTTGGAAGAGAAAAACAAACGCTTCAAATCCTGGTCTCCATTCGCGGACGGGTACAACATCGACAAACGAAACGGACGCATCTCCGAATCCTCCTCGGATACTCGCGCTTTGCGCATGCAAAACCCAGATTGGAAAGACGCGCGAGGTGCGGTCCAAGAAATCCACTTGCACCAAAAAGAACCTTCCGCGGTGATAATCTCCGGTTGGTCGAAAGCCCGCGACGTTTCCGGCGGCTCTGACGGCGGCTATTCCATCTACGCGGACATCAAATTCATCGACGGAAAAATGATGTACGGCTACTTCGTCGCCTTTGACGTCGGCACGCACACTTGGCAGTTCAAAGCCGGAGTCATCGACCCAATCGTAGCCATCGAAAGCATAACCCTATACGCCATGTTTCGTTGGCACGCCGGTACCGCTTGGTTCGACGACGTCACCGTGTCCTCGCTCAAAGAAGGCTTGTGCGATTACACCAAGCTCACGCTCGAGGGATTAGGACCGGATAAAGGAAACGGCGGGAAAATCGGACCCGGTGGGACCAGAGACGAGTTGTAATTTTATCTCGCGTTGTATTACTTTTTATGTAGATGTATGTATGTATATCTTATCCTCTATTTGCGTTCGTATCGTTGCGTGTGGTCGGTCTTCGACGGCATCATCCCGAAGCGAGTCTCTCGCTTTTTTTCTTTTGTTTTTCCGAATCTTTTCGACTATGTTCGAGGCAAAAAAAACTCGTTCTCGTCATACATTCAACTCTTAAGAATGAGGGGGAGGACTGTCTCAAAATCAAAAGCCCTCCTCGCGACTTCGGTCATCGGCTCTTCTCTCTTAATCATCGCCACGTTCGGGATTCTCGGTCCGAACATTCCGGCTTTAACGACGACGAGGACGACGAGGACGACGTCTCTTTTGCACAAGAACGCGCTGAGGGAAGATTACGAACCGCGTCATCTAAAAGGCGACGACGACAATACAAGAAGATACCCGACGACGACGCGAGAAATACCGACGATTATTGGAGACGACGACGAAGAGGATTATCCAGAGGAGAGAGATGAAGATTCGATGGCGAATTTAGTGCCGAGTTTAGAAAAAGAAGAAGATGATGGTGAAACGGAGACCGACGGAATCGTCGAGGAGAACGTTGTAGTCGTACCGATCTCTTCTTCTTCTTCTTCTTCTTCTTCTTCTTCTTCTTCCTCGGTCGTCTCGAAGACAGAGGCGACGTCTTCGACGACGACGACGACTACGACTGTGGCGAGCAGCGACGTCGAAACGGAAGAAGACGCGCATCCGTTCGCCCGAAGGAAACCGAGACCGCCACCGCAAAAGTTCACCGTGCGAGACGAAGCGAAGCAGACTCCTCCGGAACACGTGCTGGATCCGAGCCGGATGCAAATAATCTCGCTCGATCATCCGCGGGCGTTTCTGTATAAGCGGTTCATGACGGACGAAGAGTGCGATTATTTGGTCGATCACTGCAAAACTCACATGACGAAAAGCGGGGTCGTGGATGCGGAGACGGGTGGAACTGCTAAATCGGACATTCGGACGAGCACGGGGAGTTTTGTCGCACTTGGCTCGAACGACTTGATGAAAAAATTAGAGAAGCGAGTGGCGACGTTTTCGATGTTGCCGGTGAATCATCAAGAGGCGACGCAGGTGTTGAGATACGAGATCAAGCAAGAATATAGAGCGCATTACGATTATTTTTTCCACAAAGGGGGCACGGCGAACAATAGAATCGTGACGGTTTTGATGTATTTACACGAACCGGAATTCGGCGGAGAGACGGTGTTTCCGAATACTGAGGTGCCGTTAGAAAGAAGCGAGAAAGGGTGGGGAAAGAATTTCTCGGAATGCGGGAACAGAGGAAGAGCGGCGGTGGTGAAAAAAGGCGACGCGTTGATATTTTGGTCCATGAAACCTGGAGGGGAGTTGGATCCTGGGTCGTCGCACGCCGGATGCCCTGTAGTGAGAGGAGAGAAGTGGACGGCGACGAAGTGGATTCACGTTAATCCAACGAACCAATGGAACGCAGAAAATCACAAAGTGCACTACGCCGGAGGACCCGCGAATTCAGAAACGTGCAAAGATACGAACGCGGCGTGTGGGGGATGGGCGGAGAGTGGAGAGTGCACGGCAAATCCAGGATTTATGGTGAATTCGTGTAAAGTTTCCTGCAGGCAGTGCGTAGGCGGCTGGAGAGACGGATCGTACGACAAACCACAGCTGACGTGATAGAGAGATATTGTGTATATTATGTTGTATTACTACTAGCGTATAGATGAAATCTAGCTTATCCATGTATCCATGCGCGTCTCTTTGATTTTACATCGTTTCAACTTTTGCGCTAATCGCATCCGCGTGGTTGACAAACATCTCCCACTGTTCTCGAAGTAATGCTAAACCTTTAAATCCTGGCGCCCATTCGCCACTCTTGTTTTGATAATATTCGCGAATGTGTACCATCGGTTTCCCGTTATATTTCGATACCGTCACTCTTTTGTTCGCTCCGACTTCGCAGACCGTCTCGCTTTCGGACCCGTTCCCGGCGGCGACGACATCGATTTTAATCTCCACATCCGCTATCTTCTCCCGTAAATTTTCGAATTGCTCCGCGTTCAAGTTGATGCCTTTCTTTCCCGGTAACCACTTACCGTTTTTCTCGTAGTACTCTCGGAACGAAATCGTCGGTGCGCCTTTAAACACTTGCACGGCTATGCGCTTCGCGTTGGAGAGTCTGCACACCTCGCCATCCACGGCGTCTTCGGCTTGTTGCTGTAACTGTTGTTGTTGTTGTTGTTGTTGTTGTTGTTGTTGTTGTTGTTGCTGCGGTTGCATCACTGCCGACCCCGCCGGCGCCGACGCCAGACCGCCATTCCCTTTCTCCTTGGTCACGTCCAACGCCCACGTCGGCGGCGTCTTCCCGCCGTCGTGCGTCAACCTCAAATCCATCCCTCTCTTCAAGCACACGTACAAAACCCGATTGACTTCAGACTTTTCCATCTTCGTCGCTTCCGCTATCGTCTTCGCCGTCGTCCCGTTCGCGCCGTAATCTTCTAAAACGTCAAAAATCGTCTCCAGCGCTCCCTTCAATTTTTTCTCCTCTTCCTCCTCCGAAGAGTCGTTGACTGCTCCTCGTTGAGGAGGCGCTTGCGCTTCTTTCTTCACCGGAGCAGGAGCAGCAGCGGCAGCGGGAGGAGGCCCTTCCCATTTACTCCTCAAATCTTCCTCGCTCTTCTTATTCGTTTCGACGACTCTCTGTTTCTTCGCCAGCGGTTCCTGGCTGTTCGGCGCGATGTTCTCCGGCGGTTGCTCGCTCATGAACTCAACGATGACGCTCGAAATTAAACCTTTGTATTCCTCAACGTCAAACCCGAGATCTTTCGATAATAACTCGCGAATTTTACGCTCGGACGTTTCTTCGAGATCGAGTTCTCGCAGCAGTTCGCGGCACTTGGCGTCCACCGCGGCGAGTCGGAAGTCAGACATGTGTATTGCGTATCGCTTTTGGATTTTTGAAAATCTCTCCAATTTTTTTGACGAGTTTTCCTGTGCGAGAGACGAAAGGTGCTCAGATTTGGATGAGTGCGCGCGCGCGTGCGTCTCTCTCTTTCGTATCGTATCGGTATATAAAAAAGGAAGTTTCTTTGTTTGTTTGTTTTTCGCTAAGAAACGACGATTCTCTCTCCTTCCTGTTCTTCTTCGTTGTTCGGCTCTTCTTCTCGTCCTCCTCGTTTTCTCGCGTCTCCTCCCGCGCCGCCGCCGGGAGAAGAAGAAGGCGCGCGACGATGGTGTTTCGAGAAGGATGCAAACGCGGTCTCGAATTCTCTCTCCCAGGAACCGAAATCGTACGCGTTGATGGCGGTCGCTTTGACGAGCTTTTTCACGTCTGAGACGAACGCGGCGTGGCGGTGCGCCAGCTTTTGTTCTTCTTTTTCTTCTCGACGAAGGTACTCGAACGCGGACGAGGCGACGCCTACCGTCGCCGCCGCCGCGCCGAGAGCCGACGTGCGAAACTGCGGCGAGTTTGGAAACGAGCGTAAACTCGCGCCAACGATGACGCACGCGTGTTCTTCCGCTTTCGTCCACAACCGTTTAAACTCGGTTGGCTTGGCGCCCTCGGCGCCGAACGCGACGATTTCCACGTTCTTTTTCATCGCGTTTAAAAACTCCTTCGCCCACGTCGCTCTCGTCGGTTTCGACACGCGATACTCCAACGTCGTCAAGATGACCGTCTCCATCTTTGCCATGGTCTCTTTATCAAACGTAATCGCCGATATCGGAACGCTGCTGTTCTTGTTCTCGTTCTCATCGTTGTAGCCGCCGCCGCTGCCGCTTTTCTCAAAGTCCGCCTCGAACCGGTCTCTTCGCCCTCTCGTTTTCAAGCTCAATCGAAAGCACGACGCGCTCAAAACTTCGTACACCCACGCGCTCTCGCTCTTGCACTCCCCGCTCGCGAACGCTCGCACCACTTCTTCCGCGAAATCTACCGCCGCGCACGCGATGTCCACCATCGCGAACGACAAAAGAGAAGTCGCCTCTTCTTCTTCTTCGTCTTCTTCTTCTTCGTCGTCAAACTCGTCCAAAGGCAGCAAAAACTCTTCGTTTTTATTCTGAAACAAAAAGAAAGCCTCCGCTCTGTTCAAAACCCCATCGACGACGGCGTCGCGAATCGCCGCGCACCGCTCCTCGTCTTCGAACGAAATCAGAGACGTTTCCTTCGCGGGAATCGAGAGGAACTGCTCGTTTTCTCGGACCAAGAATCGCGAGAGCGCGCCGGTGAAAGTTGAAAACTCGTTTTCTTTTTCTTCTTCTTCTCTCCGCTTCTTCTTCGACGCAAAAAGCTCCCTCCGCGCCGCTGCGAGCGAAGTTTCATCCCCTAACGACGCGCGTTTCATTAAAACTCGCGGTAGTTTGCACTTCTTATTCTGTCGTCGATGCGCGCGCGCGCGAGTTCGCGGAAAGTGCGCTTCGCGAGACGCTCTAAAGCCGCCACCACCGAGGGAGTGTCGCGCTGTTTTTTGGCGTTTTTCCGCTTATTTTTGCACAAATCGAACGCGCTCAAGAACAACAACAACGACGATATAACACTAACACTAACATGACGTCAAAACTCGCGAGAGAAGCTTTGCGACGAGCCGGAGCGGCGGCGGCTGCGACGACGACCACGACGACGACGACGATCACCACAACAACCACCGCGAGGCGCGGAGGCGCCGCTCGATGTTATTCTTCTTCTTTCCCGAAAACGTCGTCGTCGTCGTCGTCGTCATCGACGACTCGAGCGGCGAGTTTTTTTAAAGGGACGACGGCAGCAGCCGCGAGCGCGACCACCGCCGCCGCTGCCGGCGTCGCGATGATGCTGTGCTTCGCGCCGAATTCTTTTTCAAAGTCTTCTCTTTTGCGGTGCGAAGAAGCGAAAAAAGGTAGCGCGGAGCCTTCTTCGTCCTCTTCTTCTGGAGGAATGCCGTTCCAAAGCGTCGTGTTGTACCAGTACGACGTCTGCCCTTTCTGCAACAAAGTGAAGGCGTTTTTAGATTACCACAACATTCCGTACGACGTGGTCGAGGTGAACCCGCTGACGAAAACGGAAATCAAGCAGTTCGAACACGAGTGGAAGAAAGTACCGGTGTTGGTCGTCGACGGTAAAGCGATGTATAACTCGCGCGATATCATCGAGGACATGGACGCGCGGGTGAGGAAACACTCGGGTTTGACGAAGCGGTGGTTCGGGGAGAAGAGCAAGAAAGAGAAGGAGAAAGAGGAGGAGTGGAGCAAGTGGGTGGACGAGCGGTTCGTGCACGTCTTGACGCCGAATATTTATAAAACGTTTCGAGAGGCGATGGATAGTTTCGATTACATCACAGAGAGAGGTAATTTTGGGTTTTTCGAGAGACAATCGGCGAGAATCACCGGCGCGGTGAGCATGTATGGGATTTCGAAAATGGTTTTGAAGAAAAGGCACGGGATCGAAGACGAGAGAGCGTCGTTGTTCGAAGAGACGAGAAAGTGGATGTCCGAGGGGGTTGGGAAGAGCGGCGGCAAGTTTTGCGGCGGAGACGCGCCAAACATTGCGGATATCTCCATGTTTGGCGTGTTCAGAGCGGTGAAGACGTTTCAAACGTTCAAAGACGTGTGCGAAGAGGTGCCAGAGTTGGTGCCGTGGTACGAGAGAATGCAAAAAGCAGTCGGAGAGAGTTCTAGATCGGACGGGTTGAGTAACTGAACCCGCCAGAGAGAGTTTGAAGAAAGAAGAACACAAAAAGAGCTGGTGTAATGTATAACAAATTTTTCGGGTTGGGTTGATTTCTCTTTATTTACACGTTAAAAGTACATTTCTGACTCTGCTCTACTTCTCGCCTAAAATCTATATATCGCGCCGCGTTGGTGTCGTTTACTACCAGTGAAGAAAACGCGGGTGTCGCTGTCCCCAATGCCAATAGCGATGGCCCTGTCGTCGCTGGTTGTTACCCTCTGCTTGCGCCTGCGCCGCGGCTCTCGCGCGCATGAGATGCGCTTGTTGGTGTTCGTGAATGGCGTTGTGTTGCGTGAACCACATCATCGTCAAGATAAACGTCCACCAAAGAATATTCCCAATCGCCGTGGCGACGGAATTTGCGGCGTTTTCGTTGATGTATGCCCTGACTTGTTCGTCTGAACTCGCCGCCGTCAACGCCGCGGAAGGTTCCAGTCCCGCCGCGCTCACTCTTCCCGTGAGAAGAAACACTATCCTTTGGACGACGATGAGAAAAGCGACGAGAGTACCTCCGACGGCGGCGCCAAACGAGGCTAAAAAGAAGGACAAATTCCTCGGCGACGAGAACGCTATCCGCTTTAACGCGTGAAAAATAACAATCACGTCTCTGTGTAAAGCGTTGTGGATGCGTTCCGCGAGCGCGGCTAATCTACCCGCGTCGTTGCTCGACGACGAGGAACCGCTTCTCCCGCCTCTCCCGTCTCTCCCACCAACGGGCACGCCGTACTTATCCGTCGGTTCTCCCGTCGCCGGAGGTGCGCCACTGGCACATCTCACGAGAGGCCATTTCGGCGGTGGCAACGTCGTCGTGTATTTCTGTTTCTTAGTCTTCTTTTCTTTGTCGTTTTTCTCCTCTTCTTCGTCGTCTTCTTCGTCTTCGTACGTCCTCTTCTGAAAATACTCGCTCGCGCCGTACCCTTTCTCTTGCAACCACGCCTCCACCCCGGCTCGAATCTGCCAATTCGGCACCACATCCGTACACGTCACGATCGCATTCGTCGTCGGATCTGTCGGTCGATTCCCGAACCGTTTACTTCTCAGCCATCTCGATATCGCCTCGCGTTCGTACGTGTACCCGGTTTGCAACAAAACCACCGGATCTTCGAACAAATCTTGCGTGATGACGCACTTCAAATGCTCCGGCGGTTCCTCGTAGTGCGTTTGATGTTGTTTCAAGAACGACGACGCGCCGTTCGGGGACGCGAAACCGCTCAAAATTGTCTTCTTGACGACCCCGGCTAAACCGGCGAGGCCGAAGAATAGCGCGTTTTGGTTGCCGCCATTTGAAGAAGAAGAAGAAGAACTCGACATATGAAATTGTTAAGAGCGAGAATCGATGAAATTATATATCAAAGCTGCTCGGAAGGACACTGTTCACGCCACACGCCGCGCCACGCGCGCACGAAAGAGAGAAGAGAAGAGAGAAAAGAGAGGTCTCTTTTAAGTCTCTCTCTCTCGAAAAAGTAAAAGCGTAATGATAAAAGTCCCCCTTCCTTTGTGTTTAATGGAGAGGAAAATGTGCTCTCTCTCCTCCTTTTGT
>Ga0182090_1548801_pt1 | contig 17585 bp, 10 predicted proteins | sample 041ome_24_FD_127767 | JGI IMG/M metagenome (GOLD analysis project Ga0182090, IMG submission 127767) | Metatranscriptome of coastal salt marsh microbial communities from the Groves Creek Marsh, Georgia, USA - 041408BS metaT (Metagenome... | ecosystem: Environmental > Aquatic > Marine > Intertidal... | reverse complement strand
CTTAACGTTGTTGTTCTTTTTTGCGCGCGTTTCTCTTCTCTCTTTATTATTCCGTGTTGAGATGCGTTTTTCGTGTGCACACAAAAAATATTCCTTTTTTGGGGGGTGGGTTGTCAAATGGCAAATGATGTGATTTTTTGTGCACAATCCTCCAATTGCACAAAAAGTACTTGCGCACAAACAACAACAACAACAGAAAAGAATTGACTCCTTTTAGTAGTAAATTATATAGTAATACTTAAAAAGAATGCCGCCAAAGAAAGGAACGAAACGCAAAGCTGTTGCGGCGAGTAAAAAAGATGCGGATGCGGATGCGGATGCGGCGGCGGCGGACGTCGTCGTCGTCGACGACGACGACGACGACGGCGAGAAGGAAGAAATCGAGATTCCAAAAGTAACGGATGGAATTGACGGCGAGAAGAAAACCGAGGATGGTGGTGACGGTGGTGACGAACAAGAACAACATCCAACAGAAGAAAAAGACGAAAAAGACCAGACGACAAAAACGACGACGGTAAAGAGGCAGAAGAAGAGCAAATCGCCGTCGTCGAAAGAGGAGAAAGCGGTGGACAACGACGAGAAAGATGGTGGTGAAGATAATAATTCTCCCAAAACGACGACGACTGCAACAAAGAAATTCTCAGAGGAAAAGAAGAAAGTTCGAACGCCGCCGCCGTTGGAGTATCCAACGCTCGAACAGGTTCGAGGATTCGTTCCAGCCGTCACGTGCGATCACTTTGAGGCGAAATTTCGCGACGTCGAGGATCCGCAATACGATCAGAACCAACTTGAAGTATTCAACGCTTTGATAAAGTTTCCGGTCAAATCGCAGTTGCAATTCATCGAGGAGAGCGACTCGTTGGCTGCGCTCAGGAAGACGTTGGCGAGTCACAACGCAAAAGTGTGGTTGCATACGAAGAGTATGGTTGCAGCGGAGAAAGAACTGGACAAGTTACCGGAAAAAGTAAGCCAGGCGTTGAAAGCTTTGTACGATTCCAATCACATGAAAGAAGATGCGCTTGATTTTCGCGTTTTATCTTTCTTAGCGCAAATGAAGGAAGAGAGCGCACTTTTAGCCATCGAGGATTTGTCCAATCAAAACTTAGATGTGATTAAGAACGTATCCGCGTATTTCAAAGGCGTTTGCAGAAGAAGGAACGACGAGAACAAAGATGGAGTTCAGTTTGGATCGATGGGCGGCGGCGCCGGAGGGACTCAAGAACAAGGCCACGCGTACAATCCAGCGTTGCAGGATGTTCAAAACGCGCTCATGCGCGGTGTCATTACGCCCATGGTAGGTACGGCTATGGAGCGATTGTTCACGTCTAATCCGGGCGTTCAATTTGACGCCGCAGCGTGGGAAGAATTCACGCAACTCAACGAGATGATGGCGATGAATTGCATCGACGAGACGTTCATCGAGTTACAGAACGCGAGAGGCGGCGTGCGTAACCCGAACGGCTTGTTCGTCTCAAAAATTCGAAAGTTTCTCGGACAAATGCGGAACAATTTCGGTGGTGGTCATGGTGGTGGGCACTACGGAGGAGGAGGTGGTGGTGGTGGTGGTGGAAATTTCGGTGGTCGAGGAGGAAGAGGGAACAATTTTAATAACTACAACAACAACAATAACTTCGGAGGAGGAAGAGGAGGTGGCGGCGGCTACGGCGGCCAAGGCGGTGGCGGCTACGGCGGCCAAGGCGTGGACGATCAAACGCTCAGAAGTACGCTCCCAGCGTACGCGAACAGAATAATCACTTGTATTGAGAAAGGCCGTTTCCAACGAAACGCCATCGACGAGCGCATGCTCTCCGCCTTGTCTCAAGTTCGCGACCCCTCGGCGATGGAAAAAATTGTCACGGAAATGGAAACCGCGAACGTGGACAACGTCCGAAACGTCGCCGGGTATTTCATGGGCATCATTAGAAAGAACAAAAATAGCGGTGGTGGTGGTTACGGAGGGCAGTTTCAATAAATACACATTTCTACTTTTGCTTTTACGTTCTCGTTTAAGAAGCACTTCTTCCTCGCTCTTTATGAGAGAGTATAAAAAACCTTTTTTTCCTCGTTGCTTTCATCAGAAATTTCTTCACTTGCAAAGAGAGAGAGAGAGAGAGAAAAGGGTAACGATGCGCCGAGCGTCTACCACCACCGCCTTGGCCGCCGCTCGAAGAGCTCTTTTGAGCGCATGGAAGTCATCGCGCGCGGGCAAAAATTCTTCTTCTCTCGGGGATACAAAACTCGTCCTCGCGTCGTGTTGCTTCTGTTCTTCTTTTTCTTCGAGTCCGTCGTCGTTTCAACAAACTCTTCCCGAGAAAGTCTTCGAAGATGCTTCTTCGTCTTCGTTCGGCGGTGGCAACCAAAAGAGAGCGACGGACGCGATACACAGAAGCGAGGAGAAGCCGTCCTCTTCGGCGACAGCTGGAGCAGTCAGTCAGCTGGATTTCGCGACGCTCGTGAAACACCCGGAAGGCGCGGAGTCGCCGATGAAATTCTACGAGCGGTTAGCCGAAGAAGGCGTGTTGCAACGAGACGAGAAACAGGTGAAAGCGCTTTACGTGCTGGATAAGTTTTATCACAAAGTCATGGGGAAAGACGATAGTAATAATGATAGTAATAGCAGCAGTAGTAATAGTAGTAGTCGTGATAACAGCAGCAGTCGCGGAACTAGCAACGAGGAGAATAAATCGTGGTTTCAAAAGCTCTGGGATCGAACGAACAAGTCAGACGCCTCGACGCTGGCGGGTGAAACGAGCGCGGGCGGGGTGTATTTATACGGCGGACCTGGGTGCGGTAAAACGTTCGTTTCCGATTTGTTCATGGCAACGTTACCAAAATCTTTCTCGAAACGCGTGCATTTCCACGCCTTCATGATGGAAACGCACGGAGAGTTGCACAGGTTAGCCCAGATGAAAAAGAAAACGGATAATGTTTCGAACGAAGATACCGTGAAGTGGTTCGCGGATTCCTTGGCGGCAAAAGTAGACGTGTTGTGTTTAGATGAGTTTCAAGTGACCGATGTCGCCGATGCAATGATCATTAGACGATTACTCGATAGATTGTGGGAGAATAACGTGCGAGTGGTGTGCACTTCGAACCGAGCGCCGGACGAGTTGTATAAAAACGGATTGAATCGGAAACAGTTTTTACCATGTATTGAAGGCATAAAAAGTCGAATGCAAGTGCACGATATGGACTCAGTGTTCGATTACCGGATGATTGGATCAGTTAACGTGCACGGGGTTTGGAAAATGATCGGGGAAAGTGATAAAACCGACGAAGAGGCTAAACAAATCGCGCACGATTGGTTGGAAGTGAAGACGCAAAACCTCGCCGGCGAACGGACGTTGAGGGAATTAGAGGTGGCAATTTCTGGTAGAAGTCTACGGATTAAACAAGCTGGGGGTGGCGTTGCGCGAATAGAGTTCGACGAGCTGTGTGACGCGAATTTAGGACCGTCGGATTACGTCGCTTTGTGTTCAACCTTTCACGCCATTGGAATTGAAAACATACCGAAATTGTCTTTAGACCGAGTCGATTTGATGCGCAGGTTCATCACGTTCATCGACTGCGCATACGAGCACAAAGTGAAGCTGATAATCACGGCCTATGCGAAACACCCTGACGATTTACTCGTGATAGCCGACGCAAAATCGTTTGAATGCGACACTCGAGACGAGTTCTTTGCCTGGGATCGCGCGAAATCTCGTCTCAACGAAATGCAAACGGACGAGTACACGAAATCCAGTTGGAAGCCAAAAACCTCAAAATGGCTTTTAGAACAATCTTTTTCTCTTCGAGAGAAAATCAACGTCAACGTTCTGCGAGGATTATGGCAACGCTACGACAAAACCAAAAACGGAGTCTTGGACGAATCCGAATTGGCGTATTTACTCGCCGATTTGAACGAGCTCAAAGTTGGCCATCGAAACGTCTCCAAAGACCAACTGGACCATTCCTTGAGAGAACTCACCCGAAGGCGATGCGGAAGTCGAGGCGATGGATTTGTCACTTTCGACGATTTCGTAGAATACGGAAGGAAAGGCTTCGATAAGATCGAACTCCCGCCCGAGGATCTCGAAAAAATTCGGTGCGCGGAAGGCGACCTGATACCGTCGCTTTAAAAATAATAATTAAAATACTGCACGTGTCGGTCGAATTGGTCGACTTCAAAAAAAAGACCAACCAAATGCGTGTTGGGCAAATTTTAAAGACCACATAAGTATCACACTCCCCAACTTAATACTAAAATGTCTTCGTCTCAAACGCTCATAACGAAGAAGAAGACGAAGAGGAAAAAATTGGACGCTTTTACGGTGTTCACCTTTCTCGCCTTTTACTTCAAGTCCGATTTCGCGTTCTTCGTCGTCGCGTTTCTCATAAAGTACCTGCTTTTTTTCATCCCGAAAAGGAAAACGACATTTTTTAATCGAGGATGGGGAAACTTTGAACTGGTGAAACAAATGCGAGCGTCGGTGGTGAAATCAGTCTCCAGTGGACGCGGGTTTGTGAACGACGCGATGGTCGTCCAGTGGGACCCGTTCGGAGAAATCGTTCAAACCGAGGTGGACGGTTGGAACGTCGTGGAATGTGCAGATATCGATTCCACAGAGAATTCGACATTTTTGTCGAAGATTTTGCCAAAACACAAACGTGTGGGCTCAAGAAGAACATCCGAAAGAAAAGATGAAAAAAAAACAAAAACACAAACAACGAAAACACCCAAAAGTGGTGGACGAAAAAGGGAGAACTCTCAACAAGAAGAAGAAGAAGAAAAAAGAACAACGACGCACACCATCAACTGCGACACCGGGATTTTTAAAATCAAAGAAGTCGCTTCGCTGTGCAAGAAATCCAGAAACTTATCCGCTTTACAAAGTGGGGAGATACTGAGAGTGTGGAAATCGTCCTCGTCTCGGAGATTGGACGATAGGAAAGTGAAACGGGTCGCTATCGTGTTACCGTTTACGGGCGATACGACGTTCGCGTTTCGAAGACGCACGGCGGAGAATTTGCTGACGGCGCATTATAAAGAGAACGATGCGATGGAAGATGAAGCAATGGTCGTTTTAATTCCCGAGTTTCCGTTTTATGGGAACCGGAGAGTGGTTGGGCAACCCACTCATGTTATTAGCACCGTGAGCGAGTACATTTTAATGCACTTGATTGGATTGAGAGAGGCGTGTGGATTAATCGAATGGGCCAGAGATACCTACGGCGACGAAGTTTCCATCGCAATCGGTGGTTGCTCTATGGGCGGTTACATTGCAGCGAACGCAGGTATTCTTACCTCTCGCGGCTTTCATGGGGACGAGAATACGAACACGAAGAAGAAGGTAGGGAACAACGCGAACAAAAAGTTGGGCGTGGTGAGCGTGTGTTCGTGGCACAACTTTGAAAAATCATTCGCTCCAAACTCGTATTTGTATTTAAGATTAGATCGAGAGCAGCTCTTGATTAAGGATAGTTACGTGGAAAACATGATCTCAGAGATCGTGTTATCCTCGGAAAGCGAAGCGTCAAGTTCTTCCGATGAACTTTCTGGCGAGAAAAGACAATCATCTCGACGCGTCTTTGGAGAATCAAACGTAACCTCGGCGCCGGAATCACCTCGCTCGATCAAGAGCAAGAGCACGTCGACGTCATCCAGTTTGTCCAAGGATGACAGCATATTCGAAAACCTAGACTGGAAAGCCGTTCTGAATCGAACGTTGCAACGATTAGTTGGCATCGAGCGTTTGATGAAAGCGAGCGGAGGCGCGGGAATTTTTGAGCACAAGTTGGACGCAATGGTGGCTCACTTCGCCAAAAGAGATAAATTAATCACGTCTGATTACGATGAAGTTGGTGCAATTATGAGCCGGTGTACCGCGTTAACGAAACTAGACGGTGTTGCTTTCACGTACGATTCCGGTGATCATTTGAAAAACGTGATCAACTCAAAAGCCGCCATCGTGCCCGCTTTCCTCGAGGCGTTCAAGCGCATGGAATCGTCGAGATGATATGTACTATGCGTGCATACATGTATATTTTTTCTGTATTTATTATTTTTTGCTCAATGACGATACGATTGAGCTCTACGTGAATATACGTCGGACCCTCGGGGTGTGAGGAGGGCGAGATCATGGTAGATGTATACATTTCTATTTTGTTGTGTTGTTAAAAAACTTTTCATGCCTATTTGTTGAGTACCTTGAGAAAATGCGCGTGACGAATGCTCGTCGCCCCTATATCTTCTCTCAACGCGGCCATCGCCGCTTCTCTCACTATTCCTCTTAAATCTGCGCCAGTTTTCCCCTCAGTTCGCTCGGAGACATCTTCGAGATTTACGTCTTCGGCTAAAGAAACCGCTCTGGCGTGGACGTGTAACGCCTCGAGGCGTTCCTCCGGTGTCTTTAACGCTCCAACTTCTAAAATTAAATCAAATCTACCCGGTCTCGTTAGTGCTGGGTCTAAAGCATCTAGTCGATTCGTCGTTGCTATGACTAGAACTGATGATGATGATGACGACGACGAAGGAGAATTGGTGCTCATATTACTAGTACTACTGTTAATACTGCTCAAGCCGTCCATTTCCGTGAGTAAGGCTGAGAGTACTCGAGCTGCTGAATCGTGAGAACCGGCACTGGAAGATCCTTCTCCTCCTCCTCGAGATCCGGACATGCCATCAATTTCATCTAGAATAAGCACCGCGGGTGAGGCTTTTCGAGCCTTTAAAAACGCGTCCGTGAGTATTTTTTCACCTTCGCCCAAGTACATCGAAAAAACATCTGCGGCAGAAAGCGAGAACACGGTTGCACCGGAAGCAGTGGCTGCCGCTCGCGCTAACGTCGTTTTCCCACCACCCGGTGGACCGTGTAATAAAATGCCTCTTGCTGGTTGAATGCCTAATCGTTCAAAACTGTTTTTCTTTTTCAAAGGCCATTCGATGGCGCGCACTAAGCGTTTCTTCACTTCGAACAATCCTCCGACATCGTCCCAGCTCGTTTTAGCGACATCAGCGACCGAAGCAACGTTTCGGATTACTGTCGCCCGAACTTTCGACGCCGCTTCGACAAAATCACTCGAACGCACTTTGACATCATTATTGTCGTTTTGGGTATTCAGTGCACACCGCTTCACCGCAACCATAGCAGCTTCTCGGCAGAGACTTTGTAAATCGGCACCCGAGTAGCCTTTCGAGTTTTTCGCGACCGTATCAATGTCGCGCTCAAAGTCGAAGTTGTTTTCAGTATCATCTATTGGCACGTTCCGCAAATGCACCCTCAAAATCAGTGATCTCTCGCTCGTATTCGGTAATGATGTTTCGATTTCCCGATCAAATCGTCCCGGTCTTCGCAACGCTGGATCGATGGTATTTGGGCGTGTTGTCGTCGCAACGACAACCGGGGACTGCCCCCATTGCTTTGTGCCATCCATGAGCGTTAAAAGTTGTGCAACTACCCTGTTTTGATGCTGTGAAGAATTCTTTGTTCGTCTCGGTGCAACTGCGTCTATATCATCCATCAGAATAATCGATCTTTTGTTCCCTCCCGCGCTACTGCCACAAAATTCTCTCGCTTTCTGAAAGATGTTCCGAACGTTTCTCTCCGCGTCGCCGGCGTATGCGCCATTATTGTATACATCACCTGCGCTCAGAGAAAATATCCGAACATCAATTCCTATTTCACTACATGCTTCCCTGCACGCGGCACGAACTGCCGACGTCTTACCAGTCCCGGGAGGACCGTGGATTAAAACGCCGCTTGGGAAAGACGCGCCGATCGAGGCTGCAATCCCCTCGTACTGTTTAGGCCACGCGATTGCCTCTCTCAGCGCACCGAGAAGTTCATCGCACGCCACGAGTTCGTCGTCCGTGCTCCACGAAGATGAAGTAGAAGAAGTAGACGCACCCCCTAAACGCCTGACGCTTGTTCCGTCGCCATCCACAAGATCGATAATCGTCCGGTGCGTTATTCGATAGCACTGCTCCTCGCTCGACGAAGACGGCTCACACTCTCGCACTCTCAAAACCAAACTCTCCTCCGTTTCTCCAAACATCAACGTGCACTTCCCCGAGACTACTCTGTGCGCCAACGCTCTTCTCACCTCTTCCGTTCGTCTCGTCGTACCGTCCTTCTTTGCTCTGCCATTCATAACTTCCACGCTTACGCGCGAGCAGTTCACCACCGCCGAAGGAGAAGCAGACATCATCGTTTGCACTTCAATCGTACACCGATCGTCCTCGCGCTTCTCGCTCCTCTTCTTCTGTCTCTGTCGCAACGCGTTTAACGTTTCCTTCGCGTCTGTGAAAAAATGTTCCTCTTTCGACGATTCGTCTTCTTTGGAGTGATTTTGCAGAAAGACGAAAACGCCGCCGTCCAAGACTGCTTCTTCATCCGCTTCGTCGTCGTCGTCGTCGTCGTCTATTCTTCTTCTCGCTAACCCGGATTGCTTCACGGGCGTGTCAAGCGCACCACCGTCTTGCCGCCATCCTTGCTCGCGTTTTGGATGTGCCATCGCGAGGAGCGATGTCCTCGAAGAGTTTTCAGCAACAATCGACACGCGAACGAATTCGCCGCATTGCGCGTGCAATCTGTGCAAGTCGGAGGCATTCAAAAAGATTCGAGTCGAAGCCGTCGAAGAGGGAGAAGAAGGAAGGAGTCGCAAAAAAGAGAAGGAGACGCCGCTGGAATGTGTGCGCTCTTCATCCGTATTCTCTTTTGTCGGGGACATTTTATAGTATCGTCGTCATATTATCACACGTAGCGGAGTTTTAGACAATAAAAATGAAGTTTTGAAGAAGCACAACTTGAATTAAAAACGATATAAATATACAAACGTCGTCGTGCGCGGATCATCATCAGCATCATCATCATCGAGAACTTCGAGTTTCGATTTCGCGTCTAAACTCCAAAGCGATTTCGTCGATTAACTCGTCGCTTTTTTGTCGAATAGCTTCTTTCTCGCGTTGGACTTCCAATCTCGATTGGAGCCTCTCTTCCTCTACTTTTCGCAACAATTCTTCTTTTTCCTTGGCGAAACTCGCTCGGGCGGAGGATAAAGCGTCGTTGACGTCTTTGTTCGATTGTAGTTTCATTTCGGAGACGGTTTGAAAGTTTTTACGCTCAAACTCTTTCGCCTTCGCTTCGGCGGCGTCGACTTTTAACTTCATGGCTGCTTCTCGTTGCTTGAAGTCTTCTTCGAGCGCAGCGAGTTTCGCGTCGAGCTCGAGTTTGTTCCGGGCCAACACTTCTTCCTCTCTCTTTTGCGCCGCGACTCCGTTGGTGTCTCGTTCTTTCGCGAGCGCCTCTTTCGACGCCTTCAAATCTTTCTCCAGTTGTTCCAATCGCTCGCTGTCTTCGTTTTCCAACGCGAGCTTCAACGCAATTTCCGCGTCTTTACGCGCTCTCTCAAACTCTTCTTGGCTTTCTTTCAGTTGTTGAGATAAAGCGTCGATTTTTTGCTTCACCTCCAGCGCCGTTTGCTTTTCCTTCTCGACAAAGTCCTTCTTCATCGCGTCTTCTTTGGCGATGTATTCTTTCTTGAAGAACGCGAACGAGTGCTTGGCAATTTCAGCATCCTTCTTAATCTCTTCAATCTTATTCTCGTAGAATTGCTTCACTTCCATGTTGTCCGAGTTGGCGTCTTTTTGCCCGGAGAAAGAAGGAAGAGACGGTGCCGATGCCGACTTGGCGGAGATAGTGCTATTTGCGACAGCGGAAGACGCCTTGTACATCTCGTTCTCCATGAGACGTTTAAAAGCGTTTCGCTCGGCTTTTGCATATTTCACCTGCGCGACGACGGCTTCAATCTTGGCGTCATTCTCTTTCATGAGTTGCGCAACCATTTCAATTTCTTCGTTTTCGAAAAACTTGCTCACTTTGTTCAACAGAACGTCGTTCTCGCGGCGAATAGTTTGCAGTTTCGAGTCAACGATGGCGGAAATCTTAGCATCGTCGAGATCCTTTTGTCTGCTCAAAAGACGTTTCGATTCTTTCTCTGCTTTTCTCTCGGCAGCTTTTTTGGCTTTGATTTCAGCAGCAATTCGTATCGCTTCTTTATCGGCCGCGAATTTTTCTTCATCTTTGAATCCCGTGTTGACGAGCGCGTTCGCGGTTGATCCAATGGCGCGCGCTGCTCCGCTAATTGCTCCGAAAGGTTTGAGATCGTATTGCTTCATAATAATGCGAGCTAAAAACGAAAATGTCACGAGGAAAAACACGTTTCGCAACGTGTAATCGATGGTGCCGTCGCCTCGGATGATGGCAAGAAATTGTCCCGGAGCTACATCATCGCCTGGTATCATGCTCGCCGCGCGTTTCTTAGCACGGGAAAGCTCTCCGATCGATTGATTAATCGATGCCACTTTTGCTTTCTTTTTTGCAGCTGCGGCTTTTTGTGCAGCTTTCTTCTCTTTCTTCGTCATGGGCATAGCCGGAGGTTGGGTCGAGCGCGAAATATGCGCCAACTTCTTCACCGACGACGTTGCCGCTTGGACCGGTTTTCTCACAACTGGTGGTGCATTTTGATAGCAAATGATACACGTTGCAACGGATAAGGCGATCGCTAAAAACTTTTCCTCGTTGTCCATGCGAGTCCACATGTTCGGAGGCCCGGGCAAATCAAATCTCGCGTCCACGCGCTTCCATGCTTTTTTAATCTGCGCAGTCTGCTCTCTGCTCACGGATTCAGCTATGATGCTAGAAGATGATTGCGTGACTGGTTTTGATTTATACGCGATACCAGAGGTAGAGACTATCGTGTTGTTCTCGCCGATTTTCTGACCCCACTCTTTCGATGTGACGTTTGGCGAGGACGAGGAGGAGGAGGAGGAGGTCGGAGGAACGACTAACACGTCCCAAACGGCGTCAACGGCGTATGCAAACGAAGCATAACCAGCCGAGGAGTAAAACGACGTCTTTCCAACTCGCCCGGAGTGGTCACCTCGCGTTTCTTCTCCGTGATTATCATGATCATTATCATGGTCGTGGTCGTGGTCGTGGTCGTCTTCCATTTCAACGTCTTCCTCTCCAACCCAGGAAAATCCAGCGTATCCAGGCGCGGAATAAAACGACGCCATGCCAGACATGCCTCCATTCTTACCTTGAATCGATAAGTTTGGTTTGCTTGCTTCGCCTCTTTTCGCTCTGAACTCCTCCGCGATGGCGTTCAACCGAGCGTACAAGTCGCCTTCTTCGTCCTTCTCCTCGCGCGTAACTTCCGTCAAAGACGACGCAGAAGCAGTCGATTTCAGGACTTCTTCTTGCTTTTTGCGGTGTTCGCGAATGATCGCGTCCAATCGCCCTTGCATATCGCCTTCCTTCTCTGGTTCGTTTTTGGCGACTGCCGCGGAAGGTCCTTTTTCCTCCTCCTCTCGTAACTTTTTCATCGCTTCCTCCGCGTACGCGTCGCAATACTCTTGCGATCTCTTCGCCGACGCTTGAATCGCCGCGTTTATCATCGTTTCCGTGATGTTTTCCTTCGTCGCCGATGATGACGAAAAACTCGTCGTCTTTTTTCTTTGCTCGCGAAAGGACATCGTGATTGCGTTTAAGCGCGCGTTTAAATCTTCTTCTGATGATGATGATTGAACAACAAAATCTCCCCCTTTTGCGGTTGCTTTTGAACTCTGCGCGTTTGCTCTTCCTACGCCTTTACCACCGCCATACGAAAAGCAATACACCGACGATCCGTCTTCGCATATGATCTCCGTGCACTCGTTTGGCCACTGTTGTCGATAATACATTTTCGTGGGTTCCTTCGATGTCTTTTCTGGTCCCAAAGAATACACGATGTTCGCGTTCTCTCCGACGTTTCGTCTCGAGTTCCTCGCGCGCACGGATTTTCTTTTATTATTCGTATTAGAATCATCATCATCATCGATATCGTTTTGTCGACGCGCCGGGTTCGCAAAATCAGCAGATCTCGCTCTTCTTCTTCCTCCTCCTCGAGTCGTCGTCTGCGACGTACTACTCCTCATCATCGCCGGGGCTTTGCACGAGGAGGACGTCTCCATCATAGATATCAATTTTTTTGTTGTCTGAAGTGTGTGGTCTGAAGAAAACAGAGAGAGAGAGAGTGAGAGAGAGAGCGAGAGAAAATAATTAATACTGATGCGGGGGAGAAGAGTCTGTCGTTTTGTCTCATCACTCAAGAAAGACAGAGAGTGCTCACAAGAGGAGGAAGGGAACAAAAAAAGAGAATAAAATGACGTAATATTGTGAAATTAAGCGCACAATTAACTCGACCACACACACACACACACACACACAAAGGGTATAGTATTCATCACGAACACGCGACATACATACATAAGAAGAAGAAGAAGAAAACTTTGAAAAATAGTTATTAAGAATGGGGATCATTAAAGCGCAATCGTTCGACGAACCGTCCGTTTTGAAGCAAATGCCTTCCGCGGAAGATCCAAAAGTGAACGCCAAAGTGGTTGACTTTGGGACGTGTCAATGCATGAAAATCGAAGTGACGAAAGGCGTGGATTGGAAAAGCTGCATGGGAATCCTCCCGGGCGCGCCGGCCACGTGCCAAACCAGACACGTGGGTATTTGCGTGAAAGGCGAATTGAACGTCGTCATGGACGATGGGACGAAGTTTGACATAAAAGAAGGCGACTCTTACTTGATTGAACCGGGACACATTTTCACGGAAACGAAATCGGACGTGGAAGCGTTTGAAATCGTCTCGAAAGTCGAAGGCGCCGCTTCGGCCGGAGGCGCGTCCACGTACATGATCGGCGACACTTCCGAAGAAGCGAAGGAAAACAACGCGTCGTTCGACGTGAAACGGTTCGACGACCCGAACGTCACGACCAAAGAGATGAAAAACGGGAAAGCGTGCGTGTGCTTTCTCGGTAACAAACAAGCGAAAGGCATGGTGTGTTACCTTCAGCCTGGATGGACCTGGGCCACTGGGGCGAAAGCGTTGTTACCGGAAGATAAACAACATCTCACCGCGTGTCCCGCCAGGCACGTCGGCTTTATTAAATCCGGTACGTTTGGAATGACCGACGTCGAAACCGGAACGGAAACCGTCGCCAAGGCGGGTATGTGCTACTTGTGCGAAGCAGGGCACGAAGCTCGCGTCATCGGTGACGAACCGGTGGAATTCATCGAGTTTGAAAGCGTCGGGCCTTTTTAATTTTGTATTATTTGTGTCTGTTGTCTTCTTCTCTGTATATAATAGTCGATGTTTGTGATATAAATTTGTATATAAAAGCTTTTCTCTGTCTCTCTTGTGTTTTTGTGAGATCTGGCCTCTCAGATATTTTTTTTTTAGCTCGCGCGCGAGAAAGAAACAAAAAATTTCCTCAACAAAAACAAGACGAACGACTTCTTCATAATAATTAAAGCGCAAACACAAAGAGCGGCGATCTTTTTATCGTTAAGAAGAAAACTACTTTACTGTCGCATTTATACACACATCCAAACGACGCGATGATGAATTCTTCTCGTCCTGTTTCTGTCCACAGTGGATTGTCCTCCTCCTCCTCGCAAAAAAGATCTTCTTCTTTGTCTTCTTCTTCCTCGACGATGACGAGTAGTGGAAAAAAGAAATCTGTGTTGGCGGCGATTAAAATTGGAAGACATCCAACTTCCCATCGCCGCGCTTCTCTGTTTTCATCAATCTCCCCGAAGGCTGGCATGACCATGTACGACAAAATTGTCCGCGATCACACGATTGCCACGGAAGATAACGGGACAAAGTTAGTGTTCATCGACAGACACATGGTGCACGAAGTCACGTCGCCGCAAGCGTTCGAGGCTTTGCGTTTAGCCGGGAGAAACGTGAGAAGACCGGACAACACGTTGGCGACGGTGGATCACAACGTCCCGACTTCGGACCGATCGAAGTTTGAAAGCGTGGAAACGTTCATCACGGAGATGGAATCGAGAGTGCAAGTGGTGCAGATGGAGGAGAACGTGAAGGACTTTGGCATCACGTATTTCGGGATGGAAGACAAGAGACAAGGAATCGTGCACATCATCGGGCCGGAACAAGGCTTTACGTTGCCGGGGACCACAGTCGTGTGCGGGGATTCCCACACGGCCACGCACGGTGCGTTTGGTGCGTTAGCGTTTGGTATCGGGACGAGTGAAGTCGAACACGTGTTGGCCACGCAAACGTTGTTGCAAAAGCCGAGCATGAATATGAACGTGAGAATCGACGGCAAGTTGATGGATGGCGTCACCTCCAAAGATTTGATCTTGCACGTGATTGGAAAGATTGGTACCGCCGGGGGTAACGGGTCTGTCATCGAGTTTTCTGGCGAAGCCATTCGTGAGTTGTCCATGGAAGCGAGAATGAGTATTTGCAACATGGCGATTGAAGCTGGCGCGAGAGCCGGAATGATCGCGCCGGATGAGATCACCTACGAATACTTGAAAGGCAGACCGATGGCGCCGAGTGGTGAGACTTGGGAGAAGGCGGTGGCGTACTGGAAAACGTTAGGTACCGATGCGGATGCCAAGTTTGATAAGGTTGTGGTTATTGACGCGAAGGATATTGAACCGACCGTCACGTGGGGAACGTCGCCGCAAGATACCGTCGGCATTTCCGGCGTCGTGCCAAACCCGGACGATTTTGACGAATCCAGGGCGAACGCGATGCGAAGATCGTTGGAATACATGGGTTTGACTCCAGGGACAAAAATGAAGGACGTTGCGGTTGACAAGGTGTTCGTCGGATCGTGCACGAACGGGAGAATTGAAGACCTCAGAGCCGTGGCCGCCGTGGCCAAAGGCAAGAAAGTTGCCAGTTCCGTGTACGCCATGGTGGTCCCGGGTTCGGGTATCGTCAAGGACCAAGCCGAAGCAGAGGGTTTGCACACCGTCCTGATTGAAGCCGGTTTTGATTGGAGAGAACCGGGGTGCTCCATGTGCCTCGCCATGAACCCGGATAAGTTGTTGCCGGGTGAACGATGCGCTTCGACTTCAAACAGAAACTTTGAAGGTCGTCAAGGGAACGGCGGCCGAACGCACTTGGTGTCGCCAGCCATGGCTGCTGCCGCGGCCATTACTGGTAAGTTGTGCGATGTCAGAGAAATCGGTTCTGGTGCCGGTTTGACTGGCGACGACGTCCCGAAGAAAGTCGACAAGGACTTTTTGACAAACCAATCCATCGTGCCGCCGCGACCGAGAGTGGACCAAGCGAAATCTGGCAGCGGTAGTAGTGGTATGCCGACGTTTACGACGCTCAAAGGTAAAGCCGCTGCGATGGACTTGCAAAACATCGACACGGACATGATTATCCCGAAGCAGTTTTTGAAAACCATCAAACGAACCGGATTGGGCGTTGGCGCGTTTTACGAAATGCGATTTAACGCCGACGGCTCGGAAAAACCGGACTTCGTCTTGAACAAACCAGAATGGAAAGGAACCTCGATCTTAGTTGCCGGCGATAACTTTGGTTGCGGCAGTTCCCGAGAGCACGCGCCGTGGGCCATCAACGATTTGGGAATCAGGTGCATTATCTCCACCTCCTTCGCGGACATCTTTTTCAACAACTGCTTCAAGAACTCCATGTTGCCGATTGTTTTGGACGAACCGACGGTGAGAACGTTGATGCAAGACGCCAACGAGATGAAAGAGCTAGAAGTCGATCTCGCGGCGCAAACCATCACGAGAGCGGATGGTTCTAAGATTTCCTTTCAAGTTGACGAGTTCCGCAAGCACTGCTTGTTGAATGGCTTGGACGACGTTGGATTGACGATGTTGAAGAACGACCAAATCGACAAGTTTGAAATCGAACGATCGCAGAAGTACCCGTGGCTGGACGGTGCGAGGGAAATGGCTGCGCGTTAAAAAGCGATTGTTATATTAATACGCTAACACTCTCTATATATTGCTATCATCTTTAATTCATACCTATAACTTTTTGCAAAAGCGACTAAATATTGTACACACGTATTTACTAAAGGATGCAAGAAGGCGAGCTTCATCCCCGTCTTCGTACTTTGTCGCCCACGGCACGTCTCGCACTTTGATTTCGTCTGCCTTATTATTATTATTTATCGCAAACTCTATTTCCTCTGTGACGATTTCGTTTCGAACGTCGTCGTCGGAGCATTTGAGGAGCACATGCGCCAACACCGTTTTACGATGGTGCCATAGCGTTTCCCGTCCGCGAAACGCCGCAATCTTTTCGCGCACGAAACGGAATTCGTCAACGATCACTTCATCGAAGAATCTCTTCTTCACTGCATCGTAGTGAAGTAGTCGATCGTAAACTGAGCGAATTACTGCGCGTCGAAAATGCCACGCGCTCGGATCGGAGGAAGAAATGTTTGTTTTTGATTCTCGCAAGACGCTCTTCGCCCGTTCCAAGAGCTCATCCGGTTCGTTCACGTTTTGCTTCACATGGACGAGTTCAAAGACGAACAACTTGTGCGACCACGCGGCGTAATTGCTCAGCTTCCGTCGACACGTTTGTTCGCACGCGAGAGTTTCTCGTTCGTATACATTATTTAATAACAATAATGATAACATCGTCGTATCCCTTCGCGCGTTTCTTGGTATTAGGTGATTCCTTCTCTCCGCGCCGCCGCCGTGAAAACAACACGTCATAATCACCCACCTTCTGTGCGCAAACGCCGCCGTGGACTTTGGAAACTTTGTTTGTACGAACGTGGCAAACATCATTTCTCGTTCCATCTCTTTCATCCTATTCTTCTCTTGATCATCACTCGTCGTGTCACCGTCCTTTTCCAACGCTTCCAAGACTCTTCTTTTTCTCACGTTCCAACCGGATAAACTGTCGCCAGTGAGCACGCATAAAAGTACTTTCAAATCATCATCCAAGAAGGCATCATCGTCATTCTTTTCGTCCTTTTTCCTCCTCAACTGAGAATACACGTAGTTTAATACGGGCACTATAACGTGCGCGTTAATCGCCAGTTTATGTTCTCGGACGCAAAACGAGCGATAAAACAACTTTAACCGCTTTCGGTCGTTTTCGTCTTCTTCATCGTCGGCAAACTTTTCCCCTAACAACTCTCTCAAATGCTTCCACGGAGGCACAAACGCCAGCTCGTTTAAAGAGAAATCCGAGGAGATGATTCTGAGTAACTCTGACGCGAGTTCTTTGCCATCAAAATCATTCGTGTCGTCGTCTTTTCCCCCTACTCCTTCTTCTTCTTCTTTGAATTCTTCTTCGCCTTGTTGTTGTCCCATCATCTTAACATCACATCAAATTTCTCTTCTTCTTCCGAAGAATTTTTCTCAAGCAAACAAATTTTATTATTTGCGTTTTTGTCAAATTGCAAGACAGAAGAAAATATCTATCACTTTTTCTCATCATCACACAGTTCCTTTTGTAGTAAGTTGTAATAAAATTTTACGAGAACTTGACGCGTCCCCTTAAGCATGTTAAGAATATTTTTGATCGCGACCTTTCGGGAAAAAGACCTCCTTTCAAGCTGAATCCGCACTCTTAACCACGCAGATAATTACTGGTATCTTTTGCTCGATCGATTACACCACATACCACATTCGTGTCCTGAACACCTGTATAACGAAGCACGCATACTTTTTCGAATCTACGTTACCTTTGGAAGCGTATCGTGCAAGTTTTCTTTTAGCATTCTACAACCG
>Ga0182090_1088763_pt1 | contig 17633 bp, 16 predicted proteins | sample 041ome_24_FD_127767 | JGI IMG/M metagenome (GOLD analysis project Ga0182090, IMG submission 127767) | Metatranscriptome of coastal salt marsh microbial communities from the Groves Creek Marsh, Georgia, USA - 041408BS metaT (Metagenome... | ecosystem: Environmental > Aquatic > Marine > Intertidal... | reverse complement strand
GGGAAGCAATAAGGCGGACATTACTGAGGATGACTTGTTGAGAATTGCTAAAATCAAACTGATGAAGGAAGGCATCAATCCCGTGCGATCGGAAACTCCCTACCATTACCTTTGGGTGGAGTTGTTGATTGTGGGAAAAGGAACCAAGTTTAGTCTGGAGCTTTCCTTGAAGAAATCTGCCCAAGCCTATGGACATGATTACAAAATAGTCGGGGGTTTTTACAAGCCACCTCAGGGTACTTATGGTTCGATTGGTGATGCCAGAAAAAATAAGAAATATATTTTAAAGGCCCTAGATAAAGCCTTGGACAAATTTCTTTTCGATTACATCGATTCCAATACCTGACTCTTTCCCGCAACCTAAGATTTGTTGGGAGCGGAGCCCTCCAGTTTTTGCCGGATGGCATAGCGAATCTTTTCTCCGGTGAAATCGAGCACGGTTACTACGACTAAGATACAAAGCAGGACGAGGGAGAATTTATTCCAACTCTCCGCCGATTCTGCATAGAGCTTGAGGTGAAGGCCGATGCCACCGGCCCCGACATATCCGATAATGCTGGCCGAGCGAATATTGTACTCAAGCATCCACAAGCAATGACTCCAGATAATGGGCCGGGCATTGGGCCAGAGACCATATTGAAAGGCTTGCAAGGGACCTGCACCTAGCGATTTTAAGGCACTCTGGGCACTTAAATCGGTGGATTCAAAGGTTTCACTGAAAAACTTGGCCAGGTAGCCCACACTATAAAAAGTGAGGGCAATGACCCCGGCAAGGGAATTGGAACCGACAATGACCACGGCGATCAAGGCCCAAAGCAGGCTGGGGATGGTCCGGATCATATTCAAAAGCATACGGGTGGGCCAGAGCAGCCAAAGTGGGGCTACATTCCGGGAAGCACCGAGGGAAATAATGAAGGAAAGGAGGATGGCGAGTAGGGTGGAGACCAGGGCGATTTGTACGGTTTCGACCAACCCGGAGAGGGTGCGATCGAGAATGGACCAGTCGGGCGGAAAAAATTGACTGAGAAAACGGGAGAGGTTTCCCAGGTAGTTCAGATCCCTCCCTGATCCTTCTATGGATGGCAATGCCCCCAGGGCCGAGCCCAGAAAAATCAGGAACGTAATCCCGAGGAGATCAAACCGGCTATGCCATGGCACCTTGGACTCCATATCTAAGAGATCGGATTGGGTTCTTCCCATGACCAGGCGGAGGGATCCGATGGGTTGAGCCGGAGAATATAGTTAGAGAACTGCTGAACCTGAAGTTCGTCATGCAGAGAGCAGACAATTGATCCTCCCTTTTTCAATTGGGAGTCATGCAGGGTGGTCAGCGTTTTTTCTGCCCATTGGGAATCTAAACTGGCCACTGGCTCATCAGCAAGGAGCAGGGTGGGGCGGGAGAGCAGGCTTCTACAGATGGCCAGTCTTTGGCGTTCTCCCCGGGAAAGAGTGGAGGCCCACTGGCTGGACTTTCTTTCCAGGCCAAATTGCTGAAGCAGGGCGAGTCCCTGTTTTTTTTCAATCTGTGGAAAACCAAAAAAGGTTTTAACCGATGAGTGCCTGCCTAAAGACCCGCTGAGTACATTGGTGAGGGTGGATGCACCTTCAGCGAGTTGCAGGTCCTGAAAAATCATCGCCTGAAAGGGTGGTTTTTCCAAAGGGCAGGAAAGTTCCCCTTCGGTGGGGGATAATTCCCTCGAGATAATACGCAGGAGCGAGGTTTTGCCCACCCCGGATGGGCCAGTTATTGAAATGAATGCACTGGTGGGAATGGAAAAACTCAGATTTCTGAAGAGCCACCGCTCACCCAACCGAAGACCTATATTTCTGGCTTTGAGCAAAGTGCTTGGGCGGCTCACAGGAAGAGAAAGATAAGCTGAGGGTGATGCGGGAAATCTACTGCTTGAGATTTTTCTGCACTTCGATGGCTTCACGGGTTACCCGAAGGTGCTCAGTTGGCTCTACCTTTACCAATTCTCCGTTGAAGACCTGATCGCGCAGGGCGGGGCAATCGCGGTTCATATCGAGAAGAGCTGCTTCGATAATGGCCGCATCTTCACGGGAAATCGACGAGCGGATGCAGAGAGTGTGGGAAGGGACGGGACCCTGTTGCTGGACGATGCGTAGGCGGGACTTTTGCTCATCGGATAGGTATTTATTGTCTCCATTGAAAACATAATCGCTGACTGCGGCCACTTCCACCTCCCCGCTCAGCACTTTCTCCACCGCAGAGACATACCCTGTCCCATAGAGGACTTCGGAAAAGTAGTCAGTAAGGGAGCGGTCGGGGCCAATGTGGTTTTTTCGGGCCAGGTCCCATACGGGAATCAGGTAACCCGATGTGCTCGATCGGCTGGCGAACGCGACCGGCTTGCCTGCAAGTTCACTGATTGACTGGTAGGGTTTTTCTTTGAGGCTGAGCCAGACGCTTTGGTAGTGAGGCTTTCCATTTTTTAAATGAATGAGCAGGATGGACGCAGTGTTCTGATCTAAATTGCGGGCGGCATCTGTGGAGCTGAGGTACCCAAGATCGAGCGTGCCGTTGCGGAAAGATTCCACCACCACGGAAGAATCCGATGGTATGAGAACTTCGACGGCACGGTTCAATTTAGCAGAAAGGTGTTTTTCGAGAGCCTCCTTTTCAGAGAGCATTTTTTCGGGATTCTTGTTTGCTTTCAGGGCGATAACCAACTTTTGCAGGGACAGCCCTTTTTCAGATCCGGGCTGTTCGGGATGGTTGGGCGAGGAGCACGATAGAAGCCCCAGAGTGAGGAAGATTAAAAACAGGGTGAATTGGTGGTGATTTAACATGGTTGAAAGGAAGAAATGAGGCCTTTATTGAGACTGAGTCTCAGTATCAATAAAAATGGAGTCAGGGCAAGGAAATTGTGGGAAAGGTGAGGGGAGAGAGCTAAGGCGTAAGTTATCAGTTTTCGGAAGCGGGCACTTCTAAAATTTGTAAAATCTTTTCAAGGGTTAGCTCGGCAGGAGAGCCCTGCGAGTTAATCCATTCCTTGGCTTTTTGGGAAAGTTCCTTTCTAGATTCGGCAGAAAGGGCCAGGGTGATCAGCTCATTCTTTGCTTCCTTGGCGGAACCGGTGCTCCGGATTGCATTATTGAGGAGGAGGTCATTACAGGTTTGGCTGAAATTTTGAAAATTTGGACCTGACACCAAGGGAAGTCCAATGGCAATGGGCTCAATGGGATTTTGCCCCCCTTGATTGGGAGGCAGAGTTTTGCCAATAAGGGCTAAATCGGCGGCGAGGATCAGAGTAGGTAGTTCACCGGTGGTATCCGCCAGATAAACCCAGTTGTCGTCAGGTGCCTGATCACCAGAAGAACGCAAGTGATAGGGAAGCTGGGCATTTTTTAAAACCGCTTCCAGTTGGTTTCTTCTTTCGGCATGCCGGGGAATGAGCAAAAGCCGCCCGTCGATTCCTTGATTTCGAATTTCGAGAAGAGCCTGGATTAGAAGTTCTTCCTCTCCGGGCCAGGTGGAGATACCAGCTAAAACCATTGCCTCTTTAGGGAATCCGAATTCAGCACGGAGGTCTGCCGGGGTTGGTGAATTCATTTTGCGGGGTTGGGCCGCATCAATCTTTAAATTTCCCACAACCTGAATAAATTCGCCGGCAAGCCCAAGCTCGCTCCACCGACACCGCTGTTTTTCAGAGGTGGTGAATATTTGCAGTCCTTTTGGAAGGAGGAGTTTTTGGGCAAGTGGGGAGTTGGAAATCCTCCGGTAGGTACGGTCCGAAAGCCTCGCATTGATGACCAGGGCCGGAGTGCCCCGAAGGCTGGCCTGCTGAAAATGTTCCGGCCAGAGCTCACTATCCACAGTGATGATCATATCCGCCTGAATTCTCCTCCATGCCATGGAGGAAAAGGGCCACCAGTCCAGAGGAAAGGGACCATGGGCCAGCACCTGCTTACCAAACTTTTTCTCTATCTGGACCAGTCCGGTGCTGGTGGTGCCGCTCAAAACCACCTCAATCGATGGGTGGTTGAGCAGGGAGTTCAAAATTTTGGAGATAGAAGAAACCTCTCCCACACTGACTGCCTGGATCCAGATTCTTTTTTTGTCTGATTCAACGGCGGGGAGTGAGGGCCAGAAGCCGAGGCGGTACCTTATTTTTTTTCCATACCCCCCTCTCCGCCACATTCTGTAAAAGTAGTAGGGGCAAAGGAGAAGTGCGAGCAGGGGGAAGAATGTCCGGTAAAGTAAGATCACGCTAGAGATGTGCTAGCTTTACCATTGCCAGAGGCAAATGTATAAGAAATTATTCAATCTTTTTTAAGCTAACATGGGAAACACAGACCGGATCGATCATCTCTTTGCTCAGGCCAAAGCCAATGGAAAAACGCTTTTTGTCGGCTACATTTGCGCCTGTGATCCCGATTTTGACACTTCATTGCAAGCCTGCAAAGTATTGCTCGAAAATGGGGTGGATCTGCTGGAGTTGGGTGTGCCTTTTTCGGACCCCCTGGCTGATGGCTTGACCAATCAACTGGCAGCCCAGCGCGCCCTGGAGGCGGGTTGTACTCAGGATATGGTCTTTGCATTGGTCCGGGAAATCAGAAAGTTTTCCGAGGTGCCCATCGTATTTTACACTTACTACAACCTGATTTTCTCGCAGGGAATTGATGCCTATGTCGAAAAGTCGAAATCGGCAGGCGTGGATGGATTGCTTACCCTCGACCTTCCACCCGAAGAGGCAGGTGAACTTTTGCAAAGTTGTGCGGAGCATGATTTAAAGAACATTTTTATCCTTGCTCCGACCACTCCTGAGCATCGCATCCCTCTTGTCGCTAAGCATGCTTCGGGGTTTCTTTACTATGTCTCCCGGGAGGGAGTAACGGGTGTGCGTGGAGACATCGCCTCGGATTTGAAGGAGAAAGTTTCCCTAATCCGTGAGCACACGGACTTGCCGGTGGTCGTAGGTTTTGGCATATCCAGTCCGGCCCAGGTAAGCGAGGTGGCCGAGGTGGCCGATGGCGTGGTTGTGGGGTCTGCCCTGGTCAATTGCATTTCTGAAAACCTGGGGGACGCCCCGGCCATCCTCAATTCATTGAAGGACCGCGTTCTTAACCTGTCCAGCGGGCTTGCTCCAACCAAAGTTTCCTAAATTTTGATCCTATGTGTGCGGAACTCAGAACTCTGAGTTTATTGGGTGGAGTTACCGCAGCAGGCAAAACTGAATTTGCCATTTCCTGGGCATTGTCGAACCGGGCCGAGATTTTATGTTGCGATTCTGTGGCCTTCTATCGAGGGTTTGATGTTGGGTCTGCCAAGCCAAGTTCAGAGGAGACAAGCAAGGTTCGACATCACGGTCTCGATCTTTGCGATCTGCGAGACCCCATTAATGTGGATCAATATCACCAGTATGCAGAGGGCGTGCTAAAAGACATTGCAGAACGGGGCAAGGAAGCGATGGTGGTGGGAGGCAGTGGATTTTACCTCGAAGGTTTCCTCCATCCAGTTGTGGACGAAGTAAATATCAGTGAAGACACGAGGGGGGAAGTCTGGCGGATTTATGAGAATGAGGGAAAGGAGGGCCTTTTAACCCATCTTAACCAAATCAATCCCGACGGGCTTGAGCAGTTGGATATTCACAACCCCGTCCGTCTCCTTCGTGCCCTCGAGCGCTGCCTGGAAAGCGGTCAATCCCTGCAAGAGTTAAGGGAGCGTTTTTCGGCACTGCCCGATCCCTATCCCCAGTGGAAGAAAAGAATGATTTGGCTGGACCGTGAAGATGCCGACCTCGAGGAGAGGATCGAGAGCCGGACCCGGGGAATGCTTGCCGGTGGATTGATTGCAGAAGTTAAGTCTCTCCTTGAAAATGGATTGTTCGACAAGTCTAACCTTGCTTCGGCGGTGGGTTACCGTGAGGTTATTTCCTATCTCAGGGGCGGGCTTGATGAGGCGGATCTCTTGCCTGCCATTGCTTCCTCCACCCGCAAACTTGTTTCCAAGCAGAGAAAGTGGTTTAGGAAAAAATTTCCCCAGGACTCAAGAGTGCTTCTGGGCAGGGAGGAGGTCATGGATGCTTTACGCTATCCGTGGATTTCGCGTCCTTGACCGATAAGGTTATGGAGCTTACCTTTAGACATATTCACCCTTCAATCATTCCATGAATTCCCTCCGCACAGTTGCCCTCGTAATTAATCATTCCAAAGAGGGTGCCCATAGAATTGCGGAGGAAGTCGAAAGGCTCTGCCTGACATTGAGTGTGGAGGTTCGTAAAACCGAAGAGTTTCCCTTGGCCAATGGTTTTCTGGAGGGGTGTGATGCGTGCTTTGCAGTGGGGGGGGATGGCACCCTGCTTCACCTGATGGAGCAGGCGAAACAATACCGGGTTCCGGTTGCAGGCATTGGTTTAGGTAAACTCGGTTTTCTCGCCACCCTTTCAACTGAGCATCTAAACCAGTCCCTACCTCCTTTGCTCAAGGGAGAGTTTCGTATCTGTGAGCGCAGTCTGATCGAGTTTGAGGACGCGGGGAATAGGCAGTTTTTTGCTTTAAATGACTTGGTGATCAAAAGTGGGGACAGTGGTCGCCTTGGCCGTTTTTGCGTCTTTTCTGAAGAGGAACGGGTGGTGGATTATGCATGTGACGGAATTATTTTTTCCACTCCCACCGGGTCCACGGCTTACAACTTGGCTGCAGGAGGTCCTATCGCTCATCCCGCGGCCGATGTGATGCTTATGACTCCGATCAGTGCCCATACCCTAACCAGCCGCCCTTTGGTATTCCCTGCTCAAATCTCCCTGCAGGTTACCATCGAAGAAAAGCAGGGTATGCCCCTTATCTCTGCTGACGGAAGGGAGGTATTTTTAGCTTCCCCCAAGTTGCCTCTGCGGGTGTCGGTGGCCAAGGAAACATTTCCTCTGATCGAAGTTTTGGATTATTCACATTTTCGGGTTTTACGAAACAAGCTGAAATGGGGATGAATTAAAAAGGTATGCTTTCCACGGGATCCAGAATAGGCACAAACCGGATTGTGAAATGGATTCGGGAAGGAGCATGCGGACAAAGCTATCAGGGGGAGCAGACGGAAGGGGAGGGCAGAGGGAAATCCCGCTTCGTGAAGCTGATTGTACGGGAGTTGTCCGAGTGCAACGGGTTTGAAGATTTTTTTCTGCAGGAGTGCCAGGCGGTGGAGCAACTTCAGGGTCGGGGAATCTGGCCACTCCTTAAATTTGGGGTAATGAAGTGGAAGCACTGGGTGGCCTATGACTGGTTGAATGGCTATGAAATTGAGGTGGATGCCCCCGAGGGGGATGTCCAGAATGAACAAACACTGACCACTCTCGAAGACTGGATGCAGGCCCACCCATCCGCCATTGGACCAGACGAATTATTATCGGTTATGACAGACCTGCACTGTGGATTGGACCGTGCCCATCGGTCGGGGGTTATTCATGGCAACCTCAAGCCAAGCAATGTACTGGTGCAGAAAAAGGAAACTGAATTTGAGGGCTGGGTGACGGAATTTGGTTTGGCGAAAATGCTCACCTATCGTGCACCGGGAGAAGAAAAGGAAACGGTGAGCTATATTTCGCAGAATTCCCAGTCCCAAGACTCGCATGTAGCCACGGCTCATTTTAGGCCTGATGATGCACACTGGTTGGACCAACCGGAAGAAAGTTGGGATCTGCAGGGGCTAGGGAAACTGGTTTTATGGGTTATCAAAAAAAGTGGGCTGGATGCAAAGGTTTGGCAAGATTGGCAATCCTGGGCTGAACTTTCCGTGAGTGGGAAATTTTCCTCCATCCCCCATTCTATGAAGGAGATTCCAGGTATAGCAGACCTGGCAGGTTTTGGGATAAAAGTGGATGGGGAGGAGGAGGGGCAAAGCGAGGACCCGGATGCCTTTCGGGAGAAGCGGGAGAAGGCTTGGGAGCTCGAGCAAAAAATCAGCAGCCTACGTTTTAAGAGAGGGATGACTGCCCTGATCGGTGGAGTATGCTTATTCGCCTTTTTTGTCTCGAAAACATATCTGTTTTTCTCGCCCTCCCCGTGGACGGAATACTACCTCGACGGTGCATCTGACCGGTATCAACTGGGTGCGGGAGTTTGGTCCGGACAGGCCTGGGGAATTGTTCCTGCAAATTATGATGACGAGGGGGATGGGGGCCAGGATGTGGTCGGTACCTGGGAGCGTGTTGATGGGTTGCTTAAGCTGAGCTTTCGGAAGTTTAAAAAGCTCGATCAGGAGGAGGATGGGAAAAAACTCTGGCAGTTCATTGGTTCAGGAGCTACTTCGCCCAATGACTACCACCAGTGGGCAGACTTCCTCGCCTACGAAAAATCCACTGCTTCTTTGCGTCTGGTCAAGCGAGTGGACAGTTATGAGACTTATCTTCCGGGGACCAAGGACGGAGGTAAGCCGCGACTCTATCCGGAAATTCGGCTTCGCCGGAGTGGGGGTACTATAAAGCCCGCGGAGTTATCTTTTCACAGACTGGATGCCGGACAGTCAAGCTGGACCGTTTTTCTTGGAGTTGGATTTCTTCTGGCCTGTTTTATTTACCACCGTGAACTGGGCCGTCTTCTTCAGCCAACTGAGGGAAAGGATTGAATTTTTCCCCCTGAGGTACAAGATGAAGCCCAATGGGTCTTTTTAATTTCAGGCAATCATTGTGGAAAATATCTCTCTGCCTTGTTCTGCTTGCCGGTTGCTCCCGGTTGAATCCAAGTGGCACCTATTCTGGAGTTTTAAAGGATTGGGTACATGAGGTCTTCACCGGAATCTTGATTGCCGACGGGCTGGAATGTGATATCCGCCTGGAACTTAGCCAAGGCCAAGAAAAAAATCTTGCAGAGCTGACCTTTATTCATCCGAAGATGAGCGAAATCAAGCGTTCGGGGAATTGGGAAGTAGGCGACGGGGAAAGGGTAATCACGATGGACGATGGGAAGGAACCCTCTGAGTATTTTTTAATAAAGAGGGGGGTGCGCTATGCTTTTCAGACCAAGGTTGGGTTAGCCAATGATGATGGCAGTTCCCTTCTGCTGATGAGGCACGAAGGGCTTTCGCGCAAAGCGTCATTCCCGGTAGAAATCCACTTTGGGCAGGATAAGGAGGCGGAAGTTCGCGGGGTGGGTGGCAATCCTGCCCGCAAGGGTACCTGGAACTGGATGGGCGAGAGGATGGCGGTGGTGGTGAAGATGCCAGGAATTGAGGACGGCGAAGACAATGAAGTGCCCGCGGAAACCTACAAGTATATCCTTCGTTGGTCGTCCTCTAAACCCTCTGCTTTGGAGTTGGAAAAGTTGATTATCATGCGTCCTTTTCTCAAAAATGACGGCAGCAAAAGGCAGAGTTGGATGAGTTCGCTGATTTTTCCAGAACCTCCCCTGCTTAAGCCGAATTGATTCGAACCCGGTTCCTGCAAAAGTTTGACGTTCCTTTCAGTACCTCCATCATGATCCGTTTTTTCGCCCATCCAGACTTATGATTACGGCTATTCAAAATTTCATCTCCAAGAAGGGAAAGTTTGTTTTCATTCTTTTGCTCCTTTTGGTCATTTTTTCCTTCGTTCTTTACCTCTCCCAGGGATCATCGGTTTTTGACCTTCTGCCTGATCCAAACAAGCAGTCCCGTGACTTTTATGGTTATGACTGGAACGACCCGGATCAGCGGAGATACCTGACTGTTACCAACCGGGTGGCAGCTGACTTTGGGGTTGTCTCCCCGCCTACCGGCAAGGCGTTCGTTGAAGCGGATGAAAACTTTATGCAGGGTCTGCAGGGGCAACTCCAGCAGGCCTTCCGTGCAAACCAGCAAGATATTGATCAGGAGGCGTTGCAAAGGCTGTTCGGTTTCATGCAGGCATGGCCAAATTTTCCCCGTGACTTGAAGGTCCGGGAAATTGCCCGCTCCGGCTCCTATTCTCCCGAATTTTCTGAAGCCACTGTGCAGGCGAAGGTTTCCCTCGATGCCCAGGCGAACTCCTGGGATTTCCTTCCCCTGGAGGTCAATCACCCATCGATCAACCAGAAATTTGCCGAATATGTTTCACGGATTGATCCCAACTTGCTCGATGAGAGCAACCGTTCCAGTGCCCTCGAATTTGTGGGCAGGCGTCACGGATTTTCTCCCCGTGAGGTTGAGTCGGTGCTTTTTTCCCACTTCCGCACTTCCTTAGTCGATGATGTGTTTGCCCAAAATGGATATGCTTTGGAACAGGAGGCCAACCTCGACCTTCACGCCGGTTCTTTTACCTGGGATGGGGAAGTTTATGAAGTTCGTTCGGATCAGGTTTCGGCTGAGCTCCCTGTGCTCTTCAATCTAAAGTTCAAAGAATTGCCTAAGGAAGGCACGCGGATCGAATTTTCCTTTGCCAACAAAAACACCATCTTTGTCTGCGGAAACAACCTCAAGGAGAACAATAGCTCGGAAGTTGCAGTTGAGTTGAAGGAAAACCTTCCTGCATTTTTACAAAATCTCAAAGGGCGGGTGGATCAGCAGAAACTTGGTATTATCGTGGCCAAGGCCGGCGAGGACGGACTTTCCCTGACCTTGAAGGCTGGGGGTAAGTTACGATCCTACCCCAAGATTTCATCGGATTCCTCTTCACTGGTGGTGAAGGATCTTTTGAATGATGAACTCCGGGCTTTCTTTGATGAACGCAAAGGGGAAGACCGTTTTGCCAAGGCTCCCCGCACCTTTGCTTCGGCCATTCTTTTCTCCTCGGCACCGCATTTCTTGGAACCTTCGCAACCGGATGAGGCACGAATGAGGTCGTATTTTGAGCGGAATCGTCTTGATTTTTTACCTTCCGCTGATTCTGCTGATGGAAAAGGGATTCCCGGACCCGTGGGTGCGGCAGATTCCAACGGCACCGGTGATGCTAGCGAAGAAGAGTTACTGTCTGAATTGGCCGAGGATGTGAATTCCACCGACTCGCCCGCGGTTACCTTTGAGGAGGTAAGGGAGGAAGTGGCCAGACGCATTTTGCAACTCGACCGGGAAGAAGCGAAGAGAGAGTCGGAAAGGTTGTCGAGGGAGGATGCGCTTACTTTTCTTGAGTCGGTCAATCAACTTGGGGACAGGCTTCGCAATAAGTACGGCGATTTCCAAAAAATCCGCAATTCAGCTGAATTGGCCGAACTGATCAGTCAAAGTGGCGCTAAGGAAAGAAAAATCTCATTCAGCGACGATGAAATGAATGTGCAAGCGATGGTTCTTGGACTGCAACCCCGTAATAGCGAGCGTCGCAATAACCGTGAGCCATTGGAGGAAGTTTCCCAATTGAATGAGCGGATATACTTCACCCGTTCGGTGAGAAAGACCAGGGATGGGTACGCAGTTTTTTTGCTCAACCGGAAGGTGGGTAAAGAAGATGGGGAATTCGACGGCACTCCTTTCAATAAGATCTACGATCAATACCTTGAGCTTCTCAACGGGGTGGAATTTAATGCGATGTGCTCGACCGTTCTCGGTGACCTTAACAAAGTCGGGCCCAAACAGACCGCCAAGGGGAGCCATTTCTCTGTGTCTGCGAAAAATTCTCTGACCGCAGGAAGCTCTTTTGATGCCAGACAGAGAAAATTGGGTGCTCAAATTCAAAAATGGCAGGACAGGAAAACTGAGCTTGAGGCACTGGACAGCAATTCCACTCCATCCAATCCAAAGGAACTTGCCGAAATCGATGCAAGTCTTCGTGACCTGCGGGAGGAACAGGAAGGGTTGGGTCGTGAACGCGAATTGATTTCCCGTTTGCTTGAGGCGGCACCCACCCTCCCAGTCAGCGGGGAGTGGTCCGAGCTTGAGCGCAACGAAGAAAGGGCTCTCTTTGCCAAGCTGTCCCAAGTCTACACTTTACGAAAATTGGAGTCCTCTGCCGATGAAGTGCTTGGCAGGGAGAAAGACCTTGAGCTTGCCCGTGCGGAAAGAGACAGGGATTCCCTGGTAGACGATTTGATTCAGGCTAAACTTGGAGACTGAGAGGTCTCCGTGGCGGGGTCTCCCTTTTTCCAACAGTAAAAATATTCCTTATTGCCATCATTTCCCCTCGGTTGGGATTCAACCTCTTGGATAAGAGCGGCGGTGCGGTCGATTCCCTCCATTGAGGATTTGATTTCTGCGAGCACACGCAGGTGGATGGTTTCATCCTTAATGACTCCCCGGGTGCGGTCGGCTTCCTCCTTTAAGCATTCAAACTGCGGTTTAACCAGGGCAATCAGGTGACCACCTTCGGCAACAAATCGCCAGGCGTTTAGGAGAACTTTTTTAAGAGAGATAAAAGAAAGGTCCATCACCACCAGGGGATAACTGTGGAGAGGAAGGTCGCCAGGCTTAAGGTTGCGTAAATTGGTTTTTTCGAGGTTAGTGACCCGACTGTCGGTTCTGAGTTTATAATGAAGTTGCCCATGACCGACATCCACGCAGGTGGCAAAACTTGCCCCCTTTTGCAGTAGGCAGTCGGTGAACCCCCCCGTGGATGCACCCAGATCCAAGATGTGCAATCCTTTTACAGGAATTTTACAGGAGGTAAGAAAATGCTCCATTTTCAGCCCACCCCTCCCCACATAGGGCATAGGGGTAAGAACGGATAATTGTGTGTCGCTGGGAAAGGTGCGGGAAGCTTTATCCACCCTTTCGGTACCAAGTTTTACCTGACCTGCCATAATCAGGGCTTGGGCACGGGTTCGGTTTTCGCAAAGGCCTAAGTGAACCAAAAGTTCATCTGCCCTCAATTTCTGTTTCATTGCCGAAAAATGGGACAAATCCCCCTTTGGAGCAACTTTAGATTGGAGAAATAGAGGGCAGGGTAATTATTTTTTTATGAAAACCCTTGACTATGGTGGGTTAAAATGGCAAGAAGTGGGAAGAAATGGAAAGCATATTGTAGATGGGAGTAGTACTTGGGAGATTCAGCGACAACATTTTTTGTGGGCGAATTTACCCATGCCTTGGACAACAAGGGCAGGCTTACTATCCCTTCGAAATGGAGGATTGCCGGGGGGGACAATACCTACCTTGCCCTGCCCAATCCCGGTGGATATGTCACGGTTTATCCGCCCAAGATGATATCCCGGCTCGATGAGAAGGTCTCTCAAGCAAGTCTTAGTAATACGAGGGCTCAGGCGTTGATGATGGAATTGTTCTCCAAGGCTCATTCCTTTGGTTGTGATAAGCAGGGCCGGATTAACCTGAATGATAAATTGATCGAGCACGCGGGAATTTCCGATCGTGCGGTGCTGGTGGGTAATTTTTCCGCTTTCGCGATTTGGGCTGAAGAGAAATACAGCCAAAAAGCGGTGGAGGATGAGAGAAATATTTTTGATGCGATGAGGGAGTTGGGCTTATGAGGTTCGGGCTTCCATGTGTGGTGACTTTTAGGGTGGTCGCCCAATTAAGGGGATTGGAAGCTGTCCTTGCCCATCTCCCTCGTGCATTGTTTTGTGGTGTTAATGTCAGCCTTGGGGGGGCTAGAAATGTATTGTGGGGCAGTTGAATTTGTTTGTTCGCCAACGTCAGTGAGGCATATACCGGTCCTTCTCGATGAATGTATGGCTTGCCTGAAGCCGGAGGCCGGAGGTGTATTTGCTGATTTAACTTTTGGGGGAGGGGGGCATACGCGTGCCCTCCTTAATGCGAATGCCAAGAGTCAAGTCTTAGCATTTGATTGTGATCCGGATGCCGCTTCCAGGGCAGAGGAGGTTTCTGCTGAGTTTGGAGAGAGGTTTCGTTTTCAAGACTCTTCTTTTAGTGGTCTTGATCAGCACTCATCGGCGAATGAATTTGATGGAGTGTTAATGGACCTGGGGATTTCCTCTTTTCAGTTGATGGAGGCATGCAAAGGATTTTCCTTCCGGCTCGACGCCCCGATTGACATGAGGTTAAACCCGAGGGTGGGCATAAGTGCTGCTGATTTTTTGGAGACTGCCTCGCACGAGAGTCTGGTCCGTGCTGTGCGGGAGTACGGGGAGGAAAGAAGATGGAGGAGAGTGGTTCAGGCAATCGAGGCGGCCAGGGGAACTGGTCGACTGTCCCGCACGATGAGTGCAGCTGAGTTGGTTAGTGAGGCGGTGGGTGGGTATCATTCCAGGCAACGTATTCATCCTGCAACCAAGACATTCCAGGGGATTCGTATTGCTATCAATGGCGAGCTGGAGGCACTTGCTGTCACTTTGCCCAAGGCATTTCGCTCGCTGAAAGTAGGTGGTACTCTCGCGGTCATCTCCTTTCATTCCTTGGAGGACAGAATTGTCAAAAGGTATCTTAGGAAAATGGCGGGCCGGCCTGAGCACAAACTGGATGGTCGTAGCCAGCAGGAACGAATTTCATTTGGAGTGTTGGAAAAAACAAAAGCCATCTTCCCGACCAAGGATGAGGTTGAATCGAATCCGAGGAGCAGGTCTGCTCGTTTGCGTTTCATCCGTAAAACCCACCAACCAGGGATTTAGTCATGATTAGCAGGATGTGGTGGATCATGATTATAACGGGAGTCTCTGTGTTTGGGTCTGGGGCGATATCAATCGTATGGTTGAGGATGGAAATCTCCGCGATCGCTAAAAATTGTGGAAGATTGGAGGATCAAAGAGAAATGGTGGCAAGGGAACTGCAAGAGTTGAGGGGGCAGCGGTCGCGATCGTTGCGCCCGTCAACTTTAGCAGGCATGGTAGAGGGTAGGTTAGTCATGCCTCCTTCCTCCAGAACTGTACATGTGTCTGGGCGGGAAATGAAGGAACGCCTAAATGGTCAATGGCTGGATCAGGGAGAGTTCGCTAACAACCGTTAGAATGAACAATATCTTCATCTCCCGCTATCGATTTTATCTGGTTTTTCTTACGGTCCTATTGGCTTTCACTTCCCTAGGCGGAAGATTGGTGCAACTGCAGTACATTGATGCCCAAAAGTATAAAGAAGTAGCGTTGGGGGTTCGGCAGAATTTTATTACAACTCCGGCAAGAAGGGGCGATGTGGTCGATCGTAAGGGAAACTTGCTGGCTACTACAAGGTCAGTGGTTGAGTTGGGTCTGGATCCACATTCCGTTGAGGAGGATGACTTCGATAAGCTACCATCCCTTGCGAAGCTGTTGGAATTACCAGAGCCTGCTGTTGCGTACGCGGCCAAAAAAAGGACGAGAAAAGATAGTCAGGGGGAATTGCACTTCGTACGCTGGGTAAAACTTAAGGATGAGGTGGATGAGGGGACATACCGTAAAATTAAAAAGCTCAATATCAATGGGGTGTATGGAAATTTTAAGCATTCAAGGCTTTATCCCAATCAATCCCTCGCTTCTCACCTGCTTGGCTATGTAAATAAAGAGGGTAAACCCTGTATGGGGGTGGAGATGTTTGCAGATTACTATTTGAAGGGACAGGATGGTTGGCGGGAGAGCGAGCGTGACGGAAGGCGACGCGAAATGCCACAGTACCGCTCCTTTGAGGTAGTTGCAAGGGACGGGCTCAATGTTGAGTTGTCCATGGACAGAATTATTCAGGATATAGTTGAAGAGGAACTTCAGATCATTGCTTCGGACTTTGATCCGTTGAGTGCAAGCATCATTGTCACGGATCCGAGAACGGGGGAAGTACTGGCTTTGGCCAATTACCCAGACTTTGACCCAAATAATTACAACAAGACTGAACTCGAAAACCAGCGCAATCGTATCCTTACTGATCTTTACGAACCGGGCTCCACCTTTAAAATTGTACCGGTTGCAGGTGCGATGAATGAAGGCCTGGTTCAACCTGATGATATTATAGACTGTGAGGATCCAGTGTATCGGGTAGGTTCCAGGAACCGAATGTTGCCAAGTGATCATAACCCCTTGGGTAAGATTTCTCTCATGGAAGTGGTTAAGAAGTCGAGCAACCGGGGGGCTGCAAGATTGGGAATTAAATTAGGTGCCACACGTCTTTATGAGTACAGCAGGGCATTTGGTTTCGGGGAAGGCACTAATCTTGGTCTGATTGGAGAAAGAAACGGGATTTTACATAATCCCAAAAACTGGGACGGGTTAACTATTACCCGACTGCCTATGGGTCATGCGGTCGCAGTTACCGCCTTGCAAGTTCACCAGTCAATGAGTGTAATTGCCAATCGGGGGGTTCTCATGAAGCCACAGATTGTAAGAAGGGTCTTTGATCACGAAGGAAAGACGGTGGTTTCCTTTGATCCTCAGGTAAAGCACAGAGTAGTGAGGAGTGATGTGGCCAAGTCCATATCAGAAATGCTTGTATCAGTGGTGAGCAATGAGGGGACGGCGAGGCAGGCGAAAATAAGTGGTTTTGAAGTTGCAGGAAAGACTGGTACCACTCAAAAATTAATTGAGGGAAGATATTCAAACCAGCACCATGTCGCTTCCTTTGTTGGATATTTTCCAGCATCCGATCCGAAAATTCTGGCCACAATAGTGGTTGATGAGCCTAAGATGAAAGCGGGAAGGTTGGGCTATGGTGGAAGTGTGGCTGCTCCATCATTCAAGCGCATTGGTAAAAAAATTATTGCATCATTGGGTCTGAAACCAAGGGAGCAGGAGGTTACATTTATAGAGACCGCGAAGTACAGGAACCAACCACTTTAAAATTTCGTTATGACAGATATAAAAACAAAGCCTGAAACGATGGAAAATATCCACCGAAGAATATCTTCGTCCATGGATCTTAGAAGCTTGGCTAGGCAAGAGGGTGCCTATGCGAAGGATAGAGGAAATATCAGAATGAGTTCCTTGTGTTCAGACAGTCGGAGAGTTACGCCAGGGGCGGCCTTTTTTGCTTTGCCTGGGCTGCGCACCCATGGAAACGAACACCTTAGAGAAGCGATTGAACGTGGGGCTAGGGTGGTCATTACTGATTCGGAGACTGACACTCTCCCCAGTCATGTGGTCAAGGTCAAGGTGGACGATGCCCGGACTGCCCTCGCTAAGTTTTCCAAGCGCTATCATGGTAATCCGGACGAGCTATTAAAATTGATCGGGATCACCGGGACAAATGGTAAGACTACAGTCACCTCGCTGACCCGGCATCTATTGGAGGAACCCGGACGACCTGTTGGATTAATAGGAACAGTGAAGTACCATCTCGGAGACAGGGAGTTGCCCTCTTACCGGACTACTCCTGAGGCGTCAGACCTTTATCCATTACTTAAAAGCATGCTCGTAGGAGGGTGCTCAGAAGCAGTAATGGAGGTGAGTTCCCATGGCATTCATCAGTCACGCGTGGCTGGGCTTCAATTAGAGATAGCTGCCTTTCTGAATCTGTCGAGGGATCATTTGGACTATCACAAAACCATGGAGGCATACTTTAAGGAGAAGAGAAAAATATTTAATGGAGTGAATGGAAGTCTTCCTCAAGTTGCTGTTGTAAATGGAGATTGCCCCTATGGAAAGCGACTGTTGGATGAACTGCACCCCCAGGTAAGGTTTATTTCTTTTGGTTTTGAGGAAGGCTGCCTTTTTCGGGCCATCCAAATATCTCTGGATGCAAACGGGGCAAAATTTGTGCTCGAATCACCTGCCGGAAATATCGTGGTCAACAGCCCTTTGGTGGGGAGGTATAACATCATGAATGTACTGGCTTCCTTCGCCATCATTTATGGGATGGGCCGTTCAGTGCCTGATGCCGTCCAAAAACTAGCTGGATTTAACGGTGTCGATGGCAGAATGGAAGTGAT
>Ga0182090_1177217_pt1 | contig 17665 bp, 10 predicted proteins | sample 041ome_24_FD_127767 | JGI IMG/M metagenome (GOLD analysis project Ga0182090, IMG submission 127767) | Metatranscriptome of coastal salt marsh microbial communities from the Groves Creek Marsh, Georgia, USA - 041408BS metaT (Metagenome... | ecosystem: Environmental > Aquatic > Marine > Intertidal... | reverse complement strand
GTGTCTCCCGCAAAGGCGTTGCCGACCAGCGCGCCGTCGTACTGCACAGGAGTGCCTGCTGGCGGGACAACGCTCGTGAAATCGAGGTCCGGATCACGGTACGTCCAGAACCGGCCGGCCCAGCTGGGCCCACGGATCACCGCTGCTGTCGCATCGCCAGCGTCAACCTCCACGTTTCCTGCCATCCGCACAAGCACGCTCCGCACAGGTGGTGCGGTGGGCGTATCAACGACTGTGTCGTCAAGAACTGCAGGCTGCTGCTCAATCCAGATCACCGCCTCATGCGCTGAGGCGGTTGTGGGCCCCTGCGCGATGGTGACACCGCCGGTCAGATGCCAGACGTCGTAGGAACCCTCAGTCCAGCGGGAGGCCTGGCCCGCACGAACTGAAAGCTGCTCAGCGGGATCGACGCCGGGCACTTCGATCTGGCCCGCCTCGGCAATCGCGGCCGCCAGCCCTCGAGTGGGCAGCGTTGCCAGAACGCCGGCCGGTGAACTCGGTGGTGGGAGGGCTTCGTCACCACGAACTTCCCGCGTCACTGCTGCCGCGTTGCATGCCAACAGCGTGACCACGACCGCCAGCACAGCCTGCGTGCGCAGCAACCGACCGCTCGTAGACTCACGAGGCGGTAACGGAGGTCGGGTGAGGTGGAGGATGGAGTTCACGCGTTGGTACGAGACACGTCAGGTCCTTGGGCAGAACGCTGCCTGCGGACCAAAGGCAAAAACGCGCGGGACTATAGGTGTGCTGCCATGGGCCGGTCAAGGGTGCACCGGCGGCTGTGCTTTCGTCGTAAGTCAAGTTTTTTCAGTGACTTGCGCATGGGGCGGTGCGGAATCGTTGCCGGCCGCTCCAAACGCGAAATCAGGTAGGATGGGCAGCGTGCTAGGTAGGCTGCGGCGTCTCTTTCGGGCGTTTGTCATGAAGCCTGCCCGTAAACACGCGTGCTGAGTACGAGCGAAACGGATGTCGCAGTCGCCTGGTGTGCCCGAGAGAGAAGCCACGGATCGCGTTCCCGTCGGCGCTCGGTGGCTCGCTGTCTGGCTTGTGCGGTGGCGGCTGTACCTGGCTGTGGTCGCGGTGGTGCTCACCGTGGCGGCGGTTGATCAGGCTCGCCGACTTGAGTTTTCACAGTCGATCGAAACCATGTTCGATCGCTTGGATCCTGCCCTGCCTCCGTATCATCGGCTAGCACGTGCCTTTGGCGCGAACGAGGTGGTGCTGGCTGTCTACGACGATGCCGAACTCTTCACGCCGACAGGGATTGCCTCGCTCGAGGGCGTTGCTCGCCAAATTGAGGAGATTCCAGGCGTCACGTCGGTGATGAGCCTTGCAGACACGCCTCTTGGCCAGCGGATCATTCAGGTCGACACGATACCGATGGCTGCGGGCGTTGTCGATCTGATGGAAGGCTACGTGGTGGGGGCAGACCGTCGTACCGCCGGCATTGCCTGCCTGCTGGCTGCTCCCGGCGGTAGCGAGAGTGATCCTGCGGCGGTGCGAGCCAGGGCTATCCAAGGCATTCGCGAGGTGATGCGGCAACTGCCAGGCGGCATGGTAGCTGGTGAGCCGGTGATGCTGCATGACGGCTTCGCCATGCTCCGCCGTGACGGCAATCTACTCGGGACCGCGGCAGGCCTGCTCGCCGGCAGCGTGCTGCTGTTGCTGTTTCGCAGTCTTCGCTGGGTCGTGGTGCCGCTGGCCGTTGTGCTGATGGCGTTGTGGACCACACGAGGTGTGCTGTCGCTTGCCGGCGTCAAGCTGACGATGGTTTCAACAATGCTCTCAGCGATGATCACCGTGGTGGGGATTGCGACGGTCACGCATCTGATTGTGGAGTATCGCCGTCAACGGGAACTGGGGTGTGAGCCAACCGTGGCGTTGCAAGAAACGCTTGCGCGTCTGCTCTGGCCTGTGGCTGGCGCGATTGCCACCGACATGATCGGCTTTGGCTCGCTAATGGCCAGCCGCGTGGGGCCTGTGCACGACTTTGGCGTCATGACGGCCTTGGGAGCTGGGCTCGTGCTAGTGGCGGTGTTATGCACCGTGCCTTTTTTGGCGCTGGCAGGACGGTTTGACAGTGATCCCAAGCGAGCGATTGGTGAGGGGGCCTTGGAGCACACGCTGGATCGACTCGTGCAGCGGATTGTCGCCAAGCCGAGGACAATCCTCAGCGTCACAGGAATCGTTGTGGCAGTGGCGATTGCTGGAATGAGCCGGCTGACCGTGGAGACAGATTTCACGAAGAACTTTCGCGCTGAAAGTCCGATCGTGTCGGCATACGACGTGGTTGAGGCCAAGCTCGGTGGTGCGGGGGTGTGGGATGTGTTGATTCCTGTGCCGGCTGGCGTGGACGGGGCGAGCCTGACAGCCCTGAGTGAGTTTGAAGACCAGCTGCGTGAGCTCACCGTTGCCGGTCCGGATGGGCCGAGGCCAGCCTTGACGAAGGTGCTCAGCCTCGTCGATGTGATTGACGCAGTCTCTCCCATTCCGTCACGTCAACTGGCAGCCTCCTCAGCCGGCAGCTGGCTGTTGGAGCAGGCGATTGGCGGACTCAAAGGCCAGCTCCCGCAGCTGGCCTCCGCGCTGATCGGGACAGACCCGAGTGATGGATCGACCTGGCTGCGGGTGATGCTGAGGGCCCGAGAGCGGCAGTCAGCAGAAGCGAAACGGGCGATGATTGAGCAGGTGCGGACGCTTGCCACCGAAGCATTTCCGCGAGATGAGGCCGGCAGAGGAGGCGAGGTGACTGGCTTCTTCGTGCTGCTTGCGCAGCTGGTTGAGCGGATGATCACAGACCAGTGGCTGACGTTCTCGCTGGCGGCGGTCGGCATCTTTACGATGCTTTCGGTTGCTTTTCGGAGTCCGCTCCTCGGCGGGCTTGCCCTGGTCCCCAATGCACTCCCGATCTTCCTCGTGCTCGGCATCCTGGGGTGGGTTGGACAGCCGATCAATATGGGCACCGCCATGATTGCGGCAGTCTCTATGGGCCTGTCGGTGGATAGCTCCATCCACTATGTGACGGCGTATCGCCGCCGGCGTGATGAAGGGCACCCGATTGAGGCGGCTTTAGGCGTGGCCCATCAGACTGCCGGGCGGGCGATTGTGTTCTCCACGCTCGCCCTGGTGATCGGGTTTCTTGCTCTCCGCACCAGTGGCTTTCTGCCGACGGTGTCGTTCGGCACCCTCTCGTGCCTCACGCTGGCTGGTGGCCTCGTTGGCAACCTCGTGGTGCTGCCGGTGCTCCTCTCACTGGTGCGGGATTCAACGTCACTTCCGCGAGACGAGAATCAGACGATCTCGTAGGCCTGCTCCTGGTGTTCGGAGAGGTCAAGGCCCATCTGCTCAACCTCAGGCAGCACTCGCATGCCGGCGATTCGTTGAGCGATCCCAAAGGCCACGACCGACACGACACCGCTCCAGACCACGGTCACCAGGACGCTTGCCGTCTGCCACCAGACCTGGGTCAGCATCGATTCGTGCGACATGCCTGAGCCACCGAGGGCAGGCGAGGCGACGACGCCAGTCAGCACGGCCCCCACGATGCCCCCCACTCCATGCACACCAAACACATCGAGGCTGTCGTCGTAGTGAAAGCGGTGCTTGAGGGACGTGGCTGACCAGTAGCAGACGATTGCGGACACACATCCAAGCCCAATCGCACCGAGTGGGCCAGCGTTGCCGCTGGCAGGCGTGATCGCCACGAGGCCGGCGACAACTCCTGTGGCCACGCCGAGCGCCGATGCCTTCTTATGGGTGCAGAGTTCGATCAGCATCCAGGTCGTGGCAGCAGCAGCCGCGGCCAGGTGTGTTACCAGCAGGGCCATGGCTGCCTGTCCGTTGGCGGCAAGAGCACTCCCGGCATTGAAGCCGAACCAGCCAACCCAGAGCATGCCAGTGCCCATCACTGCCAGCGGCAGGTTGTGGGGACGCATCGGCTCCCGCGGAAAGCCGCGGCGAGCGCCGACCATCAAGCAGGTCACAAGGCCCGCGATGCCCGCGTTGACGTGCACGACCGTGCCGCCCGCAAAGTCGATCACGCCCCAGCCGTGAAAGAGTGAGCCTTCGCCTCCCCAGGCCATGTGGCAGATCGGGAGGTAGGAGAAGGTGAACCAGATCGCCGAGAAGATCAGCATGCCGCTAAACCGCATGCGTTCAGCGAAGGCTCCCACGATCAATGCGGGAGTGATGATCGCGAAGGTCATCTGAAAGGCGACAAACAGTGGCTCAGGAATCGTGCCGGAGAGCGAGTCGACGGTGATGCCGCTGAGGAAGAGCCGCTCGGTGCCCCCGATGACCGACTGCAGCCCACCACCATTGCCGAAGGCAAGGCTGTAGCCGTAGGCCACCCAGAGGAGACTCATCACGCCCGCCATAGCCAGGCACTGCACGAGTACGGACAGCACGTTCTTGCTGCGGACGAGGCCGCCGTAGAACAGCGAGAGGCCAGGCAGTGTCATGAACAGCACCAGGGCGGTCGCCACGATCATCCAGGCGGTGTCGCCGGTATTGAGGCTCGCAGTTGTTTCTTCGCCAAACGCCAGCGAGGCAGGCAGAAGTCCAAGAGCCGCCGCTGCAGTCAGTCGGTGAGCGCGACCGCCAAGTGGACGCCGCAGTGTGGGAAGGGCGTCGGCGCACGCAGACCGCCACGTTCGCTCTGAACGCATAAAAATATCTCCAGAAGGATCCGCCTAGGGCGTATGGTAGCGAAGTTGGCCGCGTCTTCCAGATGTGAGGGGTCAGGATTCGTTGGGTGAGTGCTTGCGGAGAGCGAGTGACGAGATTGTCAAATGGCTATGCTGTGAACACCCTGACCACAACAGGCCAGCCAATGCGCCAGGCAGGGCCAATGCACCAGACAGGAATGAGGCCGACGATGAGTGAGTTTGCAAGCCAAGCCAAAACCAGCCGGATCGTCGCTGAGCCGTCGCTGCAGCCAGAGAGCGTCGAAGCGGAAGCTCTGGTAGTGTTTGCCACCGAAGGTGGCATTGGCGCCGGTGCGGTAGCACAGGTTGATGCGGCGGTCGGTGGTGTAATTGCGCGGCTGGCGGCTGCCGGAGAGATCAGTGGCAAGGCCTGCGAGTGTGTGTCGATTCTGGCGCCTGCGGGGATCGCTGCAGGGCATCTGCTGGTGGTTGGACTCGGCAAGCGTGAAGAACTCGATCAGGGCGTGCTCTACAGAGCGGCTGCCACGGCGGCCAAGACACTTGCAGCCCGCAAACGTGGGACGGTGGCCTTCCTCTCCGATGGTTCGTGGAGTACGCGGCAGATTGAACATGCCGTGGCTGGGGCGACCGTCGGCATGGTGGGACAGGATCTGTACCGCAAAGAGAAGAAGCGGACCGCCTTTGGGACCACGATCTGGCTTGCAGCTCCAGCCGATGCGGTGGAGCGTGGCTGCCACCTCGGTGATGGCATCAACCTCACCAGACGGCTGGTCAACCTTGCTCCCGAAGACATGTATCCCCAGGCGTTTGCCGAGGAGGCCTCCGCAGTTGCGGGGCATCTCGGCATCGACATCGAGGTCTGGGACGAGACACGACTGGCGAAGGAAAACTGTGGCGCCTTGCTCGCCGTTTCGCGGGGCAGTAGCCGGCCACCACGCCTGGTGATGATGCGGTATCGCGGTCCTGGGCGTCGTGACGGTAAGCCAGAGATCGCCTTCGTGGGAAAGGGAGTCACGTTTGACTCCGGTGGACTCTCGCTGAAGCCAGCCGATTCGATGATGGGCATGAAGTGTGACATGGCAGGCGCTGCCACCATGCTCGGTACGATCGCAACGATTGCTGCCCTCAAACTCCCTGTTGATGTAGTGGCAGCGATGGGGCTCGTGGAGAACATGACTGGCCCTGCCGCCTACAAGGTGGGAGACGTGCTCACGGCCCGCAACGGTGTCACGATCGAGGTCCACAACACGGACGCCGAAGGTCGGCTCGTGCTTGCTGACACGCTCGACGTTGTCCGTGGCCTTGAGCCTGCTCGCATCATTGATGCCGCGACGCTCACTGGTGCATGCATGGTGGCTCTCGGGCACGATGTGGCCGGTCTCTTTACCAATGATCAGGCCAGCTGTGATCAGCTGGTGACGGCGGCCCAGTCTGCCGGTGAGCCTGTTTGGCAGATGCCGATGTTTCGGCATTACGACAGCCAGGTCGAGAGTGATGTGGCGGACATTAAGAACGTCGGTGACGGCCGCTGGGGCGGCGCGATCACGGCGGCGAAGTTTCTCGAGCGGTTCGTGGGTGACACACCTTGGACGCACATCGACATCGCCGGACCAGCCTTCGCCGACAAGCCCAAGCCATGGAGCGACGGCGGTGGCACGGGCGTGATGGTGCGGTCGCTCGTGGAACTTGTGCGTGGCCACCCGGAAGAGAACACCTGACGGCGGTTCCGATAAACGTTCCTTCATCAGCAGGCTCACGTTCGCAAGCGGAGGCTCGGTGGCCGGCGAATGCTTGAGGAGCGTTTGAAGTTTTTCTCCCTTTGCCGATTCCTGACCGGCAGTCTTCGTTGGTGGAGAAAAAGTTCTGCGACGAGACCTTTGCCGCCTCCGGGCCGGAGCGTTCCGCGATGCAGCCTCCGGGTCGAAGCGTTTTCTCAGAGCAGATGCTCGAGTTGGCCGACGAGGCTGCCGAAGTGGTCGAGGGCCGTGGCGACAGGCTCGGGCTTCTCGAGATCGACGCCGGCGTCTCGCAGCAGGTCGAGTGGCCACTTGGAGCCGCCGCCTCGGAGGAAGCCGAGGTAGTCGTCGAGTTCTGCTTGGCCCCCCTCGAGCACACGCCGTGAGAGCGTGATCGCTGCAGAGAGACCGGTCGCGTACTTGTAGACGTAGAACGCGCTGTAGAAGTGCGGGATGCGAAGGGCTTCGAGTTCGAGTTGGCTGTCGATCGCGAAGTCGGGGCCAAAGTAGGCGTCGAGCAGGCCCCGGTAGAGAGAGCGGATGCGGTCGAGGGTGAGCGGTTCACCAGCCTCGACCGATGCATGGGCGAGTTTCTCAAACTCAGCAAACATCGTCTGACGCACGATTGTGCCACGGATGGCGTCGATCTCGCGGACAAGAATCGCTGCCCGTTCTCGATCCGTGCTGGCACGCTCGAGGAGCAGCTTGGAGAGCAGCTGCTCGTTGAATGTGCTGGCGACTTCGGCGACGAAGATTGTGTAGCCGGAGTATTGGTAGGGCTGGGCGTCGGCGGAGTAGCGGGTGTGCATCGAGTGCCCAGCTTCGTGGGCGAGGGTGAAGACATGTTCGATCACCTCTTCCTCGAAGTTCATCAGGATGTAGGGATCGGAGTCGAAGGTGCCGCTGCTAAATGCTCCGGACTGTTTGCCAGCGTTGGGGTAGCGGTCACACCAGCGGCCGCGAAGGCCGTGCTCGAGCCGGCTGCAGTAGTCGCTGCCGAGCGGCTGGAGGGCCTCGATGATCAGGCTCACCGCTTCGTCCCAGGTGTGTCGCTTGTCGAGGTCTGGCACCAACGGAACGTAGGTGTCGTAGTGGTGGATCTCGTCGAGGCCGAGCACCCGTTTGCGGAGGGCGTAGTACCGATGAAGGGCCGGCAGGTTTTCGTGGACAGCGGCGATCAGGCTGTCGTAGACCGACAGGGGAACGTTGTCGGTAAACAGGGCCGCTTCGACTGCCGAGGGGTAGTGCCGCACCTTGGCAGAAAAGACGTCCCGCTCCATGGAGCCTGAGAGCGTGGCTGCGAGTGTGTGGTCGTGGGCTTCAAACACATCGTAGTACTGATGAAAGGCCCGCTTGCGGACTTCCGGCACGCTGTCGTGCAGGAGTGTCATGAAGCTCGCATGGGAGAGCTGAACGTCTTCTCCCTTGCCGTTGGTCAGGCTGCCAAACGTCATGTCCGCGTCGGTCAGCTGACGGAAGACCTTGGAGGCAGTGCCCGCGAAGGTGCCCTGCATCGCCAGGATTTTCTCTTCCGGTTCGCTGAGCACATGCGGGCGGACGCGGATGAGCCGCTCGAGCATCAGTCGATAGGGAGCGAGCGTGTCTGTCGCTAGCCAGCCGTCGAGCGTGTCGGCGGGAATCGCCAGGATTTCTGGCCGCAGGTAGCTTGCCCGTTCGCTGGCTTGAGTGGACACATGCTGAAATCGGCCGACCATCCGTTGTGCCGTCTGGCCCTGCTGGTCTTCAGCGGCGCGGAGAAAGGCGTATGTGCCGAGCCGATCGCCTTCGCGGTCGAACTCGAGATCGAACGCAATCGCTTCGGCAAGTCGCGTGGCTGAGGTGCTGAGTGTGCCGGCGAAGGCCGTGAACTCGGGTATGCGTGCCTCCCAGGCCGCAAGAGCTGTTTCAAAGTCGGCGTCGCTGGCAAACAGGCTAGTGAGATCCCAGGTGTCGGCGGGGGCCACATCGGTACGGGATGGCAGCGTTTTTGGGCGAGGGGCGTCGGCTGCGGCCATGGTCTTCTCTCCTGCGATACGAACCGGGTGAACTGTGTGTGCTGTGACCTGCGTGTGCGGTGCCGCGGTGGGCAAATCTGGGCGAGGCGGGCGTGAGGCTAGAGACGCCAGACTGCTGTGCCCCAGGCGAGGCCGCCACCAAAGCCACAGACTGCGACGGTGCTTCCTGGGCCGATACGACCGGATCTCCACGCCTCATCCATTGCCAGGGGGATTGAGCCGCTGGAGGTGTTGCCGTAGCGGTCGAGATTCATGAACACCTTCTCGGCCGGGAGATCGAGGGCGATACGAGCCCCTTCGAGGATGCGGGCATTGGCCTGGTGCAGCACGAACAGGTCGATCGCCTCGAGCGGAACGCCCGACTTCTCGACCGTTTCTCGGATGCTCTGCTCAGCCAGTCGGATGGCCCATTTGAAGACCGCCCGTCCGTCCATCTGCATGAACTGTCGTCCGGCAGAGGCTCCTTCGACAGAGACCGGTTCTTTCGAACCGCTCATTGGGCAGATCAGAAGTTCGGCACCACGGCCGTCGGAGCCGAGGGCATAGGCCAGCAGTCCCTCTGGCTGGTCGACAGCAGGGGCGTCGAGCCGTTCAAGGATGACGGCGCCAGCAGCATCCCCGAAGAGCGGCCAGGTCTTGATGTCGTTTGGGTCAACCACGCGGCTGTTCGTGTCGGCTCCGATCACGAGTGCCCGCTGGTGTGAGCCCGCGCAGAGAAACTGTCCGGCGGTCACCAGGCTGTAGACAAACCCTGCGCAGGCTGCGGTCAGGTCCATTGCGGGGCACTCAAGCCCCAGCCGCTCTTGCACCATGCAGGCAGTTGAAGGCAGGAGCATGTCGGGAGTGAAGGTGCCCAGCACCAGCAGATCGATGGTGCTGCGGTCGATCCCCGCCATCGCAATCGCCGCCTCCGCTGCAGAGGCAGCGAGATCACTCGTGGCGATGCCTGGGGGAGCATGGCGACGTTCTCGAATTCCCGAGCGGGTTTCGATCCACTCTGCGTCACAGCCGAGCCTGGCGAGGTCGGCGTTCGTGACCACATTGTCAGGCACACAGCTGCCAATACCTGCTAGTCGAAATCCGATCGCCTTCCCGAAGCGGGCTCGTCGTGGAGAGGTGAGGATCTCAGACATAGAGGTGTGATCTGCTCGTGGTGTGTGCGGAAAGTCGCCGGAACGTAGGCGGGCGCGTCATGCTCAGGCAAGAGCCACTCCGGCGGAACCGCCTCGTCGCTCAGGCCGCGGAAGACACGAGGTCGTGTCAGAGCGGCAAGGCAACAGCGTACCTGCTGGTCTACAGGCCGACGATTGCTCCACGCACAACCGCTGCAATCCGAACAGCGTCGTGGCAGGCATCTTCACTGACCCCCAGTTTGACCAGGCTGCCTTCATGATTCTGAATGCAGGCCTCGCAGCCGGCCTGTGCGGCACACGCCAGGCTCATCAGCTCGAAGGTTGCCTTGTCCGTAGCAGGCTGGGCGATGCGGGTCATACGAAGGCGTGCGGGCCGCGAGCTGTAGCTCTCTTTGCCGATCATGTGGCGAAACCGGTAGTAGACGGTGTTCATGCCCATCAGTCCGGCGGCAGCGATCGCGTCTGACAGAACCGCTGCAGCGGACTCAGGGCAGGCGGCGGTGAGATCTGCCGCGAGGGCTGCGGCGAGCTGCGGACAGCGATCGAACCGCGCCGCAGCGATTCCCACGCCCAACGCCTGCTCAGTCGTGAGGTGTTCGCCCGCAAAGACACTCGAGAGGTTGAGCCTCAGGTCTTTGAGGTCAGCAGGGAGTGTTTCTCGCAGGGAGTCGAGGGCTGGCGTGGCTGGCATTCGTGGGCTCTCGCACGAGTAAAAATCATCGGAACGTCGTTTCGTACGAGGATTGTAGCGGTTCGTTGAAGCGAGCCGAGGCCGGATGGTAGTTTCTCAACTCATGCCACGCCGCGATGACCTTCACACGATATTGCTTATTGGGTCGGGCCCGATTGTTATCGGTCAGGCCTGTGAGTTCGACTATTCCGGCACCCAAGCGTGTAAGGCCCTCCGTGAGGATGGCTATCGGGTGGTGTTGGTGAACTCCAATCCTGCCACGATCATGACGGATCCTGGCACTGCCGACCGCACCTACATTGAGCCGCTCACCTGGCAGGCTCTCGAAAAGGTGATCGAGGTCGAGAAGCCCGATGCCATTCTGCCCACTTTGGGCGGACAAACGGGGCTGAATCTGGCGATGGATCTCGCCCGTCGCGGTATTCTCGAGAAGCACGGCGTTGAGATGATTGGCGCCAACGCTGAGGTGATCGCCCGTGCTGAAGAGCGGGAACTCTTCAAGGCCACGATGGAGAAGTGTGGCCTCGAGACCTGCCGTGGTCGTACCGTGAAGAGCCTCGCCGAGGCACGCGAAGTGCTCGCAGAGATCGGCCTGCCGGCGGTGATCCGGCCGAGTTTCACACTCGGTGGTTCCGGCTCCGGCGTGGCCTTCAACAAGGGTGACTTCGACGCCAAGGTGCAGCGAGGTCTTGATCTCTCACCCGTGGGTGAAGTGCTTGTTGAGGAGTCGATTCTCGGCTGGAAAGAGTACGAGATGGAGGTGATGCGGGATGCTGACGACAACACCGTCATCATCTGCGCTATCGAAAACTTCGATCCCTGTGGCATTCACACTGGCGACTCGATCACCATCGCTCCAGCGATGACGCTCACAGACCGCCAGTACCAGCGGATGCGGGATGCGAGCTTTGCGGTGATCCGCGCAATCGGCGTGGAAACCGGGGGCTCGAATATCCAGTTCGCGGTGCATCCCGAAACCGGTCGCATGATCGTGATCGAGATGAATCCGCGAGTCAGCCGCTCATCGGCACTCGCCAGCAAGGCGACCGGCTTTCCGATTGCCAAGATCGCAGCCAAGCTGGCCGTCGGCTGGCGTCTGCATGAGCTGCCCAATGACATCACGCAGAAGACAAAAGCCTGCTTTGAACCATCCATCGACTATGTCGTGGTCAAGGTTCCGCGGTTTGCCTTTGAAAAGTTTCCCGAAGCAGATAGCCGGCTGACCACTCAGATGAAGAGTGTGGGCGAGACGATGGCCATCGGCCGGACCTTCAAGGAGGCGTTCCAGAAGGCTCTGCGAGGCCTCGAGGTGGGTGCTTTCGGCTTTGGAAGCGACGGCAAGGATCTCTGGGGCACTCCCCATCAGCCTTCGCTTGATGAGATCAAGGCTCGGGTGGCGGTCGCTGACCCAGACCGGGTCTGGTATCTGCGGTATGCCCTCAAGGCTGGGCTCTCGATGGACGAGCTCTACGAGATCACTCAGATCGATCGCTGGTTCCTCGACCAGCTTGCTCAGATTGTGGAAATCGAAGAGCAGGTCCGTGCGGTTGGCACGCTCGCTGGGCTGGGAGAGCCATTGCTGCGGAAGGCAAAGCAGGCAGGCTTCTCCGACCGCCAGCTGGCAACGATGCTCTCGGTCTCAGAACTTGACGTGCGGGAAACACGCCTGCGTCTGGGAGTGGTGGCCACCTACAAGGCTGTCGACACCTGCGCGGCGGAGTTTGAGGCGGAGACCCCCTACTTCTACTCCACCTGGGAGAGCGAGGATGAGGTGCCCGCGAAGGCGCCAGGCAAGAAGCGGGTGATGATCCTCGGTGGTGGCCCCAATCGGATCGGCCAGGGCATCGAGTTTGACTACTGCTGCTGCCATGCCAGTTTTGCCCTCCGCGAGATGGGTATCGAGAGCGTGATGGTCAACTCCAACCCGGAGACCGTCAGTACCGACTACGACACCAGCGACCTGCTCTTCTTTGAGCCACTGACCTGTGAAGATGTGCTCAACATCGCTGATCGGGTGAAGCCAGATGGCGTGATCGTGCAACTGGGTGGGCAGACGCCCCTGAATCTTGCGCGAGCCCTCGCCTCGGCGGGCCTGCCGATCATCGGCACGACCGTCGACACGATTGAGATGGCGGAAGATCGCGAGAAGTTCCGTGATCTGCTCGACCGGCTTTCGCTGAAGCAGCCAGCCAGTGGTATCGCCAAGACGCTGGAGCAGGCCCGCCGTGAAGTTGCCCGCATCGGCTACCCGAGTCTGGTGAGGCCGAGTTTTGTGCTCGGTGGGCGGGCTATGGAGATCTGCTACGACCAGGCTCAGTTTGAACGGTATGTCGCGGAGGCCTTCGCGGTCGCGCAGGGACAGCCGGTGCTCATCGACCGCTTTCTTGAAGATGCGATCGAGTGTGATGTGGACTGCATCTGCGACGGTGAGCAGGTGATCATCGCGGGTGTGATGGAGCACATCGAGGAAGCAGGCGTTCACTCCGGTGATTCCGCCTGTGCGATTCCTCCACACTCGCTCTCACCGGAGCTGGTGGCAGAGATCAAAAAAGCCGCCTCCGCGATGGCCAAGAGCCTCGGTGTGGTCGGACTGATGAATGTACAGTTTGCCGTGAAGAAGGAAGACGGCGAGCCTCAGATCTATGTGATCGAGGCCAACCCGCGAGCGAGCCGGACAGTGCCCTTTGTGGCCAAGGCCACGGGGCTGCCCGTTGCCAAGGTGGCCGTCAAAGCGATGGCGGGGCTCACGCTGGCAGAGCAGGGCGTCACGGCCGATCCTCAGCCCGCACATGTAAGTGTCAAAGAGAGCGTCTTCCCATTTGTGAAGTTCGCTGGCGTTGACATCGTGCTCGGGCCTGAAATGCGAAGCACCGGCGAGGTGATGGGTGTTTCAGACAACTTCAGCATGGCCTTTGCCAAGGGGCAGCTGGCAGCGGGAACAACACTCCCTGAGTCGGGCACCATCTTCCTCAGCGTGGCGCGAGAGCAGGCGAAGGAGGCGATGGTTGACATCGCTCGCCGCTTGCAGACGCTCGGGTTTGACTTGATCGCCACATCTGGGACTGCCCGCACCCTCTCTGCTGCAGGGATCACTGTTGGCGTTGTGAAGAAACTCCAGGAGGGGCATCCCAACCTGATTGATTTCCTTATCGACGGTCGCGTGCAGCTGATCATGAACACGCCGCGAGGCAAGGGAGCCCGGACGGATGAAGGGCGTATCCGTGCTGCGAGTGTGATGCATGGGGTGCCCTGTATCACGACCCTGCCTGCTGCTGAGGCGGTGGTGCGGGCAATGGAAGCACAGCGGGAAATGCCACTGTCAGTGCAGGCGATCCAAGACCGTTTTCCGGGTGTGGCCTCGGCCAACGGGTAAGACGCGTGGTCGCTGCTCGCACCGCACGTTTCTCTCTCCCAGCCAGGTCAAACACAGCTGAGCAGGTGCGATGACCGAGCTGGTGCTTGAGTTTCTGGGGCTCTCACTCGTCGTCGCGGCTGCCGGCACGGTGCTCGCTCTCGCCGCGGATCGAATCGCGGAGATCACGCAGCTTGGTCGCCTGCTGATCGGAAGCCTGCTGTTGGCTGCCGCCACGTCGCTTCCCGAACTTTCTGTCGACGTCTCGGCGGTTCGACGGGGGCTGGCCGACTTGGCAGTGGGCGACCTCCTCGGCAGCAGTCTGATGAATCTGTTGATTCTCGCGGTCCTCGATCTGGCCGTGCGATCCCGAGGAGGCATGCTCTCGCGGCAGGCGGCCTCACACGCTCTTTCGGGCACGCTCTCAATCGGGCTCACTGCGATCGTCGGGCTGGCAGTGTTGACGGTCGGAAAGCTGCCCCCGCTGACCGTGTTCAATGTCGGGGGATGGTCGTGGGCGGTCCTTTTTGCCTACGCACTCGGGGCTCGCATGATTTTTATCAACCAGAGGATTTCGGCGCGTGCTGCGGCAGAGGCTGCGGACGCTGCAGTGTCCGCGACTGCTGGCAATGCTGCCGAGTCGCCATCGCATCGGTGGGCAGGTCTCTGGAAGCCGGCCGGACTGTTTCTGGCGGCAACGGTGGTGCTGGTGGTGGCCGGTCCGCTGCTCGCGGAGACTGCCGGCGAACTCGCCGACCGTTCCGGGCTCGGCAGCACGTTTGTGGGGACGACCCTGGTGGCAATCGCCACTTCGCTGCCTGAGCTGGTCGCAAGCATCACGGCGATTCGCGTGGGGGCCTTCGATCTCGTCGTCGGCAACGTCTTTGGAAGTAACGCCTTCAATATGGTGCTCTTCGCGGCGTTGGATGCGGTGCATGAGGGGCCTCTCTTTGCAGCCGCCAATCCAGCTCATGCGGCCTCCGCGTTTGCGGTGATTCTGGCGACGGTGATTGCCGTCTTGGGGCAGCTCTATTCGTTGGAGCGACGGTCACGCGTGATTGAGCCCGATGCGGTGTTGATGCTGTTGGTGCTCGGTGGTGCATTCCTGTTGGTGTTTCGACTTTCCTAAGCGTGCTGTCGATACTGTGAGGAGACCGTAGGCTCGGCGGTGTTCTCGCCGCCTCCCGCAACGGATGCCGCAGGGAGCAAGGCTGCCGGGATTCCGACAGACTGCCCATAGGAAACGAGACTTTGGTGAGAGAGCCGCAGCAACGCGAGACTGGTCCAGCCTGGCATGCGCTCACCGGTGGTGATGTGCTCGCGCGGCAGGAGGTATCGCCCGCTGTCGGCCTCAGTGGAGAGCAGGCAGCGGTCCGCCGGGAGGTGGTGGGCTTGAATCAGCTTGCCGAAGAGCCGCCGGCCCCCGCCTGGAAGCGGCTTGTTGCCCAGTTCAAAGACCTTGTCGTCTGGATCCTGATTGCCGCCGCGGTGATTTCGGGGCTGCTCAACGAGTGGGTCGACACCGCCGCGATCCTGGCGATCGTGGTGGTCAACGGGATCATCGGCTACGTGCAGGAGGCACGTGCAGAGCGTGCTCTGGCATCGCTGCAAAAGCTCTCGGCCCCGCTGGCCAAAGTGCTGCGAGGAGGGCAGCTGGTGGGGGTGCCGGCGGCCGAGCTCGTGCCGGGCGACGTGATCGAGCTTGAGGCCGGTGACAATGTGCCGGCGGATGCCCGACTGCTGGAAGCCTTTAGCCTGCGGGTCCAGGAGGCCGCTCTGACTGGCGAAAGTGTCCCCAGTCAAAAGGAGGCCCACGCGGTCTTGGCTGAGGCCACCCCGCTTGGTGATCGCAGCACGATGGTCTACGCCGGTACCGTCGTCTCGGGCGGGCATGCCACGGCTGTCGTTGTGGCCACCGGAATGCAGAGCGAGCTGGGGCACATCGCAGGTCTGCTCACGCGGTGGCATCCAGAGATCACGCCGCTGCAGCGACGTCTCGGCGAACTTGGCCGGATCCTGATTGTCGTCTGTCTCGTCATCGTGACGATCATCTTTGGGCTCGAGAGCTGGCGGGGGGAGCAGAACTTCTTTGAACTGCTTCTGCTCTCGGCCAGCCTGGCCGTGGCAGCCGTGCCGGAGGGGCTGCCTGCGGTGGTCACGATGGTGTTGGCGATCGGGCTACAGCGGATGGTGGCTCGCAATGCCCTGGTACGAAAGCTTCCGAGCGTGGAGACCCTCGGCAGTGTCACCGTGATCTGCTCGGACAAGACCGGAACGCTCACACGTAATGAAATGACCGTGCGGGAGATTGAGACGGCGGCAGGCCGGGTGCATGTCTCTGGCTCTGGCTACGCTCCGCATGGGACGTTCACGACGGGAGTCGGCTCCGATTCGACACCGGTTGACGCGAAGGCGGATGCCGACCTCAGTCAGCTGCTAAAGATCGCTGCCTGGTGCAATAACGCCAAGGTTTCGCCCCGTGGCGAAGGGGGCTCCTGGGACGTTGTCGGTGATCCCACCGAGGGAGCTCTGATCTCGGTGGCGATGAAGGCGGGCATCGAGCCTGGGGCCCGAGGAAAGGTGGAGTACGAGATCCCTTTCGACTCGGAGCGGAAGACGATGTCGGTGGTGGTGCGAGACGGCTCGGGGGCCGTGATGTACACCAAAGGGGCTCCAGAGGTGCTGCTGGCGAAATGTGTGGCTGAGCGCCGAAACGGCGTGATGGTGCCGCTCGATGAGTCGCGGCGTGCGGAGATTCGAGAGGTGAATGCTCGCATGGCGAGCGATGCCCTGCGGGTGCTCGCGTTTGCCTCTCGCGAGCACGCGGCGGATGGCGACAACGTCTATCACGAACATGAGCTCGTCTTCGTGGGACTCGTCGGCATGATCGATCCGCCTCGCGATGAGGTCCGCACCGCGATGGCCACCTGTCGTTCGGCTGGTATCCGCCCGGTGATGATCACGGGAGATCACCCCGCCACGGCCCTAGCGATTGCCCGCGAGCTCCAGATGGTGGAAGCAGACAATGCCGAGGCTCTGCAGGCCGTCGTCACGGGGGAATCGCTCGATCGGCTCTCCGACGACGAGCTCGAGGCACAGGTCGAGTTCATCTCCGTCTATGCCCGAGTGTCAGCAGAGCACAAGCTGCGGGTGGTCAACGCGTGGAAGCGTCGCGGCGATGTGGTGGCGATGACGGGTGACGGCGTCAACGACGCGCCGGCAGTCAAGGCGGCCGACATCGGCATTGCGATGGGCATCACCGGCACCGATGTCACCAAAGAGTCGAGCGATATGGTGCTCACGGATGACAACTTCGCCTCGATCGTGGCCGCGGTCGAGGAGGGGCGGGGAATCTACGACAACATCCAGAAGTTCATCCACTATCTTCTCTCCTGCAATGCAGGCGAAGTGATGCTCATGTTTGTAGCGGCTGCGGCAGGCTGGCCAGTGCCGCTGTTGGCCATCCAGATTCTCTGGATCAATCTCGTTACCGACGGTCTGCCCGCTCTCGCCCTCGGCATGGAACCTGCTGAGCCAGACCTGATGCAGCGGCCGCCCCGGCCACCACGTGAGTCGGTGATAACGGTCGCGCGAGGTGCCGTCATCCTCACGCATGGCATGTTGATTACAGCTGTCTGCGTGGCTGCTTACTGGATGGAGTATCAGGGGGAGGCGTCGCGGGTGGAGCATGCCCGCACGATCACATTCTGTGTGGCCGCCTTTTCACAGCTGTTTTTCGCAGTTGGCTGCCGGAGTGATCGGGCTGTCGCGCCAGCTCGCGGGTTTTTTGCCAATCCCGCTTTGCTGGCGGCAATCATGATTTCAGCTTTGCTGCAGGTAGCGGTGGTCAGTCTGCCGATGACACGCGGAGTGTTTGAAGTGACCGACGGCCTGCTGGCCGCCTGGCCGACAATCATCGGACTGGCTTTGATCCCGGTGACCGTCATTGAACTAACGAAACTGGTGCGGCATGGCGTTCACTGAGGCTTTTCCACCACTCCCCCCGCCACTGCCCGATGAGCCACCGCGTCTTACGGCCCGCACGCTCGGTGGCCTCGAGCAGGTGTTGGC
>Ga0182090_1511303_pt1 | contig 17700 bp, 16 predicted proteins | sample 041ome_24_FD_127767 | JGI IMG/M metagenome (GOLD analysis project Ga0182090, IMG submission 127767) | Metatranscriptome of coastal salt marsh microbial communities from the Groves Creek Marsh, Georgia, USA - 041408BS metaT (Metagenome... | ecosystem: Environmental > Aquatic > Marine > Intertidal... | reverse complement strand
GAGTGACTAACCGACGAAATGAAGCGGTGTTTCGCGCCGCCTTTCTCTCTCGTTTGCCGCAAACAACGAACGACGAGAACAACATCACACAAGATTTTAATTCATTTTCATATAAATAATAAAATCACACGGTATTTATGTACACACACGCACACAGCAAACATCTTCCCTCTCATTTTGCGACCGTTTTCGTCGTCGGGGCGCGCTTCTTCTTTTTCGTCTTGTTCTTTTTGGAGGCGGACTTATTCGAAACCCACTCTGGGGGCACGTTCTCTTCGTCTGAAGTCGCCGCGTTCACATTCGCGTTATTCTTGTACCACTTGGGCATGATCTTTGCGCAAATATAGTTCCGGTACCCAACAAACGCCGCGAGGAAGAAAATACCGATTAAGCCCACGGCAGCGCCGCCAAGCTTGGACGGTGTCATAAATCCAGAGTCTGCGGAAGAAGCGTCTTTTGATGGCGGCGGCGGAGATGAAAACAAACCGTCGATGTCGTTGTCGTCGATGGTTGTCACCTCCACATTTGTGAACGAGCTGTCGCCTCCATCGTTACCATTTGTGTTTGACGAAATTGGCGGTGGTGAAGGAGGTGGCAACGGCGACGGTGGCGGCAACGGCGACGGAGGCGGCGACGGTTGCGCAGACGAAGAGGGACACTGGACTGGATTCTCCGGATCGCAGTTACAGTTTGTTTCCGAGCGCCGATACTTCTCCTGACACTGCGACTTCGTCTCCGAACCAGTGCCCGTTTCGCACCAATTTCGTTCAAACCCGCATCCAAAATTATACCCTTCCCACTTCTCTGCGTCGTTATATCCGTTACACGCTTCGGACGGACACCATTCCGTGTTCGCTAAATCCGGATTTTCATAATTTTTGGTCTTGGCGCACCGCGAAGGATCGCAATACCAACAGAACGGAAGTTTCCCGTCCCCTGGCGTGTCGAAACAGCGCTCTTCGTAGGTTGGGTGCGAGGCGAGGACACTCTGCGCGGCTTCTGGAATCTCTGCCGGATCCGCCATCGGCTGCCGCATCGACGATATCGGCGACATCGGATCCGTTGGGAAAAAAGAGGAGGAAGAAACATTCGTCGGAATTGAATCAAAAACCTCCTCCGCGTTCGCAACCCCTGCTCCATGTTTTCGTCTAAAAAACACGCCGAGCACTGAGACGTACACGAAAAGAAACGCGGAGGAGTAGTCCACGCACATCGCGCGGTTGATGTGTGATCCGAAAGTCATCTAAGTAAAAGGAGAAACCATGCGAATTTTTATGTTGTTGTTGTTGTTGACTTTTTTTTTAACAATTGTGAAAAAAAAAGCGTTTCTGACTAAAATTAAGACTTTCTCATACAGAACTAACATACATAAAGTACCACTAAAATCTATCCATCTATCTGCTCATGTATCTATCTATCGCCCCTCTCTGGACGGCGCGTTGGCTAAAATGTGTCTAAAAATTGGCACCCCGGCGCGTCGTACCGAGGATCGCATGAGGTCCAACTCCGGTTTCGCTTCCGCCCACGGACCTTCGATTTTCATCTTTAACGTCCGTCGCGCGAACGCGAACGAAAGCGGCGCGAGCGTTAAAAAGAGTCCAATTGTAATAATATATGCGATCATTAACTTAGAGTCGATCATTTCAAGCATCCACGCGGCGATACCGTGCGCCGAAACCGTCGTCGCGAAAGACGACGTGCTTTTTTCCCTCGTTCGCCACTGCCTCCGCAACGGCATGGACATCGTAAACGCGCCAACCGCCAACAACGCGCACGCGAACGCGTCCAAAACCGTCTTCAAACGGCTCGCCATTAAACTCGCGCTGAAAATCGCCGACACCAGACTCACTCCTTCCAAGGCGTTGCCTAAACTCGTGCTCTCGGCGCGATAATCGTGCGTCGCGAGATGGACAAACGCGAGGATTCCAGAAACCGCCACCGCGGTGTCGTCGGACACCGACGCCGTCATCGTTAGAAAGAGCGGAGAGGATATCGCCACGGCGAGTGTCACACCGACGCCGAGCCGAATTCGGCGTTTCAGCGCGGTCACGAAATGATCTCGACGATGCTTTTCGCTGCTCCGTAACATCTTCTTCGTTTTTGACTTCTTCTTTGTCTTCTTCTTCTCGTCCTCCTCAGCTTCGTCCGCATCATCGACTCTCGTGCAAACCATCCCAACCATCGCGCTCAAAACGCTCCAAAGTAAAACCTCTTTCGCTCTCACTCTCCCGACGTCCACTAAAACGAACACCGCGGAGACAATCGACACCACCGCGACTTGTTCGCTGACGTGCAAAAACGTGTCGTTGATTGGAAAAAAATCGATGATTTTTCTTCCTCGTGAATGCGCGGATGAAGACGATGAAGCATCGGTCTTTGTCGTCGTCGTCGTGATCGTGCACCCGGAAAGGAACGCGTAGTTTTCGTTCCGCGCGTACGGTTTCATGTTTCGTTAAAACTCATTTCGCAAAGAGAGAAGACGTGTGGTGGTGATACATATTTTGTGACGCGAAACACACAAAAAGCGGCAGAGAAAATACGCGAAAGAATACGCGCGAGTTTACGACCAAAGGTGACGACGACGCGAACATCGAATCCACTCGTTTCGTCCAGAATCGAACAACGCGTTCTGTGCTCTTCCACACAAAATGAAGAAGACAGCGCGCGAACGCAAGGAGAGAAGAGGTTTTGTCCCGTTCGTAAACGTGACCTTCAAAGCGGCGAAGAAACGACGAGAGGACGAAGAACAACAACAACAGTGCGTGAAGACACCAAACGCGATAAAGAAGAGGAGGAACGCGACGATGGCGTTCGGTGGTACGAGCGGCGAAAAGAAGAAGTTTTATCCTCGTCGTCGTCCTGTGAGGGAAGAGAAAGAGAGCTTGAGCGAAGGAGCGGACTCAGGAGCAGGAGCAGGAGGAGGAGGCGAAACGACCTCTGAGATGAAGGAAGACGAAGACAAAGAAGACGATTCGAAGCACCCGGATGTCGCGTGGACAGCTGTCGTGACGATGCTGCGACACGTGGATGCGTTTGTAAAAGACTCGAAGGAAGATCCGGAGATCATCGCGAGCGCGTATCTATGGAAAGAAGGGCGGTTCTTTCCGATCTTGCGCGAGGCTTTGTTGGCGTCGTCGTCGAACGACGCTTTTTACTGCGCGGACACTTTAGCCGGCGAGGAGAAAGAAAGGGCGGCGATGGCAGTGGCGAGAAAAGTTGAGGAAAGATGGAAAAGGGTGAAGATAATAAAGAGAGGCGAGAAGGCGAGCGATGCGAGAGAGATCCTTTTGGGCGTGTTGGAGACTTTAGAGGAGGAAATGGTAGAGGCGCATCGAGTCGGTAAGTTGCCGAAGAAGAAGAAGAAAAAGGTAGAGGAAACGGCGCCAAAAGAGGAAGAGACGACAAAAGACGCGGACAAGAACGAATCAGAAGCGCCACTTAACTTTGGTGAAATCGTCGCGCAAGAAATGGCCGCAAAAGAGGCGTTATGGAAACCGAAAGAAGAAGAAGAAGAAGAAGAAGAAGAAGAAGCGTGCCAAAACCTATCCGTCTACGAAACCAGGTGCCCCGCGCGACGGAACTTTGAGATGCGATGCGAAGTTCGCACGCAATGCGTTGCGTGTCAAGACGTCTCTGTTCGCGAAGAGACGATGATGCACTTATCTCTCGACATGCCTTCGTTGAATAGCGCGAATGGCTCGTTGCATCACCCTTTGGAGGTGCAACTGAGAGAATATTTTCAGACGAAAGTTATCGAGCACCGGTGCGCAAAGTGCGGCGCAGATGTCGCGGAAGAAACGCGTTTGTTGACGCAGCTGCCGAGATATCTACTCGTGCATGTAAACCGTTTCGTCTGGATGAAGAGGAAAGACGATCCGAGCGTCAACGAGCGACACAAGGTGTGTTGGCGCGTCTCGTGTCCAAAAAATCTTCCTCTTTCCCTGTTGCCAAAATCGTCCAACCACACCCTTCCACCGGAGGTGTGCGCATCTACCACAACTACCAATGATATAGGGGACGGGGTTTATTCGTTACATTCGGTTCTCTCGCACTGTGGTGAAGACGAAGAAGGAGGTCGAACGCTACTCCACGTGCGAAACAAAAAAGTCCTCGAACTCGGTAACGTTCACAACAAAGAAACGTGGACTATATACGACGAGGACATCGTGGGCACGTCCGGCAATGCGCGATTAAACGAAACTGAAAAGTTTGAAAGAGAATCGTACGTGTTGCTGTACTCGCACCCAAGCTTTACTTTTTGATATACACATTACATTCCTTTTTTATAAATACAACGAAATATTTGAAGAAGAGAGATACGAAACATACAAGCAAGCGAGCGAGCAATCAATCGAACCACTCGAACGTATCCGCGCTATTCATCACCGGCGGTCCTAACTGCTTCTCCGCGATTTCCGAGTGCCTCAATATCGCGTGCATAGCCGCTGCACTCGCTCCGTCCAAACCTTCTAACAAAACCGCCCGGTCTCGTTGCCCTCGCCACACCTCTTTCAAGCTCTCTTTTTTCAAATTCCAACCGTTCTTTTGCAACTTTGGAACGACTTCTTTCGCGACGCTTAATTTTCTACTTTTTCCAGCCTCGTTTTCCGGCAACCACGGGACAAACGCGATGCCTTCAAACAACGGGTCCATGTTTCGCAAATCTTGTTGTAACTTTTCGTGTCGCCGTTGTTCTCGTTTCATCTCTTTTTCGGACGCGTGCGAAGAAGAGCTTTTTTCTCGGCTATTACTATCGCTACTATTACTGCTACCGTTTATCCTCTCCTCTCTTTCCCTCTTCGCGACCATTCTCTCGTACTCCTCCGTTTGCCTTTCCCTTTCCTCGTGAAACCGCTCCCGCTCTTGCTCCTCTTCGGTTCCTTCGTTCGCCCAATCCGACGCTTCCCACGTAAAATCGCCCAAAGAAGAAGAACAAGAAGAAGAAGAAGAAAAAGAGTTGTTGTTAGATTTCTTCCCGCTCCTCTTATTACTACTACTACTACCACCGCCGCCGCCGCCTTCACTCGTACTCGTCTCCAAAACCTCCGCGAACAACTTCCGCAAACTTTGCTTCAGCACGTTCCTACAGTCCCCGCCGTTCGTTTTCAGCGTAAATTTGGCCTCGCGCAAGACGAGTTCGTCTTCCTTTTCGCCTTCGTCCTCCTCCTCCTCCTTCCCTTCGCCTTCTTTCTTTATCATCCTCTTTTCGACGACGTCGGACCTTTCCCGCGTGACGTAATAAAACTTCAGCCTCTGTTATGAGAGAGAGAGAGAGAGAGAGAAACGCGTCAGACAGAGACAAGACAGACAGACAGACAGAGCGCGCGCGAACGCGAACATCCGCTCGCATAAAGCGGAACGAACATCCATCCGAGACGACAAAGACAAAGAGCGAGAGAGAAAGAAACGACGACGAGAGACAAGAAAAATGCCTTTAACAACAAAACCGCAATAATCACCTTCACTCCAGTCTTGGGAAACTTCTTCTCCTTCGTGATTGAATCCAGCACCGCGTTCAACTCCGCCAACGCGTTTTGGTTATTCTCCAAGACGTATTTCCGTTCTTTGTCCTCTGATTCGTGCATCGCGTTCGCTCTTGGAAAATGTTGTCCGAGAATATCCGGGTGGACGATTTTCGCGAAGTGTTTCATCCTCGAGCGAAGCGAAGGAAGCGCACTCGTCGTCGTTATTGTTCCTCCCAGCCGGTGTCCTCGCTGCGCTTCATCTTCGTCTTCTCGTTGTTGCGCTTTGGAGGAAAACGACGAATTGGACGCGAAAGTCGACGTAAACCTGCTGCTCTTCCTTTTCAAAAACAGCGCCCTTTCCATCGATCGACGAGAACAGATCATCGTCGACATTATCGTTCTCTCTCTCTCGCTCGCTCTCTTTCGCGCGAGAAGCGTTTCCAGATGCGGTTAAGCGAGAGCTTATTATAAGTTCTCTTTTATGAAGCATTTTCCTTGCAAGGAAAATGCTTCATTTTTACGCGGAAAAACAGCGCGCGCACTCATAAACGAACGCTCGCGAAATTAATACCATGCCGTCCTCGTCGGTATTCGCACCGTCCTTCGTCGCTTCATACGCCGTGTCCTCTTCGAGAGCGCCTCCTCCTCCCGCTAAAGCGCTCTTAAAGAAGAAACATCAGATGACGCAAAGACGAAGGCACCCTCCTCGTCAAAGAAGAAGCGCGAAGACGAATGCTATTTCGCCGTCCAACGACGAGGGCGAAGACGAGAATAAGTCGTTCTCTTTAGCGCCGGCCACGCCGACGTCCCCGCACGGAGAAATGCTCGAATACATCCTCTCCACGGAACCGCAAAGCTTCGAAGCGGCGATCGAATCCGTTTTGGAAAAGTTAAGCGACGAGATCGATTCTTCGTCTTCGTCTTCGATGATGAACGAGAGCGATGAAAAGAAGGATTCCAAGGATTCCGAGATGTCGTTGACGTTGTACAAACGAATCAACGACATCAAAAGAATGGACCGCAGAAGAGCGGTGGAAGACGCGATGTACGCTTCGATCATACACAAGGTACTATTAATTAATTGATGCAAAAACAGTTTAGATATTTTCTCTCTCTCTTGATGACGATGACGATGGATTGATGATGTTTGTGTGCGTGTGTGTACTAACCTCTCTCTTATTATTCATCTCTCTCTTTCTCAATCGCTTTCGTCGCTTTTATTAAACGACAAAAACGAACACAGTTTTTAACGTCCGGCGTGGACATGCTCCCTCCCTTGGACGACGACGCGTTTCTTAAATCCATCGATTTGAGCAGACTGACGTCGGGCGTGCACTCGAGCGAGGCTTTGGAAATGGTTCGGGACCATTTGATGGCGGCGTTAGGACCGGAAGCGGCGAACTCGTGGCCGAGTCAGTTGGTGAGGATGAGCAAACTGCAAGCGGCGCAAGTGTACGCGGCGTCGATTATGTTTGGGTATTTCGTGAGGCGAGTGGATAAAAGGTTTCAGCTGGATCGAGCGTTGGGGACGTTGCCGCAAAATCCAATGGATTCTGCTATCGCGTTGGAGAATGTGTTCAACGCGGCGTCGGCGATGGATTCCATGGACGAAGCCGAGGACGATCCGACGAATTACGCCGGAGATGAGTTTTTCGGCGGGTTTAGCGAGGAGGAAAAAGCAAAGATTAGAAACAATCAAAATCAACGGGTGGACACGCCGGAAACCGGCAAGTTGACGCTGAAGCAATACGTGCAAACGTTTAACGGGGAGATTTTGGCCAAAACCGCTCGAATCGTGTCTTTAGAAGGCGTCGCGTTAGCTGAACGCCAAACCGGCGCTCTTTTCGGATCTTTAGAAGAATTGCAAAAAGAACTCATGGAAGCCGTCGGCGACAACGCGACGACGCCGGAGGAACTCATGCAAAGAGTTCGAGAGGTGGTGGCAAACAACGACGTAGAAACGTTGACGTTACCATATGCCGCGCAAAGACGTTTGGTTTTAGAAGCCGTGGCGTTTGGTAGCTTTTTGAGAGACGCGGAGAGTCAGGTGGAGTTTAAAGACGAGCGCTTATTGACACCGACGACGGCGCCGAGACGAGGCGGTGGTGGGCAATTACCGCCCGGGTGGGCCACGGGCGGACCGCCTGGAGACGACGACGGCAACGGTGATGGTGGTGGTGGTAGCAAAGTGCCGCAGCCAAAGTAAAATAAGCGACTCGATATCATCGTACCGCCACGTGGTATGGCTTTACGCGAAGCGAAGACATTGGATTTTATTATATATATATATGTTATTAAAAGAATACTTCTCTAATCAACGCACGATGATGACGCTAATGATGATTCATTTATTACAACTCGTTCGCCTCGTTCGCCAACGCTTCCAACTTCGCCTTATCCGCGCCGCACATCTCCTTCACCATGACCCCGTTGCTGTACAACTGAAACGTCGGCATCGCTGAAATCCCGCACGACGCCGCGACGTCGTCCAATTCGTCCACGTCTACTTTCACGAACGTGACGTCTGGGAACTTTGCGGCGAGCTCTTCGAAGTACGGGCCGATCGCTTTGCACGGGCCGCACCAGGTTGCCGTGAAGTCCACCAATAACTTGTCGGGGAAAATCAGATCAAAATGTTCGAAATGTTGTTGGAAAGAGAGAGATGCGTTTGTCAGCGGCGAGAGCGCGAAAGGATCGCACTCTTCACATCTCGTCGATCGTAAAAGTACGAGAGTGAGTGAGTGAGAGCGCGCGCGCAAAAGTCGTCGCAAAGCAGAGATATAACGAGAGAATAAGAGAGCGTTTCAAACACAAAACGACTGTTGTGTAGAGACCGTTGGGGAAAAAGAGATGATCAAAGAGATACACGTACCGGTTTGCTCGCTTTCTTGAGCGCGAGAAATTCATCCGCAGATTCCACGTGTTTGACCATTATTGCGAGAGGAGTAGTTGTGTGTATTTTGTCGCGGAGTTTTCGCGAGAGAGGAGGTGTTTTGGGTGTTTGAATACTAATGAGGTGATTTGCACTCTGAGAATACTTTTCAAAAGCGAGAGATACGGAGACCAGGGACGGAGGATAATGGGAGCAGTAGTGTATAAATTTGGTATCGTGAGTATCATCAGGACCTTCCCTTTTGTTAGTAGTATCTTTCTTGGCTATAGCTTTTATTTATGAGTTATTCGTCGTCGTCGTCGTCGTCGTCGTCGTCGTCTCCTCCGTATTTACTGATCACGTCAGCGTCCGCGCTCTGCCCTGCTTTCCCGGATGCGTAACTCAACGCATCCTCCGGTTCTTCGTCGCCTGGTCGTCCGGTTGGAATTTTAAACGCGTAATAAATCAAGTTCACGAACATCGCGCTCACAGGTTTCAACCCGTAAAAGACAAACACGACGCAAAAGAGGAGGAAGAGGACTTGCAAAGTCCCTTTATTCGAGCCGTCGCCGGAGCCGCCGCCGCCGCCGCCGCCGCCGCCGAAATTGAAAAAACCGCCGCCTCTCCCTCCGTTATCGAACGCTTTCAGTTTATCTTTCTTGTTCCCGATGGCGCCCATCAGCGCGGCTCGTGCGGCTTCCTCCGCTTCTTTCTTCGATAAACGTTTCGGTTGCTCTTTCTCGCCTTCTTTATCTGCTTCTGCTTTGGGGCAGAAAAGCAACCCATTTTCTCTTTGTCGTCGTCGTTTACTGATACTGATGCTCTTCTTTTCACGTCGTCGCGAGAACGAGTGGTGATGTGCTCCTCCTTCTCTTTTGATGCTCGTAATACTCCCTCTCTCGCTCCTTATCCCTCGCGCACCTTCAAAGGAAAAGACTTTCAGAAGTGGAAATCCGCAGCCGCTTCGGGAACAAGAGGAAGAGGAACACCGAGAGGAAGCAGCGGACTGCGAAGAAGCTCTTCTCGAGTCTCGAGCGGTGAAAGCACAAGAAACGGAAGGTGTCGTTGCGAACATGTCGATGTTTCGTGCGTGTGTGTGTTTTTGCGTGTATATGCGCGCGTGTTTAAGTTGTGAAGAAAAATCTGCTTCTTTATCCATTAGGTTCTTCTTTGCAAGCAAAAAGAGGCAAAAAATACGCACTCGCTAGCGTAGTAAACACGTGACAGGTATTCTTCATTTTATTCCTTCTTATTCGGCGAACGAGCCTCCGCCGCACCATTCCCCGCATTTCACGTGGTCGTATGTAAAGTTTGACGATGATGATGATGATTTACATCCGCACTCCAAAGCTTTCTCGTCCCAGGTCCATCCTTTCTGGAACAAACTTTCAAACTTTCGATCCGGGTCGAGCTGTTTGGCGACGCACCCGAACGAGCACCAGTTGGATTTGAACTGTTCGTGCAACGGCTGAGAGACAGATTGTAACGTTTTGTAGTCTTTGGTTTTACCCCAGTGGTTGCGACCGTGAGAGCATTTGGAGGAGTGGAAGACTTTGGAGACGAGGCGGAAGGCGGCGTTCGGTTCCGAGGCGGATGGCGAGCGGTATTTGAGATAGTCCTCGAAGTTAAAGTACACTTTTGGTCCGTCGTAGGAGAGGGAAAGAAGATTTTCCGGCTCCGAGGATACGAATCGTAACAAGATTGGGACTCGAAAACCACTTCTCGCCACGGTATCGCCGGTTGATTCGAATATTTTGCCGCTCTCTTTATAAACCTCTCGGGCGCACTCGGCAGCTTTTTCTAACGGTACGGCGACTTCGTACTGATCGTACATGTTTGCGTCCGGGGCGTTGTAGGACATTTCGAATCGTTGCGAGACGAGCGCGTCTCGTTTGGAAAAATCCGGTCCAGGAAGCCAGTCGCGTTCGAGCAAATACGCGACCATCTCGGATGTGGCGGCAAGGCCCAACGAAGGGATTTCACCTCGCCGTTCGATTCTTCTCGGTTGACGATCGAAACGAATGTTCGAATACGTTTGCACGTTCGGCGTGGAGATTTCGCTTCCATCTGTATTTCTGTCTAACTCTCGCACCCATCTTCTCTCTTGGAATCGTCCGAGTGACCTTTGCGCGGCGCTTTCAGGCGTTTCGTTCGCCGCGACAAACGCGTCTCGTTTCTTCTCCCAATATTTTCTCTCGGCTTCGTAAAACGGCGAACCGGGAACCGGGGCCACTTTCGGTCTCGTCACGTGCGTCGCTCGCCAAGCGGCATTTTTACTCGACCCTCGGGTTAGAAACCACAAGCTTTGCGTCGTGTCCAATCGGTTCATCAGCGATTCCGTCACAGTAAAGTTGTTCTCCGCGAACTCCTTTCCGGCTCTGTCCAACTCCTCGATTAACTCTTCCGCGCTCATAACTTTCACGTGCCTTTCTGTCCTTGAATTTTCCTCCACTCGCACGGTTACGCTCACGATAACCCCGAGCCTACCCACACTCACACTAAACGCCGAAAATAACTCCGGATCTTTATCTCGCGTCAACCGTTTCAACTCGCCGTTCGCGAGGACGACTTCCATCTCCAACAACATCTTCTCGCTCGAAAGACTGCCGAACTTTAAAGAAGAACCGTGGGATCCAGTCGCGATGGCACCGCATAACGTTTGATCGATGTACCAAGGAAACGTCGGTAACACGTATCCCTTCTTCTCGAGAGAGTCCAACAGGTCGCGAATAGTTATCCCACATCCAACTTTCACCGTTTTCTCTCTCTCGTTAATCTCTCCGACGTATCGCATCCCACGAGCGCCTCCCAGAGGTATCGTCGTTTCCTCTCCCTCGTTCGACGATAAAGACGACGAGGAGGCGCAGAAATTCTCGCGCCACCACGAGTGCCCGACGCCGATGGCTTTCACTTTCTTTGCATTTTTCACGACCTTTTGCACTTGCGAAACAGAACTCACTCTGGCAATCGAAGCACCCACGGGACAGCTGTACAAACCCTGAAAGTTTGATAAATCGCGCGGGGCGATGGCGAGAACCACCCGAATGAAGCACAGGAAGGAGAAACAAAGCGCATGAAATCCTCGAGCGCGTGGCATCTCCGTTTAATTTAATTGTCCGATGGTGCAGTATTTTTTAATGGAGTCAAAAGTACGAGGAACCTCGTGGAACAAACTGATAAAACTACAACACTTTATCTCTCTCTCCTAATGCAAAGGCCAATAAGAGGAGGATTGACCTAACAGCGAGTAACTGCTGCTGCTACTACTACTACTCATACTACTCGTACTACTCGTACTACTACTCATGCCGGGGTTGTAATCGTCCGGAATCGATTCCATCGCGTCGCGGCCAAACTCGTAGACGAGGAAAGGTTCGATCAAAAATTTAATCGCGACGAAGGTGATGACGCCGAGCGCGATGGAGACTGGCAACGCTGGTAATGCGGCCTTGTGCAAAGCTAAACCGGTGAGAGTGACGATTAAGCCACTGATGACGGCGACGTAGCAAAAGACGGCGCAGAATAAGGATTGCATAGCCGCGCGGCCGACGAGGACCGAGTAGAAGATGAAATCGCCCAAGCCGAGTTTGATGCCTTCCGGGAGGTCGCCTTCGTCGTCGTCGTCGTCGTCGTCGTCATCGTTCTCGTCGAAACGTTGGAGGAGTGGCGCGGTTTCTATTTTGCTACTACCGTTGCTTCCTCTTCCTAAGAGGGATGTTTTCTCCCCGACTGCGTCCTTCTCGGGCGAAGACGACAAGTCTCCGTCTAACGAAGCGTCGTCTCCTTGCCGTTCACTGTTACTTTTCTTCCTCCTCCGTCTTCTGCTACCATTACCACTTCTACTACCGCCTCTCGCCTCGTATACCAACGCTGGAATCGCCTCCTCTCTCTCTTGACTCAACTCTACAATCTTCCTCAAAGGCCCGTTTGGCGTCAACACCGCGTACAAATCGTAAATCGCCATAAACACCAACATCGTCCACGTCGTCCACTCTGCGATTTGCGTCACGAAATAATACGCAACAATCACCGAAATCAACACCAAAAACCCTTGCTTCACGCGTAAACTCCCGGGCCATAAGAATACGCTCAAAACGCCAACCACAGTGACGTTCCACGTATAAAACGCGAACGAAACAACGTCCACGTTTATCTCGTACCTCCGCAACACCTGCAGCGCCACCGTCGCGCCTAAAACGCCGAATATACTAAACCCAGAAAATGCCATGTACGCCCAAATCACCGACCCGCATCTGTGTTTGAACAATAAATACAGACCAAACGTCGCCGCGGTGACAAAGAGGACAAAAATGAATGCATTTTCTACGCTTCCAATCATTTTCGTTTTCGTCGAGTCGGTGGCCTTTTCGTTATAGGCAGAGGAAACCATCGATCCGTTGGTATTCGTAGCATCGTAAGAGTCGTCGTCGGAATCTGTTCTCAGCATCTCGACGAAACACACGGTCGCCCATATCGCCACCGAGACTGGGAGTACGACTTTTTGGACTTCTCGCTTCATTTGCGCGTACTCTCGCTTGGTGAAAGATGTGTGCCTGGTCTGTTGCATTTCCCCGGAAGCGCCCCCTGGGTGGCTGCTCATGTGTACTTATTCTCGAACAACAACGACAACCACAAAAGTATTCGCGCTCACTTTCAACGCAAAAGAACGCCTCTCTCTCTCTCTCTCTCTCTTTCGCTCTTTCTCGCGCGCGTGTTGCGTTTTGCGCGTGCGTTTGTTTCCGCGAATTAATGAGGAGGAGTATGTGTTGTGGGGAGAAAAAATGACAGACGCGGCTCTTTATGAAGGAAAAAAATAAGGCGAATACTACTCAATAAAAGCGCCGTCGTCGTCGTCGTCATTATTATTGTCATCACCTGTGATGACGACGACGCGTGCGCTTTAGTGCGTTTTTTAAGGGGTTTCGTGTCTTCGTTTTTAAGTGTATCAGTTTTAGGAGGTGTTTATGTATTAAAACGCCTTCTCTAAATACGCGTAGTATATCTCCCTTCGCGATATCGCGGCGTCTTTCTCTCTCTCTTTCTCTCTCTCTCTTTTTCCGTTGTGTGTGTATATTTTCGTGTATTTTTCCTCCTCAACCTCCTCTTTATTCGTTCGTAGTAAGCTTTCTCTTTTATGATTCGCTTCCTCTTTCCTCGACCTCCGCTTTTGTCGTGCATTAAAATTAATCGACTTCTTCCATTCTGGAACCTTCGTCGACGTCTTCCTCCAACGGCGGCAAGTCGGCCAAGTCGTCGCCTTCCTCGTCGTCGTCGTCGTCGATGGATAAGCCCAACTTGATCATGCGGTGGATGCGAGAGCCGAACGTCGCTGGTTCGTCCAAGGAGAAACCAGACGTCAAGATGGCGGTCTCGTACATCAACAAGACCAAATCTTTGACGGTCTTGTCGCCTTTGTCGGATTCGGCGCGAGCGTGCAAGGACTTGATGATGGCGTTGTCCGGGTTGATCTCCATCGTTTTCTTCGATTGCATGTACGCGGACATGGAGTTGTCTCTCAAGGCTTGCGCCTTCATGATTCTTTCCATGTTCGCGGACCATCCGTATTCGCCGGTGACTAAAATGCACGGCGAGTCGACGAGTTGGTCGGAAACGACAACTTTTTCCACGCGGTCGCCGAGGACGTCCTTCATCGTTCTGCACAAGTTTTCAAACTTCGCCTTGGTTTCTTCGAGCGACGCTTTCTCTTCCTCGGTTTGCTCGAGTTGCAAGCCTTCTTTGGTGCAGCAGACCAACTTTTTGCCGTCGTACTCTTTCAACTGTTGGACGGCGTACTCGTCGATCGGGTCGACCATGTACAAGACTTCGTAGCCGCGCTTCTTGAGCTTCTCGATGAACGGCGAGGCTTTGACCGCGTTCAAGTTTTCGCCGGTGATGTAGTAGATGTCGTTTTGCCCTTCCTTCATGCGCGTGACGTAATCTTTCAACGACGTCATCTCTTCGCCGGATTTCGAGGAGTTGTATCGCAACAATTCCGCCAACTTGGCTCTGTTTTGCGTGTCTTCGTGGATGCCCAACTTCAAGTTCTTCCCGAACGCTTCGTAAAACTTCGTGTAGTCGTCCTTGTTCTCCGCGATTTCGTTGAACATCTCGATGCACTTCTTGACGATGTTCTTCTTGATGACTTTCAAGATTTTGTTTTGTTGCAACATCTCGCGAGAAATGTTCAACGGTAAATCCTCGGAATCGACGATACCCTTGACGAACGAGAGATACTCCGGGATGATGTCTTCGCAGTTGTCCATGATGAACACTCTTCTCACGTACAACTTCATGTTGTTCGCTTTCTTTTTCCCGTCGAACAAATCGAACGGCGCGCGCTTCGGGACGAACAAAACTGATTTGAACTCCAACTGACCTTCCACCGCGAAGTGCTTCACCGCCAACTGTTCCTCCCAATCGTTCGTCAACGACTTGTAAAACGCGGCGTACTCGTCCTTCGTGATTTCCTCCGGGTTTCTCATCCAAATCGGCTTTTGCTTGTTCATGATCGCCCATTCGTGCGAGACTTCCTTGACCGTCTTCTTCTTCTTCTCCTTGGCTTCGTCTTCGTCTTTGATCTCCGTGATTTTCCCTTCCTCTTCTTCGCCTTCTTTGGACTCCTCTTCCTCGTCGTCGGAAACTTCCTTCTCGGTCGTCTTTTCCGTCCACAACGAAATCGGGTAGGAAATAAACTCCGAGTGCTTCTTCACCAAATCCTTCAATCGTCTCTCCTCCAAATACTCCATCTGATCGTCCTTCAAGTGCAAAACGATCTTCGTCCCTCTCCCCAAAGCGTCCGCGTCGGCGTCTTTGGTCACCGTAAACGACCCGCCAGCTTGGGATTCCCACCTGTACCCATCGTCGTCGTTATGCTTGGTATACACGACAACCTTCTCCGCGACTAAATACGAGGAGTAAAAACCAACGCCGAATTGGCCAATCATGGAAATATCCGCGCCGGCGGTCAACGCTTCCATAAACGCCTTCGTCCCGGATCGCGCGATCGTCCCCAAGTTGTTCACCAAATCCGCTTTCGTCATCCCAACCCCGGAGTCGATGATTGAGATGGTGTTGTTCGTCTTGTCCGGGATTAAATGGATGAATAATTCCGGCTGTTATGTCGTTGAACGTCATTCGTATCGCGTAAGAGAGAAAGAGAACGAAAATGTCAGCAAAAATTTTTAGGAAAAAAAAAGAAGCAAAAAGAAGGAAAAAGAAGCTTTTGGAAGAATGTTTTAATTGATTTCTGCGTCGTCGTACCTGCGACTCTAACTTGCTCTTATCGGTCAAGCCTTCGAATCGGATCTTATCCAACGCGTCCGAGGAGTTGCTGTTGTAATTTTATTGTTTTAATAACAACAGAGTAAGAGTTGAGAGGTAGTATTACGCGTTAGTTTTCTTCGCAATCATCGTCAGAAGAGAGACAATCCAATCCGCCGCCGATCGGGAAACGAACGACGAACCGTCGCGTCAACGAAACTTTCGCTTCTCTCTTTCGTTTGCTGTTTTCGAAAGAAGAACACACAAACATATAAACGTACCTGATCAATTCTCGAAACAAGATCTCTTTGTTCGAGTAGAACGTCTGTGTATGCGAGCGTTAAAGAGAGAAAAGGGTCAGTGTCATCGCGCATACGAAGAGACGAGAGAAAAAACGCTCGTGTCCCGATGAAAAGATTTGCGCGGGAAAAGAATACGACGCGCTCTCTGGAAGAGGTACATCGCATACAAAACAAGTACCACTACGCACGTTGATGATCAAACTCAACAGTTGGTTGATTTCCGCTTGGAACGCGAACGTTTCGGTTTCTTCTTCTCCCGCCATGATAGTAGTAATAGTGCGTGTGTCTTGTGCGCTTTGCAATGGAGTGAAAATATCTCCAACGCAAGAGAGAGAGAAGGTGAAAAGACAATCATTTAGGGTGTAAGTCTGTAGAGGGTACTCCGGGCTTACTCTTCTCAGTACAAAAAAAGGGCGGTTTCTGTACTGCGAAGAGTAGTACGCTTTTTCGTGCGTTGCACTGAGGAAAGAGTACACTCTCCTTCGTGTTCGTTTCTTTTCGTATACAACATACAGGACGTGTGTGGAAAGGGATTGGAGGAAAACAAAATCTCTCCATTAATTAGTACGTATTCATTACGAGTACATAAAGCAAAGAAAGAGAGAGGAGGAGAAGCGGAGCGCGGCTCGAAGAGGAGCGCGTACTGTCGTTGTGTTCGTGTTTGAGGAGACCGCGAGAGAGAACAGAGAGAGAGAACAGAGAGAGAAGAGAGAGAGAGAGATTTTGTGCGTTTGGAGCCGCAACGCATAAAACAAGAAAGGATTGCAAGAGTTCAGAGCGTTACGAAGAGAACGCACGCGCACTAAAACACGCGTTATACTAAGTAATATAAAAAGATATCGTTATGGTGGCAGCAGCGCGAGGAGGAGCGGCAGACGCGGAAGCGTCGTCGTCGATCAAATACGAAGCGATGTTCGAAACTATCGACGTGGATCCAGACGGGAAAAAATTCGACCGAGTGAGTCGATTCGTCTGCCGATCGACGCCGTACGGGGACAGCGAACTCACTTTAGACGTGAACGTGGACGTGTACCCGATCGAAGTCGGGACGAAGTTTACCTTGGTGTTAGCGTCGACGTTGAATACGGACGGAAGTCCGGAAGATCCAACCACGTTCGATCAATCGAGAAACAAAGAAACCTTAGCCGACGAGTACGAATACGTCACGCACGGGAAGTGTTATAAAAAGACGGAACCGAACGAAGACGTTTCAAACGGAACAGAGAAGACGGCGACGTACATTTCTTTCGGAGGGTTGTTGGCGTGCGTGAAAACGGACGCGAAGGCGATGAGCGAAGTGGACGTTGACGATCGCGTGTATTGCTTGATGAGGAAGATTGCTTAATACTATATAGTAGAGACGAAGACGAAGAGAGTTACAGAGAGAGAGTAAGAGAGAGAGAGAGAGAGACGTAGAGATTAAATATATAAAAAGAAAGAAAAGCGCATCATCACGCGCAACAACAAAAGCTCCTTCATCATCTTCGTCGTTTTTTCTTCCCAAAGAAGCGCGTTATGCGTCGAGCGCGTCTCGAACGTAAATATGAGCACCACACAGCTTCTCCATTACGTGAGAATTCTCATCAGAATTTCAGCGCACACATAACTGTTTCTCTTGAAAGACAACACCACAAAAACAGACCTTCATTCCGAAAATGAGCGAGAAGAAAAGCGATCAATCGATAATCAAACCTCTGGAAAACAACGCCGTGTTCTTGTGCGGCGATTTAGACGATCTCGCCGTCGAATCGTTGTGGAATGAGTTTGGCATCCAATCGTGGTTGTATCTGAACCCCGAGAG
>Ga0182090_1628419_pt1 | contig 17759 bp, 7 predicted proteins | sample 041ome_24_FD_127767 | JGI IMG/M metagenome (GOLD analysis project Ga0182090, IMG submission 127767) | Metatranscriptome of coastal salt marsh microbial communities from the Groves Creek Marsh, Georgia, USA - 041408BS metaT (Metagenome... | ecosystem: Environmental > Aquatic > Marine > Intertidal... | reverse complement strand
GTTTTCCATTTCGGAGCGATGGTTTTGGTGGTGGTGGTGGTACACTCGGTCCTTTGTATACCTCCTCGTCGTCCTCTTTTTCGAGCATCGTCGCTTCGAAGGCGTTCGAGCGCGTCTTCTCTTCTCGCGCTTGCTTCTTTAGAACAACAGCAAGAGATGTGATGTGCGAGAAGAATGGAGAATTCACCACAAATTGGAAAACGGCAATTTGGACAAAAAGAGAAAAAAGATATAATACTACTAAAACATATACATGGGGAAGAAGCAAGCATCCGGCGCGCAGAAGAGGAAGAAGAAAAAGGAGAAGGAAAAAGCTGTCGAACGAATGAGAGCGGATGTGGAGCGGTTGAAGCTCGGGCCGACGAAGTTATGGACGGGGTTGGTGTTGCATCACAAGGATGTGTTCGTCTCGCATGTCTTGTCGAAATTGAATGAGACAGATCGGTGGTTCTTTGCAAAGGTGAATAGAGAGAGTCGGGGTGTGCTTGAGTACGCCGGGGTAGACGTATCGAAATTACGTTGGGGTGTTCACGAATGTTCATCCATCTCGACGCTGGAATGGGCGTGGAATAACACGAATTGGGGAGAGAAAAGTCAAAGTGGAAGAGTGATAGATCAAGCCTGGTTTTGCAAGGAAGTTGCTGGAACGAACAAACTCGAGTTGCTCAAGTGGGCGAGAGAAGTGAAACATTGCGAGTGGGATGAAAAGACGATTACTGTGGCAGCATGTGAAGGTAATCTTGAGATGCTGAAGTATTGCTTTGACAATGATGGTCCGTATGATGAAAAAGAGGCGTGTAAACTAGCTGCTGCAGGAGGAAACTTCGACTGTCTTCGATTTCTTTTCGACAAAGTGAAACCTTCGCGAGATACGGAAAAAGATGCGGCACATCATGCAGCAGCAACGGGTCGCATAGACATCATGAAATATTTCGTCGAAGAAAGAAAGAGATCGGATGATTTGAAGTTCAATTATCTCGTGGCATCCGCTGCAATGCATGGCAAACTCGATTGCCTCAAATACTTAGTCGAAGAGGCGAAAGTGCCTCTTAACCAGGGGGATTTCATCGCTTTCGCTCGGTATTACGAGCGCCACGAGTGCTTAAACTACTTGCTCGAAAAAGGGTGCCCAGAACCAACGGACGAAGAATACGTTGCTTTTATTTTACGACGAGGATGAGAGAATGAGAATGAGAGAGAGAGAGAGAGAATGAGAGAGAGAGACAAAAATTTCCCCGCGCGTGCTCTTGCGTATTTTTAACACTGAACGCAGCCTTCGCGCAAGAAGAGAGATACATCACACAAACCCACACGTCTTTTTTATCCGTCCAAAAATTTTCCCGCCTAAATTACGTACGTCTTGAAAAGTCTCGAAAAGTCAACAACAACTTCGGGAGGAATTCAAAACATTTTCCTTCATAACTTAAAGAAACGTACTACTAATACACACAATAATGGAGTACGTGGTGACTCCGAACACGCGCAGGAGGAACACGAACGCGTCCACGCCTGGGGTTTCTTTTTCTTCCTCTGAGAACACGAATATTAAAAAGAACAACAACAAAAATGTCACCCAACATTCTCGCGCATTCATCGTCGAAGGGAAAACGAACGAACACTGGGACCCGATGACCGATTTAGACGTCTCGAAAGTCTTGTTCCACGAACACGTCCCGGTGGCGATTCGAGGAAAAGAGGAAGAGGAGCATTATTCGGAGACTACGAATGAAGAGGAGGTCGAAGAAGAGCGGGTGGAAATATGCTCGGTGAGAGTCATGCTCGGCCCAACGGGGAACACGCAAACGAGTTCAAAGAGCAGAGTGCTGAGAGTGCACGTGCAATCGGAGAAAAATCCATTCTTCAGTCACTCGATGGAAGTGAACGAGGAGGAGTTTAACTTTCGCTTGAAAAGAGAACAGAACATACGAGTGGATTTTAACCAGTTTCCGACGCATTTTATCGATTTGTTGAGAGAGTGTTTAGACGGGATGGCGGAGGACGATATCGCCGATAAGGACGGGAACGGAGAGGAAGAAGAAGAGGAGGAAGATACCGCGGCCGACGAAAATGTGTTGTTGTTTCGAAGGACGACGAGGAACAGTTCGAGGAAGTCACAAAAGGTGAACAAAAGTACGGACGGGAAGAAGAACGCGTTTTTTGCGGTGTTGACGGTGCCGGAGGAGAAGAAGATGAAAAGAACGACGGACCCGTCGGAGGCCGGGCGAGAGGACGGAGGGAGTAGCGTTACTAATAATTTCTCGTTATTTACGATATACGAAACCAACAAATTCAACACGGTTGGACGGTTGTCGTTGCGATTCGCGCGCGCCTCGGACGAGCAGCTGAAGAAGTTATTAGCCGGACGCTTGTTTGATGCGAACGAGGACCGAAACATGTACCAAAAAATAGCCGAAGAGCTTCGCGAGAGTATAGCCGACGCCGAGAAAGAAGTCAAGATCGCGAGAGAACAAGAGCGATTGGCGAAAATGCAATACGCCTCCGAAACGGCAGCAAACAGAACGGAGTTGGAAAACGAACGAGCGCAATTGCACACCAAAAACGAAGCGTTAGATAAACAAGTGAGAGATTTACGCGACGAATTATTTCTGCGCACGCAAACGCAAACCGAAATCGAAATGCGCAATCGCGTTTTAGAAGAGGAGTTGCAATCCTTGCGCGACGAGGTTGCTGAATCGCGCGTGCAACTTCGAAACGCGGACGTTAAGCTTCGCGATAAAGACCAAGAACACATGGCTAGACTCCACCGCGTCGAATGGCTCGAATCGCAACTCAACGACAAAGACGAAGTCAACGCGCTCGTTAAACGACGATTAGAACAAGCTGAAGCGCACATTCAATCCCTGGATAAATCTTGGAACCAGTCTCGAGAACAAACTGAGAAAGCAGAGTCCATCGCCATTGAGTACGCGAACGAAATCAAAAAAGGGAACTCCGTCATCGAACGCTTAGCGAACGAACTGAAAGCGGTCAAATCCAAATCCAAACTCCGATCCACCGTCGTCTTACAACAAGAACAACTCTTAGAGGAACAAAAGCTCAGACTGGACAAAGCCTTGGACGCGAAACGGCAAACCGAGGAGGAAAAGGACATTTTACTAGAAGAAACCGAACGCGTGAAGCTCAAACTCAGCGAAAAAGACCGACGCATCTCCGAACTCGAAGACGAAAAAGCGAGCGACGGCAAGATGATATCCTGGTTGAACGCGCAAATCAACGACGCGCAGTTAAGACGGAGCGCACAAAGCGACCTCGAAAAGTTTGCGTTCTGAGTATTCGTTGTTTTCTCGAGTTCGTTTATAGCCAGTGTAAATTCAAAGTGTTTATTATTCTGTTTTATGTACTACCGCGTCAAAGCGCTTCGCGTCTTGCCTTTCCGCCCAGATCTCTTCCTTCTGCTCTTTTTCTCAAAATGCAAGACAAAAAACTCTTCATAATTCGTATACGATACACAACATTAACAACACAAACGCAAACGTTTAAAAACAAAACTTCGTCTCATTTTGACAACAGGTACGCTCTGACGATCCACCTTTGCACGGCGTGTATTTTCTCTCTCTGTCTCTCCTTTCTCGGACGAGGATTACGATGATGTTTCAATTGGAATTTGAAAAGGCGCGAACGATCGACATTTTAAATTAGGGGTGTTCCCTATTCCTTCTCTCTCTCTCTTTCGCAAACGAAAAGCGTTAAAATAAGCATCCGATCAACAACAACCGCGCGAAAGAGGTGTTTTTGAATGCGTGCAAAAGGTGTCTCTGAGCACGTACCGATTTTGATGGAGAGCACTGTGAGAACTTGAAAAACGTGCATTCAAAATTAATCCAAATTCTGACCCTCACTCGTCCTCTCTCTCTCTCCAAAAACAACACGAAACGCACTTTGGCGAACGCAGAGTAAAGATAAAAACATTCAATTAAAAAATGGCCATTAAAGCGTCCTCAATCTCGAAGAACCCACTGACGTTGATCGGCGATTTCAGCAATCCACTGGGAATTGCCGCCACGGTAGTCGTCATCGCTTTAGTTTTAGGCTGCGCGGGACAACTCGTTCAGTTGATCAAACCGTTGTTGGTATCGTCGACGAAGGCGAAGAAGGGCGGATCGAAGAGAGCGGCTTCGACTCGCTCTGCGAAGAAGCCGACGCCGAATGCGAAAGCGGCGGCCCCGGCTTCTGCGTCGAAGAGAACTTCGTCGTCCGCGAGAAAAGCGACGCCGAAGAGCTCTTCGGCGGCGAAGAAATCGACGGCGGCGGCGAGTTTGGTGAGCCCGACGAGAACGAGCACGAGAACTAGAACGCCGGCGAAGAAATACGCGGCGTAAACGAAAACTTTACTGAGATTTACAACTATTACAACAAGAACAAAGAGAAAATCATCAAACAGAACGCGCGGCACGTTCGCGTGAGAAAAATATTCTGAAAAGTAGATAGCATTTTGTATTAATCATGCAGATATGGACATAAGCCATCTTGCGGGAGGAATCATCTCGGTAACGTTGTGTTTTTTGTTTAAAAAATCGTGTCTAGCTTAGGATATAACTTAATCAATCGTGCGCTTTTCATAGTATTATCTCGCCACTGGCGCCTCCCCGCGAGCCAAGTGGTTGAAATCTTCCGATTTTAAGCCAAGCTGCGTTAACAAGCTCGTCCATCTCGGTGGTTCTTCGTCAAACACGTACGTCATAGGAAAGACCAAGACCCCGCTGCCGCCCATTCTGCGTAAACTCTTCACCGTTTCGTATATCCTCGTTTTCGGGACGCCGATAGAGACCGCGTAAAATTGACCTTCTTTGACAGCTCCGTCACTTTGTGGCGTGTAAATCGGCGACACCGTTGGCCCTTGTAATCCTCTCAACAAACTCCCCCCGCCGCAAATCTTCTCCGCCACGCTCTCGGCGCTCGAGCCTCGGACATTCGCCGTGACCATAAACACCCCGTCCGCTCTCAAATGCGCCTCCAATCTTTCCAACATTTCGTGAACAATCTCTAACACTCCCGGTCGTTTCAACAACGCCTCTCTCGAGGCTACTAAGCACCCTTGCGAATCCAACACTCTCCCGCCTTCAATTTCTTTCAAGTTATTTTCTCTCAACGTGGTCCCGCTCGAGACCAAATCTAAGATGCAATCCGCCGCACCCATCGCCGGTGCAGCTTCCAACGCCCCATCCGCGGTGGAAATAACCACGTTCTCCATGCCTTGATCCTTAAAAAACTGCGTCGCGACGTTCACGTACGCCGTGACCACTCGCAACGGTCTCTCCTTGGAAAATCTCGGGTCTGATTTCAATTGGCTCAACGAGTTCACGTTCTCCCACGCCTGCGGCACCGCCACGGCTAAATGACACCCGCCAAACCCGAGCGCGTCGTGCACAATCACCAAATCCTCGTCCTCGTTACCAATTTCCCTCAACATGTCGTACCCAACAATCCCAATATCCACGTCTCCAGTCAACAACTTTCTCACGACGTCCGTCGCTCTTTGGAACCACACCTCCATGCCGGGGACGTTTGGAATCTCCGCCGCGTATTGCCTCGGGTTTAGTTTCCGCACGGAAAGTTGACACGATTTCAATAACCCTTGCGTGTCTTCCGCCATGCGGCCTTTGGATGGAATGCCCATGCGGATCGCCTCGCGCGCTTCGATCGGTTGTCTTTTCACTGCGACGTCGTCGTCGTCGTAAAAATTTTTGTGTGAGAGTTTGTGTGTCAGTTTTATCCAAACCTTTTCCCACCAGAAGTGGATAGAGATGAGAGAGAGAATGTACTCGCGGCGGCGTCGAGAAAACGTCTTCTCGATACTATCGCGCGAACACTAAGAATACTAAGAATACACGAGAAAGAGAAAAAGAGAGAAAACAATATATAAGACTCACGTGGTTGCGCGTTTCCTCCTTGCTGCGGGATGGACATCGCAACGAGAGGCACACGACATCGGCGTTGCCTCCGGATCCCCTTACACGCAGTAAGCCTTTTCGGGTGAAAATTGTGTGTCTTGTTCTGCTCGTGCGTCGTCGTCGTCGGAGCAGCATTCGAGCGCATCATTCGCATGGCAAACATGATTTTAACGATGATACTGATATGCTTTTTGTGGTAGTGTTCTTTCTCGCGAGAGTAAGCGCAGGCAGGAGTTCTCTCTGTCTCGGGGCTCGCACAAGACGAGAAAGCACGAATGTGAGGAAAGGAAGCAAATTTTTAGTTTTTTGGCTGCCACGTTTCAACACATTCTCGCCGAAATTTTTGGATAAAAAAAAGCTTTTGACACAGAAAGAGAGAAGGAGACCAACGACATGGAGAGAGAGAGAGAGAGAGAGAGATTTTGTTGATTTTGTTAGTTGGTGTTTTCTCTTTCGTGGGAAGAATGTTTCTCTCTTTTCTCTTTCGTGGTGCGTTGTTTGTTTTTTGATGTCGTGTGTTCTCGAGCGGCTTTGCGCGTTCAAAAGAGAGTAGTGTAGTAGTAGTAGTAGTATTGCACTATTAATCATCATCTGCGATTGGAACGGCGCCAAATCCGAGTAAACACTGCTTAACCTCCGCGTGTTTTCTGTGGTGCGCGATATCCATGGCGTCGCATTCGAGCATGACGGAAAGTTGGGCGACGTCTGCGCCTTTTCGGCACAACGTTTCGCAACATTTTAAAGAAGCAAACTCTGAACAGAGCATCAAGGCGGTGTATCCAGTTTTCGTGCTCTCTCGATTCGGTTGCACGTGCAAGTCGGTGAGAAGGATGTCGGCACCGACAAAGTCGTCGTTTTCGACGACGACGTCGAGGGAGGTTTTACCGAATGCGTTTTCGTGAGACGCGTCGGCCGAGAAGCGGAGAAGCACTTTAGCTTTCTTTCGCAGTTCGTTGATTGCGTGATCGTCGCCTGGTTGAGGTTGGTTGTCCACGAATAGAGTGGTCAACGCGGTTTGCCCGTTGAACGCTTCGCAGTTTGGGTCGAACGCGAATATTTTCTCGTTACGTTTCAAGACGTCCAAGACGCCTTCAAAGGCGTTTTTGGAAGTTTTGCTCGCGCCCATAGAGGCGGCGATGATCGGGTGCACGCCGTAGGAGTTGTTGAGTAAGATTTTGCCTCGATCGTCGACGGAAAAGATATCGTCGCTTGACTTTTGCGCGGCATGTTCCAACAACACTTTCAATGCTCCGACGGATCCGTTTCGGCAGGCGGCGAGAATCGCCGTGTCGCCTCGCGAGTTTTCGAGATGGAGAGACGCGTTCAAGTGTTCCAAAATAATTCGTACGGCGTCTTCGCAGTTGTTTTCCGCCGCTGCAATCAACGGGGTAAAGGCTAACAACGTCGATTCACGGTTGGCGTTGATTTTAGAAACCACGGCGAGTTCGCATATGACCTCCGGTCTGTTCAATCTCGCCAAGAGCGTGCACGCGGTTTCGCCGGATTCCGGCGCTTCAAAATCGGCAGCGGCGCCTCTGTTCACGAGACATTCCAACGCGTGTCTACGACTGGCCGCACCTTTATCGCGCGTGGCGACATACATCAACGGTGATAATTGTAATCGGTCTGCAGAAGTTTGAAACGTGCGCGTGTCGAAACTACTCTCGCAGTTCGCAGCGTTCAAAGTTGCTTTGAAGTCTTGGCACAAGAGACGCAAAATGTCGTCTCGATCGATTAAGGCAGCCATGGAGCACGCGTTCGCGCCTTCGTGCGTTTTTGAGCACAAATCCACGTTCGCACCAACTGATGCCAACGTTTTGACGACGTCGAGTTTACCTAGAAACGTCGCTTCGACGATCGGAATCGTCGCACCGTCTCCGTCGAGATTGCACTTGTGCTTGGCCAAAACTTTGATGGACTTATTCGCTCCAGATCGAACGGCGTGTAAAATAGCCTTCACTCGTTCACTCGATCCGTCGTCGTCGTCGAGAACTAAAGAAACGCTCGCGTCGCGAACGGTCCCTACCGCCAATAAACCATCGACGGTTTCGGAATCGTCCTTCGCGATGGCGTTGAAAAAATTACGCAAAGCGGTGATATCCGAGACGTTATTTTTCGCCCCGACGGAGGTCTTCTCTTTCCTTTCGGTACCGCCGCCTTCGCGATAGTATTTGGATAACGCATCTCTAACGACGAGATTCTTTCGAAGTTGACTCCAAGAAAACGCGTGGTACCCGCTGGGTGCGCCATTATCGTCAAACACTTTCGTCGGATCGCACTGGCCTTGGTCAACCAAGTAATCAATGATGGCGCTCGCGACGTTCTCGTCCACGCCTTCAAAATCGTTTGGACGATCCGCCAAGAGCATCAACGGAGTCCATCCGGCTTCAGTTTTGGACAACGATCCGTTTACTTTACCAATCTCAATCAAAACTTTAATCGTCGCGAGTAACTTGTCAATTGGGCACGCCGCGCACGCGTCGCAGAGCGGATCGACTTTGCCGTTTTCACTCGGAGCGTACGAAGCGTCCGCGCCTGCGTCGAGAATCAAGGCTCGCGCAACCTCGCTGTGGCCTAAAGCCGCGGCGAGGCAAAGCGCCGTGTTCCCAGACGTAGCATCAGTTAAGTTTAGGTCAATGTTCGTAAATTCTGTGTCTTTGAATTTAGAAATCGTCGAGATGGCTTGAGCGCAGTTTCGTCTGGCGCACATGCCGAACATGGTCTCTCCCGCAGTCGTGAACGGATACTTGTTCACGTCAACTTTCCCGTCGCGCAGGACTTTTAAAATTTTATCTTCGTCGTCGGAGTCGAACGCGACGGAAACCGCGGAATCCCCAACGGATGTTTCCAAAGTCGCGCTCGCGTTGAGGTTATTCATCAACGCGTCCGTTACTTTTCGCCATTTTTCAGATTTCAACGCAACCGTCAACGCCGTCTCGTGCGCGGAAGTTTCGTTATCGACCGAGGCGCCGCATTTTTTAACCAAATGTATCATGGCAGTCGCGTTGTCCGTGTCCGCGCAATACGTCAGCGCCGTGTGCTCGTTGATTCGAGATTCGGCGTCGACTTTTGTATGGGCCGCGATGAGATGCGACATGGCATCGTTTCTATTCAAAGACGCGGCGAGTTGTAAAGGCGTCAAGCCGTCTTGATCGGAAGATTCAACGTTGAGGACGTTTTGGCCGAGAGAAGCGAGCGCGATGAAAATCTTCGCGTTAGATTTCGATCGAACCGCGGAGTGCACCGCGGTGTCACCGATTTTCTCGACTTGAGTAGTCTTCCCTTCTTCGAGCGTCACGTCTAATGTCGCGTCCGCGCCCAACTGTAAAAGCTTTTCAACAGCCGGCGCGGCGACGTCACCACACCCGCACGCTCTGATCAATGCCGTGCGACCGGTGCGCTCGTCGTTCACGTCGACTTTCGCGTGTTTGATGAGACATTCGACGCCAAGTGCGTCGCCATGTTTGGCCGCAACCATCAACGGTGTTTCGAGCGTCACTTTATCGATGGCACTTGGATCAACAATTTCAGTCGCGAGAAGCATGTTTACGATATTCTTCATGTCGTCAGCTTTCTCCGTCGAAGAGCTCGAAGTGCACAGCGCTTCCAGAGGTGAAAGACGAGTCACGGAGCTTTTTTGGCTCGCATCGGCACCTGAGTTGAGTAACAGTTCCACCATGGATACGTCGACATTTCTACACGCAACGAGTAATGCGATTTCGCCGCTGACTTCCGTTTCTACGTTCGGATCAGCCTTGGTTTTCACCAAGATGTAGTTCGCCGCGTCGACGTCGCCAATACGAACGGCTCGTATTAACGGCGTATCGTGACTGATCTTATCACCGGCATGCGCGTCGGCGCCGAGTTCAACGAGTAAAGCGCCGGCGGCATCTGCAGAAGCTTCAATTGACGCCGAAAACGCAGAAATACCAAACTTGTTTTCTCGATTCACGTTTGCGCCAACGTCGACGAGTTTGCGGATGATGTTGTCGTTGTTATTCATCGCGGCAACGATGAGCGCTGTTTTACCGGTTTCGGTTTCAAAGTCGACGTCCGCTCGCGCGTCGTTGACGAGAACATCGATTATTTGCAAGGCATTTTCGATGTCACCACCGACGACGTTCGCGAGAGACGACTTCTCAACTCTATCGCACGCCGCTATTAACGCCGTTCTGTGTGAAGTTTTCGCCGCGGAGTAGTCCACATCAATACCGGGAAGTTTGATTAAAGCTTTCGCACCATCTACTAGGCCGCGACGGCAGCAGTACATCAACCCCGTCTCATTTGACATCGTTGAAACGTAATTGACGTCACCGCTCGGGTCGCTTGCACTCGCCGTGTAGACTAGAATATTTGGCGCGCACCAATCGCAGTTGTTCGCAAACGCAACATCCAAAGCCGTTTCGCCACTTCCGCAAACGCTCGTCGCGACGCCACCCAAAGCGACTAAGGCGTCAAAAGCTCGCGATCGTTTCGTAATAGTCCCAGCCATAGCGAGTGCCGTCCGTTTCGTACTCTTTGGCTCGTACGAAATGGTCGCTCCACACGCGATGGCAACTTTTGCGACATCTTTTCCTTTTTGCGCGGCACAGAATAACGGCGTCTCGCCGTTACCGAGAGGATCTGAGTCCCAAAACCCCGCGCCGGACGGTAAAGCTTTCATAGCTTCAATCGAACCCATCAAACAGGCTTGTAAAACGGGAACCTTGTTCGACCTGGACGATTTCAACGGCTTAGCGCCAAGACTCAACAACATTTCGACGCATTTCGGTTTATTCGCCGTCGCCGCGCCGGCGAGTGGCGTAACGCCCAAGGAGGAATCAAACTCGACGTCTGCGCCGGCAACTTTCACAAGCGCTTCGACCGTCTTCGCGTCATCTCTCGCTATGGCGTACAAAATAGCAGTGCGTCCATCTTGTGTTTCTCTGTCGACGAGCGCACCGTTGGAAACCAACGCAGAAAATGCAGATGTTTTACCTCTGAAGGCGCAATGCGTAAATACCGTGTGTTTCGATGCGACTGTTTCTCGATTGACATCTGCAGAGCACTTCTTGATTAACGTTTCCACAACGGTAACTTGGCCGTATTCTGCAGCCGTCATCAACGGTGTTGTCGCGTCTCGAGCACTCTCTCTGTTCGAATTGGCACCGTATTTCAAGCACATGGCGAGTACAGCTTCTTCGTTACCGACTTTACACGCCTCGTGTAGAGCTGAAAAGCCTCGACTCGTTTCAAAATCGACGATGGACGCGTCGAAGTCACACAAAGCCTCCAAGCAGCGCATCCGAGACGGCTTCTTCGCAGCTTCAACGAGAGGTGTGTAACCTTCGGCGCTTTCGACGTTGATAGGGACACCGGCAAGAAGCATGTGCTTCACCGCGTCGGCATCCTCATCAACCACCGCGCGGATAAGCGGCGTCGTCTTATCGCTCAAGCCTCGCGACGGATCGACGTTGTGAGAAGAAATCAAACGCTGAATGACATCCTTGTGACCTAAACGACCAGCTAGAACAATAGCGGTATCACCTTTCGTCTTTCCGTGTTTAACTTCGTAATTCGCATCTGCATTACCGATGGACATCAACGCGGACACGTGGTCGGCTCGTGATGCTGAAACCGCCGCCATGAGCGCAGTTTCTCCAGCCTTTGTCTCGTAATTAATGTCAGCTCCAGCCGCTAAGAGTTGCTCGATTTGAAACACGGAACCACGCTTGGCGGCTAAAATTAATGGCGTCAACACTTCCGCGGTATTTTTGCGAGTTTCGTAATTTACATCAACACCTTCGACAATCAACAAATCCACCGCATCGTCGCAGCCAAACTGAAGCGCATCCAGCAAAAGCGTCGACCCTTTCGAACTTTCGACGTTTTTGTCCGCTCCGTGATCGAGGAGTAACGCGAGAACTCGAGGATTATTCGAAAATGCGCGCGCGGCAAACATAGACAGAGTTACACCGTTCTTGTTCTCGTGATTCACGTTCGCTTTATCGATGGCGTTGGTAAGTAGAAATTTCAAGACATTCTCGCCGTTGATATCGTCTTGGTAGGACTCCTCTGTAGCCATTTGAATAGGCATACCAAGCTTTTTAATCACCGCAGACATAGCAGTTGCGCCTGTACGCGTTTCTTGATTCGCTTTTGCACCGTTTCGTAAGCATAAAGCGACGCGATCAGTGACACCGGATAAGGCAGCAGCGATGAGAGCCGTGCGGCTGTCTCGTGTCTCGTGCTCAATGTTTTCGCCGAGACGTAAGAGTGTCGGAACCGCTTCCATGCAGTACGGAGAATTCAACGCGTGAATCAAAGGTGTAGCACCGGTAATGATGGACTCTTCATCTCGCACGGAACCGAGCGAGTGGTAAATGAGTTCTAACATTTCGCTGTTGTCGGGCGCGAATGACGCCACGAGTGCGTTTTTACCTAAGCGGGTCTCAAAACGAGGATTCGCTCCTTTTTTTAGCAAAGCAAAGTATACGCCTTCATTACGATTTTCACACGCTAACATCAACGGCGATAAACCCGCGGCATTTTCGTGATTGATGCTGGCGCCCAGTTTGGTGAGCTGATATATTGCCAAGACATTGTCTGTTAACACAGCGCACATCAACGGCGTGTAGTTGCCATATTTAGCAGAGAAGTCGCTCGATAGTTCACCGTCCACGTTGGCACCAACAGCTACGAGCGCTTCAATGCACGCGTTACGACGATGCATCAAAGAGGCATAATGCAATGCTTTGACGAATTCCGGTGCGTTTCGCGTCGTTTCGTAATCTACGCAATCGAGAGAAGCTTCATTCGCACTGCCTTGTTTCTTTTGCTTCGAGGAAAGTGATGCGAGTAATCGAATCATTTCGGGGCGATCCGCAGACACCGCCGCGATCAACGCAGTCTTCCCCGAATTCGATTCGTACTCGATTCGCGCCTTGCCATCCAAGCACAAACTCGAAACGACCTTCTCGTTACCATTTTCAATTGCAAGCGTCAACGCCGTGTCCCCATTCTTCGTTTCGTGCAAGACCTCGTTGGCCTCTTCGAGCTTCTCAATCAGAGCGTTCACGCAATCTAAACGACCATGAGTAGCAGCGAGTGTCAACGCAGTATCACCGTTTACGTTCACGAGCTTAGTTTTTGCAGAATGTGGCTGACGCAATAAGAGCCCTAAACATCCGAGCTGACCAGATTTTGCCGCGTGCATCAAAGCCGTCTCGTGCGTGATCGGATTTATCGCGTTCACGTCGGCGCCCAAGGAAAGTAACAACTTCGTCGCATCTCTCGCGCCAAAGTTCACGGCCACGTCCAACGGTCGATCGCCTGTCATCTTTGACGGCACATCTACGTCAAGCTTGAAATCCTTTTGTAAGCACAAGATTGACGATCTCGAGTCGCATTTCGCCGCGACAGACATGGCGTGATGTCCGAGGCGGTTTTCCTTCAATGGATCTGCGCCAAGCTTTAACAGTTTCGCGCATGATTCGTATAAATCGTATTCTAAGCACGACATTAACGGAGTCAACGTGAACTTGTTCTCAAGGTCGACGTCGGCACCCAAAGCCTTGACGAGTATGTCTAGGTTTTCGAAATTCTTCTCGAGGCTAGCAAAGAGTACGGCAGTGCCGCCTTCCACGGTTTCAAAGTTGAGCTTTGCGCCAAGAAATACGAGTCTACGCATAGTTAATTCCCTCGTTCTGTACTTTGCGCTTCCAGCTGCGCTCATGAGCGCAGTTTGCGGTCTTTTGGACATCTCCGGCGACATCGCGAAGTTCGCCTCAAGATCGATTTGTGCATTTTCTTGGACAAGCAACTCGCACGTCGCAGCACATAACTCATCGTCTTCGATGCCAATAGCGGCAGAAATCAATGCCGTGCGCCCGTACTTAGCGTCTTCGTTATTTACCGATGCACCCAAGGCAATCAAACGTTTAATGGCGTCATGCGAAGCGGAGGCTGCCGCAATCGTAAGCGCAGTGAAACCACGAGCCTTCGTCTCGTAGTTCGGATCGGCGCCGAGTGCGACGAGTGTTTTACAGCACCGCGGCAAGTTCAACTCCGCGGCAGTGAGAAGTGCCGTGAATCCAGTGGAAGACGCTTCGAAGTTTGGATCAGCGCCACACTCAATCAAGGCGACAATGCTATCAATCGCACTCGCTTTCACGCAAGCTTGAAGCGCCGTTTGCTTCGAAACTATCTCATCTTCAAGTTCTGGATCCGCCCCGAGATCAATTAAGGTTCTAATAACATCAGGTTCGTTGATGGAGCAGGCTACCATGAGTGCGGAAAGACCGTCTGATTTAGTCACAAAATCTACTTCCGCGCCTGCAGATTCGACGAGTCGCCTACACATCTCCGAGTTGCCGCTTTTGGTGGCACAAATCAACGCCGTTTCTTTGAAGATCTTCGACTCAAAGTTTACATCAGCTTCGTATGCTTTGGCGAGAACGTCTACGCATTCGAATCTTCCCGTCGATGCGGCTAAATGCAAGGGCACTATGCCGGTGGACGTTTCTTTGTTCACGTCGCACTTTCTCTTTGCGCTTACTAAGATTTCTAAAATGGTCGCGCGTCCAAAACGAACGGCTAGTGTCAAAGCAGTTTCCCCTGAGCGTAACTCAAAACCTACGTTCACGTTTGCATCTACTAAAGTTTGGACTACGGAAATGCGGTCGTTTTGAATCGCAACAGCGAGCGCATTCAAACCAGTCTTTGAGTCGACGTGCTCGATATCCGCCCCTCGTTGAATCAATAAGGAAACAAAATCATTTCTCCCACTTTCCGCGGCGCTGAACAAAGGCGACGCTTCAGTACCGTTGCGTCGAACGTCAGCACTGCAACCGTTCGATAAGAGAGACTCAAGAACCTCGACTGTGGTATCTTGCGATTCGCAGCAAGTGAAAAGCGCGGTGCATCCGCGGTGGTTGAAGCGGTCGAAAACGGCACCTTCGCGACGAAGAAATTTGATACAATCTATGTGATTATTCAAAGTAGCCGCAATCAACGCAGTCTCGCCGTTCCTAACAGACTCGTAATCGACGGCACTCACTCTTCGACAGACGTCCGTTTTAGTGGCCTCGTTAGATAAACTTTCGTCATCAGAAGGTACCAGAAGCTCTTCAACCATCGCCACGTTCCCAAGTCGAGAGGCAACGATCAAAGCTGTATCTCCAGTGGAGGTTTCATAGTTCATGTCTTCACCACACTTTCTCAACACTTTGATTGCCTCTATATTTTCATTCATTGCGGCTTTAACTAAAGCGGTGTATCGCGCGGAGGTTTCGTAATCTTTCTCTTTCAGAGCTGTCGCCAAGAACGCAACCGCTTCTAGTTGATTATTGTCGACAGCCTCAATGAGCGCAGTTCGACCAATCGTTGGTTCCACGGATGAATTCGCACTGTTGTTGAGAAGGAATTGAAGCGATTTCAAGGCGCCAACTTTTGCCGCAGCAGTCAGCGCGCAGTGACGGTTACTGGCACCAAATCCAGAGACAAAATCAATCGCGCAGTTCACTTCTAATAACACGGAGATGGCTTCCGGGTCGTCATATTCCGCTGCGTGTATGAGCGCAGTTTTCCCGTTCGATTCTCCGACATAGTTCACGCTCACGTTAACTTGGTTCAAAGCGTGTACGGAAGAAAATGCGCCAGATATAGCGGCTGCGCCGAGCGCAGTCATTCCTAATTTGAACGATTCCAAGTCGACACTCGCGCCGCGCTCGACGAGTGTCCTAATAGCTGCCGGACGACCGTTCTTCGCAGCCATGATGAGCGCAGTCACGCCCGACACTTCACATTCGTAGTCAAGAGCAGCACCACGATCGCAAAGTAAGTGAATAGCATCCACACGCCCCTTTTCACTCGCGGCGCATAGCGGTGTCACGCCGGCTGAAGATTCCTTATTGACGATTGCGCCAAGGTCTAACAGACACGCCATTGCGCGTAAATCACCCATGGCAGATGCCACGCAGAGCGGCGTGAGTCTCTGCGAGTTTTCCGCTTCGATTTCGTGGCCAGCGCGCGCGAGAAGTTTTAAAATTTCAACTTCGCCCTTTTCCAGCGCCACAGAAAGCGCGTTTCTCCCTTTCGTCGCTTCGGCGTAGAGCTTCGCCCCTTTGTCGATTAAAAATCTTGCGGCATCGACCGATCCAAATTCAGCTGCGCGCATGAGCGCGGTGAATCCGTGCTTATTAGACACTTTATCAATCAATGCGCCCTTGCTGACCAATCGTTCGCATTTTTTCACGTCGTTCTCCTTAGCCGCCATCATTAAAAAGGTCTCGCCTTTTGTGTTCTCAAAATTGATGTTGGCTCCTCGCTCGAGCAAAATTTTGCACGTTTCCTCGCGCTCAGCGTGAATACCGAGCACTAAAGCGGTTTCACCAAATCTATTTTCATAATCTACGGTCGCTCCGGAATCTAAAGCAGTTGTGATGGCATCGACGTTTCCTTCTCGCGCGGCGACGTTCAAGGGCGTTCGCCCATCTCTGGTTTCAAAGTTCATCGTCGCACCGAGCTGATTCAGCTTCCGCAGAAGTTCAGAATCGTTCACCGTCGCCGCGACTATTTGGACTACATCATCGTTAGACGTCTCCGCGTCTAATCTTGCTCCAAAAGATTTCAGCACTTCGATAGATTCAATTTGTTTTGCAAGCGAGGCGACGATGAGCGCCGAGCCAAGAGGCGTTTCCTTATTCACCGCCGCGCCGCGAGCGATGAGCGTTTTTAGCGCAAAAATATTACCTAATCGACCCGCCTCTTGAAGCAACGATAAACCAGCCGCATCAATCTCTTCAATATCTGCACCTGCGTTTAAACAAGCGTTTATAGACACGCTATCGTCCCCCTTTACGGCAGCTCTCAAAGGCGATTCAAACGCAGTAGGTATCATGTTAATCTCGCATTTTTTCGAAATGAGATAGTTCACGAGCGAATGTCGCTTTCGGCGAATAGCCGCGACGATTGGCACAATGCCGTTCGACCCAAAACTATCTAATCTCGCTCCAGATTCTACTAAAGCCTGCACGATCTCTTCGTGACCGTTAAAACACGCAGAAACAATCGCAGTTTGCTTTTGAATTGGGCACTCAACTTCACTATCGACGGTGTTAGGGAACGAGAGCATTGTACGACACGGCTCCGCCGCCGATGCATCTCCAGACGCGATTCGACAAAGAATCGTAGCGTGTAAGCTTTTCTTGGCCATGGTTTGAGTGGCGAGTAGCGCACAAATGGCACTTAAATTCCCACCATTCGCGGCAAAGTAAATGGCGATATCACCATCGAGTGTTTCGCGTTCGTAATCGCACCCGAGATCGAGCAATTTCTTGACGACGTTGTTCGGATCGTCCACCGTAGCCGCTAAAGTTAAAGCGGAGTGCGATGCGGCGCACTCCATTCCTTGTGACGTTCTTCTCGCATCTTTTCTAGGTAAAACTTTATCTTTCTCCGTCTTCGGATGTTCGCACAACCCCTCACACGCGGCGAGATTCCCGAATTCTACCGCCCTCATGAGCGGCGTGAACCCGAGGCTATCGATCGCGTTCGGATCGGCGCCTAATTCGATCAGAATACTAATCGTATTTTTGTCTTTGCAATACTTTGCCGCTTCATGAATCACGCTATACGCGTGCGGTAACGGTGTTTCTTGATCAAGCTTAGCGCCTGCTGAAAGGAGAGCTTCAAACGTCGTTTTCGGGTCAACTCGAAGGGTTTTATCGCCGTTGCGCCAGACGCACGGAAACGGTCCAGCTCTAGCCTCGTTCGCATATCGAGCCGCTAAGGTCAAAGCCGTTCGACCATTTCTATCTACAAGATTCGGATTAGCACTGAAAGGCATCGCGCATATCGCTCTGATAC
>Ga0182090_1132467_pt1 | contig 17888 bp, 8 predicted proteins | sample 041ome_24_FD_127767 | JGI IMG/M metagenome (GOLD analysis project Ga0182090, IMG submission 127767) | Metatranscriptome of coastal salt marsh microbial communities from the Groves Creek Marsh, Georgia, USA - 041408BS metaT (Metagenome... | ecosystem: Environmental > Aquatic > Marine > Intertidal... | reverse complement strand
TCCGAACGCGCCACGACCACCACCACGACGACCACGACGACGACGTCCACGCGCAGACCGACGAGACGGGTGACGGGTGTGGATGGATATCGTCACTCTCCAGCAAGAGGCACCGACGACGTGCGATGTCGACGACGACGACGCGCTCGGGGGTGGTACACGCCTTGAGTGGAACGACGGATGTGAGACGACGACGACGACGACACAACGCACGCGCGCACACGCAACGCACGACGACGCGGGCGGCAGCGTCAGCACAAGATGACGCAGGGGTGGAAAATGTGGTGATCATTGGCTCAGGACCGGCTGGATACACCGCGGCAATCTACGCCGGACGGGCAAACTTACGACCATTAGTGTTTGAAGGATTCCAAGCCGGTGGTGTGCCCGGGGGACAACTCATGACGACGACGGAAGTGGAAAACTTTCCAGGATTCCCAGAAGGCATCACGGGTCCAGACTTGATGGACAAGATGAGGAAACAAGCCGAGCGTTGGGGTGCGATCATGCACACCGAGGACGTGGAGACGGTGGATTTCAGTACCAGACCTTTCACCATTCGATCGTCTGATCGTGAAGTCAAGGCGAACTCAGTCATTCTCGCCACAGGGGCGACGGCGAAACGATTGGGTATTCCAGCCGAGCAGACGTTGTGGAGTAAGGGCATTAGCGCGTGTGCTATTTGCGATGGAGCGAGTCCGATTTTCAAGGATGAGGAGGTGGCAGTGGTTGGTGGGGGTGACACAGCCACAGAGGAGGCTGTGTACTTGACCAAGTATTGCAAACACGTGCACTTGCTTGTGCGTGGTCCGACTATGCGCGCGTCCAAGGCTATGCAAGACCGCGTGATTCAACACAAGGGTATCACAGTACACTACAACACCGAGTGCGTCGACGCTTTACCGAATTCGAAGGGGTTGTTAGGATCACTGAAATTGCGCGACACTGCTAACGGGGATGAACGTAGGCTAAACGTCAAGGGATTGTTCTATGGCATCGGGCACACCCCAAACAGCAAAATTTATGGCAACCAAATTGAACTCGACAGCGCCGGTTATGTTGTCGTGAAAGATGGCTCTAAGACCTCACTTGAAGGCGTGTTTTCTGCGGGTGATCTTCACGACCAGGAATACCGTCAAGCGATTACTGCTGCTGGATCAGGATGCATGGCTGCCATCACCGTCGAGCGCTATCTCACTGAAAATAATTTACTCATCGAGTATCATCAGTCCAAGCAAAAGGCGCAGCCCGCGTCGAAGACTGCGGAAGACGCTGAACCTGAAGCTGAAGATTCCGAAACGTTCGATATCGAGGCCACTAAGCATTATGGCCAGTTCGCGCTCCGTAAACTTTATCACGAGAGTGACCGCGTGTTGATGGTGATGTACTCGTCGCCCACGTGCGGACCCTGCCGCAGACTCAAGCCGATGCTCGACAAGGTTGTTCAAGAGTACGATTCCAAGGTACACTACGTAGAAATTGACATCGTGGCAGACCCGGAAATTGCCGAGGCTGCTGGCGTTGCTGGAACACCGACGACGCAAATATTCTACAAGAAAGAGCGTCTCAAAGTTTTGAGTGGGGTCAAGATGAAATCTGAATACCGAGAAGTCATCGAATCCGCGATTGGCGCTCCAGCTCCTGCGACTGAAGCTCCCGCGCCCGTCGCCCCCGAGCCAGTTGGAGCGTCTTCTGGAAAGAGATAGATTTAACTTTATTCTGTTTAGAAAATAGCACGGTGTCATTTACTTACCCCCTTTACAAATTTCTTCTCGCGCTCCTGGGCGTCTCTAAAGAAGAGTCTACAAAAGAAACGTTTGTGGGCACGCGTGACGAGCCCACACATCGAAGCTCTGCGAAATCGGTCGCATCGTAAATAGTAGTGTGAAATTTGGCTCTGGAACGTACTGCGCGCAAAGTGCACGTGCCACTCGTCAACAATCTCATAGTCGCTCGTAGTTTCCACGCGGTCGTCACCAAACTCAACGTTAGTGACGTCCGCCTTTGAGTGCGTCAGCATGCCAGGGACGCCGACGAGGCGAACGGCGGCACGGGGGCGGTTAGTCCAAGAACTCAAAGCCGAACGTCAGAAGATTAAATTTTCTACCAAGCCGCTACGTACATCTTACCTCGTTGGTCGCGTGCTTTGGAGGGAAACCAAGAAGCTTGGTGAACGCGTGATTACTAGTCGCAAGCGTGTGTTGTATCCTTTATTACTTTCCTTATTGTTTTGTTTCTGGGTGAAAGATACTAGAGGCCCACACGCCGCATTCGTAGATGAATGCGAGCTTTGGATAGAGTGGGGACTATGGTGGCTCGCCCTAGGTGTTGCGAGCTCTGTAGGCTTTGGAAGCGGAATGCATACTGGTTTGTTGTTCTTGTTTCCGCACATTTTGAAAGTGTGTCAGACTGCCGAAAGATGTGGGCACGCGGATTTTGATTCCAGAACAAACATATGGTTTAAGATGGCGGCCGATGAGTTGTTTGAGTGCACGGTGAAACCACGTGCGAGTGCGAGTTACTTCGACGTTTGGTTCAACGTTTTACCCGCTTGCATCATATGGGGCTCGGGAACAGCATTTGGAGAAATACCGCCGTACTGGGTGTCATTTTTCGCCGCTAAGGCTGGTAGAGAGAACAAGGAGTTAATCGATATCACCCATGTTGACGCGAATGATATGGATGGCATACAGAGACGAATTCATGAATTCAAACTTTGGATGATTGAATTTATGAAGAAGTATGGATTTTTTGGGTTGCTTGCCATGGCGTCGTGGCCTAACGCAGCGTTTGATTTGTGCGGAGTGTGCTGTGGAAGTTTTATGATGCCATTTTGGGTGTTTATCACGGCCACGACGTTAGGTAAAGGATTCATCAAGTCACCTACCCAAGGTTTGGTTTTAAGTGCGCTGTTTTACAAGAACAGCAGGGAGAAAATCATCGCCTTCTTCAGTGGATGGCTTCCAACTTCGTGGGAAGTTGACAAGAAGATGAACGAATCTATTAATTCGATGTTAGAAAAAGTCATGTCTAGTAGGAGGACAAAGCAAGCGGCGACTTCCCTAATGTCACCATCAAAAGTATGGGGATATCTCGTCACATCTCTTGTCGTGTACTTTTTGCTGTCGTGCTTTGAGGCGATTGCGCGACTTGAGCAAGCTCGGCTCGACGCTCAACGAGTGAAAGACGAGTACCCTGGGCGCGAACACATGGATTAGAGTGTTCTTGTATATACCATATTAGCTGCGTTATAATTTAAAATCCAATCTATAAAGTTTTACTAGTAACCTTTGACGGAGCGCCCACCGCCATTCTCATGTTGTCAAACGCGATGCATAACAGCGGTTTGCTTTGAAGAATATTCACAACCGAAATCTCTTCACTGCTATTTGGTTCTACGCTAATTTTTATTGGAGAACTTAATCGCACGTTTGCGTGCATCTGTAACGAGTACTTCAATAAGTCTGGGAGCTTCTTGGTGCGCCCGCTAAAGCTTGGAAGCGACATTGAAATTCGCGGGCCTTTCAACGACGGTTCATTTGGCATTATTATCTCGCACAACTCTCTCTTTGATTCTATTATTTTCACCTTAGGATCGGCTTCTTTACGAGGTTTCCCACTCCACCAATTCACACCTCGTCTAGTCTTCCCTTGCGTCGTCACCGCGTCGTCAAACTTGGCAATGCGAGACGGTAATCCACACGTCTTCACTCCGTGCTCGCGCGCCTCCTTGCTATCGACGTACACACGACTCGCCCACGCGCATGACGTCGGGGGATTCCACACTAACCCACCCAAAATGACTATTTCGTCTAGTTTCCCACACGGCGATGAGTCGTATCGCGCCATGTACACTCCACCGAGCGTGTACCCGAACGCTTCAACCAGACGCAAATCTTTCGGCACGTGCGCTCGCGCGTCGCGCGCGCGTATCAAGTGCAGCTGATACAACGCCTTGCCCGTAAACACCCATGGTGGTGGTGACTCATACGTGTGTTTCGTCATCTCGCGTGATTGTTGTCGCCGTTATCGCACGCCTTCGTCCCCCAGTGCCGCAGCGCGCGCCACCCGATGGAGACGACCACGACGACCACGACGACCCGAACGCGATCTGTTTGTCGTCCATGTCCATGGACGACCGCGACGACGGGGGATCGCACGTGGATGGATTGGAGGCGCGCCATCGCGAATGTCTAGGCCTTTCTAGGGTAGAGAAACCCACCAATCACGACCAGGAGCGATCGACACCCACTCCGACTACGAAAGAACATATACGGGTGAAAATCACGCGCACTATGGGCGCGATCGTCGTCGGCCGGTCGCCGGTCGCCAGTCGCCGGTGGGCCACGCCCCAGACTGGCAGACTGGGCGTCGGAAATTCTTTTGTTCGGTGCGCGAATTGGGCGCGTGGGTTGGCGCGCGTGAAGGGGCACCGCACACGCATACACGCATCCATTGCAGTGCGCGTGCGCGTCACTGGACACATATATTCATTCGCGCGCACACCGCACACAGTGATGTCCACCGATGAAGCCGCGCGCGAGGACGACGCGGGCGCCCAGGTGGTGCCAACGCCGAACGATGCAATTCACCACGATGGGCAGCCTCGAATGATGCATGAAGCGGCGTTGTGTGGGAAATTCTTTTCCATTCATGGGTGTGCATACGGGGATGATTGTCACTTCTCACACGTGTACTACCCTGGTATGTTACTTCCGCCTCCACCCGCACCGCTACCGTACGCGTACGCGATGGGTGGACCCCAGAGCGCGGGGAATGAAAAGATGAAGACTCGATTGTGTCGCAATTTCAATTCACCCGAGGGGTGTAGGTTTGGTGATCGGTGTGTTTTTGCGCATGGTGAGGAGGAATTACGGAGTGAAGAAACCAATATAGCTTTAGCAGAAACCACGATGGCGATGGGTAACATGGGAGGGTTCATGATGCCCCATTACGGTACGTCGGGACGCGCGCGTCGAGCCACCTCGATAAAAAACAAGACACACATTTCTGATTTACCTTGATACGTGACAACGACCACCGACGCCACTAACATGTTTTGCGTTATTTCAACAGAACACTCGATATTGGTTCCAGTCCATCCCACGCACGTGGGTATCATCGTCGGCAAAGCTGGATCAAATTTGGCAAAGGTGAGCTCACTTTCGGGGGCAAAGGTTTCACTTTTGGGCGCCGAGCATATCAATCCCGATGGTAACCGCTTGTTGCGAATTGCGGGGAGTCCTTTCGACGTCCAGCGTGCGCAACAGCTTATATATAGTCGTTTAAGTTCTATCACAATGCGAAGCAAGGTGGGTGGACACACTAGAGATCATCGTAACGGCAAAGAAGGTGGGCAGCCAAAGGCTTTCAAGACGAAAATGTGCGCAAGTTGGGAAGCCACAGGAACCTGTTCTTTCGGGGAAAACTGTCACTTTGCACACGGCAAAGAAGAAATACAATCGGTGAACCAGAGGAATACGAATGGTACATCGAATGCGAACCCAGAGGCGGAGGTAGACGAGCCGTAGTGGTTGCGTTGTTTGTTTTGAGCGAGGCGGCGTTGTCATTCAGTCAACAGTGAAAAGACTGTAGATGAGCTCATCTTTCGCTTGTTTTCCTAGCTCGTATATATTTATTTATGTACGGTAACGAGTTGCAATAAATACCACACTAGTCTCACGAATATGACGTTTCACGAATTCGCCACGCCTGAGCTACCACACTCACCGACTCGCGGGCGAGCCTAGGCACTGGTCCATGACAGACGCTGCATTCTCGGAAAAGTTCGGCGTTCATAAAAAACGTGTCAAACATCCAAATTATCCTGAATGCGAGACGGACTTATGGTGGATCGTCAAATATACGTCCGAATGGGACCAGGAAAAGGCGGAGGAGTTGATGAAGGGTGGGGAGGATGAGGGCGTCATGTCGCCTTACGTGCGCGTATGGGACCTTCGAAAGCCAGGTGTTAATAGTGGTGCACTCTCTATTGACCACACATGGACTCCTGTGAATCTTCGCGGAATGGGGTTAGGCGAAGAGGTCGTGCGTGCGGTTGAAACGTTCGCCAAACTCCACGTCAGTGGTGACTTTCATGTTGAAGCCACGTGTTCTTATGCGCAAAAAGTTCTTAGCAAGGTGGCAAAGTAGTACTACATAGATCCTAGTCCTAGAAAACATCTTCGTCATCATCATCATACTCAACCTCTTGAGGCGCCGCTATTGTTTCCTTTTCCCAGTCTTTCAATTTCCCACGGCCAAGCATGAAGTCGTCTTGCAAAAAGCTCGCTTTTGTCGCTCCGTCAGCCTCTGTTTTCTCATCTTTTTTAGTTTTCGCCTTGTCACCTCGGAGTTCTTCGAGAAACTTTGTTTTAGAAATAAGTGCATCTTTTCTACGCATTGTTTTAGCCTTTTCTGCATCACGTTGTGCCTTCCCAACGGCGTTAAATAACCGCACAACGCCCTTGGTCGCGGTGTGATGCAAACGTCGTTCAAGCGTGTCACTCTCGAGATCGCGTCCACGTGGTTGAGGTATGACATGACCACGAAATTTGAGTTCTACTTTTGCTCGTTTGATCCGACGTCTTTCCTTCTCCTCAGCTTTGGCTTCAGCTTCATCTTGTCGCTGTTTCTTTGACTTCGGCAACATTTCCGCCGCCGCCGCGCTCGACTCCTTGTCACCAACTAATGTTTGAAAAGCTCTTGACATTCCCATCACGTGACTTGAAACCGGACGAGCTAATGTCTCTTCATCGCTCTCTTCATCGTCGTCTTCGCCATCGTCTACGCTGTCGTCGTCGTCGTCGTCGTCGTCGTCGTCGTCTGCGTCGTCGTCTGCGTCCTCCGCGCCATCGTCGTCTTCATCCACGACAAACTCGTCGTCATCAAACCCTTCACTTTCGGAATCCTCCTCCTCCTCGTCGTCCTCCTCATCTTCGCCATCATCGTCAGCGCCATCGTCCTCGTCACTTCCGTCGTCTTCCTCCCCCGACGTCGACACCGATGGGTCCTCGTCCTCGTCCTCGTCCTCGTCCTCGTCCTCGCGCCGTCTGGTTCTCATATCGCACTCTGGCGTGTTCGTTCGGTGTCACCCACAACCTTTATCGTCGTCGTCCGATGTCGTCGTACAGTGTCGTCGTCGTACAGTGTCGTCGTCGTACAGTGTCGTCGTACAGTGTCGTCGTCGCGCAATGGCAATGGCGGCGGCGGCACGCCTTGAGACGTTTTGGTGGGACATGGATAGACACAATGACGGATTTCACTTTCTCACGCACCGTTTTAAACGACTCTGTGCACCTCCACCACTGCAGTTGACGACGAGACCACGCGCGCAGAGAGCGTGGGTTGACGATACGACACAGTCGACGAACGAAACGCACGGTGAAACATGTCTCGACACGCCCAGCAGCACAGCGTCGATGCCACCGAAGCGGCGTTTCGCGAGTGCTATGAACTCGTGGAAGAAATGACAAAAATTTACGCCAGCGACGAGGATGTGCTGCGAGTGAGACAGATTGAAAGCGCTCGAGAAGAAATACTACGAACGTGTCAGGCGAGGGAAGAACACATGGCGGGAGTGATAAAGGAAATGGCCCGACGAGTACAGATTGCTGAGCGTAAAGCGGTTTTACCACCTGCGGCTATGGCGCAACGGGAACGGTTGTTGAAACTCGAAGCGGAAAAACGGGCGGCTGGGGAGTACCTGTCGACGATGGAACGAGAGGCACAACAACTCGAACGTGAACAAGAAGAGTTAGCGAAGCGAGCGGCAGAGCTAAAACTTCAGAAACAGCATCTTGATTCGGTCATAAATGAAGAAATTCCTTCGACGAAACGAGAAGTGAGTTTATATGCGCACATCTCAAATATCGCTTGGCACTATGAAATCGTCGATCGTATCTCTGGACACGTCAACGCCAAGGCGAGCCGAGATGTTCGAAAAATTGACATGCCAATCAGACCCGGGAACGAGTTCTACGTAGCGAATGAGCTTTGGGAAATGATGGATTAGCTTTAGTCCTTGTTTAGTCTTGTAGCATGCATATTCGCAAATCCGAAAACGACAAAAGAAACGATTGTTGTCCATGCGCTCACTTCTGCACTTCGCTCGTAATCGCACATTCACTTTCATAACGCGACGGGCGTAAGTTTTGATTGTCACGCTACATGCACGTCTGGCTTCGAGTTGATGTGCTTGTGCAACACTGGACTACGGGACAAAAACGCGCCCCGCAGAGGTTGACGCTCGCGGCGCGCGGGTACCGGTGCACATGTCAGGACTCGCACGGGAACCAGACCTAGAACGTTGTCTTTATGACGCTTACGTACACACGGAGAGTGTCGTCACGGAGGCTCATAACGACGCCGAAGTGGACAAAGATGCCTCGCCAGCAACGACCAGGAGTTGGTCTAACTTGCAGACGCTAGCTCAGACTTTCACACGGCGAAAGGAAATCGATAATGGAGAACGGGAAATGATGAGAGCTACAGCTCTCGCATCGACGTCGAATGGTGACATGTTAAGCGTTGTTGCTGGAAGGAGCGTTCAAATTTTCCGCGCGGATGATGACTGGCACGTTCCGAAAGGAGGTGTTCACAGAGCGCAAGTTCAGTCTATTTCTTGGGCTTCCGATGGTCTAGCGTTCGTCATTGTTCAAGCGGCAAAGTTAAGCGTAGCCACACGCGTAGGAGAAATTGTATACGAGCGCGATGTGTCAGCTGCACCAGTTGCCTTTGCGGCGCTGGCATTGCTCAACGAAGAAGCGTATGACTTAATAAGCGTCAACCTTGTGGGAACACCGGCGTTGGTTACTCAACGCGTCGAACTCGTTCATGGTGCCGCGGTAGGTGAAACTATATCTAGAATGTTTGGTGAGGGTTTGAAAAAGATCGACTGCGCAAGTTGGTTGGAAAAAGATCGTACGCTCGTCGTTATTGGTCGTAAAAAATCTCTGTCGTCAACAGTAGTGACGATGTGGAAGTATTTTGACGGTTCAGACAAAAGCGATGCCGCGCTGATGCATTTGAAAACTATAGATTTCGGCATTGACTTGACCCCAAGGCGAAGTTTCTTTGAAACTCCGCGTGCATTATTGTCGCTGTCAGTTTTTCATGACGGCGGCGAGTGTTTGAATTTAGCCATAATATCTGAAACGGGCGCATTGAGCGTAGTTCAAATTTCAAAGAACGGCGAGTATGCCACGAAACTCAATTTTTATCACAACGTGTGCGCCACTGCATGGTGGTCATCCGAAGCTATCGCTATTGCATTACGTAACGGTGAAGTGATAGTCGAGAACGTATCCACCGGACGGCGCATACTTGGAGACGCACCAGAATGCTTTGAGACGGTTGCTGGCATGATTTCCGTTCCACGGAATGTCGACGGCACTCGGAGTGCTAGAATTTTATTGATGGAACGTCCTAAAATAGGTGGTTGGAGACTTATTTCACTCAACGAGCGCACTCCACTTGAACTAGTACACGCCCACATGGATCTCGAAGAGTGGGGCTCAGCCTTGATGTTAGCACGTCAGCATGGTTTAGACACGGATCAAATCTACAAAGCAAGGTGGACTAGTTCGCCGGCATCGATCGAAGGTATGTCTGATTGGTTGTCGCGCATAAGCGACAGACCGTGGGTAGTGGTGCAGTGTCTAATCGCGTGTGCGACATCATATGAAACGCAGCGTCACATTTTGGTTTATGGTTTGAAAGAAACCGACACGCAAGCGAAAAGAATACAAAACTCTATAAGCAACGAGCCGGAGTGGAGTTGGTGGGTGAAGTTGCGTTTGGCTCTGCTTGGTGCATTGGATCGAGCAGATACGGTCCACGAGATTTGCAGTGGTGGATTTTCTCCAAATATGTACCAAACTTTGCGGCAATCGACAATCTTGGATGCGGCCATGAACGCAGCATACTCCAGTGACTTGTTTTCGCTGAAGATTATTTTCAAGCGCCATGCGAGTTGTTTGATGCCGCGAATATTTGATGTACTTGACGCGCTGCCAGAAACATGCTCCGTTTCGTCCTACGAAACTCTCTTGCCTTGGTCTAACAATTATGTCTCGGATCGAGATTTTCATTCGTCAAAACTCAGACAAAACGATTGGGCAGAGTCGGAATACTACTTGCAGCATATTGATTCAGCGCAAGCTAACGATGACGAGGAGTTAAATCGTAGGGCTGATGTGTGCCAAGCAGTGACTGACGTTTTGCAAAGAGAGAACGTTTCACAACGCTGGCTGCAAGAAGCCACGGAGGAGTTATGTCTTATTAGGCAACGAACTCACGGATCACAAGTGCCATCATCCAGAGATATGGAGACGTGGGTCATACGAAGAGCTTGTGAGATGGACACTGCATTAGGTCAAATCACAAGCGCTCGTCAAATTTTACTCTCAGCGGCAACAGGGCTACAGTCACAAACATTGATAGACTATGCTTTCGCAGCATCGATTCTGGAAGCTGCTGTGATGACTGTTTTTGTTGAAGATGGCGTGGTTGTTGAAAGCTCTCTAGAGGAATTCTCGGCAAGTGATACTTTTGAAAGGATGAATGTACTTTTTGCTTTGCTGAGCGAGAAAAACGTGACGAGTATCATGTCAGGAGCAGTTCGCGATTTTATTGATCACGCGAGTCACAATTCTGATGAGAGAGTATGTGAGATATTACAAAGGTGGATTTTGATTGCTTCTGAAAATGCACAATATTCTTCGATGTCACACGTTGTGCGTTGGTTTTCATCTTCAAAGGAGTCCATAGATGTTGTCGGTGGCGCTGAGGCTCTTGCGGCCGTCGTTGCCGAAGCTTCGCTTTGTCAGCGCGACATCGACAACAGTTCTTTGACTGCATTGCTTGATATGCTAAATGATTTGCCAGAGTCTGTTTCAGGCGTTCCGGTAGCAAAAACAGCACTATTTCGACTTCGTGCGTGTCACGTGTTACGGCTACGTGGACTAAATATATCACTTGAGGCTATTATCAGCGCTGAAAGAAGCGAATCGCAAGCTTTGGATATAATCAGCAACTTCATCAGTAGTTTCGTTGAGAATTCTGAAGGTGAAACTACGACAAACTGGTCAATACTATGGAAAGAGCTCCTGTCGTTGCAAAGTGGGGTGTTTCATCGCTGTCTCACACATGATGGAATTCTCAGCCTACTAGTACGTGCACAACTAGAGCATGAAGATTGGGCACACGCTAAAGCACATATTCCAGCAAGCGGTACCGCAGGCACAGTAGGTGCTCTCGTAGGCGGTTTAAAAGAGCTCAGTGGCTCAGTTTCATCGATTCTTCCCGTGTCTGCAGCCGAGGACGTCATTTGCGCCGTCAGTGCTCAATTTATGCAGCAAGCACGTGATATCGAAGATAAATATGCTTTGGATGCGGAAAAGTGCCTAAAACTAATGCCTCTGAACGGCGCCGTCTCATTAAAACTAGAATTCATTAGTGCTTTACGTTCCCTTGCAGTGTTTGGTGTCCGTCGACCACCAAAAGACGTCAGTGGCGAAGTTGCGCTGCAAATGGTACTTGAAAGCTTGGTACAGTTTCCCGAGTCATATCGGTCACCCGACGAACTACAGTCGATCGCACTGCGGCTCGGTGTGACAGATACTGGTAATCAACATGCGATCCTGCTCGCGACTGGTCTTAAGGCTTTTGAACGTAGCGATTTGAGAGCATCCGTCGCTACAGCTATTCGACTGGTGAGACGCAACTACGCGCCATCATGGGAGTTATGTGCTAAAGTTGCACGTGCTTTACCGTTAGATGATGAGTCTATCAATAAGAAAGGAACGTTGCTAGCGTTTGCAGTTGCGCACGCCAACGAAGACGTTCTTCCTAGTCTACTGAGTGATTGGCAAAGTACGCAAGCGTGGGAAATGTTCAAGAAGTTTGAAAAATGCCCCGCGGACCCTGACACGCAATCATTTAAGCCAAATATCGAAGGAATTTTGGCCAAAATAACAGATATTACCACGATGCAGGCAAATATGCGCCCAATTGTGAACTTGTTTGCACAAAAACCATGTCTGGCTAATGCTCTTGATGTTATTTTCAAAACGAAAGATGATAAGGCAAAGGAAGTGGCTGGCGCGATGGCTTATGCTCTTGGCATTCATGGCGTGCATTCCTCAGATAAAATTTTATCGATAATTGCGACTCAGACAATCTTAGAAGTTGTGAAGTCCTTATCGATAGAGGAGCTGGCAGTGGACACACCTCCATCATCATTGTGGCCGTCAATTGCCATCTTGCTCATCATGCGAGATGCGCACACTGTCTCAGACGTTATTGATAATATATCAAGTGGAATTCAGGAGCGTCTAGTATTACAAACAGTTTTGAATCTAGGAACTTGCGTGCACGCGTTGCGTGTACTTCGATCGGTCGATTCGCACCTACAGCTCCCGATTCAGACCTCGCTTTTGCTGGCGCGGGTGTCGGAAGTTGAAAATAGAGAAAATTTCGACGAAGACGCTGATGTATGCTTTGCAAAGCAATTCAATTCCAGTCTCAGTTCGGTTGTTGACGCTGAGTGGCTCGCTAAAGCCATTCCGGAGATTGATGCCGGTGCGTTCACGTCAAATACTGCAGACTATCGCAAACGTGCAATCTTAGCTCTCGCGGCTGGAAGCTCACGTCTGGTCAGAGTTGGTGAATCGCTCAATCATGCTCTTCGACTTGCGCGTGCGTATAAAGTAGACGAGTACGACGTCTACGCGGCATACAGCGCTGTTTTAGCTTCCGACAACAAGCACGACGTAGTGCAGGCTGCAGAAACTTTGAAGGAAGTCCTTCCTACATTTCGTGGGAAAAGTTTGGATATAGTTTACACGTCAACGTGGAAAAGTTTGCCGAGTCACGGACATCGGGGATTTGAATCGATACGGGCGTACTTTGACGTGCTGCATGCGTGCAAGAGTATCAACATGAAAGATTATAATAATTTATTGGCAGCGATGAAATTGATCGCAGATGCGTGTCCGGAAATCGACTTGAAACTTTTCGTTGATGCGCACGGCCGTGCATCAAAGACAAATACCACTGACGTTTTGGATGCTATCAAGCGAGATGTGTGTGCTGAAAGTAATCGAACAAATTCTTACCCACAACTTATGCTGGCAAATCTTCTCAAGGCACTCGATACTTTACCTGACACAAATGCAGCACTGAACTCACAAAACGTACATTTTTCCGCAGTTTGTTCTATTTTATCGCCGCCGGCTGGAGTGTGTCGTTTAAGTTCTGCACAAAGGTGGGCACGAGTTGTCGATAGTGGCGCATTGGATAAAATTGGAGAAGATCATGCGATGGAAATGGCTCAATGTCTAAGTGCTTGCGCGCTGACTGATCAACGTTTGAAGGAATTGAACAAATTTGCATCCGAAATTTCTACGTCGTTGCAACTCAAGGCGCTGGATTATGTGCTTGGTAAGCTTGATACCTCGAAGTTAAAGGCGATTCCAGATGTATTAGATGAGCGCAACCGTCTCAGTTTCGTCAACACTGTAGCCATGAAAATGCCAGAGCTCGACGCTCATTTACTTCAAATCTTGACGAGCGATTCTAGGGAGAATCAGAGATTATCAGTTATTATTGAGAGATGGATAAGTCGAGGCGCGACATTCAGTCAAATTTCAACTCTCGCATCTATTGCTGGACAAGCTGAACTACAGTGCATGAAAGTAGATATCGATGTTACCGATGTTATCATGCAGAATCTAGACAAAGCTCTGATGCGCTCATCAAATCAGCTTGGTAAAGTCTTTGATATAGTGGAAAAGACTCTTTGGGGAGAAAATGATCTTGACGCTCTTGCTACGGCACGCACGCGCGCATTTGCCAAGCTCAAAGAACGCGTCGCGTCGAACGATGGCTCTTCGATTTCAGACGATTGTGCAAGTATTCTTGAATTGATGTCAAATATCATGTCTGGTGATGGGATTTGGCCAGGATGGGCATCATCAAATCACGGTGACGGCGTTGTCCACATCGTCAGCATGCGCACAGCGGCATTGCTGGCTCCGTTTGTCGGATGTCCGATCCCTTGTGAGGAGGATGTGCGTGATGATGCCGCGATGTGCGAATTCTTTCGAAATTCTATACTCGCTCAGGACTGCATACCTTTTGACGTGCTTTCTCAGCTGTTGACCATGTGGGCTGGTTATACTCAATCAAAGCTTGCGCTAAAACCCTGCTGGCTGGCCGCCGTAGAACGCGCATTGTTGGGCGGTACCAACAATGACGCATTGAACATCTTGAGTTTCTTGGCTGAGCAAATTCTCTGCACCTCATCTCCAGGATTGCTTTCAACGGCAGATGTGGCTCAAATTCTAGAAACCGCACAGAAAACGTCGGGAGTGGACACTGCCTTGGTCGCAAAGTTGAGGCTTTTAATAGATGCGCAAGGCATTGATACCGCCGCTTGCGAGCTGAAGGAAATTCTAGATTTGGATATGATTATGTTGGCCATATATAGAAATCGAATCGCTTCGATTGTGATGATTGATTCGGTCATTTGTGATCAAGTTGTGTCATTAGTATTGACACACCGTAGAGGTCGCGACGTTTTGATGCCACATATTTTGGCAGCCGTCACGAGGGAAAGAATGTTCAATTTGGCGTGCAACCTTGCGCTACGCCTTACTACGTCTACTCTTGATTTGTTCAGAAATGATATTGAAGGAAGGATTTTCATATTACGCAAGCAGCTTTACGCCAGGGGGCGGAAAGGAAACGTCGATATACCTCAAGCAACGAATGTGGAACAAACAACACGCTTGCATGATCTACTTTTGAGTGAGCTGACTTCCACACTGTACACGGCGTGCGCAGCAGCATCAGGAGCGCTTGAAATTGCACTAGTATCATAGATGTGCGCGCTACTACCTAGGCTTCCTAGGTCATGTTCAAACCATCCACGCAAACTTACCTCGACAGGTGGGAGGAGATCAAGACATTACACCATCAACTTCTGCCTGTGCTGGTGTGAAACATGTGAGAGACGTTAGAGCTCTTGTTCATGTTGCGTCATATGAGTGTATTGTAGTTCGATCTGTAACTTTATTTATCACAAAACTAAAAGTCTTTCATACGCACGATATATATAATCAAAATTGGACGCGCTGAGCAGCTCTTGAAGCATTGAGAACCAAAAAACTGACGCGTGTGCTGCTCATCACGCATGCGTGAACTCATCCTTAGGCGAGCTTACAACATCTTGAGGTAAAAGTTACCAGGTTCAGGAGGCCAGGTGTACAATTGCACGTCGTCGACGCAGATGGAAACTCCATTAATGTCGACATCCGTCTTCAAAACGATGTTGAGGTCAGTTTTTGGTACTTGAACATACGCACCCAAGCCAATCGCAAACTGAACGCCAGCAAAGTTCGCGGTCTTACATTTGGAAGCGATATACGCATCGGTGTACACGAAGTTGTCATTGAATTGAGCTTGCATCGCCGCGCAACTAGCTTCGCCAGTGGTGGCTTGCGCAGCCATGTCCGCACCGAGGTAGATGCGTTGTTCGGCAGTCGTCTTCGGGCCACTGCACACCATACCAGCGACGCACAGCTGCGCTGTAAGATCGGTCACTTCGGCAACCACACCGAGTTGGGCGTGCGCTTCAAGATTGGCGTCGAGAAACGGCGTAAGAGCCACTCCTGGGTCAGGTAACACAGCGGAGATTCCGCCATTGGCAACTGTGAATCCAACTTCCATGCCGGTGAGGTCCGCAGTGTACGAGAAAACCCCGGTGGCCTTCGCCATTAAGAAATAAGGAAGTGAAATACCAGCCCCCATGCTCATTCTCATGGTGAACGGGGTCATCGGAATCGGGAATTCACCTTCAAAGCTCACGCTCTTTGGCACGCCATCCACCAAGTCGAGCACGTCACCAGCCATGAAAGCTTCGGCTTCAGCTTCGACCTTGAACTCAATGTGCATGCGCATGTAAAGAACAGCAGTCATAGTGAAATCCTTCAAAGACTTCATCGCATCGATGAGCTTTGTCTTGGCGGCATTCGCCCCGTCAGTAAGAGGATCACCAAGGCGCGCACGCAAGTGCGGGAACTGAGCCATCGTCCCCGGTCGCTCGAGCCACGGATCTTCCGCCAAAGCGGTGCGGATCTTGGCAACCTGCAACATGACATGGTTCTCAATTCTATCCAAAAGCATATCATGCTGTTGTTCGATCAAGGCGAAGTGCGCTGTGGCTTGCGTGTGGATACCGTGCAAATGCTGGTAGTGGCTGGCTTCTTCGGTGGAAAGAAGCTTACGACCACCGAGGGCGTTCATCGCCGAGTCCAACGAGTTCTTCACGGAGTTTGCGGCGTTTTTCGCATCATTCACCACCCCAGTCAACGAATTGATGGGGCTCATGACTGCATTCTTCGCATCATTGACAACGTCGGTCACGCCGTCGCCGATGGAGTTGAAGAGCGGCTCAAAGAAGGCGAAGAAGGCGGCCAAAATGTTCGTCGCAACAGCTTCCGGGAACGAGAAGTCGCGAATTTCAAAGCCCATGGTCCACGTGGGCTCTGGGAATCCAGCCTTGAGCGTCGCTGGCGCGAACGGACTGTCACCAAGTTTTTCCGGCCACGGCATGTCGTACGACAAATCGAGCACAGACTCTGGCAAGATTTCATCAAGCGGAAGCGAAATTTCCATCTTTGGAGCGCTGCACGAGCCCAAATGTGCGTTTTCGCGAAGAGCAGTGTATTCAGGGACTTTTTCGGTCGTACCGCGAAGTTTGTTTCGAAGCAACTTTCGCACGCGCTCTTGGTTGAGAACGTGTCCGAAGTGGTCGTGCTTGCCGTTGCCCATCGGCGCAGCCCCGAGGGACGCGCTCGTAAAGACGCTGGTGATTTTCTTTAAAACATCCTTTGCATCTGAGGGGAACGCTGCTTTGATGAGATCGTTCACGACGTCTTCCACAAGATCGGGAATACCAGTGATAGTATTAGACACGGCGGACGTAATTTCATTCGCTTTGTTCGGAATGGTCGTCATGAGATCAGAAACGACGTCGTTGATGTCATCAATGGTGTTCTCCACGGCGTTTTTGGCGTTGTTAACAGCCCCAACCGACGCATCGTAGGCGGCAGTAAGGCTGGGATCGACAATGCACTTCGTGTTGGAATTCCGAGCGACGAAGAACGGCGCGCAAGTAGTACACTTGCCCGTGGTAACCGGACGCGCGCGTCTGCACGTAAACTTCCAAGCGATGGTGACGCTGGTGCAGGCACCAGGAGTGCAACCACCACCCCAGCAACCACCACCACAACGTCTTCTACATTTACCTGCCCACTTCCACCCGCAGCAGAAGGTCGGGGCGCAGATTCGCGGGGCGCAGATTTGCGGCGCGCAAACGCGGTGGGACGAGCACCCGCCTTTTCCACCCACGGGAATGTCTCCGAAGTCGCACACCGGAACTGGTAAACATCTCGACGTGTAATCGCACGTGCGAACGGCCGTTTCAGGAAACATACAATACTGCGGCACAGATGATCCCGAAGAGACGGTGCACGCGCCGAGGCTGGCGACATCCATCGTCGTCGAGTTCCACGCCGCGCCCAACTCGGTAGCGGCGTACGCGTCGGGCTCGCCGTACGCACCCGCGTTCGCGCGAGCGTACAAGTAGTGGCCGCGAACGATGTGTGCGGTTTCACGCACACCTCCGAGTTGTTGCACAACGCTCGCACCGCACGCCACGAAAGCAACACCCGCGCTCACGGCGGCGATGCGTCCCCAGCCCACGCGCTTGGCGTCGTTCGCATTGTCGCCTCGCGCGCGAAGCGGTCGCGCGCTGTCGCTCTCATGCGACGCATAGTACGACGACATGTCGTCACACACACCAGTGCGTGTCACGCGATCAC
>Ga0182090_1073516_pt1 | contig 17930 bp, 11 predicted proteins | sample 041ome_24_FD_127767 | JGI IMG/M metagenome (GOLD analysis project Ga0182090, IMG submission 127767) | Metatranscriptome of coastal salt marsh microbial communities from the Groves Creek Marsh, Georgia, USA - 041408BS metaT (Metagenome... | ecosystem: Environmental > Aquatic > Marine > Intertidal... | reverse complement strand
TGTTTTTATCATCTCGAAAAGAGAGAGAGAGAGAGAGATGTTTTCTTGTTCGTGTTCTTGAGAGAGAGAGAGAGAGAGCGAAGAATGGAAGCGACGACGACCCGTTCTCGCGATGATGATGAGGATGTGAAGGCACCTCATCATCGCGACGACGCTTTGTCGTCAAAGACGAAGAAGCGGGCATTACGAGAAAGAAGAGGAAGAATGCGGTCGATGCTCTCTGTTCTCTTCTGTTGTTTCTTCCTTCTTCTTTTAAGCGTCGTCGATGTCGTCGTCGCGAACGAGAGCAGCAGCGCGACGACGAACAACAACAACGACAACAACAACGAAGATTCACGAGGAGAAGGGACAGAAATCTCCTTCTCGTCTAAAGAGAGGCTGTTCGTGGCCACGCTGGACGGTTCGGTATCCGCGGTGGATTCAAAGACGGGGCAGTTTTTGTGGTCGTTCGAAACCGGGAGCGCGTTAGTGCACGCGTCTTCTTCCTCGTCGTCGTCGTCGAGCGCGAAAGCGAGCGGAGAAGGCGGAGAGGAGGAGAGCGGTGACGGTAAAGGCGGGGATATCGAAGGGAGCGCTTCGAGTAGCAGCGTATTCCCGGGTTTGGATGGATCATTGTACGTCGCCCGGCGCGGCTTTCGGGGGTCGTCCTCGGCGGCGGATATTTTTAGCGGCGGGAGGAAATTTTCTATTTCTCGCCTTCCGGTGACCACGAGAGATTTAGTCGAAGCGAGTCCGTCGGTGACGAACGATGGAGCGGTGATTGTCGGGACGAGGAAGACGACTGTTTTCGCGGTGGACGCGGAGAGCGGGGAGATTGTGAGGACGTTTGATCCAGAGACAGACGATTTTGAGGATGAATCATCGGTGAGAGGGAACGAGGACGGAGAGGACGGAGAGAACGGTGGGAGGACGATTGTGTTGCTCGGGAGAACGGACTATGCGGTGAAATCTATCGATGCGGTGACGGGGAAGGTGAGATGGAACGTCACACACGGGGACTTACGCCCGGTTGGAGGAGGAGGAGGAGGAGAAGGAGTGGGATATATAGGTGGCAGCGACACTTCGAGTGGTGATAAGTTACGAATTGGGGCGAATAACGCGTTGACTCGAGTGGATGAATCTGGAAATATCGTTTGGACGACGCGAACGTCTTCGATGCCGCTTTCAGTGATCAACGAAAGAGGCGAGAATATATTAGGAACAACTAGTGATAGCGGAAAAAGCGACGAAGGTAGCGCCAACAAAAACAACGACAGTAACGAGGTAACCGTAGGAGCACACGCGGGTGGTTACTTTGCGTTACCAAAAGGTGGCGAAGTAGGTGATCCCGTCGTCGATGGGAGTAGCGGCGCTCTAGTCGTGCCGAAATACGGGGAATCGAGCGCTTTGACGAGCTTCGTCGTCGGCGACAATCCAACCGAAGACGATTGGGCGTGCATGCCGATGGAGCTGAAGAGCATCGTCGAAATGCAAGCGGAAAAAGGCAAGATCGAACAAAGCTTATTACCCGGCGGAAAGGTGAAGGACGAGGAGAATGACACCTCATTCGGTTCAAAGGTTACTTTTGGGCAGTTTTCTTTCATCGCGATGACGGGTACGCTTGTCGTCACGGCGAGTGGAACTGTTTTGTTGAAACTTCTCCTTCAAAGACAGAAAGTAGCGAAGAGCAGCGAATCAGCCGATGACGCTAATACGAATGGCGGCGAACAACAAGAACAACAACAAACTGCGCTCACTCCTTCGCAAAAAAAGAAGATGAAGCGAAAGATGAAAGAACAACGCGAAAAAGAGATGCTCGAATACGCGCAAAACGCAAACGAAACGAGGAGCATAATCGGTTTCCCAGAAGATGGAGAGTCGTCTAGAAGTGCCATGAAAGTTGGACGCTTAATCGTGAAACCGACGGTTCTCGGTTACGGTTCCTGCGGGACGGTGGTGTTTGACGGTGAACTCGACGGTCGATCGGTCGCGGTGAAGCGTTTGTTGGCGCAGTTCCACGAACTCGCTCGGAAAGAGCTCGCCGCGTTGATCGCGAGCGACGAGCACCCGAACATTTTGCGATGTTTTGCCATGGAAGAAGATAAAGATTTCGTGTACGTTGCGTTGGAGCGGTGCGAAACGACGTTACAAGCGCGCGCGACGGAAACGACAAAAACGAGCGACTCCGCACCTCTCTTGGACACGTCTGGCTTTCCAACCAGCGATGGCGTTCGAATTCTTCGCGACGTCGCTGCTGGCTTAAAACAACTGCACTCGCAAGGTATCGTCCATCGCGATTTAAAACCTTCGAATATTCTCATCACTGAGAAAGGACGCGGTAAACTTGCCGATATGGGCGTCGCGAAAAAAGTGAACTTGATCGACGGCACGAGTTTTGAAACGCGCGCGATACTGAACAATAACAACGGTGGAAGTGCCGGTGGTGGTGGCGGTGACGGTACCGCCGGCTGGCAAGCGCCCGAACGTCTTACCAACGGCCGTCAATCGCGTGCCGTGGATATTTTTGCGCTCGGTTGCGTCGTCCATTTCGTTCTTACGAAAGGTAAACACCCGTTTGGGGAAAAGTTCGAGCGGGATTCGCGCGTGTTGCGAGGCGATTACAACGTATCCGCGTTGAACCATCTGCCAGAAGCGAAGGATTTGGTGAGAAAATGTTTAGAAGCAAACCCGGAAGACCGGCCATCCGCGAGAGAGGTTCTCAGACACCCCGCGTGGTGGTCGCGAGAAAAGCGCACGCAGTTCCTATGCGACGTTAGCGACCGCATGGAACTCGAAGACCGCGAACCAGGAGAGCGCATCCTTCTCAAAACTTTGGAGAGAGCTTCTAAATTCGCCATCTCCAACACCGATTGGCGCACGAAAATCGATCCGGCTATGCTCGAAAATCTCGAAAAGTACCGCAAATACGACGGTCGTTCCTTGCGCGACTTACTTCGAGTCATCCGCAACAAATCCGCACACTTCCGCGAACTGCCTCCGCGCATCCAGCGCATCCTCGGCGAACCCCCAGACGCGTTCTACGCCTACTTCGCATCTCGATTTCCCAACCTCCTCTTAGCCGTCCACGAGTTTGCGCGAAAATCCACCCCCATCGTCAACGACCAAATCTTCCTCAAATATTTCGGCGACGAAGAACAACTCCAAGAAGGTAACGAATCCTGGAAAGACTTGAAAAAGCTCGCCAACGACCAAAAGATGAAGAAGGAATCGAAATCGTCATCAAACACCACCACCAACAACACCAACAATACCGAAAACAACAACGAGAACGACAACGACGATTGGGACCTCCCGCCGCAAAACTTCCCGGTGCGTCCAAACGCCATCGACTGCGAGTTTTACGTAAAAACCGGCAAGTGCAAATACGGCGAGACGTGTAAGTTTAATCACCCGCCCGGGTTGCACTACCGACGCGTGTAATAATAGCACATTTATTTAGCTCTTTATATTGCGTTAGTATTCTATTCGTTCCTCAAAAACTCACGAAAGCACAAACAGACAAATCGCAGACACAAAAAATTTCCTCTGTTTTTTCCTCTCTTAATGACTCGATCCTGATCATCGGATTTTGAAATCATCACACGCCACAATATACGCACACTCTTCCTTTCTCTCGAAAACGATCTCTCGTGGAGACGAAGACATTTAAGAAAATGATCGCGCAGCAACACCGAGTCTCGTCGTACGTTTTGTCCTCTTCTTCTTCTTCCTCGTCGAGGAGGAAGAATAACGGACGATCATTTTCATCATCGTCGGTTTTTTTAAAAAGACGAACAACACCACCAACGAGAAAAGTAACAACCAGAGCGGAAGCGGAGGGAGAATCATCCTCCAAACGAAAAACGACCGGCGCGACGAGAACGGTCGTCGTGACTTCCGGAAAAGGCGGCGTCGGGAAGACGACGAGTTCCGCGAATCTCGGCATGTCCATGGCGCGTCTCGGGTATTCCGTCGCCCTTGTGGATGCTGATATTGGTTTAAGAAATTTGGATTTATTGCTCGGATTGGAAAACCGAGTGGTGTATACCGCGATGGAAGTGTTGGAAGGCGAGTGTCGATTAGAGCAAGCGTTGATTCGAGATAAGAGGTGGAGAAATTTAGCTTTACTGCCGATTTCTAAGAACAGGCAAAGATATAACGTGACCAGAGATAACATGAATACGGTTTTGGATTTGTTGAAGAAGTCGGATTTTGATTTTATTTTCATCGATTGCCCGGCGGGGATCGATTTGGGTTTTATCAATGCCATTTCGAACGCGGAGGAGGCAATCGTGGTGACCACGCCGGAGATTACCGCCATTAGGGACGCGGATAGAGTGGCTGGGTTGTTGGAGGCGAATGGGATTTTGGACGTGAGGTTGTTGGTGAATCGCGTGAGAGCGGACATGATTAAAAATAACGACATGATGAGCGTGAAGGACGTGCAAGAGATGTTGGGGGTGCCTTTATTAGGCGCGATTCCGGAGGATACGGAGGTGATCGTGAGTACGAATCGTGGGGAGCCGCTGGTGTTGAAGAAGAAGTTGACTTTGGCAGGGATCGCGTACGAAAACGCCGCGAGGAGGATCGTCGGGAAGCAAGATTTTCTCATCGATTTGGAGCAACCGAGGAAAGGGGTGTTTCAAAACATCAAGGAGTTTTTCACCGGAGAAGATTACGAGTAAATACAAAACGCTGTTACTATTATGATATCACTACTACTACTGCTACCACTAAACTACTTATATATATGACATACTACACTGTGTTTGCGCCCGCGTTGAAAGCGCAGACGCACGAGTAGAGCGGACCGTTTAACAACTGGGCGACTTCTTCGTGCTTGACCATGCCTAAATTAATGCGATCTATACTGAATTCGGCTCTTAAATTCGTTTCGATACCGCGACCCATACCTATGAGAACGACCAAGTCGCAATCGAGGCACTCATTCGCGCATGGTTCGCTGATTTCTCGCAAGTCTATCACCGGCAAATCGGAACCGGAGCCGATGCAGGCGAGCTGCCCTGATTCGATCGCTTTTTTAAACACGTTATCTTTGTCATTCATACGAAGTAAAGTCGGAAACACGAGTTCTTCGAGTTCTTTAATCGTAATGTCGTTAATCGACGGCACGTCGTTCGCGCATAAGACAACTTTCGTGCCTCTCTTCAACATCTCTCTCGCGAGCGGCAAGACGCCTAAAATAACATCCGCGCCGGCGTTGTCGACGAAAATGCAACACTTCTCGTGCACTCGTGTTAAATCATTCCATCTTTCCTTTAACGCGTCGAAATTATTCACCACGAACACGTCCGTTTTCGTATCTCGCGTCTCGAAGAACGATTTCGAGATGTCGTCTTCTCCTCCTTTATCTCCGTCGGTAAACAAAGCCTGACTCGCCGCGGCGCCTAAATCGAAAATATTTCCCGCAAACACGCCTTTCACCAACTCTAATATCCCCGCGTTTTCCTCCTCCAAGCGCTCTAAAACTCTCGGCAACGCCTCCAACGCTTTCATATTCTCCTCTCGCTTCACCGTTCTAAAACAGTCGTAAAATCCAAGCCGTCGTAAACACTCGTCTCTGAAACGACACATGTGAATCACGTTCATCTTCTCGTCTTCGTTCTCGTTCAAATCGTTCAAATACTTCTCAAATCGTTCTCGAAAGACTTCCGATTTCACGTCTGCATCCTCCACTGTTTCGTCCATCTTTGCTCGTTTCGTAAACTCTGGCAACGCCATCCGAAACACGCGTATCCAATCTTGCTTTTTTATCTTTTGCGGATGCAGTTCTCCTGGATTATAAAGAAAGGTCGTCGGTTCGTACGCGTGGATATCTCTCAAGTGCGGGAATGGAACCTTCGTTTTTTTTTTCATCTCGTTTACGTCTGAATCATCTTTCGTCGTCGTTGTTGGCGCAGTAGCAGTCATCCTCCCTTTACGCGGACAGGTGGAGTTTGTCGCGCCGCCGCCTCGCGCGAAGGAGTTCGCGTGCGCACACCACCGAGTCGTAAGAGGAGTAGTTATGTGGAGTCGTTCTTTTTCCCGACAGCCGAAAGCCAAACACACATGCATTTAGGGTTGCAAAAATCTTGAAAATCTTCCTCTCGCTCTCTCGTTTTTTGCTGCAGCGGAAAAAATCTCTCCATCGCGATTTCTCTGTTTTCCTTTCCACTTCGTTTAGGAACGTCATATATTGCACGCTTAACCATAAATAAGAATGTTTGCCTTGCACGCACAATCGTTCGCGGTTTCCGCCAGGTAAATACGTTTCGTTTATTTCGCATCATCCGATCGTTTTGTTTTTGGATTTGTAATTAGTCTAAGCGCGATTTGATTTCCTTTCCTTTTTTTTGTTTCAGAGAGAATGGATCTTTTAGTACCAAAAGAGAGGTTGGTTTGTTGGTTTCCGGTGCAAATTGAAGCAAAAATAATTAAAAAATCGGCCGCGAAAAACTCACACCTTTTACTCTCTCCCCTTTTCAACACACAGGAACACCACCATTAACAGAAAACAAACGTCCAAGAGAGCGTCTTTGAAAGTTAGAGCGGAGGTACGGATGATTTTTTCGCTCGCGAGGAGTAGAAGCGCCGCGTTTTTCGATTCTCATTCTTTCGTGCTCGGGCGATATATTTCCGGGCGTATCAGAACGAGCCGGATTTTTTTTTTGAGAGGCTGTTTTTTCCTTGTTTTTGCCCGTGATGATGAGCCTCCTATGTAATAGTGTTTCTTTGGAGTTCTCGCGCTGACCTTTTTTTCTCTTCTCGTTTCTTAAAAACAGGGTGAAGCTGCCCCGGCGCCTGAAAAGAAGGCGGAAGTGCCGCAAATCGGCCCGCCGAGAGGTTCCAAGGTGAAAATCTTGCGCCCGGAATCGTACTGGTTCAACGACTACGGCAAAGTGATTTCGGTCGACCAATCCGGCGTTAGATATCCGGTGGTCGTGAGATTCGAGAAGGTCAACTACGCCGGCGTCTCGACGAACAACTACGCTTTGGACGAGATTGAGTATTAATTCAATCAAAATCTAATGCTAATAATATATATTAAAAATGGAGAAAAGAGAGGAAAAGGAAAGAGAGAAAAAGAGAGAGAGAGAGAGAGGCTGTATTTAGTTTCAAACGCAACATCAGCAAGATTGTATTCGAACGGAAGGGTGAAAGAAAGAGAGAGAAAGAGGTAGAGAGAGGCGGAAATACCGTCCACCCAGAAATTTTTGAACGTCTTGTTTAGCTCGTAGTAAAGTCGGCGAAAAGTATAACAACTAAGTGCTGTGGTTGTAATAAAAAACGAACGTTTTGTATAACCGCATCATCCATATTTAAGCTTCCTCACTTTTCTCTCTTTCTCTCCTTTCTCGAGAAAAACGACGAGAATGAGGGGCGGCTCTCACCGCCCCCGTCGTCCTCGCGATTGGCACCAACAATCGTCGAGGTCGTCCTCGCGAGGAGACGATATGAACAATTTGGTGGTAGACTTGGACGACCCGACCGTAAAACTCTGGGGTCGGTTAGCCGTCTACGCGCTCGTGTTTCTCGCGCCCGGGTACGCAAATTCTGTTTGCGATGAGAGATTTTCCAATCAATACTATCATCCGTTTCTTCGTTTCTCTCTGACTCTCTGACTCTCTGACTCTCTGACTCTCTCTCTCTCTCTCTCTCTGCACGTACGCGTGCTTATAGGTTACTGTTGTTCGCGTTACCGTCGATTCGACTGGGTGGGAACATACAACTTCAACAGCAGCCACGAAAAGCTTTAGAGCAGCAACACCAACACCAACACCGCTGGTGGCAACACGACGAGAAACAGAACGAAAACGACGAACGAGGAGGAATAGATGCAATAGCGGACGATTTAGACGTAGACGCGCTGTTTGAATTAGAAGAAGTGAAACCGCACGAAATGGTTGAAGAGCATCAAACGTCGTCGCGGGGCGACCGGGAGCACGCGCGCGCGCCGTCGATGGAAGGCGACGACGAAGAGGAAGAGAGGGAAGCGTTTGAAGCGACCGAAGGGGGTGGCAGTAGGAGTAGTAATAGTAAAAGAAGAGTTGATAGTGTAGACGATGACAACGTAACAGAGAATAAAGACGCCATAGGAGCTGGAGGAGAGGAAGAGGAGGATAAGTTGGAGAATTTAGACATGTCCTGGAGCGAGAAGGAGGAGCACGAGAACGCGATTAGAGAAGAGGAGGGAAACGCCGCAAAGGGGAGTAGTAGTAAGTACAGCGATAACGATGATGATGCGTTAGACGCAATCAGCGCGGAATCGTCGGCATCGCAAGCGAGAATTAAGAAATTGAAGCAATTGATTAAACCAAGGAAGATGCGCGTGTTTCTTTCCTTGAAAGCTATAAATCCCGGGTGTCGCTATTTATCCGAAGGCCTCGGGAACGTCGAACGAAGTGATCTTCAAGGGAACGGGTACGGAAAATTAGTCACGGATCCTTCTCAGTTATATACCGTTGGAAGTAGTGGTAGTACTAATAACGGTTTAGGAGTCTCCGTGCAGCAGCAAAAGCAAACGATAATTTACGACGGAAACGGAGAGCCGATGACGAAAAAGCCATCCGGCGCGTCCGTCGCGAAAGAAATCGCCTCCAACGCGGGCAGTGGCGGGCTGAGAAAACTCCTCTCTTCCGACGACAACACGAACATTTCTCCGGACGAGGAAGCCGCAAACGCTCGAATCAGTCCAAATAAGTGTCGCGTTCGCTGGTCCACGGGCCGAGACGGCAAGGAAATGTCCACGACACCGATGGAGTTTAAAATGCTCCACGTTGCTCGCAAACAAGCGTTAGAGCTCGAAACGCAATTCCTTCCTCGTCTCCCTCACCGAGATTACGACCAAACGTATAAAACCTGCGCAGTTGTTGCCAACGGAGGCGTCCACCTCCGAGCGCAAAAAGGCAAGGAAATCGACGAGCACGAAGCCGTCTTTCGCATCAACTACGCCCCAGTTTCCGGAAAGTCGTCCGCCACCAACAAAGACTTCTCCAAGCACGTCGGTTCTCGAACAACCTTCGACGTCGTCAATCGTCCAAACTCGGACGCGCTTCTTCGCGGCGCGCACACTTGGCGTAAAGCGGAAAGACAACCTGGCCAATCTGGATTCGCGGGTAAAAACACTCCGGGCAAAACCCGCCGCGTCGCTGCGTTAATCCTCGGCGAACCTCTCATCCGCGACGCTCGCCGAGAACAGTTTTTGCCGCTCATGCGCGCCAACAAAGACAAGGAAATCTACCTCACCACGCCCGAAACGACGTACACGTTTCGCTACGTCTGGCACGAGTTGAAAAAAATCGTCGAAGCTCGCAACCCGGGCAGCAAATACAACGACAAACCGATGACCGGTTGGACTACGGTCATGCTCGCCGTCCAACTCTGCGAAAACGTCTCCTTATACGGTTTCCAACCGTTTAAAGGTGACTCCAAAGACGATCGGTACCACTACTTCGACCGAGTCACCGCGAGCTTAAAAGTGCACTCGTTCGATTTAGCGTTTGAAGTGTTCAAGTTGTTGCGAGGTTTCAACGTCACGTTGATCGATCCCGAGCACGACGGCGATTTCGGGAAACGGATTCAATAGTCATCGTTATGACGCGTAGCTTTAGATATGGATAGATTCTAACCAATTTTAGCCTCATTATTATCATCATCGTCGTCGTCGCGTTGTTGTTCTTTATGGTGCGAGATTTTTTCTTCTTCTTTCAACTGTTTCAGAAAAAGATCGAAGAAATTTTTCCTCACTTTCCTTTCGCTTTTGCGTTCACGAAGTCATCCATCGCGACAAAGTCAGAGGAATAGGGTTAAAATCCTCTGCGTCGCGATAGTTGGGATACTACTACCACTGTTAAAGAGAGAAGAAAGATTGCTTCGTCGTTTACTTAAACATGGTCCAAATCCGAGAAGGGTCAAATCCTCCTCCACCGCAGGTCTCATCACGCCGCCAAAATGACACAAACGTGTTATGCAAACCGATACAACCGAACACGAATAACAACAACAACAATCCACCACCGATGCATCATCAACGAACTCGTAACCACCACGACGTGAACCACGAGGACGATAAGAAAATCGAAACCTCCAAGGAGTCTTTCGTGAAAGCGAACGCGCCGAGACGAATAAAAAAAGTCACTTTTTCGACGATGTCTGGGAGCGAAATCGCGAGAGCGGGCGTTTTACACGTCACGGAAAGGACTTTGTACACACCAACGGAACGCATGCCGTTAGAAGGAGGAATATTAGACCCGAGATTAGGGACGACGAATAAGTCACAGCCGGAGTGTCAGACGTGTAAAGGGAAGATTATGGATTGCAGCGGCCACTTCGGGTATTTGAAGTTGGAGTTGCCGGTGTTTCACGTCGGGTATTTTAAAGCCATCGTGCATTGTTTGCAGTGCGTGTGTAAGGAGTGCTCGTGTTTGTTAATGAAGGAAGAAGAGCAGGAAGAGATGTTGACGAAGTTACGGTCGAGGGAGAAGAAAATTGGAGGCGTCGACCACGCGTACAGACGGGTGATGTTTAAGAAATTGTTGGAGAAGTGCAAAAGGACAAAGGTGTGCTTTCAGTGCGAAGCGGTGAACGGGCCGGTAAAACGTGCGGGACAAAACCTGAAGATTATTCACGAAAAGTATACGAGCAACAAAGCCGAACAGGAGAAAAGAGAGAGAGCGTTTGAAGAGGCTATGAAACACAACGACCAGTTGAGACAACACATCTCGAGAGCGCAGGACGATTTGAACCCGATTCGAGTGTTGCAAATTTTTAAAAGAATCGCTGAAAAGGATTTGAGTTTGTTAGATTTAGCACAGAGACCGGAGAACATGGTCATCACGCACTTGAGCGTACCACCGTGCTGTATTCGACCGTCCGTAGAGTTGGACGGACAAGCCGGGAGCACGGAGGATGATATTTCCATGAAATTGGTACAGATTATTGAGATTAATAACGTGTTGAGGCAAGGGTTGGAACGAGGATTAGCGGTGACAAACATGATGGAAAACTGGGAGTTTTTGCAGATTCAGTTCGCGATGTACATTAATTCAGAGTTGCCCGGGATATCGAGTCAATATCAGAGTCCCGGGAAACCGTTGAGAGGCTTCGTGCAACGCTTGAAGGGAAAACAGGGACGGTTTCGCGGTAATTTGTCCGGGAAAAGAGTTGATTTCACCGCGAGAACGGTCATATCTCCCGATCCAAACTTACGAATCGACGAGGTAGGTTTGCCACAACACATCGCGATGCAGTTGACGTACCCAGAAACGGTAAATAACAACAACATCGCCGAGTTGAGACAGTTGATAATCAACGGCGAAGGAAAATGGCCGGGTGCGAATTTCGTGAAGTCTAAGCAGTCCGGGCATTTTTCGGCTCAATATTTGAAATACGGCGATAGAAATCGAGTCGCGAAAAAGTTAAAACCGGGAGACATCGTCGAGCGGCACGTGCGTGATGGCGACATCGTTCTTTTCAATCGCCAACCGTCTTTGCACAAGATGAGCATCATGGCACACCGAGCGAAAGTCATGCCATGGCGCACGTTACGATTTAACGAGTGCGTCTGTGCGCCATACAACGCCGATTTCGACGGCGATGAGATGAACATTCACTTGCCGCAAACGGAAGAAGCGAGAGCGGAAGCGATCAGTCTCATGGGTGTGACGCAAAATCTGTGCACGCCCAAAAACGGTGAAATTTTAATCGCCGCGACGCAAGATTTCTTAACTGCCTCGTTCTTATTAACCTCCAAAGAAGTGTTCTTTGACCGCTCGCAATTTGGACAATTAGCCGCGTACATGTCAGATGCGTTAGAATCAATCGATTTACCGTCGCCAGCGATTGTAAAACCGATTGAAATGTGGACTGGAAAACAAATCTTTTCCGTTTTGATTCGACCACGCATGCGAGATCAGATTTTCGTCAACTTGGAAGTCGCCGAAAAGGCGTACACAAAAGTGAACCAGCAAATGTGCTCGAGCGATGGATATGTTTGCATCCAAAACTCGGAAATTATTTCTGGCCAGTTAGGAAAAGCAACTTTAGGCGGTGGAAACAAGACGGGTCTGTTTTACGTCTTGAACTCCGATTACGGCGCCGACGTGGCTGCAAACGCCATGAACCGTCTCGCTAAACTAGCCGCGCGATGGATAGGTATTCGCGGGTTTTCCATCGGTATAGACGACGTGAAACCGTCTCCTGAATTAGAACGAGAGAAACAAAATCGAGTCGATTCTGGCTACGCCAAGTGCGACGAACGCATCGCGAGCTTCGAGAAAGGTACGTTGGATTTACAACCCGGGTGTAACGCCGAACAGACTTTAGAGGCGGAAGTTTTAGGCGTGCTGTCTGCCGTTCGCGAAGCGGCCGGGAACGCGTGTTTAGACGCGTTACCAAAACTAAACTCGCCTTTAGTCATGGCATTGTGTGGTTCCAAAGGGTCTACAATTAACATCTCGCAAATGATGGCGTGTGTCGGCCAACAGGCGGTTGGAGGCACGCGCCCGCCGGATGGCTTTTTCGAACGTTCTTTGCCGCACTTTAAGCGCGGCGAAAAAACGCCAGCGGCAAAAGGATTCGTCGCGAACTCTTTCTACTCTGGTTTACTTCCAACTGAGTTTTTCTTCCACACGATGGCTGGGAGAGAAGGTTTAGTCGACACCGCGGTGAAAACCGCCGAAACCGGGTACATGTCCAGACGCTTGATGAAAGCGTTGGAGGATTTGAGTTTAGGCTACGATGGGACGGTTCGAAACAGCAGCGGAGATATCGTCCAGTTAGAGTACGGTGACGACGGGATGGAACCAACGTTGATGGAAGGTTCAGAAGGCGAACCTGTAGAGTTGGAACGCCTCATGTTGAGAGCGAAAGGTTTGATTCCTCAGCGAAAACATCCATACGAAGAGAATCCTACACAGACGCCGCCGACGACAAAAAACGGTAGAAAGAACGGTAAAAACGGAGTACACGCGACGACCACACCCGCTGTAAAGTTGGAAGGTAAAGATAAACTCATACTCACTACTGAAGATGCGAACGTTATACTCGAAAAGCGAGGTTTTGGCGAGAAGGATTTACCCGAAGACGACGAAGACGAACGCCTTCGCGCGGGATTACAATACAGCAAAGATAAAATTTCGTACCGTTTCAAGCAATCCGTCCGAGACTATATCTCGTCGCCAAAAGTGCTCGAGCAAAAACTTTCCACGAGACGCGTGGATGCGTTTCTCAAGGCGTGCGTGCAAAAGTATAAATCGAAACGCATCGAACCGGGCACGGCGGTGGGCGCTGTCGGTGCGCAATCTATCGGCGAACCCGGGACACAAATGACGTTAAAAACCTTTCATTTTGCCGGCGTTGCGTCGATGAACATCACGTTGGGTGTGCCTCGTATCAAAGAGATTATCAACGCGACGAAGAATATCTCCACGCCGATCATTACAGCTAAGTTGATTTCGGACAAGGACGTGAAAGCGGCACGGTTGGTGAAAGGACGAATGGAGAAAACGATGCTTGGCGAAATTTGCGAAACTATTTCGGTCGTTTTGCGTCCGTCCGGAGCGTACCTTGAATTCGTACTCGACGAAAAGGCGATCGCTTCACTACAATTGGACGTGACTGCTGAGTCCGCGAGAGAGGCCATATTAGCCGCGCCGAAATTGAAACTGAAAGACCACAACGTCGTCCTCGCCGGGAACCGCGCGATACACGTGATACCTCCTGACGAGAAAGCATCTTCGAAAGATCCAACTGGTAAGAGAGCCATAATCAACGTTTTACAATCATTGCGAACGGCCGTACCAAAAGTCATAGTTCGCGGTTTGTCTTCCGTCACTCGCGCGGTAATTAACAAAGGCGGCATGAGCTCGAAGGACGACAAGGATTCGTTCAATTTGATCGTCGAAGGCACGAACCTTCTCGACGTCATGTCTATCGATGGTGTCGTCGGCGAAGAAACGACGACAAACCACATCATGGAAGCCGAAAGGTCCTTAGGTATCGAAGCTGCGCGTTCTTGCGTGATCAAAGAAATCAACGATACGATGAAGGCCCACGGCATGTCCATCGATTCTCGACATTCGATGTTATTAGCTGACGTGATGACGTATAAGGGAGAAGTTTTGGGCATCACCAGATTTGGGATGGCTAAGATGAAAGAGTCCGTACTCATGCTCGCCTCGTTCGAGAAAACCACGGATCACTTGTTTGAGGCGGCTCTGAGGGGCCGCACGGATCAAATCGACGGCGTTTCCGAGTGCATCATCATGGGCGTTCCCATGCCGATTGGTACCGGCATGTTCAAATTGAAACAGCGGAACGTGGATTTGAAAGTGACCAAGTTGGATCGAGTCATCAACGTAGATGAAGACGACGATGATGATGATGACGACGAGAATGAACATTTGCGACTCGAGCGATCTCAGTACGACGAAGAAGTCGAGCACGAGCACTTCATAAGTGAGATCGAATACACCGAGATTCGTGAGCTTCCGAAACGACCACCTTTATTGTTAGAGTAGCGCAATATATGTAACAACGATTAATACCTGGTACTGAATACACGAATATAATCACCTAAAGCTATACACACACACACGCACACACACACACGCGCGCGCGCGCGCGGGGCTACTTATACATTTATATTCAATGAAACTTCTTGATTAACTTTGCCAAAATAGAAGCCGCGTCTTTCATATCGGACAAAAGGCAATGTTCGTCGTCGGCGTGATACGTGCTCATCAAACCAAAACCAATCAGTTGAATATCAAACCCGGCGGATTTCAAATCGTGTACCAGCGGTAGACTCCCCGTCAATGAATACGGCTCTGCTTTTCCTTTCACCTCTTGAATCGAATCGCACATCTTCGTAAACGCCGGAGACGTTAAATCGCACGCGATGCCAGTCAATAAATGTTCGCCCCATTCGATGGACAACTTACCGACTATTTTCTCGCCGCCACTTGGATTTTTCGGATCGTCGATGATGAACTTAGACCACGGACCTCTCGTGGGTAACTCGCCAACTTTTTTATTCATCTCCTCCACCGTTTGTTCCAAAAACGATTTCACCTCCTCCACGTCGTAAAACGGAGTCAAACGAATGTCTCCGGAAACCGTCGCGTCTGGAGGAATCTGATTCAATCCGCCCGGTGCGCAGCGAATCTGCGTCGGTTTCATCGTCGAACTCGTGATAAACTTATACTCTTTCTCTAAATCGCAAGGCGGGAACTTTGTGTAAAACTCCTGCTGCAACTTTGTCGTTGCTTCCATCGCCAACTCGATCGCGTTGATGCCTTTATGCGGCAAACCCGAATGAAACCTGTGCCCTTGACACTTCAAATCCCAAGTAATCGCCCCGGCGGTACCAATGCACGGCTGCGAATCCGCACAATCCACCCAAACTACCGGCCCGCTTTTACAATGATCCAATTCCCCATTCTCCACTAACCCATCCACGCCAATCCCGGGCCCGTTGGCCTCCTCGCTGGCGATGAACACGCACGACAAACTCGTATTCAACTCAAACCCGTCGATTTCGCTCAACTGCGTAAACAACGTCGTCATCAACGCCACGTGCCCTAAACAATCCGTCGTCCCTCTCCCGTATAACTTATCTCCGTCGATGGTCAGTTTAAACGGATCCACGTTCCAACTCTCCGGATCCGCCGGCACGACGTCCAAGTGCGACCCGACAAACGACAGCTGTTCTGAGCCTTTTCCAGGTAATCGAATGATAACGTTGCTTCGTCCGGGAACGTACGTCTTCCTCTCCACGATCAGCTTCCCGCCGTTCTCCACTTTAAAAGGGTCCAAACACTTCAAAACGTGAGCGACCACTCGGTCTTCTTCCGGGACGAACGCGGTACCAACTCCGGTGTTTTGGACAAAACGTGACTCCCCGATGAGCTTTTCGAGCAACTCGAGGAAGCGAGGTTCGTTCAGTTGAAGCGCGTCAAGAGCGAGCTCCGTGTCCGTGGTTGTAGACGACGACATCGAAAGGGTTGTCTTTTTATTAGTATTACTCTTCCTCCTCTTTCCGTGAAGAAAACGGGAGGTGGTGTGCTTCGTGTTCTGTTTGGGGGTGAAGGCGAGAGAAAGGCGAGAGAACGAGCGCAAGGGAACCATGGAAAAGTGAGGAAATGTGATGGATTCCGCACGAGTGTGTGCTTGCTGCTTCTACTAAAACTAAAACTAAAACTAAAGTATTCAAGAAGATTAACAATACTTCGGAGGATTCAAATCGTTCCCTTTCGGCGCGTACGTGAAGACGAATTCGGTTTCAAAGTTGCCGCCGCCGGATTCATCGAACACAGCGGAAGAAGAAGAAGAAGAAGCGCTCACTATGTTCCCGTCACCATCGAGTGGAACACCGTGCGCGCCCCAGAAGCTTTTCGAACTTTTCGGGAACTGTAAACCGCGTTTACCTAACGCAAATCCTAACGCGAGTGCGGCGGAGCACTCGCTATCGCCGGCGTCGTAAACGAACGCGCACCGGACGCGTTTGCCGTTGCGAGCGAATTCGTGTCGGTCTCGCGCATTGATCGCGCGAAGATAATCGAGTAACTCGTCGTCATCCGTGTTGGCTTTGTACGCTTGGGAGATCGAGAAGGATTCGTAATCTAAAACGTCCGATAATGGGAGCGCGTCTAAGAGCGCGTGGGCAAAGTGATCGTCGTCGTCGTTCGCGTTGGCATTTTTCTTGTGCAACAGAACCGGAATGCAATCCGACCACAACGCCAACGCGATGTTTTTTGTCCAATGATTTCTCTCGTCTATGTCTTCGTCACCTTCCGCGTCGTTTGGTACGATAACCACGCAAAATGACGCTCTAAATCGCATGTCTTCTGTATCGGATACCTTGTGAATCCTCCGTAAACGCTTCGCCTCATCGTCGTCCCCTAATACGCTAATCAACGCGTGTGATTGTCTCTTCGATTTCAACTTTTCCGCTGTTTCGTCGTTTTTCCTTGCCTCGGACTCGGAAAACGCGTCTGGAATCACCACTTCTCGAAAAACGTCCGTCGTTTGCCCTCGCACGTCTCTCGACGCTCTCAAAAACAAGCAATTCGCGCAGTGCGCTCGCCAATTCGGAAACACCGCATCCATCCCTACTCTCGGCGCCACGAACACGTGATCTAACCCACCGCTCATTTGGAATCGCCCGAGTCGTTTCAACACGTCCACGTAATACCCCTCAATCGTCTTCTCGTCCAACTTCTTCTGCGTCCTCAAACACTCCGGATACGCCGGAACGAAAAAGTGCGTCGCCTCGCTCTTCTCGCTCGTTCTTAACTGCGTCGAGTACAAAAACATCCGGTGTAACAGCTGCTCTGATTCCACCCGTTCGCAATCTTTCGGGGCTAACTTTGCGATTTCGGATATCTCTCGCGACGAGTACACGTACACCTTCGTGTTTGCCAGCGAAAACTGCTTCTGTTCTTCCTCCTCTTCCTCCTCTGATTTGCTCACACTCAAACCCTCCTGTTGATTATGAGGACGATGATGAAAGCTCTCCTCTCCTCGCGCCATGCTCAGCGCGTACTCGTGAGGACTCTTTTGCAAAAACTGATGGTGCGTATGGTGCGTTCCGAACGCGTATAAAGGTTCTCGCCCGTATTCATCGTTTAAGTGCCGCCCTCGAGATGATGATTTCCCGAAGAAGAGAACTCTGAACGCGAGGGAAAAGAAGAGGAAAACGATGCAACAAATAGCACGTTTGGTGTGCTTGCGCTTCTCTCGGTGAGAGAGGGAAGTGCGCGAGAACGGGGGTTTTGGAGGCATTGTTGCGAGGCAACCAACGCGCGAGAGTATGCGCGTTGTTGTGTGTATGTGTGTGTTACTTTTTATGCGCGTTTTTGAAGTGAAGATTAGATTTGTGTGTGAAGTCTTTCTCTTGACATCTTGACAAGAAAGCCAGAAACTGCGCACGACGCGAACACTACTCCTCG